>Ga0172370_10000247_pt1 | contig 81297 bp, 54 predicted proteins | sample LakKiv5m_FD_114538 | JGI IMG/M metagenome (GOLD analysis project Ga0172370, IMG submission 114538) | Freshwater microbial communities from Kabuno Bay, South-Kivu, Congo - kab_022012_11.5m | ecosystem: Environmental > Aquatic > Freshwater > Lake | place: Democratic Republic of the Congo... | reverse complement strand
TCCATCCGCATGCCCCACTCCGACAACGCCGCCTGGATGAAGGCCATGGTCGTCGTGGCGTCGTCTTTTCCGTCCAGCTCGAGGACCTGCGTCGGGATGCTGGACTGGCGTGGAGGTTCGGGTGCCGCCCACGCCGGCTCCACCAACTCCTCGACGGGCTCGTCGGCGAGGTCGTCGAGGCGATCCAGCAGGGACGCCAGGCGCTGGTTCGCGAGCCGAAGCTGACGGATCGAGGCCGCGGCGACCTGCTCCTGGAAGCGGATGGCCAGGGGCGCCTGCGCCGCGAGCAGCCGCTCGAAGTTGTGGCGGCTGAGCTCGAGGGCCAGCACGTGCTCGAGCGCCCGCACCGTTGCCTGCCGGATGCCGTCGTGTACCAGCGCAATCTGGCCGACCAGCGAGCCGGCGGGGAGCACCGCCAGTCGCCGTTCGCGTCGCCCGATGGCCTTCACCACCTCGACCGAGCCCGCCGTCACGATCAGGCACGACTCACCGCGCGTACCCTCCTCGAGCAGCACCTGGCCCGTGGCGTACTCACGCGGCGTGGCGACGCGGACGAGCGTGGCGAGCTCGGCGTCCGTGAAGCCCTTGAGACCGGCCAGCCTTCGCAGCGCGCGCGCCTCGTCGGACGTGACGTTCGAGCGGATCGCGTCGCCCATCTCGGGTACGGACGCGAGCTGCGGGATGGTCGGAGACACACCGAGGCGTAGCAAGGCGGATTCGACGCGCAGGTTCGTGTCGGTCAGCCGGGCGTTCGTGCGGGAGATGATCCCGCCGATGACCGCCGAGTAAATTGAAGGGGCGCGTCGGGCCAGGGATTCCAGAGTCATGCGGTCGAGCTCGAGCACCTCGGCGGCTTCGAGGGCCGTGACCGTGGCCGAGCGAGGCGCGGGGTCGACGCACGTCATCTCGCCGATCACGTCGCCGGGGCCGATGGTCCCCAGGTCTTCGCGCTTGCCGCCCGGGCGTACCACCTCGACGCGGAACCTGCCGGACAGCACGACGGCCAGCGCGTCGCCGGGCGCGCCCTGTACGTAGAGCACGCCTCCCCTGGGGAACGCGTGAGGGTGCAGGGCCTCGACGAAGAACGCGAAGCCTTCGTCGTCGAGCGCCTCGAACATCCGTGACCGCGCAAACAGCGCCCGGAGCGCGCCCGTCGCCCTCATGTCCGCCCCCGCCCGCGCTGTGATGTCGTTGAATCTTACCGCGAAGTGGTGCCGTCGTTCAAGGGTGGCGCCGCGGACGTCCCGAGGGGCGGGCGTACGAGCACGGTACCGGCCTCGCCGACAGCGACCACGGGAGCCCCCGGAGCGCCCGCCACGCCGTAGAGATCAACGGCGACCGGGCTTTCGACCGGCCTCCAGCCGAGCTCGTCGCGCTCGAGCAACGCTCCGTTCAGCCCCACGGCCACCACCCGATCGCCCGATATCCCCCAGACCGCGCGCAGCGTCGGGTCCTCGAAGCCCCGCTCGAGCCGCCACGTCTCGCCGTCGTAGGCCAGCACCACGCCCTGCTCGCCCACGGCGTACGCCCGATCGACCGAGGCGACGAAGACCCCGAAGAGCCCGGCGGTGATGGGCTGCGACGAACCGTCTGCGGCGACCTGGGGCCGGACGTGCTGCCGGCGCCACGTGATCCCGTCGAAGACGTAGATGCGCCCCCCCGCCCCCACGGCCCACACGTGGTGCGCGTCGAGCCCGGTCACGGCGCGCAGGTCGACGTCGGGCTCCGAGCGCACCTCGGTCCAGGACTGCCCGTCGTAGTGGAGCAGAACGCCTCCGGCGCCGGCCACGTACACGTCCGACGCCGAGCTTCCCCAGGTCGCGTCGAAATCGACGAACGATCCCGTGGACAGGCTCTTCCACGTGGCGCCGTCGCCGAGGACGACCGTGCCGAAGAGCCCGACCGCCAGCAGCTGCCCGTCGGCGAGGACGACCACGTCGTTCAGGTGCATGGTCGCGGGCTTCGGGAGCTTCTGCAGCCCACCGTCGCGCCATCGCACGACGAGGCCGTTCTCGCCCACGGCGACCACGCCGCCCTCCCCGTCGGACGCCGCCGCGTTCAGCGTCGTACCGTCGGGAACGGCCACGAGGGTCCACCCGTCGGCCGAGCGCACCGCGAGATCGCCGCCCTCGCCCACCACGACGACCTGCGTCGGCGTCGCGGCCACCCCCCGCCAGCGAACGGGCGGCTCCGGAGCGTCGACCGAGACCGCGCCCGCGTCGTTTCGCAGCACGGTGCCGAGGTCGCCCACGGCCCACAGCACCCCGGAGTCGTCGCGGGTGACGGCCTCGAGGGTCGCGGAAGTCCCCGTTTCGACCAGGGTCCACGCCTCACCGGCTCCGCGCACCGCGAACACGCCCGCGTCGCCGACCACGGCCGCGGCTCCATCGACCCCCAGCCATCCGCCGCGAAGCGTGACGTCGGTCACGGAAGGAGGAAGCGCCGGCTCGGAGGTCGACGCCAGCAACAGCCCCTGCTCCCCCACCGCCAGCCACGCCCCGGAGGTCGCGTCGCCCGCCAGGTCGAGGACGGCGTCGGGCGCTCCGTCGGCCAGCCAGCGCCAGCCCTCGCCGTCGAAGCGCGCCGCTGTGCCCGCCGCGCCCACCGCCATGACGTCGGAGCCGCCGGCACCCCATACGCTCCACAGGGTCGGGAAGGCCGGTGCGTCGATCGGTCTCGCCCAGGTACCGTCGACCAGGCGCAGCAACGCGCCGTCGAGCCCCACGGCCCAGCCGTCGGTCTCGGTGGCCCACACGCCGTTCAGCACGCCGAGCGCGGGCTCCCGGTGGAGCACCTCGAGCACGTCTCCGTCGAGCCGCGCCAGCGTGCCGTCGGTGCCCGCCACCAGCGCGCGCCCACCGACCAGCGTCACGCTCTTCAGCACCGGCGCCGCTTCCCACGCCACGCCGACCTGGCGCCAACGCGGCGCGGCGGCGACCTCGGCGTCGACGTCGGTGACCTCGGCCGAGGCATCGTTCGCCGCCACGTCGAGGACCGCTTCGGGCTCGCCGTCGCCCGCGTCGTTCGCGTCGAGCCCCGCCTGCTCGGCGAGCCCATCGACGGCGACGGAGGTGTCGATGGGCGCGGGCGCCGAGGCCTGGCACGACGCAAGCAGCGCCACCAACACCACGAGGCCCACGGCCCGCTTCATGGGGCCCCCCAGACGAAGGCCCGCCCGTTCACGCCGAGCGCGACCACCCGGCCGTCGTTCGTGGCCACGAGCGCGTGAACCCCCAGCGGGACGGGCAGGTCCGACGACGTCCAGCCGGCGTCGGCCGAGCCCCGCAGCACGCGGCCGTCCAGACCCGCCAGCCAGGCTTCACCGTCGCTCCACGCGGCGGCCTGCCACAGCACGCCCGCCTCGCGACGAACGACGCGCCCGGCGCCGGCGTCGGCTTCGACCACCACGCCGTTGTCGCCGGCCGCGACGATTCCGTTATCAGTGCATGTCACGGCACGTAATGTCTCGAAGGTTTCGATGCTCATGGCGCCGACCACGTCGGCCTTTACGGTCAGCAGTACGCCGCCGTCGCCCGCCGCCCACACCGTGCCGTCGCACACCGCCACCGCGTAGAGGCGCCCCACGCCCTCGGGGACCGCGAGCAGGCGTACGGTGCCGTCTTTCGCCACGCGTCCCAGGAGACCCGCGTCGCCCACGAACACGCCGTCGTCGACCGCCCGGACGCGACCCGGCGTGGCGATGGCCGTCTCGGTGGTCGTCGACGACGCCACGTCCACGCGAAGGAGCGCTCCGGGCGCCCCGATCCAGAGCGTCGAGCCGTCCGCGTCGAGCGCCACGCCGTCCAGGTCGCGCGTCTCGTCGAGGGGCAGCGCGCTCCAGCGGTCGCCCGAGAGGACGCCGACCAGGCCGCTTTCGCCCACGGCCGCCACGCGCCCGTCGGGGAGCACGACCGCGTCGCGCAACGTCTGGCCCGGCGCCGTGGAGGCATCGCGCCAGCCGTCGCCCGCGTTCACGACCAGCGCCGCACCTTGCCCCGCCAGCAGGCCGCGCACCGTACCGCCGCTGCGCTCGACCACGAGGCCATGGAAAACGGCGTCGGCCAGGGTCGGCCCGAGCACCTCCTCCAGGGCGAAGGCCGCGCCAACGCCCGTACCAGCGGCCCGCCGGAGCAGCACACCGCCGGCCCCGGCCGCCCAGGCCTCGCCATCCGGCAGCACGCGCAGCGCGTCCAGGTCGCGACCGCTCGCGTCGTTCGAGAGCAACGACGTCCAGGCGAGCCCGTCGAAGGCGCCAAGGAAGCCCTGGGCGCCCGCTACCAGCACGTGCAGGGCGTCGGGACCGGCCGCGGCCTGCAGCGCGATCGGGCCGTGCGCGACCTGCGTACGCAACCACACGCCATTCAGCCGCCGTAGCACACCGCCCGCCTCGTCGAGCGCCAGGGCTTCCCCGTCGGGGCCGGTCCACGCGCCGAGCAGGTCGGCGGTCGTGTTGGACGCCTGCAGCTCGGGGTGTCCATCCTTCACCTGCACGATCGTGCCGCCGTCGCCGACGGCCAGCAGCTCGTCGGCCGACCACGCCGCGACGCCTCGCAGCGCGGTCGTGACCCCCGTCGCGACGGGTGCGAAGGACCGGCCGTCGACGCTCGCGAGCAGCGTGCCCTCGGCTCCGACCACCGCCACCACGCCCGGGGCGCCATCGACGTCCAGCAGATCCGAGGCACAATCCACGGCCAGGCGCGCGGCCCAGCGCCCATTGAAGCGCACGACCGCGCCGCCGTCACCGACCGCGAGGACGTCGTCGAAGCCCCGTCCCCAGGCCGCACGCAGGTCGCCGGACAGCGCCCAGGGTCGCTCGGTCCATCGACCCTCCACCCGCGCGTCCGGGCCGTCAGGGGCGGCGTCGGCGGCACCCGGGTCGGGGCCGACGTCGAGGATCGCCGCGTCGTCCGGTACGTCGGCGAGGTCGCTCCCGTCGATCACCGCGTCGGCAGGCGCGACCACGTCGCGCGCGTCGACGTCCGGGGTCGCGTAGCTCGCGCACGCCGACGCCAGCACCCCGAAAACCCAGGCCCTCTGCAGCGTGCGCGTCATCGCGTGAAGCTCGTTTCGAGGATTGACCAGGCGCGCCAGCGCGTGGGATCGAGGTCGAACAGGTCGTAGCCGTCGACGTCCATGCCGGGGCGATGGAGGCGCAGCAGCCGGAGCAGGTAGGGCCCCGGCGACAGCCCCGGGGTTCCCTCGATGGCCGGAAGATCGGGCAACGCCACGGTCGTCACGGCGGGGTCGACCATCAGGTCCCAAACGGGCACGGGGCCGAAGAGCGTGGGCACCGAGACGACCACGTACGTGGCCTGGATGTCGAGCCCGCCCTCGGCCGTCCACGCCAGCACCAGGTCCGAGAGCACGCCGCCGTCCGCGGGGGTCACGATGCGCGGCACGGCCACGAACGGTCCGATCACGACCTCGTGCAGCCCCACGGCCAGCCCCCGTCGGTCCTCGAAGAGCGCGATCCCGCGGAGCGACTCCAGCGCCTCGCCGACGTCGACCCGCGTCCAGTTCGTGCCGTCGAAGTGCAGCACGGTCCCCGCGTCGCCCACCGCCGTCACGTCGTCGGGCCCCGAGCCCGAGACGGCGTAGAGGTCCGCCGTCGTGCCGCTCTCCATGGGGGCCCAGGCCAACCCGTCCCAGCGCGCCAGCGCGCCCTCGTCCCCGACCACGAAGGCGACCTCGGGGCTCGCCGCCCAGACGCCGTTCCAGGTGCTCCAATCGCCCGGCCAGCTCGTCCAGGCGCCGGACTCGTAGCTGACGACGCGCCCGTAGTCGCCCACCAGCCACAGGCGCTGTCCGTCACTCGCCGCGTCGTGCCAGTCTCCCCAGAGCGACCCCGGGTCCGAGCGCCAGCCCGTGCCGTCGTCGACCAGCACCACCCAGTCGCCCGCCACCACCCGCAAGCCATCCGGTGCCACCGCGACGGTGCGGAGCGCCACGGAGGTCGGCAGCGCGACAGCGGTCCAGGTACCGCCCGTGAAGTGCAGCAGCGTCCCGGCGTCGCCCGCGGCCCACGCCTCGCCGGTCGCAGGCACCCACACGTCGTGGAGCGTGGCGTGGGAGCCCGCGTACTGCGCGCCCCACGCCTGGCCGTCGAAATGCGCAATGAGCCCGCCCTCCCCGACCGCGAGCAGGTCGTCCGAGGCCGCACCGGCGACCGCGTACAGGCTGTGCGCGAGCCCGCTGCCCTCGACCTGGACCAACGAACCGTCGAAGCGCACCACGAGATCGTCGGACGAGCCCTTCACGCCCGGGAGCACGACCGAGGACTGCGGCGTGGCGTTGTCGGTCAGCGAGATCGCCGCCCCGAACAGCGTGAACGACGCGTCGTAGAGATCGGCCACGAACTCGCGCGGCAGCCCCGTCAACTCCATCGGCGCCGCATCGAACGTGAGGGCATCGGCGTCGATCGAATCGGACCACAGGCCGTCGGAGCCGAGGTCGAGGAAGGCGAAGACCAGGTTGGCCTCGGGGCCGGGGACCCCGGTGGGTGGATCCTCGAGGCGCGCCGTGAGCGTCCCGTCGAGGGGCGTCGTGAGCACGACGTCGTTGCCGGGCAGCTCCTCGCCGGGCAGCGGGTCGATGTGGCGGTGGGCGCCGATGATCAGCGGCTCGAACGTGCCCCAGTCGGCGTCGACGATGCCACCCGCGCACACGACGGCCAGCTGCCCGAGGTGCGTCTGGATTCGATAATACCCCGCCTCGTCGGCCACTGCACCCGGTCCGGGGTCGAGCTGCTGCCCCCCGATCCAGTCGAACGCCGACGGCCACGACGTGCTGCAACGCACCTCGCGTCGGCCCTTCTTCGGCAGGCAGTGCAGCTCGCCGCCGGTCATCGACACGCACGCGAAGCCGTCGGGGCAGTCGGCGGGGGCGAAGCACGGCGGCAGGCAATAGCGCCCGTCGGTGCCGACCTGCTCGCACGCGTAGGCCGGCGGGCAGCCCGTGTCGTCGACGCACGGCGCGCACGTCCCGTCGGCCAGGCTCTTGTTGCTGCAGCGGCCCGGGGGCACCACGATCATCTTGTCGATCCCGTAGACGGTCCCGCTGACGATGCCCGGCTGCACGCCCCCCGAGCTGCCGCCGCCGCCACAGGTCGGCAGCAGGAAGAGCATCGCGTTGGCCGCGTCGTAGTCGACGATCGACGACGCCGAGAAGCACGCCTTGGACGCCGAGACCATCTGGTCGCCGTGCACGTCCGGGCCCGAGAACGTGATCTGGCCGGCGGCGTCGGTGAATCCCTGGTAGGGCGTGGCGGGGTCGGTGCCGAGCAGGACGAAGGCGTCGGGCAGCGGCGTGCCGTCGCTGCCGTTCAGCACGGTCACGTTGACGTCTCCGTGCACGTCGCCGCCCCAGGTGCCCCCGAACGCGCTGCCCGGGTCGAAGGTCGTGAAGCCTCCGGGCAGGAGGGCCGTCGCCGCTCCCGCGAAGAGGGCCACGTCGTACGTCCCCGCGACGTTCGGCGGCGTACGGGCGACGATCAGCCCGTCGTCGACGACGTCGACGTGCGTGCAGGCGCGTTCTCCGATCGTGAGCCCCACCGGGTCGGCGTCGGCGAACCCGGCGCCCAGCACGCGCACTTCGGTCCCTCCGGCCTGCGAACCCGACGCAGGGGTCAGCGCCACCACCTCGAACGCGCCGCGGTACTCGTACCCGTGCGGCAACCCCGCCTCGATGCCGGCGACGCGCACCCGAACGTCCACCTTTCCCGGCGCGGCCGGCGGCGTCATCGCCAGCACGCCGCCATCGGCCGCGGGCTGCACGTCGGCCGCCAACTCGGTACCGAAGAGCACCTCGAGCCCCTCGCCCGCCAGGCCGCTCCCCGAGATCCGCACCGGGGTCCCGCCGGCGGCCGGGCCCCACGCCGGCTCGATCGCCTGGACCCGCGGCCCGGCCTCCCACGTCCAGCCGCCCGGCAGGGTCGCCGTCCCCGCGGGCGCGACCAGCGCGACGTCGACCGTCGCCGGAGCGGCCCCTGCGGGAGTCTTCACCCGCATCAACCCGGTCGAAGCGTCGACGCCCAGCACGTCGGCCGCGATGGACCCGAACGTAACGCCCGCCGTCGCTACGTCGACGCCGCGCGTGGCGAGCCACACCACGGTTCCGCCTTCGAGCGGCCCCCGATCGGGCTCGGACGTCACGAGCTGCACGCTCGACGAGGCCTGGTCGTCGTACACGTACCCGCTCGCGAGCGTGGCGGTCCCCTCGGCCGTGGTCACGGTCACGTCGACTGCCCCGGCCGCACCCGGAGGCACCGCCAGCAGCGCCTCGCCAACGCCTGCGACGTCGAGCGCCGTCGCGACCTCGTCGCCGAAACGCCACGTGGCGTCGGCCGTGAGCCCCGCCCCGAACGCGCGCGTCGTCCCGCCCCCGGTGACGGGTCCGAAGGCGGGTGCCAGCGCCAGCAGGCGCGGCGGCTCCACGAACACGAAGGCTCCGGGCACGAGCGCTTGGCCCTGCCCGTTCGCGACCAGCACGTCGGCCGGTCCGGCGTTCCCCGGAGGCGTACGCGCGACGAGCGTGGCGTCGTCGAGCACGGCCACCGAGAGCGCGGCGTGACCGCCCACGTACAGCCTCGTGCCGGGGACCAGCCCGCGTCCCCGCACGGTGACCGGCTCACCGCCCGTGACCCGCCCGGAGGCAGGCTCGACGTGGTGGACCTCGACCGCGTTCAGGTACAGGAACCCCGAAGGGAGCACGGCCTCGGCGCCGTCGCCCCGCACTACCCGAACGTCGACCGCGCCCGGCGCGTGGGGCGGGGTGTAGACCGTACAGACCGCGAGCTCCTGCACGACTACGGCCGGCGCACGCTTCTCGCCGAAGAACACCTCGATGCCCTCGACCAGCCCCGACCCAGTGAGCTCGACGGCCTCTCCTCCCGCGGTCAGGCCCTTGTGAGGCGTGATCGCCGTCACCGCGAGCTGCAGGCTCGCCTGGCCATCCGCGTCGCCCGGAGCCCCGTCGACGCGGACGTCCGACCCCGCAGCTTCGCGCGTATCGAGCGCTTCGACCTCGTCGAGGCCGGCCTCCGAGGCCACGTCGACGGACGCCGGGAGGTCGGGGCGGAGCGCCACGTGAGAGGCGCCGTCGTCGAGGCACGCGGTCACCGCCACGAGGACGAGCAGGGGGAGCACGCCGCGGGCGCTCCGCTCGGAGTTCCGGACGATCGTCATGCCCTCTCAGGTACCCGAATTCCAGTCCGCAGGCAAGGCCGCAGGGTTTGGGTTGACTCCCCGGCGCCGCCTCCTAAGATCGGGCCGAACCAGACGGGAAGGCAGCGCATGCCCCCCAGCCCCACCGATCGCGTCCTCGAGCTCCGCACCGACGTCCTCGACCACCTGCGCCGAGGTGACCTGCGCGCCGTCGTCGTCCAGAACGTCGACCTGTCGGGTGCCGACTTCACGGGCGCTACGCTCGACGACCTGAAGTTCAAGCAGGCCGGCCTCGTCAACGTGCCGTTCACCGACGCCACGGTCAGCGCCGCCGCGTTCCAGGCGTGCGGACTTCGGGCCACGCGGTTCCACAACGCGCGGCTCACCACCGTGAACCTGTTCGGCAGCGAGCTGATCGAGACCAGCTTCAAGGGCGCGATCATCGATCGCTGCCGCTTCTACGACAGCCGCATGGCCAACGCCAGCTTCGCCGGCGCGCGGGTCGTGTCGTCGAAGTTCCAGTCGATCGAGGGGTTCCGCGTCGATTTCAGCCGCGCGCTGCTCGTACACTGCGAGTTCCACGACGTGCAGATGGGCAACGCCATCCTCTCGAACGGCATCTTCCGCGACGCCGTGCTGATCGACGTGGACCTGCAAGGCGCCAACCTGTACGGCGCCGACTTCTCGAACGCCCTGCTGGTTCGCACCGACCTGCGCGACGCGAACCTGGTCGGCGCCCGGTTCGAGGGCACTCGCGTGGTCGCCAGCCGCTTCGATCGCGCCGACATGGACGAAGCCCAACGGAGGATCTTCGAGCGATGAACCGCCGAGACGACGACACCCTCCGGGAAGGCCTCGAACGGTACGGCAAGGACGAGCTGATCGAGCTGGTGCTGCACCTGGTGCGCGCCTACGTGGTCGAGGGCACGCAGCCCTTCAAGCCCGACACCGCCATGGTCAGCGTCCCGCGCACCCTGCGCGAGCTCGACTTCCCCGGCCTCGTGAGCGAGTTGAAGCGCCAACTGGGCCTGCCCGAGCTCGAGCTGCTGGCCGTGCGCGACAACCAGGTCTACGTCAAGCTCGGCGGCCGCGACTTCGTGGTCAGCCCCAACGCCCTGGTCGACGTGATGCCGGCCCGCGAGGAGCGCCCGGCCGCCCAAGCCGAGCAGCGCGAGCAGTCCGAACCCTCCGAGCGGCCGCCCCGCGAGGAGCGCCCGGCCGCCGACGCCCCCCGCAAGGAGGCCCCCCAGGCGCGCGTGCCGGCCGATACCGGCGCCAAGGCCGATCGCTTCAAGATGCTCGACTTGGATTGACCTCACCCCCCGCCCCTCTCCCTGAAGGGCGAGGGGGGTGCACCAGGGGGAGTTCATGGGCCACGCGGTACCTCTTCGGGGCAAGACGCTCTACATCACGGGGGGATCGGCCGGCATCGGGCTGGCCCTGGCACGACAGGCCTCGGCGAAGGGTGCCCACGTGCTGCTCCTGGCGCGAGATCCGGCTCGTCTGGCCGATGCCGTGGGCGCCGTGCGCGAGGTGGCGACGGCCGGCGTGCGCGTCGACGCCCGCGCGCTCGACGTGACCGATCGTCCCCGGGTGGCGACCGTGCTGGCTGAGGCGGTCCGGTCGTTCGGCGCCCCCGACGTGCTCATCAACAACGCCGGCCGCGCCCTGCCCCGCGCCTTCGACGACGTGAGCGCCGAGCAGTTCGACGCAACGCTGCGGCTGAACCTGGCCGCCCCGCGCGACACCATCGCCGCGCTGCTGCCCCACCTGCGCGCCCGCCGCGGCGCCATCCTGAACGTCAGCTCGGTGGCGGGCCTCATCGGCGTCTACGGCTACACCGACTACAGCGCCTCGAAGTTCGGCCTGATCGGCTTCAGCGAGGCCCTGCGCCAAGAGTTGAAGCCCGACGGAGTCAGCGTGCAGGTGCTGTGCCCGCCCGACACCGACACCCCCGGCTTCGAGCGCGAGAACGTCGCCAAGCCGGCGATCACCAAGGCCCTCTCGCAGGGCGCCAGCCTGCTCTCGGCCGACGACGTCGCGCGCGCGGCGCTGGCGGCCCTCGGCACGTCCACCTTCCTCATCGTGCCCGGCGTACAAGGCAAGCTGGCCGCTTGGGCCAAGCGCCTGGCCCCGGGCCTGCTCGCGTGGGGGCTCGACCGGGTCGTGGCGAAGGCTCGGGCGACCTGACGGCCGGCCCTCCGGTCCGCGGGCCTCGGGCCTTGAATTCCAAGCCCTTCCGACGATAATGGCGCCATGCGTTTCGCCCTTGCCCAGCTTCTCCTCGTACTCGCGCTCGGCGCCTGCACCCTCACGAACCATCCGCCCACGTTCGTGCCGTTCGGCGACCTGACGGTGCGCGTCGGCGAGACGCTCTCGTTCGACGTCGCGGCCGACGATCCCGACGGCGACGCGCTGCACTTCGCGATGCGCTTCCTCGACCCGCTGCCGCCCGAGACCGCCACCCTCACGCCCACGGGAAAGGGGACGGCGCGCTTCCGCTGGAGCCCGCTCATCAGCGAGGCGCTCGGCACGGGACGGAAGTACACGGTGCGCTTCGTGGTCGAGGACGGCTACGGCGGCTCCGACCAGGCCGACATCGTCGTCACCGTGTTCCGACAGGGCGGCGTGCCCGAGTTCCTGAACCCGGCGGGGTACATCCTCGACCTGTCGGCTCGGGAGTACGTCTCGTTCGTGGTCGAGGTCAAGGACGACGACTCGGCCGACGTCACCCTGGCCATGGAGCACCCCATCGACGGCGCGCTGCTCGACCGCCAGGGCCCCAAGAAGGCCGAGTTCTACTGGCGCCCGAGCCCCGAGCAGATCGCCGCGCAGTTGTTCCACACGGTGGTCTTCTCCGCCGACGACGGCGAACACCCCGCGATGCTCCACGAGGTCGGTATCGTGCTGCTGAACGCCGGCGCGGGGAGCGCCTGCCCCGGCACGCCGCCGCGTCTCCTCCACACTCCGCCCTCCGACGTCTTCGGCGGGGGCGACCTCGTGCTCGAGGCCATCCTGTCCGACGCCGAGTCGGTCGTGCGCTTCCCGACCGTCGCCTACACCCTCGGAAGCGGCGGAGCCGAGGGCTCGACCCCGTTCGAGCTCGGAGCCGACGGTCGCTACCGGGCCACGTTGCCCACGTCGACGCTCCCGAGCAACGCCGCGGTGCTGGTCAGCTACCACCTGACGGCCGAGGACAACGACGACCTGACCGCCGACCGCTGCGACCACGCCAGCCGCGCCCCCAAGGACGGGTCCTACGTGGTCGCCTGGATGGGCCCCCTGGCCGACGGCCGCTGCGTCGACGACGCCGCCGAGCCCGACGACGACGCCTCCGGTGCCACGGCGCTCGAGCCCGGCCTCCCGGTCGTGCGCCGGCTCTGCCCCGGCAACGCCGACCGCTTCGCGATCGAGATCACGGACGCCTCGCGCCTCACGGTGCGCGGCACGCTGCTCGGGCCCCAGGCCGCCCTGACGCTCACGCTGCTCGATGCGGCCGACGCGCCTCTGACGGCCTCCGTGTCCCAACCCGGCGGCGCGCGCCTCGACGTTCCCACCGGGCTCGCGTCCGGTACCTACCAGGTCGAGGTGGCGACCCCCGGCGACGAGGGGCTGGCGTACGCGCTCGAGGCGGCCGACGCGGGCTCCGCCTGCCCCGGCGACGCCCTGGAGCCCAACGACGACCCGGCCACCGCGCCCACGCTGGCCGAGGGCACCTACGTCGACCTCGTGCTCTGCCCCGGCGAGCTCGACGCCTACCTGGTCCCCCTGTCGCCCGGCGAGAACGTCGCCGTGGCCATCCACTTCCAGCAGCAGCAGGGCGATCTCGACCTGGCCGTGCTCGACCCGGCCACCCAGGCCATCCTGGCCACCTCCGAGACCACCTACGACGACGAGCGCGTGTTCCTGGTCGCCCCCGGCCTGCCGCAGGTGCTCGTGGCCGTGCTCGGCTACCGCGACGCCGGAAACGCCTACAGCCTCGAGATCGCCACCGGCGGCGACGACGAGCTGTGCCAGGAGGACCTGTTCGCCCCCAACCACACGCCGATCGAGGCCGCTGTCACCCTTGAGGGCTCGTGGCCGGGGCTGGTGCTCTGCCCCGGCGTCGAGGACTGGTTCCAACTGGGCTTGAACGGCGGCGAGACCCTCACCCTCGAGCTCACCACGGCCAGCCCGGTCGATCGCCTGAACGTGTTCGCACAGAGCCCGGCGGCCGAGGCCGTTCCGGTCGCGTGCAACCCCATCGACGGCGGCCTGGGCTGCCAGGTGGCCGTCACCGGGCCCGGCACGTGGCGATGGGGCGTAGCGGCGGCGTCCGGCCTCGTGGCCTACGACCTCGGGGTCTGGGCGCTCGAGCCCGACGGGCCCTGCCTCGACGACCGCCTCGAGCCGAACGACGTGGGCGGCAAGTCGGTGCCGCTGCCGGTAGGTGTCACGTCGCACCTGAAGATCTGCGACGGCAACGAGGACTGGTTCCACGTCGACCTCTCGGCGTACCAGCCCCTGGCGGTCTACGCGCTGTTCGTGCCGAGCCTTGGCGCCGTGCAGCTCGAGCTGCGCGACGAGGCCGGCGTGGTGATCGCCACGTCGAGCGCCGGCGAGGACGCCGCCGTGCTCGAGGTCGAGGCTCCCGCCGCGGGTCGGTACCGCTTGCTGGTCGAGGCGCCGGGCGTGGCCAACACGTTCTACGACCTGGTGGTCGTCCTGCCATGACGCGACGCCCGCGCACCTTGCCCCTCGCCGCGCTCCTGGTCGCGCTGGTCCTGCCCGGACCCGTTCGAGCCATCGGGCCCAGCTCCGAGGTCGGCTTCGTGCTGGCCTCGCCCGAGGGCCAGCCGCTGTCGGCGTCCTGGACGCGCGTCTTCCGCGAGGTCGCCACCAGCCTGTCCGAGGTGACCAGCATCCCGATGCGCAGCGACCTGCGCGAGCTCCCGCTCACGGCCCTGGCGTCGGCCGACTCGCCGCTCGTCATCGTGCCGCTCGATCGCGTCCCGGCCCTCGACGCGAGCGCCGCCGCGCAAGCGCTGCGCCCCTTCCTGTCGACCGGTGGGACCGTGTGGTTCGTGAACGGCGCCGTGTGGAACACGCGCGACGCGGTGAACGAGTGGGTGCGCCGGGTGGTCGAGGCCGTACGGCCGCGCCTGACCCTTTCGGTGGTACCCGCCGAGGCCGTGGTCTACCGCTCGTTCTTCAACCTGAAGGGCGCCGAGGTGGGCCAACTCGAGGGCGCGCGCGTCGACGGCCGCTGGGCCATCCTGCACGCGCCGGTATGGGCGCCCTCGGAGCAGAAGAGCGTGGGCGCGGCGCGCCGCCGACTGGCCGTCAACGTGGTCGAGTACGCCCTGTGCGGCGACTACAAGGACGAGCAGACGCACCTCGACTACCTGCTGAAGCGTCGACGCTGGAAGATCGATTGATGGACCCGACGACCGCGTGGGCCTTCGGCTTCGACGCCGCGTCGTTCGCGGGGGTGGTCGGCCTCGTGCTGCTGGCGGCCATCGCCGGGCTCGGCGCCTGGAACGTGCGACGCCTCGACTCCGCACGCTCCCGCGCCCTCTCGTACGCGCTCCACGTCGGTATCGTCCTGCTGCTCGGCACGGCCGTGCTCGACCCCGTGCTCACGCGCAGCTTCGAGATCCGCCGCGAGCCCGAAACGCTGGTGGTGGTCGACGACAGCGCCAGCATGACCCTGCCGTGCCGCTCCACCTCCACGCGCGCCCAGGCGGCCGAAGAGGTTACGCGCACCGTCGCGCGCAAAGTGCCCTCGGCGCGCTTCGTCGACCTCGACGGCGCCCCGGTGGCGGTCCCGGGTACGCTCTCGACCCGCCGCGCGTCCAGCCCCCTGCTCGATCGCCTCGAAGCCTGGGCCACGGCCGGCTTCAACGGTCGCATCCCTGATCGGCTGGTGCTGGTCTCGGACCTGCAGGACCAGGGCTCCACGTTGCCGCCCGAGCGCGTGGAACGGCTGGCGCACCTGCTCGCCACGAGGCATCGTCCCGTGCTGCACGCCATCGACCTGAGCGATCGCACCTCGGGGGTCGACGCGGCCGTCAGCGACCTGCGCTTCGACCCCGTGGCGTTCTACCGCAACGTCACCTCGGCGGTGGTCGAGGTCCGGGTCCGCGACGTCGACGCCCCGTCGGTACGCGTGGAGTTCGGCACCGATGGCACCTGGAGCCAGTCGCAGGTGGTCCCCCTGGTGGCCGGCCAGACGCGCTACGAGGCGCGCTTCAAGTATCGCCCCGACCAGTCGGGCACGCTCGTGCTGGGCGCGCGCGTCACGCTCCCCGCCGGCACGCACGAGTCGAACGCCGCGAACAACGTGCGCTTGGCCGAGCAGCGCGTGCTGCGCGATCGCCTGCGCGTGCTGCACCTGGCCGGCCACCCTTCGTGGGACGTACGCTTCCTGCGCGACGCGCTGAAGGCCGACGGTACCATCGACCTGATCTCGTTCTACGTGATGGTGAAGCCCTCGGCCTTCTTCGCCGACGACCTCGAAGACACCGTGCTCATTCCGTTCCCCACGCACACGCTCTTCGACGAAGAGCTGCCCGGCTTCGACCTGCTCGTGTTCCAGAACTTCCGCTTCGGCTCGTTCGACACCGACCAGTACGCCGAGCGCATCGTCGATTACGTCAAGGCGGGCGGCGCCACGCTGGTCGTGGGCGGCGAGCTCACCTTCCTGGCCGAGATGTTGCCCCGCAGCCCCCTCAAGGAGCTGTTTCCCGTGCGCATCCCCGAGCTGAAGACCTGGCGCGACTACTTCGAGCTCGGCGAGTTCAAGCCGCGCCTGACCGCCAGCGGCGCCCGGCACCCCATCTTCGCCGACGCCGAGTTGCCCGCCGACCTGCCCGCCGCCCTCGATCGCCTGCCCGCCCTCGAGGGCGCCAACCTGCAAGGCTGCCCGCTGCCAGCGGCGACCGTGCTGCTCGAGCATCCGCGCGCACGCAGCGAGTGCGGCCCCCTGCCCGTGCTCACCACCTCCGACCTCGGCGACGGCCGCGTGGCGCTCGTCGGCACCGACTTGCTCTGGCGCTGGGCGTTCGTACCCTCCGAGCCCGACCCCGAGCACCTGCACCGCGCGCTGGTCGCGAACCTGGTGCGCTGGCTCACCCGCGACCCCACGCTGTCGCCCTTCGAGATCGTCGTCACCCCCCCCGCCCGGCAGGCCGAGCCCCACCACCTGCGCGCCCGGTTGCTTCGGCCCGGCGGCGGCGACGTGAGCACCTGGGCCCTGCGCGTGACCGAGTGGGGCCAGACCGAGCGTGTCCCGCCCGAGGTCGTGAAGGCCGTCGAGCCCGATTTCCCCTGGCGCCCGCCGCGCGACGGCCTGTACTGGCTCGAGATCGAGAAGCGCGACGAGGGCAGCCACGTGCGCCAGACCCGGCCCTTCCTGGTGCAGTCCGACCCGCGCGAGCTGCTCGAGCCCTCCCCGCTCCGCGACGTCCTCCTGCACCTCGTCCAGGCCAGCGGGGGCTCGGTGACCCTGCCCGAGCGCGTCGGCGGCCTCGAGCTCCCACCCGTCAGCGATCGCGCCGTCACGCGCGTCGAAACCAGCCACCCCTTCTCGTCGGCCTGGGTGCTGGCGCTGCTCCTGGCCCTGTTGGCCGGCCAATGGTACCTGCGGAGCGCCCATGGTTCTTGATCGCGCGGCCATCCTCGCGCGCACCCCGTCGACGCCCGGCGTCTACCTGATGCGCGACGCCGCCGGCGACATCTTCTACGTGGGCAAGGCGCGCGACCTGCGCCGCCGGCTGGCCCAGTACCTGGGCGCGAGCGGAGACGACCGCCCCTTCGTCAAGATGCTCGACCACCTGCTGGCCGACGTCGAGGTGCTGGTCACCGCCAACGAAAAAGAGGCCCTGGTCCTCGAGAACCAGCTGGTCAAGGAGCACCAGCCCCGCTACAACGTGCTCCTGAAGGACGACAAGAACTTCCTGCGCCTGCGCATCGACACGCGCCACCCGTGGCCGCGCGTCGAGATCGTGCGGCGACGCAAGGACGACGGCGCCCTGTACTTCGGCCCCTACTCGTCCGCGCTCACCATCCGCGAGATCGTACACCTCGTGAACCGCGTCTTCCGCCTGCGCACCTGCAACGACCGCGCCTTCGACACGCGCGACCGCCCCTGCCTGCGCCACCAGATGCACCTGTGCGACGCGCCCTGCACGCTGGCGATCGACGCCGCCGGCTACCGACGCCGCGTCGACGACGTGCGCCTGTTCCTGAAGGGCCAACGCCGCGAGCTGCAGCGCCGCTTGCAGGCCGAGATGGAGGCGGCGTCCACCGCCCTGGACTTCGAGCGCGCCCTCACCTTGCGCGACATGCTGAAAGGCATCGAGAAGAGCGCCGAGCGCCAGGCGGTCGACCTGCACGGCGACGACGACCTCGACGTGTGGGCGCTGCACCGGGTCGAGGAGCGGGCGGTGGCCTTCCTGGCCGGCGTGCGCGGTGGCCTGACGCTCTACACCTGGGAATACCCGCTGCGCCGCCTGGCACCGCTGCCCGACGAGCAGATCCTTACGGGCGTGCTCCAGCGCCACTACGACTCCGCGGAGATCCCCACCGAGATCCTGGTCCCCGTGGCCCTCGGCGAAGAGGGCGAGCCCCTGGCCGAGTGGCTGACCGAGCGCGCGAGCCGCAAGGTGCGCCTGCACGTACCTCAGCGCGGGCCCCGCCATGAGTTGCTCCTGTGGGCTGAGCGGAACGCCCGGGAGCGCCTCCAGAGCACCGCCCGCCTCGAGGAGAAACGCTACGCCGAGCTGGCCGAGTTGGGCGTGCTCCTCGGCCTGTCCGCGCGCCCCAGCCGCCTGGAGTGCTACGACATCTCGAACATCTCGGGCGACCTGGCCTACGGCTCCCAGGTGGTCTTCGTCGACGGCGTGCCCGACAAGAGCGCCTACCGCAGCTACCGCATCCGCACGGTCGAGGGCTCGGACGACTACGCCATGCTGCAGGAGGTACTGCGCCGCCGCCTGGCATCCGAAAACGCGGGGGACCTCCCCGACGTGTTCGTGATCGACGGCGGCAAGGGCCAGGTGAGCGCCGCACGCGCGGTCGTACACGGCGAGCTGCACGTCGACCGCCCGGTGGTCGGCCTGGCCAAGGATCGCGTGCGCCGCGACCCCCACGCCCTGGAGATCACCCACAGCGACGAGCGCCTGGTGCACGGCGACCCACTGGCCGAGACCCCGCTCACGGTCGACACCGGCATCTGGCGCCTGCTGGTGCGCCTGCGCGACGAGGCCCACCGCTTCGCCCTGGGGGCCCACCGCAAGGCTCGCACCGCCCGCGACCTCGAAGGCGCCCTCGACCGCGTACCCGGCATCGGCAAGAAGCGCAAGCGTCAACTGCTGATGCGCTACGCGACCATCGCCCGCCTGGTCGAGGCCATGGAGAAGGAGGGCTGGACGATCAAGGGGCTGCCGGCCAAGGTGGTCGGGGCGCTCAGGAAGGCCGTGACCGAGGAGCCGTCACCCGATCCGGCTCCCGACCTGGAAGACCACGATGCTGAGCACGTACCCGAGCCCGACGCCCAGGACGAGGGATAGGAACATCCAGCGCCAGCCGCCGCTCTCGCGCTTCAGGACGGCGAGCGTCGACAGGCACGGCACGTAGAGCAACACCAGCACCATGAACGCCGCGGCGGCCGATGGAGTCAGCGAGGTCGACAGGTGGGCCTGCAGGCCGCTGGCGGTGACGCCGTGCAGGGTGGCCAGCGTGCTCACCACCATCTCCTTGGCGATGGTGCCGACCAGCAACGCCACGACCAACTGCCACGCACCGAGCCCGGCGGGCTCGAGGATCGGCGCCAGCGCCTGCCCCAGGCGGCCGATGAGCGTGTGCTCCGAAGCGTAGGGCTCGCCGAACGGCAGGCTGGCCAGCACCCACAGGATGAGCGATCCCGCCAGGATCAGCGTCCCCGCCTTCCTGAGGAAGATGCGCGCCCGATAGACCATCTCGCGCAGGATCCACTCGAAGCGCGGCAGCTTGTAGGGCGGCAGCTCCATGATGAGCGGCGCGACCTCTTCCTTGAAGGCCACGTTCTTCAGGATGCGCGACACGATCATCGCGAGCGCGACGCCCAAACTGTACAGGATGAACAGCACCAGCCCCTGGTGGTTCGGGAAGAACACGCCCGACACCAATACGAACACCGTGAGCCGCGCCGAGCACGACATGAACGGGATGGCCAGGATGGTGAGCAGCCGGTCCTTGCGGTGCCCCAGGCTGCGCGTGGCCATGATGGCCGGGATGTTGCACCCGAAGCCCATGAACAGCGGGATGAACGACTTGCCGTGCAGCCCGAAGAAGTGCATCACGCGGTCCATGACGAAGGCCGCGCGCGCCATGTAGCCCGAGTCCTCGAGCAGCGCGATGAACAGGAACAGGATCAGGATGTTCGGCAGGAAGACCACCACCGAGCCGACGCCGCCGAGCAGCCCGTCGGCCACCAGCGACGGGACCCACGCGGGCGCGCCGATCCTGGACAACCCTGCGCGCACCAGGTCGCCGACCCAGCCGAAGCCCGCGTCGATGAGCCCGGCGACGGGGTTGCCGACGGTGAAGACCATCTGGAACACGAACCACAGCGCCACCAGGAACAGCGGGATGCCCAGGAAGCGGTTCGTGAGCACGCGATCGATGCGCTCGGTCAGGCTGCGCCGGGCCTCGTCGCTGAGCGTGCGGCGCGTACACTCGCGGACGAGCCCCGCGATCCAGTTGTAGCGTGCGGTGGTCACGTGGGTGGCCACGTCGGAGTGGGTGGCCTTGCGCACCTCGGCGGGCACCGTGGCCAGCCGGGCGTTGGCGATGGTGAGGCCGCTCCAGTCGGCGAGCTGCGACGCCTCGACGTCGCGCGTGAGCATCCCGAGCAGCAACCCGGACAGGCGCTCGGTCGGGAACGGCGCCTCGGCGCTCGACAGCTCGGCCGACGTACGGAGCACCGCCTCGGCCAACGCCGGCGCGTACGGGAGCGGCGGCAGCGTGGGCAGCGAAAGCGCACCGGCGTGCAGTACGCGCGCGATGCGATCGCGCAGCGCGTCGACGCCGTGGCGGCGGTTGCCCACGGTCTCGACCACACCCACGCCCAGCACGCGCTCGAGGGTCGTGGCGTCGATCTCCAGCCCGTCGGCGCGCGCCACGTCGACCATGTTGAGCACCACGAGCACCGGCAGGCGCAGCTCGATGAGCTGCACGGCCAGGTACAGGTTCCGCTCGAGGTTCGAGGCGTCGACCACGACCAGCACCAGGTCGGCGCGCTCCTTCAACAGGTAGTCGCGCGCCACGCGCTCGTCGTCGCCGTAGGCGCGCAGGCTGTACGTCCCCGGGAGATCGACGATCTCGGCGTCGATGCCACGGAAGCGCGCGACGCCCACCTTGCGCTCGACCGTGACGCCGGGCCAGTTGCCCACGCGTTGGTGCGCGCCGGTCAGGGCGTTGAACAGCGTCGTCTTGCCGGAGTTGGGATTGCCCGCGACCGCCACGACCCGGGGAGGGCTCGCGGCCGGGCCGTCGGGCCCGATGTCGGACCTCACTCGGCCTCCCCGGAGGTTTCAGCGGCGGCGGCGCTGGCCAGGGCGTCCTGCTCGATCACCTTGGCGTCGTGCTCGAGGCTGCCCTGGCAGTGCGGGTTGACCCCGACCGGCACGACGGTCTCCTTGCGCAGGAGCACGCAGTCGGCCTCTTCGCGCCGCAGCGACAGGTGGAACCCCTTCACGAAGACGTCGAGCGGGTCGCCGAGCGGGGCGATGTTCACGAGGCGCACGCGCTCGCCGGGGACCAGGCCCATCTCGAGCAGGCGCGTCCGCACGCGGTCTTCGCCCACCATGCGGAAGATCTCGGCGCAGGTGCCGATGTCGAGGTCGTTCAGCGTCGTGCACGCCACCTCGACCCCGTCGTCCTCGTCGTCGCCGAGCGGCAGGTGCAGGTCTTCGGTGAACGCCAGGAAGCGCTTCATGGTCTCGGGGTGCAGGTGGTGCTCGATGCCGCAGGCGTCCTGCTCGGCGGTCTCGGTGTCGACGCCCAGCACGTTGTGCAGGAAGGCGAAGATGCGCCGGTTCTTCTGGAACATGAAGCGGGCCAGCTTGCGGCCCTGCTCGGTGAGCTCGATGCGTCCGTACGGGCTCTGTTCGACCAGCCCTTCCTCTTTCAGGCGGTGCACCTGGGTGACCACCGAGGGCTTCTTCACCCCCAGCACGTCGGCCACGTCTTTTACGCGCGCCGTGTGTCGTTCCCGGTGCAGCCGGTAGATGGCCAGCAGGTAGTCTTCGGCAGAGCGGGTGAGGCCGGTCGTCATCGACACCGCCAAGTTATTAGTGCCTAACGCTGTCTAGGCTGGCCGTGCCCCGCTGTCAACCCGGATCATGAGAAAATGCGCCACCGCCGCGAGTTGACGATACCTCGTCGGCGCGCTATCCTTTCGTCACGATCCCAACCCGAACTCAGGGGGTGCTCCGATGCGCGCAATTTCGCTCCTCGCCCTGCTGGCGTGGATGGTCCCGGCCTGCTCCGGTGGCTCCGACGCGACCGACACCACGCCCGGCGACCTGCCCGCCGACACCGACACGGTCATGCCCGACACCAACGTCACGCCCGACCTGCCGCCCGACCAGGGCCAGGACCTCTCGGTCCTCGACGTCACGGGCGACCAGGGCACCGATCCCGGCCAGCCCGACACGCCGGCCGACGCCGTCGAATCCTACGCCACCTGCTACGACCTGTTCTTCCAGTGCGTCGCCCGGTGCGACGACGGCGACGACCAGACGTGCGAGACGGCCTGCATCGGCAAGGCCGAGCCCGCCGCCGCCGCCGCCATGGCCACCCTCGGCGCCTGTGTCGGTTCCACGTGCTCCGACATGGCCGCCGCCGTCGATTACATCGACTGCCTGGGCAACAGCACCGACAAGTGCGGGGCCGACTTCCACGCCTGCGTGGGCGGTACGTCCAACTGCCGCGACGTCCGCACCTGCTGGCTGAGCGACTGCCCCACCGGCGAGTGGGACCACGAGTGCGCCCTCGGCTGCCTGGCCACGGGCGACGCCCAGGCCAAGGAGCGCTTCGCGGCGTTCTACGGCTGCATCTTCGAGAACTGCGGCGCCGTCGACGCGGCCGACTTCCAGGCTTGCTACATGTCGAAGGCCGGCAACGAGTGCGCCAACCACAACAGCTTCTGCGACCAGATGTAGTCAGGCGCGGTCAGGCCCGTCGGCCCTCTCCTCCCCGCCCGTCGCCCCCTCCGACAGCCACCAATCGAACTCCACCATCGAGGCGAAGGTCCAATCCGCGCCGGCCGCGCGCAGCACGTCGGCGTCCTGCCACCCGCTCGCGACGGCCACGGCGGTCGCCCCGATCGCGTGGGCGGCCTCGACGTCTCGCACGGCGTCGCCCACGATCCACACGTCGCGCGGATCGGGCGCGGCCCGCGGCTCCCGGGCCCTCGCCCGCTCCACGCCCTTCCGCAGCACGGCGGCGCGATCGGGCCCGTCGTCGCCGAAGCCGCCGAACGAGAAGCGCTCGGAATAGCCGGTGCGGGCCAGCTTCAACCGCGCTCCCGCGGCCAGGTTGCCGGTCCCCAGGCCGATCAGCGCGTCGGGCGACCCCGCCAGGCGCTGGACCAGCTCGCGCGTCCCCGGCAGCACCCGGTAGCCATCCCCCACCTGCAGCTCACGCTCGAGCCGCGCCAAGTACGCCTGGAAGAAGCGCTCCAGCGCCTGGGGCTCGGGGCGGCGGCCCAGGTGCCGCTCGCACACCTCCCAGGCGATGTTCAGGTCGGTACGCCCCAGCAGGTCGAAGGCCTGGAACGGCTGGTCGATGCCGAAGGCCTCGGCGAACGCGGCGGTCATGGCCCGGCGCCCGGCGCCACCCGCGTCGATGAGCGTGCCGTCGATGTCGAAGAGGTAGACGCGAATGGTGGACCTCCAGCCCCCCTCGCCATCCATGGAGAGGGGGTCAGGGGGTGAGGTCACAGGTCGAGGTCGGGCACCGACTTGACGAACACCTTGAGATCGGCCAGCGCCGCGGCCACGCGCACGCGCTCGTCGGTGTCGAGCATGCGCTTCTCGATCAGCTCGGCGTTGGCCTGGTCGCGCAGGCGGCCCAGCCCGTCGAGCACGCGCACCTTCACGCCCTCGTTGCCCGGCTGCTCGAGGTAGGCCTGTGTCAGGGGGATGGCGGCCGCACCCGTGGCCTTGAACAGGAAGCCCGCGATGCGCTCGCGCACCTCGGAGTGCGTGGTCTCGGCCAGGATCTGCTGCAGGAGCGCGATGCCCTCGGGGCCCGCGCCCTCGAGGATCTTCAAGGCCAGCATGCGCGTCTCGAGGCTGTCGGTGCGCGCCGCCTCGAGCAGGTACGGCAGGGCCTCCTTGCCCATGGCCTCGGCCATCTCCTGGATGACCATCGGCGGCAGCCAGAGGAGCGCCGACTGGAAGTACATGCGCCCGTTCACGGGATCGCTCTCCATCATGCCGCGCAGCGCCGCCGTGCGCACCTCGACCGACGGATCGACCAGGCCCATCTGCAAGGTGGGCACGACCGACGGATCGTGAATGCGGGCCAGCGCCTTCAGGGCCTCCTGCTTCACCTCGGGATCGGGATCGCCCACGACGAAGGTGAGGTGGCGGATGACCGAGATGTCGTTGATTCGCCCGAGGCCGCGGATGGCGGCCAGCTTGACCTTCTTGTCGACGTCGGACAGCGCCGAGCCCAGGGGCTCGACCGAGTCGATGCGCGCGAAGTCGGCGACGGACTCGACCGCGGCCAGGCGCACGGCCGGGCTGCCGTCGAGCACCAGCCCGTGCAGCGTCTTCAGCGACACGGGCCCCTCGAACTTGGCGACGAAGCGCACGCCCACGGCGCGGGTGCCGGGGTCGGGCTCGTTGATCATCATCTTGGCGCGCGGCAGGGGCTTGTCGCTGCCCTGGCGGTGGTAGATGTCGAAGATGGCCGACAGGAAGTCGAGATCGACGTTCTCACCGGGCTTCACGGCCAGGAGCGCCAGCATCGACTTCTCGTCGGCGGCGGCCGGGGCGCTCGCCAGCGCCTTCAGGATGCGCAGGCGCGTGTCGTGGTCGGCGCCGGCCAGCGCGCCGTTCAGGAGGGCTCCGCCGCTGCCGTCACCCAAGTGGGCCAGCACGACGGCCGCGGCCAACTGCTGCTCCTTGTCCCGGGTCTTCTTCAGGAGCTCCTGCAGCGGCTTCGTCAGATCGGCCTCGGGGGCGGCCTCGAGCACCGCCAGGGCCGTGCGGATGGCCTGGTCGCGCCCAGAAGCCAGCAGGACGCGCAGCAGCTCGAGCCGCACCTCCTTGGGGGCCGTGGCGATGGTGGCCTGCACGCGGTCGAGGAACACCGCGTTTCCCTCCTTGCCGAGGGCGGTCTTGGCCTCGGAGCAGAAGGGGCGCGTGCACGGCACGAGGGCCTCGACCAGCCGGATCTGCGCCGAGTTCTTCGGATTCCGGATGGCCTCGAGCAGCACCGCCGAGGCTTCGGCGGGCTTCGTGAGCCCGAGCAGCGGGAACAGGTCCCACTCGGGGTTCAACGTGGGATCGCCGAGCGCGTCGAGCAGCGGCTGGCGCCAGTTCTTGTCGCCTTGCAGGTACAGCGCGGCGATGGCGTGGCTGCGGACCAGCCACTGGGGATCCTTCAGGGCGTCGGTCACGAAGGCGGTGGCCGCCTTGCCCGGCACGAAGCCGATGCCGAACACGGCCAGCCCGCGGGCGCGCAGGTCGCCGCTGCGGGAGCCGCGCTCGAACACGCCGAAGATGGCGTCGACCTTCTCGGGCGCGATCGGCGGCGGCGGCGGGGTCTTCACCTTCTTCGGAGCCGCCAGGGCCGGCAACGCCACGAGCACCACGAGCAGCAGCACGAGCCAACGCTTCGTCATCTCAGGTCCCTCCCCCTGGCGTCGCCCCGGCGGGCGCGACGCGTTATTCGCGACCGATGATGTACTTGTGCGGGTCGACCTCGTCACGCAGCACACGGAGCTCGTCGGCCGTCGGCGGCAGCGTCTCTCCCAGGGGGTCGGCCACCAGCAGCTCGAACCCCGTGTTCTCCTGCACCTGGGCAGCGGTGACGCCGTGGTGCACCTGCTCGAGGCGCATGCGCTTCGTCGCGGGATCGAAGCCCAGCACGCCGAGGTTCGTGACGATCTTGTAGGGCCCCGTTCCCGGCGGCAGGCCGGCGCTCTCGCGCGCTCCCGGTCCGTCGAGGAAGCCGGGCGACGTGACGAAGTCGACCTTCGGGACGAAGCGGCGCTTCTCGTGCGGCGTGATGACCATGATCTTCCAGCACAGGCTGGCCAGGTCGCCCGCGCCGCCGCTGCCGGGAAGACGCACCTTCGGGTGCAGGAAGTCCTTGCCGATCATGGTCGAGTTCAGGTTGCCGTACATGTCGATCTGGGCCCCGCCCAGGAAGCAGTAGTCGACCATGCCCTTCTGCATCAGGGCCATGTTGTCGGCCATGGTGCTGGCCGCCAGGCCCTTGTAGTACGTGCGCGAGTCGCCCACCGAGATGGGCATGGTGGGCAGGATGGGCGCCACGCCGCCGGCCTCGAACAGCATGACCAGGTTCGGCGCGCTGGTCTTCTGGGCCAGCATGCCGGCCGCGCAGGGGGCGCCGGTGCCGACCACGCAGATCTTGCCGTCCTCGAGCAGGCGCGAGGCCAGGACGATCATCAACTCCATCGAGTTGCAGTCGTGGATCATGGTGGCCTCCTACCTGGACTCTGGTTCGGTGCGGATCAGCAGTTCGAGGCGACGGAGCTCCATCATGCGCTCGAGCCCGCCGCACTTCTGCACGTACTCGAAGTGGTCCTTGCACCCGAACAGGTACTCGTCGAGGAAGCGCCTGTACTCAGCGGGATCCTTCTCGACCGACAGCCACTGCTTCAGGTGCGGCTCGTCCGAGAAGTACTCGTAGGGCATGTTGCCGGGGAAGCTGCCGTAGGGCGCCTCGACCACGGCGTCGACCAGGTAGTACGGGATGAGCGTGCGATCGGGCTCGCGCCGGATCTCGTCGTTGTGCACCAGGCGCTCGCACGTCACGATGACGTGCTTGGCGGCGCGCGCCAGGTCGTCGTCGGCCACCACGATGCCGCGGATGCGCGCGTTGCCGTAGATGTCGGCCTCGTGCACGTGGATCATGGCCACATCGGGATACAGAGCGGGGTACAACCCCACCTTGGCCCCCGTGAAGGGGTCCTCGACCACCTTGATGGCGCTGTTCTCGAACGTGTCGGTGCCGAGCGCCGAGCGCCCCGGCAGGAACGGAACGCCCAAGGCTGCTGCCTTGTAGCGCCACGCGAGCCCCGCGTTCGTCCAGTCGGTGAAGCGGCACTTGCCGCTCTCCATGTACTTGCGCGCCGCCGTCGAGACGCCGCGGGCCTCGAGCCCGATGATGTAGGCATTGTCACAGCGGTCGAAGCACTCGCCGGCCACCAGGATCTGGAAGTCGTGCGTGGCGGTGTGCCCCGACACGCCCAGCCCCTTGCGCCCCTGCCGCACGATCTCGTGCAGGATGGGCGTCGAGATGCGCACCACGCCGAAGCCGCCCATGGCAACGTAGTCGCCGTCGTGTACGAAACGCTCGACGGCCTGCTTGGCCGTCATGACCTTCGACACCAGCGCGCGGTTCTTCAGCTTGAAGAACTCCCGCGCCTGGTCCATGTCGGGGCTCATGAAGAGCTCGCGCTTGCCCTGGTCGATCACGTCCATCTGGATGTCCCCCCTGGGTGCCGCCCACGACGGTCGGCGCGTCTGCCGGCCATCCGGCTGTGCATATCGGATCAGCCCCCGCTTTGCAACCCCCATCCCCCCGCCCGGGGGGCGTCAGGATCTTGACGTTGCTTCGCGGGATGGGGGCCGTTTTTGCTTTGAACGCCGGGCCGCTTCTTGCTAGGGTGCCCCAGAACTCTGGACCTCGAGGAGGACTCCATGCGCGCGTTCCGGTTCCCCGTGGCTTCCATCGTCGCCGTGACGGTGGCTTTCCTCGCGATCGGCTGCGGTCGCGAGGCCGTGCCCCTGAAGGGCGCGACGACCTCTTCTTATGCGCCGAACTACCACAACCTGCTGCCGGCCTTCGCCCTGCCCTGGGAGAAGACCCGGGCCGGCAAGGCCGACGCGGCCTTCAAGGCGGCCAACCCGCAGTGGTTCGAAGAGACCGTCGCCCCTTCCGGCACGTTCCGCGGGATGAAGGAATGGGAGCCCATGTCGGGCATGCTCATCACGTACGACAGCGGCCTGGTCGGTGATCCCACCGTCAGCAAGACCGTGGTCGACACCATCGTCGGCGCGCTGAACGGCGGCAAGGTGTGGGTCCTCCACGACACCGCCAACGCCAAATCCACGCTGACCAGCAAGCTCACGGCCGCCGGCGTCCCGGCCGCCTTCATCGGCGCCGGCCAGCAGGTCGAGTTCATCCAACTGGACCTCAGCGCGTTCTGGACCATCGACTTCGGCCCGTTCCCGCTGATCAACGCCGACAACAACGTGGCCTTCCTCGACTTCCGGTACTACCCCAGCCGCGAAGAGGACGACGCCGTCCCGTCGCGCCTGGGCGAGCTGTGGGGCGCCACCGTCTACCGCATGCCCCTCGACTTCGAGGGCGGCAACTTCCAGGCCGATGGCGAAGGCACCTGCTACACCACCGAGCGCCAGTTGGAGAACACCGGCCTCAGCGCCCAGCAGTTGAACGACCTGCTCGACCAGTACGCCAGCTGCCAGAACCTGGTGGTCGTGCGCGACATCCACAACGACGGCACCGGCCACATCGACATGTTCTTCAAGCTCATCGACAAGAGCGCGGCCATCCTCGGCTCGTTCACGGCGGCTCAGGACCCCACGGCCAAGGCCGACATGGACTACAACGAGACGCTCCTGAAGGGCGTCGCGATCCCCGGCGGCGGCACCATGACCGTCTACCGCATGCCGCACCCGAACGCGTGGGAAGATCCGACCTACGGCACGACGCCGCGCACCTACCTGAACTCGACGCTGTTCAACGAGGTCAACCTGTGGCCGATGTACACCGTCGACAAGGACATCGAGGCCGACGCCTTGGCCGTGTGGCAGGAAGCCCTGCCGTCGTACCAGCACATCGGCATCGTGTCGGATGACATCTCGACCCTGTCGGGCGCCATCCACTGCATCACCCGCACCATCCCCGACCTGCCGCTCGTGCGCTGGGTCTCCAACGGCACCTGCGGCGAGGCCAAGACCTGCACGGCCCCCGACGGCGGCTACACGGGCTCGTGCGACGCCGACACCGACTGCCACGGCCCCCAGTGGCTGTGCGTGGTCGACGGGACGTGCGGCCAGGTCGTCGACACGTGCCAGGGCGTGACCTACGAAGGCTGCTGCGACGGCGCCGTCGTCAAGTGGTGCGAGGAAGGCGCCTTGCAGGAGGTCGACTGCGCCACCAACCCGCAGTCGCCGGGTCCCCAGTGCGGCTGGGACGGTGAAGGCGGCTACTACTGGTGCGGCGCCAGCACGGCGGCCGATCCGTCGGGTACTTTCCCGCGCCCCTGCGGCGAATGCACCCCCTCGTGCGACGGCAAGACCTGCGGCAGCGACGGCTGCGGCGGCTCGTGCGGCAGCTGCCCCGCGGGCCAGTCGTGCCAGGCGGGCGCGTGCGCCGTCTGCACCGCCAACTGCACCGGCAAGACCTGCGGCGACGACGGCTGCGGCGGCACCTGCGGCACGTGCGCCGACGGCCAGCTCTGCTCGGCCCAGGGCCAGTGCACCTCCGACCCCTGCGGCGGCATCTCGTTCGAGGGCTGCTGCGAGGGCGACACCGTGAAGTGGTGCGAGAACGGCGAGATCGCCGAGGTCCCCTGCCCCGAGGCGGCCCAGGGCGGCCAGGCCGACGGCCCCAAGTGCGGCTGGCTCGCCAGCGAGGGCTACTACTGGTGTGACAACACCGGCGCGGCCGAGCCCACCGGCGCCTTCCCGCAGCCCTGCGGTCCCTGCACCGCCGACTGCACCGGCAAGGTGTGCGGCAGCGACGGCTGCGGCGGCTCGTGCGGCACCTGCGGCGGCGGCGAAGCCTGCCAGGCCGGCGCGTGCGTGGCGTGCACCCCGTCGTGCAACGGCAAGGTGTGCGGCGACGACGGCTGCGGCGGCTCGTGCGGCGAGTGCGCCAACGGCCAGTTCTGCGTGCAGGGCGCCTGCTCCGCCACGGCGTGCGGCGACGTCACCGACGTGGGCTGCTGCGACGCTTCGGGCGTGCTGTGGTACTGCGAGAACAACACCGTGAAGAGCATCGACTGCAACCAGTCCCCCAGCTGCGGCTGGAAGGCCGACGCCAGCTTCTACGACTGCGGCACCGACGGCGCGGCCGATCCTTCGGGCGCCAACCCCATCGCGTGCGAAGGCGGCTGCACCCCGGCGTGCGCCGGCAAGGCCTGCGGCCCCGACGGCTGCGGCGGCCAGTGCGGCGTGTGCGCCCAGGGCCAGACCTGCGAAGCCGGCGTGTGCACCGGCGAGCCCACCTGCACCAACGAGTGCGCCCAGGGCGAGACCGGCTGCCTGGACAGCAACACCCAGAAGTACACGTGCGCGCAGGGCGTCGACGGCTGCTGGGATCGCGTGACGGTGGCTTGCGGCACGAACGAGACCTGCTCGAACGGCCAGTGCGTCGAGCTGACCTGCTCGTGCGCGGGCCGTGTGTGCGGCGACGACGGCTGCGGCGTCTCGTGCGGGACGTGCCCGGACGGCCAGAGCTGCGACGGCGGCCTGTGCAAGGGCGCGACCGGCGACGTGCTCGATGACAACGCCATCGGCCTCGACGGCACCACCGACGACGACACCGACGGCAAGCCGGTCAACCGCGACGGCGGCGGCGGCTCGTGCGCCTTCGCGGGCGTGGCCGCCACCGGCAGCCTGGCCCCCGCGCTGCTGGGCCTCGCTTCGCTGCTCGGCCTCGCCATCCGGCGCCGCCGCTCCTAGCATCCGGCTCCGGGCCCTCCGCCCGAAATCCCCCTCGAATATTCCAAGCCAAAGCGCTTCCTTCGCTTGACAAGCGACCCCCCTGTCCGCACAATGCGCCCTGCGTTCGCGCAGCCGGACGGACTGGGCCGCTAGCTCAGATGGTAGAGCACCGGACTTTTAATCCGGTGGTCGCGAGTTCAATCCTCGCGCGGCTCACGAAACGCGGTGCACGACCCCATCGTCCAGCCCGGTCAGGACACCGGCCTTTCACGCCGGTAACACGGGTTCAAATCCCGTTGGGGTCGCCCTGGAGCCTGTCAGGTAATTTTACGGGCCTCTCGCCTCTGGTGCGTCCGCGAAGCGTCTCCGACTCCCGCTTGAGTACATGACCGACAGGCTCCAGGGGTCGTTGCCTGGGGGTTCCCCCCAGACCCCCTTCGGGTTGTTGCCTGGGGGGAGCCCCCAGACCCCCTTCGGAGCCCTCCGCCGCATCCGCGCTCCGGGCTCCGGCCGACCGACTTCGAGGGATCAGAGCAGCGGATTCGGAGGTCGCTTCCGGGCGACCAGCCAGTGAACCCGGAAGTCGGTCTCGGTTCGGACGTTTTGCCGCAGCTTCCACGCCAGCCCGTCCCGCTCTTCCACCACGTCGTAGTCCAGGTAGTCGAGCCCCGGCACGTCGCCCCGCAACGCCGCGACGAGCTCCGCGGGGCCGTCCAGGCGCTCGGCGACGGGCGTCACCGCGTCGCTCCAGGCAAAGGGCGTCGCGGCGACCAGCAGGCCTCCGGGCGCCAGCAGGGCATCGGCCTGCCCGAGCAGCAGGAGCGGCGCGCGCACGCTATCGAGTGCGGCGCCCAGGTAGACCAGGTCGAACGACTGGGCCAGGAACGGCGGATCGAGCGCGTCGGCGCACACCGGGTACACCCGCGCCCGCACGGAGGGCGGCAGGGTCGCGAGGCCCAGGGCCAGGAGCGGCAGGTACGCGTCGAGCGCGACGACGTGCTCGAAGCGGCCCGCCAGCAGCCCCGAGGCGCGCGCCGTGCCCGCGCACAGGTCCAGGGCCGCCTCGCCGCCGCTGAGCTCTGTCAGCAGGGCCTCCAGCCGCTCCCGGGGCGCGTTGGGCCAGCCCGGCGTGTCCCAGGCGTGCAGGTAGGCCGCGACCAGGGGGCGGGCCATCTCGTCGTCGCCCACCGATGCGGGCTCGTCGCGGAAGACGACCGGGATGCCGTCGCGCCTCCGATAGACCGCTCCACACGCCGCGTTCCCGCATCGCAGCCCCTCGCCGTCCGCCTGCAGGTGCGCGACGACCAGGCGACCGTCAACGAGGCCGCGGCATCGGGGACAGGCGAGGATCAGGGGGGGCATCGTCGCACCGGAGCCGGAGAGGAGGGAGGGAGCGTGACCCGGGGGTCGGGCCACGCCCCCACGCACCCGAGTTTCACACCGCCGTATGCGACCCCCGCCGCCGAAATTCACGCAACGCCAATCCCGCCATCACGAACAGGCCCAGGATCAGGGCCCACTCGGAGAGCGTAGGGATGGGCGGTCCCGCCAACGTCACCTGGAACGCGCCGGCCTTCGCGGTGGCATCGGACTGCGTCACCGCGCTGGCCGTGCCGTTCCAGTAGACGTACGAGTCGAGGATCACCGCGTCGTACTGCACGAAGAAGTAGTAGCTGAGGACGGCGCCGTCCTTCTTGCCCGCGATGGGGATGTCGTAGGAGTAGTAGTCCTTGCCGCCCTCGTCGTCGCGCGCGATGGTCGTGACGTTGCCCGAATCGGCCCACGTGATGCCGTCGAAGCTGTAGAAGACCTTCACGAAGGTGACCGGGTCGTTGCCGCTGGGATCGGGCTCGGCGAACCACACCTTCACGGTGTCGGTGAGGCGCGCATCGGGTGCCACCGGGTTGCGCATGGTCTGGCCGGCGGGCTCCGAAGCCGTGGGCGTGTGGTAGCCGGAGCCGAGCACGACCTGCACCGAGAACGACCAGGGGTTGACCGCCGGCGTCAGGGACCGCGCCTTCGTCAGGTCGCCAGTACGCAGGTTGACGCCACCGGCGCCGTAGAGGTACGTGGGGTCACGATCGGAGCTGTCGACCTCGAGCACGTAGCGCACGTCCTGGCCCGCCGTGAAGGGGCCGGGCAGCTCGGCGCGCCAGTACTTGTTGTTGCCGCTCTCGGAGTCGAAGAAGACGTCGGTGTTCAGCGTCTCGAGCGTGGCCCAGCCCGCCGCCCCCTTCTTGTAGTGCAGCTTCAGGAGGGTCTGGTTGCTCGGGCGGCCGGCTCCCTGGAACTGGACGCCGTTGTAGAAGTAGACCTTCGGGTCGGCCGCGTCGACGTCGAAGGGCAGGCGCATGGTCGCGACGCCCGAGGGCTCGGCCCACGTCGGATCGTGCCAGGCGTTGGCCAGGTCGTAGACGTCGAGCGCGTAGTTCGCCCCACCGTTGGTGGCGATGGTCAGGTACGCCAGGTCGGGGTCGAACGGGACCGTGTCGAGGTCGGTCTTCGGCGAGATCATGGCGTAGTAGGCGATGTCGTTGCCTTCCTTGGCGTCGCCGAAGGCGGGCACCACGATGTTGGCGTCGTGCAGGGTCGCCGTTGTGTTGGCCGCCTTGACGATCGACGACGTGGCCCACCCGTCGGCCGTCCAGCGCACGTACACGGTCTGGTCGGACGGCAGGGCCTGCGTGGTCACGCGGATCTTCACGGTGGTCCCCGGATCGACGGTCCCCGTGGGCGAGTTCTGCGCTACCGACAGGATGCCGACGCCGACCTCGGCGGTCTCCCAGATGGCCACGTCGATGCCACCCGCGGTCTGCCGGGCGTTCACGGTGTACACCTTGCCGCCCGCCGCGGTCCAGGTCGCGTTGCTCCCGTTCGAGGTCGCGAGCGAGCAGACCGTGCCGAGCGCGCACGCGCCGCCGCCGTACCAGTCGGCGGCATCACAGACCTGCTGAACCTTGAACTCGTAGGCGCCCGCCGTCGCGCCGTTCCACACCCACTGGCGGGTGACGAGCCCGGCGACCTGGTTCAAGGACGAGCCGCAGCCCCAGTCCGCGCCCCCTACCTCGGAGCCGTGGCTGCCGCGAAAGACCCAGTTCTGCGCATACGCCGGCGTGGCGAGGCTGAGGAGCATCGCCATCATTCCCACGAACCGTCTCATGGACACCTCGAGGAGGCCGTTTCTGGCCCGGAATACATGCAATTTCCATACCCCGCGAGGTTCGGCGGAACCGCGCGGTTTCCACAGGGGATCGCGTCGCCCGGGGTCTCCTCGCGAGCGCCCGGTGACACGGAAGGGCGCCGAAAATGGGCAGGGTGGGAACTTTTTTCAAAGGGCCCGCGTCGGACGCCGGGGCGCCCGGCGCACAGCCCGGCACTGTGTCGTTGACGCGGCTCCCCCGGTTGACCTACCCTCTTCGGTACTCGACAGCCAGTCCACGATTCGAGGGGGAATCCATGTTGCGATCACGTGCCGTGCTCTCTGTCCTCGCGCTCACCGCGTTGCTCGTCGCCTGTGGCGGCGGCTCCTCCGGCGCCGACGCCACCGACGTGGCGACCGAAGCCACCGACACCACCACCGATCAGGCCGCCGATCAGGCCCCCGATCCGGGACAACCCGATCAACCCGAACCGCTCGGGACCTGCCTCGAGAGCATCGACGCCGACAAGGCCTACGCGTTGACCGGGCTCCAGGCCCCCGTCGAGGTCGTGACCGACTCGTACGGCGTGCCCCACGTGTACGCCGCGAACGAGCACGACCTCTTCGCCGCCGAGGGGTTCGTCGTGGCCCGCAACCGCTTCGTCCAGATGCACGGCATGCGCCGCATCTCGAGCGGCACGTTCTCGTCGGCGCCCGCGGCCGCTGCGGGCGACCTGGCCAACGACGTGTACTTCCGCGTGCTCGGCATGCGCCGCGTGGCCGAGGAGATGTGGGCGCAGATCCAGGCCGACGAGCCCGAGGTCGAGGCCATGCTGCTGGCGTTCGCCGAGGGCGTGAACGCCTACATCGCCGCCGTGAGGGCGCGCAAGGTGAGCGAGCCCCTCGAGTGGGCGTTCCTCGGTGACATCGAAGACTGGTCGCCCGTCGACTCGCTGGTCATCGGCCGCCTGCAGAGCTGGGACCTGGCCTTCGAGAGCAACGGCGACAAGATCGAACGCATGCAGCGCGTGATTGAGCTGCAGAAGAAGTACGCCGGCACCGAGTTCGAGGGCATCCAGGACGACCTGTACCCCATCGCGCCGGCCGAAGCCACCCTACCGGTCCCCGCTGACGCTTCTCGGCGCGCCTCGGTCCTTCGCCCCGACTACCTGAAGGCCGCCTTCTTCCAGCGCCTCGACCCGGCCTGGCTCGGCGGCGTGCGCCAGGCACTGGCCTCGGTGTCCATGAAGCCCGGCGCGATGTCGGTGCCCGGCTTCGGCAGCAACAACTGGACCGTCTCGGGCAGCCACACCACCACGGGCCAGCCCATCGTGGCCAACGACACGCACCTCGCGCTCCGAAACCCCGCCGTGTTCTTCGAGATCCACCTGAACACCGTGCGCGCGGGCGGCGACCTCGACTTCGCCGGCGTGTGCTTCCCGGGCATCCCCGGCATCATCCTCGGCTCCAACGGCCACGCCGCCTGGGGCGCCACGGTCTACTACGCCGACGTGACCGACGTGTACGTCGAGAAGTGGACCGCCGGCACGCCCTCCACGGTGCTCTTCAACGGACAGCAGGTCGCCGTCGAGACGCGCGACGAGGTGCTCGACTACCAGAAGCCCGCCGAAGGCTGCGAGTCGTGGCTGAACGACTTCATCAAGGGCACGGCGTACGAGGTGTCGGAGGTCGACGGACACTGCCGCCTGAAGGTGACGCTCGAGAACGTGCCCCACCACGGCCCGGTCATCCCCGGCTCGAAGGGCACCGACCTGGCCGGGAACCCCATCGCCCTGACCTGGAAGTGGACGGGCTTCGAGCCCACGGGCGAGCTGATCGCGGTGTACGGCCTGATGAAGATGAAGAGCACGGACGACTTCTTCTGGGCGCTCGAGAACTTCGGCGTGGGCGCCCAGAACTGGGTCTACGGCGACGTCGACGGCCACATCGCCTACTCGGCCTACGTCAACGTGCCGATCCGCGAGCACCTGAAGACGGCGCCCGTGGTCTATCCTCCCTGGTTGCCCTTCCCCGGCGAGGGTGGCTGCGAGTGGACCGGCAACGTGCCCCTCGACAAGATGCCCTCCGCGATCGATCCGGCGCAGGGCTTCGTCATCACGGCCAATGGCGACTCGCTGGGCCATACCCTCGACGGAGACCCGCTGAACGACTGGACCTACCAGGGCTACGGCTTCGCCAACGGGCTGCGGGCGCACCGCCTGCGCGAGCGCTTCGACGAGGCGCTGGCCAACGGCGGCAAGCTCGACCTGGCCAAGGTCCAGGCCATCCAGGCCGACCACCTGTCGCCGCTGGGCCGACGGCTGACCGAGCACATCCTGACGGCCGTCGACGCCGCCGAGAAGGCCGCGGCCGACGACCCCGACGTGAACCCGGCCTATGCGCCGTTCGCCACCGCGAACATCAAGGCCGCGCGCGATCGGCTGGCCGCCTGGGACTTCCAGGCCGAGAGCGGCGTGGGTGACGACGTCAGCGCCGAACAGCAGGCCTCGGCCGTGGCCACCTCCATCTTCAACGCGTGGCTGGTGTTCGCGGCCAAGGGCGTGCTCGACTCCAAGGGCGTTTCGTCCTACGACACGGGCGTCCAGGAGAAGTTCCTCTTGAACCTCTTCAACGCGCCCGAGACGCTCGCGACGTACAGCGCCATCACGGGCGACAGCTCGTTGTGGGACGATCCCGACACCGGAGAGATCGAGGATCGCAACCTGGTGGTGCTCTCGGCCCTCGACCAGGCCCTGAACTTCCTGGCCGATCCCGCGCTGGTCGGCGTGGCCGCCGGCGGGGGCTTCGGTTCGGACGACATGTCCACGTGGTTGTGGGGCAAGCTGCACACCGTCACGCTGCGCAGCGCGCTGGGCGGCGAGGCCAACATCCCGCCCCAGAGCGCGTTCCCGGAGGGCTATCCGCGGCCCGGCGACAACGAGGTCGTCGACGCGTGCCACCCGGGTCTCGGCGACACGCGCTTCTCGTTCGGCAACGGGCCCGCCATCCGCAACGTGTTCCTGTGCCAGTCCGACGGCGTCAAGGCTAACGTGGTCATCCCGGGCGGCCAGGACGGCAACTTCGGCTCGGCGCACTACCGCGACCTGTTCGACCTGTGGTCCACGAACCAGACGCACACGCTCCACCGCGTCGAGGCCGACGTGAAGGCCGCGGCCGAGGCGTGCTGGCGGATGGTCCCGTAGACCTCACCCCCCTCAGGCGTCAGAAGCGCGTCTCCACGCCGATCATCGAGCTGACGTACAGGTAGACGCTGGCGTCGTCCCCCGACGCCTTGCGGATGTCGGGCCCGACCTCGAGCTCGACGTACAGGTTGTAGTTCTCGTACAGCTGCAGCTCGCCGCCCACGCTGGCCACGAGCGGCAACGACACCAGCAGCTCGGGCGAGAAGAACACGAGCGGCGACAGGCGCAGGCCGCCGTGCAGGTAGCCGCCCTCCATGCCGTGCCAGGTGGCCTCGACGCCGGGCGCTCCCAGGCGCAGCCCCACCGCGACCTCGGGGTCGAACAGCAACACCGCGGCGGGTTCCCCGAACAGCTTCACGCGCCAACGCCCCGACTGGTAGACTTGGTAGCGCAGCTCGGTGCCGACGATGGTACCGAGCACGGGCACCGTCGCGCCGAGCCCGTACAGGAACGAGACCTCGGGGGACACGTCGAAGCCCGGGGCGTACGTGAAGTAATAGTTCACGTCGACGCGCGGAAAGCCGATGGCGGCCGAGAGCCCCGTGTCGGTGGTGGACAGGTCGCCGCCGCCGCGCAGGGTGTAGTACGAGCGCGGGGGCTTGCGCTTGGGCAGGGGCTCCTCGCCCTCGACCTTGCTCTGGCCAGGGGCGGCGGCCTCGACGCGCGGGGCGGCCGTGACGGTGCCGACGGGCGGGGCGGGCGCGGCTGGCGCGGACGAGGTCGCGCCGCCATCGGGGCCGAGGGCCACGCGCGAATCCCAGAACCCCGCGGGCAGTCCGGAATGCTCGGCGTGGGCTGTGCCGGCGGACAGCAGGAACAAGGCCAGGAGAAACGGCGTCGAGCGGCGCATGGCGGGACCGGCGGCAGGTGAACCGCTTGGAGTATACGAGCACCTGCCGGGAACGAAAAAAAACGACACTAGGGGCGCGGCTCGTCGCGCCCGTTTTCGCGAACGACCGGGGCGACGAGCGATCAGTCGAACGTCACCAGCGCGTGCAGCGGCACGCCGTCGAAGCGCGCACGCCCATTGAGGAAGCCGAGCTCGACCACGAACAGGCACCCCGCTACGTCGCCGCCGAGGCGCGTGACCAGGTTGGCCGCCGCACGCGCCGTGCCGCCGGTCGCGAGCAGATCGTCGACGATCAGCACGCGCTCGCCCGGCTTCACCGCGTCGACGTGCATCTCGATGGTGTCGGTCCCGTACTCGAGCGCGTACGTCTCGCGGATGGTCGTGAACGGGAGCTTCTTGGGCTTGCGCACCAGCGAGAGCCCGACGCGCAGGCGATCGGCCAGCGGAGCCCCGAACAGGAAGCCCCGCGACTCGATGCCCACGATGCGATCGACCCGCAGGGCGCGCGCCTGCTCCTCGAGCAGCTCGAGCACCAGCCGGAACGTGGCGCTGTCCTGAAGCAGCGGATGGATGTCCTTGAATACGATGCCGGGCTTCGGGAAGTCGGGTACGTCGCGCAGCGTGGCGCGGATGAGGGCAAGGCGCGGATCGTCGCTCATGGAAACCTCCTCAGGAGACCCACTTGACGGAGCCGAGGCGCGGCAGGCTTTCGACGTCGGTGGTGTCGGTGCCGAGCGGGGTCACCGAGACGAACCCCTCCTTCACCGCGGCGGCGTCGATGTCGCCCTCTTCCGGGGGCGAGACCCGATCGCTGCCGATCCAGAAGTAGTCGAGGCCGCGCGGGTCGGTGCGGCGCTCGACCTGCGGCGCGAAGATCTGGCGGCCCAGGCGCGTGACGCGCACGCCCCTGGGGGGCTCTCCGTCGAGGTTCGGCACGTTGACGTTGACGCACACCGCCCCGGCCAACTGCCCGCTGCAGAGGAGCCCCTCCAGCACGCGCGCCGCCCACTCCTCGACGAACGGGCGCACCGGGTGCCGGTCACCGAACATGGAGAAGGCCACGCCGGGCAGCCCTTGCAGCGTAGCCTCGCGCGCCGCGGCCACCGTCCCGGAGTAGAGCACGTCGAAGCCGAGGTTCGGGCCGTGGTTGATGCCCGAGAGCACCAGGTCGGGGCGCGGGTCCAGCAGGTGGTGCACCGCGATGTAGACGCAGTCGGCGGGCGTACCGTCGACCGCGAAGTGACGAGGCCCCATTTCGCGCGCCCGCAGCGGGCGGTGCAGCGTGAGGCCGTGGCTCACCGCGCTCATCTCGTGGGAGGGCGCCACCACCACCACCTCGCCGAAGCGCGCCGCGACCCGCGCCAGGCATTCGATGCCCTGGGCGTGCACGCCGTCGTCGTTCGTGACCAGGATGCGCAACGCAGGCCTCCGTCGGGACGTTGCGGCACTCTACCCGACCCGGGCCCCCCGGGTCAACCGCCAGCCCTCGCGCCTCGCGACCGCCTCCGGGGCCGCGTCCGGGGCATCTTGCGGAGGCGACGTGCTTTCCGTACGATGGTGCCAACAACGAACCCCGCGAGGATCACGATGCCCGACCTCGAGCCCAAGAAGAAGGACCTCGGCCTCGACGTGGCGAAGCCCAAGGCCGACGCAAAGAAGCCGGCCGACGGCGTGAAGCCGAACCCCCTGAAGGGCATGTCGCTCGACGAGCAGCAGGCCCTGCTGAAGCCGGCCGCGGCCACGCTGGCCGACCCGAACGCCAAGAAGGCGGGTCCGGCCCTCCCCGAGGAGCAGAGCCCCTACGACCAGGTCGTCGCGATCCTCGCGCAGAGCAAGATCTCGTCGGCCGTGGTGCCGCGCAACATCAAGAGCTTCGAGTACAACAAGGGCAGCGGCCAGCTCACGCTGAACCTGGCTGCGGGCTTCACCAAGGAGGTCACCGACGACAAGGGTGGCAAGCACCAGGTGAAGTTCGACCAGCGCATCCTCATGTCGACGTTCGGCGGACGCCTGACCAGCATCCAGGGCGTGACGGTGCCCACCAGCCACGGCGCGCGCCTGACCGACATCGAGATGGCTGGCGGTGGCGTCATCCGCCTGACCGGGCGCGTGGGCATCTTCGCCAAGTCGCTCGAGATCAAGGAAGCGGACTTCCCGGCGCTCCCGTGACCCCCCTGCCCTCCGGGCGTCTCCCGTAACTCCCTATTTCGCCGTCTCGAGGATCAGGAACTCGACGCGGCGGTTCGTCTCGCGCTCGGCGTCGTTCTTTTCGGGCAGTGCGGTCAGCGGCTTCTCCGATCCCCACCCGGCCGACTGCAGGCGCTTGCGGTCGACCTTCTGCTTCACCAGGTAGTTGACGATGGTCGCCGCGCGCCACTGCGAGAGCTTCTTGTTGGTCGCGGCGTTGCCCTCGGAGCTGGTGTGGCCCTCGACGCTGAGCTTCAGGATCTCGGGGTGCTCCACGAGGATCTTCGCCACGTCGTCGAGCACGGGCTTCGACTTGGCGAGGATGGTCGCGGTTCCCTTCTGGAAGAAGACCTTCTGGGTGATCATGATGCGATCACCGGTCAGGTAGACCGCGGGCGGCGAGTCGGGGCAGCCGTCGTCGTCGAGGTAGTCGTTGAACGTCTCGAGGTCGGACGGGCACTTGTCGAGCGTGTCGACGATGGTGTCGCCGTCGTTGTCGAGGTCCGGGCAGCCGTCGGCGTCCTCGTAGCCGTCGGCGTCCTCGGCCAGGTCGCGGCATCCATCGCGCTCGTCGGGCACGCCGTCGGCGTCGTTGTCGTCGTCGGGGCACCCGTCGCCGTCGGCGAAGTGATCGAGGTCCTCGGCGCGGTTCGGGCAGTGATCCGCCGCGTCGAGCAGCCCGTCGTTGTCGTTGTCGGGGTCGGGGCAGCCGTCGCCGTCCTTGTACAGATCGGGGTCCTCGGGCTGGTCGGGGCAAAGGTCGGACTCGTCGATCAGGCCGTCGTGATCGCGGTCCTGCGGCGGGCGCTCGTAGGGCACCCAACCGATGGTGGCGAAGACGCGCGCCTGCGGGCAGCCCATGCCGCGCAGGAAGCCGCTGCCCCCACCCAGCGAGGCCTGCAAGCCGAACGGCGCGTGGTATCGCACCGCCAGGTCGCCCTCGAGGTACGACGTGTTCTCGTAGCGGAAGAGGTAGGCCGCCTCCGAGGCCGCCTGCAGCTCGCCGATCAGCGTGAGCCCGGGCACCACGAGGGGTACGGCGCCGGCCAGCCCCAAGAGGACCTCGTCGTTGACGGGCAGGAAGCCGAGCTCCTGGTTCTTGCGCAGGCGGTAGCCCGCCGTGAGGGCGACGCGGTAGTCGTCGTAGGCGAGCTCGGCCACCAGGCGTGGCACGAAGCTGACGGTGGATTCGCCGAGGTAAGCGCCGTCCCGTGACGTGGGGAACGTGAGCCCGACCTCGGCGGCCAGTCCGAAGCCCTTCCGTTGGTGCGGGACGATCGCCACCTTCCCAGAGAAGCGCAGGTCGCCGAACGACAGGCTGCGCAGGCTGGTGGTGCCGAGCACGGACTTGTCGGCGGACCCGTCGATGAAGGGGTAGAACGGCAAGCCCGCGCCGAGCTCGAGCCGGTCGAAGAAGCTGATCGAGAAGAGCGCGTCGAGCCCGAAGAAACGCTCCACGACCGCCTGGTCTCCCTTCGAGGTGGCGAACACCAAGGGCTTCGTCGCGTAGTTCAGGAAGAGCTGCACCGACGGCATGAGGTGCGAGTTGACCTCGGACGACGGCGTCGTGAGGTAGTCGCGCGCGTGGGGCGACGGCACGAAGCGCTGCACGCTGAACTGCGCCGCAACCGGGCTCGAGAGCGCGAGGCACACCACCGTGAGGACGAGACGGGTCCGCCACATGGGAGGCTCCTTCGATGATGGCTCGTGGACGAATTCGAGGATAACCCTGCGGCGGATGCCGTCAAGCACGGCGCGAGCTCACGCCGATCACGAGCCTCGCCGGCAGGGTCGCGACGTCGGCCCCCGAGGCCCGCGCCTGGGCGGAGCCTGCCTTGCGGTCAGAGGGTCGAGACCTCGGCCGCCGCGCCGGGACAACCGGCGTTGGTCGCATTTCCGCCGCCGCCCGGGACGCCCGCGGCGCCGACGTGGATGGTGTTCCCCTGGACGGTGGGGACGGAGGAGCCGTCGTGCACGATGCCGACGCTGTTACCGCCGCAGCCGCCGGCGCCATCGCCGCCCTTGCCGCCGTTGCCGCCGGCTCCACCGGTGGCTCCCGGTCCGCTGTTCACGTTCCAGGCGTGCGCCTGGGCTCCCCCGGGGCCGCCCGCCGCGCCTGCGCCACCCGCGCCTCCGGCCTTGCCCGCGCCACCGTTGCCGCCCTTGCCGGTGGTGAGCACGTTGCCCTTGAGGACGGGCGAGCTGGCCACGATGACCACCGCGAACGACGAGCCGCCGCTGGCGCCGCCCGTGCCGGCCTTGCCGCCGCACCCTGCGCCGCCGCCGCCGCCGCCGCCGCCGCCGAACAGGTCGTCGGACTCCCAGTCGACCGAGAAGCCGCCGCCGCCACCACCGCCGCCGCCGCCGTGCCCGTGACCGCCGTCGATGCCGGACGTACCGCTGGAGCGGTGCCAGCCGGCGCCGTCGAGCCAGCCGGCCGCAGCCGCAGCAGCGCCGTTGGCGCCCCCCGTCCCCTGGGAGCCCGCGCCGCCGTTCGCGCCGATGGACGCCGAGCCGTTGCTGTACTTCCCGCCGGACGCGTTGTTGCCGCCGGTGCCGCCGGGTCCGCCACCCTGGTTCGCGACCGTGCCCGCGCCGCCGTTGGCGCCCTTGCCGGCGTCGTCGGCCGAGCCCGAAGCCCCGCCCGCTCCACCCGTGCGTCCGCACGCGCTGCCGCCGCCCGTCCCGCCGCCGGGCCAGTTGCAGTTCTGCTGGCAGCCGTTGGCCCCGGCGCCCCCCGCCGAACCCACGCCGCCGGCCGTTCCCGCGACGCCCGGAGCGCCGTCGAGGCCGTCGGACGCCGTCAGGGTGCACCCCTCGACCGTCAGGTACGTCCCCGCGTTGCGCACGAACAAGGCCACGCTGGAGCCGTTGCCCTCTGCGCTGGTGTCGGCCTCGGCCGTGACGCTCACGAGCTGCAGCGTGGTCGGGTAGAACAGGTTGGCCACGGTCACGCCCGGGCTGGAGCCCTTGATCTCGGTCACGCGCGTCGTCTCGCGCACGTCCCAGCCGTCGATCACGCCGCCGTAGCCGCCAAAGACGCCGATCCCGCCCACGAGCGAGACCGGCCCGTCGTACACGCCGCCCGCCACGAGCACCTCCCTGACGCCGAACGCCTGGGCCTTCAGGATCCCGCCCTGGATCGTGTCGACCGGGTCGTCGGCGGCGCCGGAGCCGGCCGCCGTGCCGGAGACCGCGTCGACGAAGACCGCCTGCCCGCCCTGCCCGTCGAGCCCGTCGCAGTTCGCGTCGCGGAACGACAGGTCGGGCGTGTCGTACGCGCCGGGGTTGACGACGGGAGAGTCGTCGTTGCAGTCGCCGGGCCCCATGGGGCAACTGGCGCTCGAGAGGAAGACCATGGAGACGTCGCAGTACCCGTCACCGTCATCGTCGCAGCCGTCGTCGGCCGCGTCGTTGCAGTCGTCGTCGCGCCCGTTGCACGTCTCGACGCCGCCGGGATGGACGCTGGCCAGCGTGTCGTCGCAGTCGCCGCCGCCGTTGGGGCAGGCTTCGGGGCTGCCCACCAGCGGCGAGCCCGAGGCGCAGTATCCGTCGCCGTCGTCGTCGCACCCTTCGTCGATCGCGACGTCGCAGTCGTCGTCGACGCCGTTGCAGGCCTCGTCGGCGTTCGGGTGCACCGTGTCAATCGTGTCGGCGCAGTCGCCGCCGTTCTTCACCGTGTAGGCGCCACCTGCCGCGCAGCGGCACGACGAGGCGCCCGCGCCGTAGCCGTCGCCATCGCCGTCGACGAAGTACGGGACGCAGCCGCTGGCGCCGGCCTCGTCGGTGGCGCCGTCGCAGTCGTCGTCGCGCGTGTTGCACGTCTCGGTCGCACCGGGGTGGATCGACGGGTCCTCGGGCGCGCAGTCGGATCCGTCGGGCGTGCCGTCGTTGTCGATGTCGCCATCGCAGGCGTCGCCGTGTCCGTCGTGATCGGTGTCGGTCTGCGCCGGGTTCTGAACCAGCGGGCAGTTGTCGACGCCGTCGAGGATGCCGTCGCCGTCATCGTCGTAGTCGACGCAGTTGGCATTGCCGTCGTTGTCGGTGTCGGGGAAGCCCTCGTTGTTCTTCCCGCTGCAGTTGTTGTCGACGGTGTCGCACACCTCGGTCGCCGAGGGGTTGATCTTCTTGTCGTTGTCCTGGCAGTCGCCGCCCACCGTCGCGGTGAAGGTCGACGAGGGCCCGCACAGGCACTGGGTCGCCTGGCTGCCGAACCCGTCGGCGTCGTTGTCGTAGAAGTACGTGTCGCAACCCGACAGGTTCGGGTCGGAGTCGGCCCAGTCGTCGCAGTTGTTGTCGACGCCGTCGCACACCTCCTCGGCGGAGGGCGAGACGGTCGCGTCGCGATCGTCGCAGTCGTTCGGCGGGATCGACCCATCGCCGTCGATGTCGGGGTCGCACGCATCGCCCAGCGAGTCGCCGTCCAGGTTTTCCTGGCCGGGGTTCAGCGCGTCGGGGCAGTTGTCGTAGGGGTTCTCGATCAGGTCACCGTCGCGATCGACGTCGCACACGTCGCCCGCGCCGTCGCTGTCGATGTCCTTCTGGTCGACGTTCTTGACCTCGGGGCAGTTGTCGCTGGAGTTCTTCACGTTGTCGCCGTCGATGTCGGAGTCGCAGGCGTTGCCCGTGCCGTCGCCGTCGGTGTCGATCTGATCGGGGTTGCCCTTCAAGGGGCAGTTGTCGCTGGCGTCGGGCAGCTCGTCGTTGTCGTCGTCGGCGTCGATGCAATCGGCCTGGTCGTCGCCATCGGAGTCCTTGTACCCTTCGTCGGTCTTGCCGTTGCAGTCGTCGTCCTTGCCGTTGCAGGACTCGGTGGCGCCCGGATAGACGTCGGCGTCGAAGTCGTCGCAGTCGTCGGGGTTCAGGAAGGGATCGCCGTCGATGTTCGGGTCGCAGGCGTCCCCCAGGTCGTCCTGGTCCAGGTCGTGCTGGTTCGGGTTGGGGACCGCCGCGCAGTTGTCCTGGAAGTCGAGGATGCCGTCGAAGTCGGCGTCCTGCGTCAGGCCGCAATCGGGCACGCCGTCGCCGTTGGCGTCGGGGAAGCCCTCGTCGACGTGCAGGTCGCAGTCGTCGTCGATGCCGTTGCAGCGCTCCTCGGCGCCGGGGTACGCGAGCGGGTTGCCGGGCTCGCAGTCGGCCTCGTTCTCGACGTCGTCGCCGTCGACGTCGGGGTCGCAGGCGTCGCCCCAGCCGTCGAGGTCCATGTTCTCCTGCCAGGGGTTCCAGACGGTCGGGCAGTTGTCGCCCGAGGCGCTGATGCCGTCGTCGTCGGGATCATCGGTGAGGTTGGCGCAGTCGGCCACGCCGTCGACGTTCTCGTCGGGGTACCCTTCGTCGGTCTGTCCGTCGCAGTTGTCGTCGGCGCCGTTGCAGAACTCGCGCGCGGGCTCGACCGCCGCACAGGAGCGCTGCCCGTCGGCGGCGCACTGGGCCAGGCCCCAGCACGTACCCCACTCGTTCAGGAGGAAGCACTCGCCCTCGGCCGCGCCCAGCGTGTCGGTGGCGGTGCACGTACACCCGTGGGTCACGCAGACCTTGGCGCCGGGCAGGTCGGGCGGCGTGACGCACTCGCTCGAGGGGCACTCGGCGTGCGCCTTGCACGTGTGCAGGCACACCTTGTAGCCGTCCTGCGGTACGCAGCGGTAGGGAACCTCGACCAGGTCGCCGGCGCAGTCCTGGTCGTCGTGGCACAGGTGGCACACGAACGAATCGGGCGGGAAGCAGTAGCCCTTGCCCTCGTTCACGAGGCAGTCCCACCCTTCGTCGCACCCCAGCCCGCACGCCGCCACGCACAGGTGGTTCAGGCAGGTCTTCGAGCCGCACGTCGTGTCGTCTTCGCAGGGCGTGCCCGGCGGCACCTCGAGGACCTCGGGCGGCACGTCGACCTCGACCACCTCGATCGGCGCCTCGGGCTCGGCTGCGTCGATCTCGGCGTCGACCGGCGGGATCTCGCCCACGACCTCATCGGGAAGCTGGGGCTCGGGCTGCGCCTCGGCTTCGGCGTCGAAGAAGCCGACGTCCGTGGTCGAGCCGTCGGGGACGTCGAGCAGGTGGCCGTCGACCGAGAGGTCGTCGACGCCGGGTCCCGAAGCGCCGCCGCAGCCCGCCAGGGCGAACGCGAGCAGTGCCGTTGAGAGCAACGCCGCAAGGTGCTGGAGCTTCTGCATGGTCGTGACCTCGTGTTCGACGGCTGTCGACCCGGCCATACTACGAGAGCCGCCTTGGCTTTTCAATCGTCGACAGGGACCGGCCGGCTGATTCGATCGACCCACGGTTGAAGCCATCCCTGGTAGCGATGGGGCGCGTCGTAGAGCGTGAGGGGCCGCTGACGTTCCGTGGGCTCGGGGAACGGTCGACGCGCGACCTCGACGACGGCCAGGAACGGCGGCGCGTCGACGAACGAGCGCACCGCGAAGCGCCGCACGTGGAGCCCCGCCTGGAGCGCCTGCCCCGCCACCTCGTGCCCGCGTTGGATCGGGTAGAGGAACACCCCGATCCCGGTCTCGGTGAGCAGCGCCGACGCCGCCGCCAGGAGATCGCCCGACGTCAGCGTCACCTCCTGGCGCGCCAGGCGCGTGATCGGGTGGGGGCTGGGGTGGCCCTGGTCGACCTTGAAGAACGGCGGGTTGGCTACCACGCGGTCGAACGACGCCGGCGCGAAGTGGTCCCGCCAGGCTCGCACGTCTCCGTGGACGAAGCGCACGGGAACCCGCAGCAGAGCCTGGTGCTCAACCAGGTTCTTCTTTGCATACGCGTACATGACGTCTTGTATCTCGATTCCTTCGATGGCCTCTGCCGAGGCCGCGGCGGCGAGCAACAGGCTGACGACGCCGACCCCCGTGCCGACCTCGAGCACGCGGCCCAGGGCGCCCTGCCCTGCCACGTGCGCCGCCAGCACCAACGACGCGACGTTGAAACGGTACCCTCGCTCGGGTTGGTCGAGCCGGAAGGTCGGGGCCTCGCTCACAACGGCTTTCCCTGGTACTGCCCGGTCAGGCTCTCGAGGAAGGCCACCAGGTCGGCGACCTCGACGTCGTCGAGACGGGTGCCGCGCTGGAAGGTGGCCATGGCCCGCACGGCTTGCCCCAGGTCGGCCGCCGAGGCGTCGTGGAAGTACGGATGGGTGCGCGCGACGTTGCGCAGCGTGGGGACCTTGAAGAACGCGCGGTCGGCTTCGAGCTTCGTGTGATTGAAGCGACCGTTGTCGGCGTCGGTGAGGGGCGTGCCCCGCGCCGCGAAGTAATCGCCGGCGACGCCGAGCTTCTCGAACGACTGGCCTCCCAGCAGCTCGCCGGTGTGGCACGTGACACACCCGCGCACCTGGAAGGCGTGCCAGCCGCGGGCGGCGGCTTCGGACAGCGCCGCGGCCTCGCCCTTCAGGTAGCGGTCGAACGGCGCGTCGGGGGTGAGTAACGTACGCTCGTAGACCGCGATCGCGTTCGTGACGGTCTTCTTGCTGAAGCCCTCCGGATACACGGCCTGGAACGCCGCAGCGAGCTCGGCGTCCTGGTTCAGCTTCTCGAGGATCTGAGTCCAGTTGGAGCCCATCTCGACGGGGTTGTTGGGCGGACCGTCGGCCTGGTCCTCGAGGGTCGCGGCGCGGCCGTCCCAGAACTGCTTGACCTGGTACCCCGCGTTGAAGGTCGTCGGGGCGTTGATGCCGCCCTTCTGGCCCCGGATGCCGGTCGAGACGGCCGCCTGGTCGGTGCCGCCCTTGGCCAGGTCGTGGCAGGTCGCACACGAGACCGTGTCGTTCCCCGACAGGCGCTTGTCGTGGTAGAGCTTCTGGCCGAGCTCGGCCTTCTTCCAGTCGACGTGCGCCACCTTGGGGAGCGGTCGCACGGCGGCCGACCGGAGGGCGTCGGGCAGCTCGCGATCGGCGGCCCGCCCGGCGCGGATCTCCCCGATAGCAGCCGAGAGCTTCGCGGCAGCCTCGCCGACCAGCCCGCCGTTCCAGTGCAGGATCCGGAAGCGCGCCGGCGGCATGTCGCCCGCCTGCACCGCGAACTCGATCTTGGCCAGTACCGGCTCCGGGACCGGCGCGCGATCGTCGGCGTGGAACGCCTTCGCGAGGTCGAGCACGGCCAGGCCCTTCCGCACGTCGTCGTCGATGAGCGACGACGCGATCGGCAGCGCCGCGTAGAACGGCCGCGCGACACCCTCGACGTGACACCATGCGCACTTGCCCTCGAGCGACGCCGCGACCGCGGTCACGGCGGGATCGGCGTGAGCCGCCGTGAGCGGCGTCCCGGATGGCTCGGGAGCCATGAGGTTGGCCAAGGGGAGCGCCAACGCGGCGACCACGACCACGCCAAGGACGATCTTTCCCGCCTTCGTCATGGAGATCTCCACCACCTGCGAGGGACCGGGGGCGACGATAAACCGCCCGGGCGCGACGGTCAATCGCCGGTTTGACGCAGCCCGGGGCCGCACCTAACATGGAGGGGAACCTTCGGGGGTGGGCCCGTGACGTCACTTCGCGTGGGACGGTGGGTGCTCGCGGTGTCGCTTCTCCTCGGCGCCTGCGGTGGCGCGCGTTCGGCGCTGCCCGCGCGCGAGGCCGAGGAACGGGGCGACCTCGACGGCGCCATCCGAGGCTATCGCGAGGCCTTCGACGCCGGCGGACGGTCCGACCCCGACCTGGCCATCCGAATCGGCCGGCTGGCGCTGCTCCGCGGTGATCTCGTCCAGGCCGAGGCCCACCTCCAGGCGGCGCTCCACCTGCGCCCGGGCGACCCCGACGCCAGCCTGGGGCTCGCGCGAGCGGCGTTCGCGGCCGGTGACAACGCCCGCGCGCTGGCCCTGCTCGACCCGCTCGCCCAGGCCTCCCCGGTCGATCCCGAGGTCCAGGCCGAGCTCGCGCGCGTCACGTTCGCCCAGCAGGACTTCGCCAGCGCGGCGGAGCACGCCGACCTCGCGCTGAAGACCGCCGGCGCGCCCCAGGCCGAGTTGTGGATGATCTCCGGCCGCGCCCTCGCCCGCACGGGTCGTGTCGACCTGGCCGAGGAGGCCTTCCAGAAGGCCATCGAGGTCGCGCCCGACGACTCCATGGGCTACTTCTACCTGGGCCGGCTGTACGACGAGATCAACCTGCCCAAGCGCGCCGTCCCGATGCTCCAGAAGGCCTTGCAGCTGAGCCCCGCTTTCATCGACGCCGCGCGCGACCTGGGCACGGCCCTGCTGCACGACGGCGACGCCGACCAGGCGGCCCAGGTGCTCGAGAACGCTCGGGCCCTGGCCCCCGACGACGTCGGCCTGCTGAACAACCTGGGAGTGGCCCAGCGCGAGGCCGGCCGCATGGCCGACGCCCGCGAGACGTTCCAGGCGGCGCTCGCGGTGGGAGATGGCTCCCGTGCCGTGGCCGTCAACCTGGCCGACACCTGCCTGCAGATGGGCGACTTCGCCGGGGCGCAGGCGGTGCTGGTCGGCGCCCTCCGCAAGAACCTGGCGCGCCGCGACGACGTCCTCGAGCTCGAGAAGATCCTGGTGCTCCGGGCCTACAACGACGTGGTGTGCGCCCGGGCGGGCGCGTTCGCCAGGGACGCCTTCCAGGTGCGCCTGGCCGAGCTGCGACGCGAGGCGGCCCTCGACGCGGCCGAGCCCCCCGCCAGCGTCCTGGCCGCGGTGTTGGCCGACGACCGGCTGAAAACCCTCCTCGACGAGGCGAACCAACGATGCCCATCCACCCCGAAGTAGCCGCGGCCAAGCCCGACTTCTCGCGGCTCCACACCCAGGTCGAGAAGCTGCTGGTCGAGGTCGAGCGCGCCTTCCGCGGTCGTCGCGAAACCGTCGAGCTGGCGCTCGTGACCCTGTTCGCCGGCGGCCACGTGCTGCTCGAGGACCTGCCCGGCACCGGCAAGACCACGTTGGCCATGGCCCTGGCGCGGGCGCTCGACCTCTCCTTTCGACGCATCCAGTTCACGAGCGACCTGCTGCCGTCCGACATCACGGGCGTCTCGGTCCTGGACGCGGCGACCACCGAGTTCGTGTTCAAGCCCGGGCCGCTGTTCGCGCACGTGGTCCTGGCCGACGAGATCAACCGCAGCACGCCCCGCACGCAGTCGAGCCTGCTCGAGGCCATGAACGAGGGGCACGTGACGGTCGACCACCGCTCGTGGCCGCTGCCGCGCCCCTTCCTGGTGATCGCCACCCAGAACCCCGCCGAGCTTCACGGCACGTACCCGCTGCCGGAGTCGCAGCTCGACCGCTTCCTGATGCGCCTCGACATCGGGCACCCCACGGCCGAGATCGAGATGACGGTCATCCGCGACTTCGCCTTCAAGCCTCCGCTCGAGGCCATCACGCCGGTGCTCGACGGCGCGGGGCTGCTCGAGCTGCAGGCCGGGGTCGACGCGATCCACGTGTCCGAGCGCGTGCTCCAGTACCTGCAGGCCCTGCTGCAGGCCACGCGCGAGTCCGAGCGGCTGGTCTACGGGTTGTCGACGCGCGCGGGCATCCACCTGTTCCGCGCGGCCAAGGCCCTGGCCCTGGTGCGGGCACGCGAGTTCGTGCTGCCCGACGATCTGCGCGCGCTCTTCGTGCCCGTGTGTGCGCACCGCCTCGTGCCCCGCTCGGGCTCGGGCCGCGAGCGCGACCTGCGCTGGATCGCCGCGGAGATCGCCGGGCGCGTGCCGGTCCCCGTCTGATCATGAAGAGCCGGTTGCTGCGACGGCTGATCCGCTCGAACCGGGTGCTGCCCCGCAAGCTGCGGTTCACCCGCGAGGGCAAGTACTTCGTGCTGATCACGTTCGGCATGGGCTTCGCCGCCATCAATACGGGCAACAACCTGCTGTACCTGCTGCTCGGCATGCTGCTCTCGATCATCCTTCTCTCGGGCTTCCTCTCCGAGGCCGCGATCCACGGCGCGCGCGGCCGCCGCCTGGGGGTATCCGAGGCGTTCGCGGGGCTGCCCGTCGAGGTGGGGCTCGAGGTGAGGAACATCGGGCGACGCCTCGCGGGCTACTCGCTGCGCGCCCGCGAGCACATCGAGGACGAGGGCGTGGTCCAGGCACCGCGCGTCGTGTTCCACCTGCCCCCCGGCGCGACCCGCGCGCTGCCCTTGACGCTCACCTTCCCGCGCCGCGGCCACGTCCGCAGCTTCGGGGTGCGCGTCGAGACCGAGTTCCCGTTCGCGCTGTTCGAGAAGGCGCGCCTGTTCGAGGATCCGGCCGAGTACCTCGTGTACCCGCGCCTGCAGGACGGCGTCGACCCCGACGTGCTGCTGCGCCGCCTGGCGGGCGAGGTGGAGTCGACGCGACGCGCCGGGCGCGGGTCCGACCCCTGGGGCGTGCGCGACGCGCAATCCGGCGACCCGCCGAACCGCATCCACTGGAAGTTGACGGCGAAGCGCGGCCGCCCCGTGACGCGCGAGTTCGAGGACGAGCAGGGCCGCGAAGTGCGCCTGCTGCTCGTGAACGCCGTCGCTGACGGCGCCACCGACGCGGGCGAGGAGGTGGTCTCGCTGGCGGCCACCCTGGTGGTGGCGTTGCACCGCGGTGACCTGAAGGCGTGCCTGGCGAGCCTCGACACGTGGGGCGCCGGCGACCCGGCCGTCTCGGGCCGGGACCGGATCCTCACCCACCTGGCCGATGTGATCGTACACCCCTGGGACGCGACCGCGCGGGCACGCGTCGACGATCTTCTGGCCTCGCACGCGGGCCCCTGGCTGGTGCTGACCCCGGCGCCCGGCATGGTCGCCCCCGTCGAGGGGGAGCGCGTGGTGGTCACTCCCGCCGACCTCGCCCCCCGAGGTGCCGCATGAGCCGATCGCCCGCCGCCGGCGGCCTCAACGTCCGGCGCGTGCTCGACGGCCTGCTCTACGGCCTCGTGCTCACCGGGCTCGTGCCGGTGCTGTCCTCGGGCGAGCTGGCGGTGTGGGCGTGGCTGCTCGTGACGCCGGCCGTGGTCGCCTCGGCGTTCTTCCGGGCTCCCCTGGCGCGCCGCGAGGTTCGGCGCGTCGTGAACGTCCTGGCCGTGCTCGTGCTCGCGGGCCTGGCCTGGGACGCGGTCCAGACGCGCGACTGGCTGCTCGACTCCGTGTGGTTCGTGCTCTTCGTGACGGTCGTCAAGCTGTTCCAGCGCGACACGCTGTGGGACCACTACCAGATCGTGGCCCTCTCGTTCCTGCAGGTGTTGGGAGCCGCCATCCTGAACCCGTCGTTGCAGTTCGCCTTCGGGTTCCTGCTCTTCGTCGTGCTGCTCGCGTTCACCCTGCTCTTCCTGCACGTGCGCCGGGCCGAGCCCGATCGCGAGCGCATCGAGAAGGGTGTGCTGCCCTGGCGCTTCTTCGTAGTGACGGGCGCGCTCGCCGTGGTGCTCTTCCTGTCGTCGTTCCTGTTGTTCTTCCTGTTCCCGCGCCTGGGCCTCGGCTTCTTCGTCGCGCAGGTGCGACGTCCGCAGGAGGTGGCCGGCTTCGCCGATCGCGTCGAACTGGGCGGGTTCGGCACCATCCGCGACAACGAGACCGTCGTCCTGCGCGTCAAGCCCGTCCCGCTGGTCCAGCCCGACGGGCCGCTGCGCCTGCGGGGCATGGCCTTCGACCGCTACGACGGACGGGCGTGGCAGCGCAGCACGTTTCGACGCTTCCGGCTCGATCCCGACATCGACGGCGTGTTCCACCTGGCCGACGCCGATCGACTCGCGGCCTGCCCCGCGACGCGCGCCGCCCTGTACCTCGAGCCGCTCGAGATGCCGGCGCGGCTGCTGTTCGGCCCCCCCGGCCTGACCGAGGTCCACCCGCCGAGCAGCCGGCTCGACTTCCTGCGGCGCGCCCGCGCGGTGCTGTTCCAGGATTCGGCCGGCGACGTGTTCTACGAGGCCAAGGACGTGGTGGGGCTGCAGTACGAGACGGTAGCGCGCGACTGCGGCCCCGGCGCGGCCCTGCCTCTCCCCTCTCCCCGCCAGGCCGCCCGCGCGCACGAGGGCTTCGTCGACCTGCCCCCGCACCTCGATCCGCGCATCCCCGCCCTCGCCCACCAGCTCACCGACGCGCAACCCGAGCCCCGGGCGCGCGCCATGGCGATCGAGAACTGGCTGCGCGGCAGCTTCCGCTACTCGCTCGACGAGGCCCACCCGCCCGGCAACGCCCTGGCGCACTTCCTGTTCGACGATCGGAGCGGGCACTGCGAGTACTTCGCCACGGCCATGGCCGTGCTCCTCAGGGCCGTCGGCGTGCCCTCCCGCGTGGTCAACGGCTTCTACGGCGGGCGCTGGAACGAGATCGGTCAGTACGTTCAGATCCGGCAGGGCGACGCCCACAGCTGGGTCGAGGCGTGGTTCGACGACGAGGGGTGGACCACCTGGGACCCCACGCCACCGGTCGAGATGCGCCTCGACGCCTCGTCGGGCGCCTGGGCCGCGGCCCGCGAGTGGATCGACTACCTGCGCTACCGCTGGTACCAGTGGGTCGTCGAGTACAGCCTGGAGAAGCAGGTCGAGGTGTTCAAGAAGGCCGCCGAGGTCTTCGACCTCGAGCCCAACCTGCGCGGGCTGCGCAAGGCCGGCGACCTCGTGAAGCGTGGCCTGGTGGGGCTCCTGGTGCTCGGGGTAGGGGCCGCCCTGGCGCGCTGGCTCTGGCTCCGCTGGAAGCGTCGGCAGCAAGGCCCACGCGATCCCGGCCGCCGGGCCGCCCTCGGCCTGTTCGCGGAGTGGGTGCGCGCCGGGCGCCGCGTCGGGGTGGCGTGGCAGCCCACCGAGCCCCCGAGCACGTTCGCGGGCCGGCTGGTCGACCGCCTGCCGCACCGTCGCGAGGACCTCGACTGGCTGCTCGGCCGCTTCCACGACGTCCTGTACGGGGGCGTCCCGCTGACCGACGCCCTGACCCGCGAGATGCGGACCCGCATCCGGACGCTCCACCGCGGCCTCCCCCGTTCTCGGCGAGGCGTCACGCGCGCGCAGGATCTTGACCGCTGACGGGGCGTTCGCCTACAGTGAGTCGAATCGCTCCGGAGACAGCGCATGGCCTACAAGATTTGCCCCTCCTGCAAGGGCGAGATCGAGTTCGGCTACGTGTTCTGCGTGCAGTGCGGTGCGCGCCTCGACGAGGAGACCGCCGAATCGACCGCCGACGCCGACGCGACCGCCATCGTCGACCTCGACGCCGAGGGCGCGTTCTTCGGGGACGCCAAGAAGGCCGCAGCTCCCGCGCGCGCCGAAAGTGCGACGGTCGTGCGCGCGTCCACGCCGGACTTGTCCGACGTAGCCTTGGCGAAGTCGGAGCCCGTTCCGTCCGCGCCCGCGCCCGTCGCCGCACCGGCCCCTGCGCCCGTCGCCGCGCCCGCTCCCGCCTGGGAGATCAAGGTGCAGGTCCTGCGCACATCGACCGGCGAGAAGGGCAGCCACACCTTCAAGGCCGACCAGGTCATCGTGGGCCGCACCGACGGCGACCTCACCTTCCCGAACGACCCCACGCTCTCCAGCCCGCACGCGCGTATCTTCGTGTCCGACGGCGTGCTGATGGCCGAGGACCTGGCGTCGCGCAACGGCCTGTACCACCGCGTCGTGCAGCCCATCGAGCTCGTCCACGGCTTGCGCTTCCTGGTGGGCGAGCAGGTCATGCGCTTCGAGTACTTCAACCCCGTGCGCATCCTGAAGCAGCCCGACGGCACCTACTTCTGCGGCAGCGCCGCCCCCCAATGGAAGTTCCGCCTGGTGCAGATCCTGAAGGGCGGCGTCGAGGGCAACGTGTACTGCTCGTCGGCCAAGGTCGTGACCATCGGCCGTGAAGACAGCGACATCAACTTCGCCGACGACCGCTTCATCTCGTACCAGCACGCCATCGTCGAGGCCAAGGACGGCCGCTACTACCTGGCCGACCGCAACAGCCGCAACGGCACCTACATCCAGATCGACCACGCGCAAGAGCTCGCCAAGGGCGACATCGTGGCCATCGGCAAGGCCCTGCTGCGCGTCGATCTCGAAGCGGCGTGACGCGGCCGCCTCTCCGATAATCCTGCGTTCAGGCTTTCCCTCGTTCGACTTCGCTGGCGATCACGCGACGAACCTGCCCCGCCAGGTAGACTGGAAGGGATACCATACGGTAGCCACGCGCGGATCGATCCGGCGACGCGCCGGCTGCGTGCAGCAGCGAGGGGCCGTCGCTGTTCAGTCGAACGGCCAGGGGCAGACCCTTTTCACCCATGAAGACGTGCAACGACTTGAGGGTACCGGTCTTGCCGGCCTTGACTTCCACGGGCATCACCAACGGCCCCTCTGCGAACACGTAGTCGACCTCGGCGGCGGCGTTCGCCTTCTCCCTCGTCCAGAAGTGCACCTCGGGCTCGCGATAGCGCGGCAGCGAGTGTAGAAGGTGCTGCCCGACCGCCTGTTCGCACACCGCACCCGCGTTCACCAGCAAGACGTCGCGCGCCTGCTCCACGTCCAGGAGACGCAGGCCGAGGGCCGCGCACTGCAGCCCCACGTCGAGGAAGAGCACCTTGAACACCGATTCCCTGGTCTGGGCCGCCAGGGGCACACCGTTGGCCGACGTATGCGTCACGCGGTACGCGACGCGCGCCCGGCAGAGAAGGTCCAGGGCCTTCGCGAGGTCGCCCGAGCGTTCCTCGCGATCGACGTTGGCGTACTTGAAGCGCGCGCCGACCATCGCGGGCAGCCGACTGAACACCCGAAGCAGGCGAGCATGGTTCGCGCGGTGGCCGTACTTCCCGAAGTCGTCCCGATACGTCGCCAAGATCGAATGCTTGGCGGCGTCCACTTCGCTCCACGTTCTTCCGTCCGCGTAGGCCGCCACGACCTCCGGCATCCCTCCCACGACCAGGAAGGCTCGAAACTCTTCCAGCGCTTTGCGATGAATGGCCTCGGGGATCTCGGCTTCGAGCGTCCACGCGCCGAGGAACGCCGCCAGGCGCTCCTTTCCCGTCGCCCTCAGGAATTCGTCGAACGTCAGGGGCCCCAGGTGCAGGTACTCGATTCGACCGACCGGCATGGCGTGCCCCACCTCTCCGAGCACGAGATCGAGGAGAGATCCGGCGGCGACGACGTGAAGCTCGGGCATCTGTTCATAGAAATACCGCAGCGTCGAAAAGACGGCCGGCGCGGCCTGAATCTCGTCGAGGAAGAGCAGCGTAGAGCCGGGACGGATGGCCCGATCGAGGCGCATCTCGAGGAGCGCGACGATCTTGGCGGGATCGTTGGACACGAAGAGCGACGCCAGGTCGGGGTCGCGTTCGAAGTTGATCTCGGCCACGTCCTGAAAGCACTCCTGGCCGAACAGTCGAACGAGCACCGATTTACCCACCTGCCGAGCGCCACGAATCACCAGGGGTTTTCTCCCTGCACGCGCCTTCCAGGCTCGCAGGTCGTCCAGGGCGTCACGAGAAAACATGGCCATATTTTATCGCCTGCACTGACAAAATCATGGGCTATTTTATCGCCAAACCAGACGAACGCAACAGGGGACTGAGACCGACGACGAGGTCGACCGCGCGGTGGCGGCGTCACCAGCTCGAGATCGCCGACACCGAGTCCTGCGACACCATCGTGCAGTGCAGGTTCACGTCGGAGTACGCGAAGTCGCTGTCGTAGTCGAAGGACTTGCCGTCGGAGCCCAGGATGTAGGCCGAGAGCTCGAGCTCGATCGTATCGGGCCCGAAGCGGTGGGGCGATGGATCGAGCTCGCCCGTGGGATCGAGGTTCGCGACCAGGGGCCGCGCCGCGGCGTCGGCGGGGAGCTCCGGCAGGTCGACCTGCGTGCGAGCGGACGGCACGAAGACCTCCCAGAGGCAGTGCGAGCGCGGGCCGCCCAGGGTGCCTTGCTCGCCGGTCTGGGGATCCTTGACCAGCTGGTTGACGGGCGCGGCCGTCAGGTAGTTCACGCGGAGCACGTAGAGGTCGATTGGCCGCGGCCCCTCGACCGCCTTCCACGACACCGTCCCCGAGAAGGGCTCGTCGGACACGGCGTCGAGCGGCAGCCCTTCCTCCACGGGCACGGGGACCGTGATCTGCGGCACGTCGAGCCACTCGGAGGTCGCGCTGAAGTCGATCTCGTCGCCCGGCAGGATGCCCGGGCGCACGGCCGTCGAGATGCCGGGCGGATCGCCGCCCAGGTGCGTGGCGCGCGCGGCCACCCCGACGGCCAGGCGCTTCATCGACAGCCCCAGCTCCTGGAAGGCGGGGGAGTCCTCGGGGGGGAAGCGCACGCGCACGGGGTTCTGGAAGCCCGGACGATTGTACGAGCCGTCGACCGCGACCCACACGAAGCCCTCACCGCCGGTCTCGAACACCGGCATGACCATCCCGTTGGGCAGGGCGTCGCCGGTCCTCCAGTCCCGCGGCAGGCGATCGAGCAGCACGCCCACCGCGTCGTCGGCCTCGGGGCGCAGGTCGATGGTCAGCTTCAGATCGACCGTCGAGGTCTGCCCGCCCTGCACCCGCGCCCTCCCGATGCCCATGGCGCGCGGCCTGAAGACCAGCGTGTAGGGGTTGGCCAGCGAATCGAGCACGTGCGAGGCCGTGCCGCCGATGGCGAAGACCAGGTACTGCCCCTGGGGCACATCCTGGATCAGGAACGCGGGATCGGGCGAGCAGGTGGCGGTCGGCAGGTCGTTCAGGTTGCACACGGCCATGTTGGCCGGGATGGGGAAGCCGCCGCTCTCGCTGGGCGATCCGAGCACGCTGCCCATGCTCATGGACGACAGGGGCACGTCGCGCGTCGCCAACTGGACCAGGGCGATGGGCACCTCGCTGGCCGGGTCCTTGACCTGGTCGAAGAGCGAGCCCGCAGGGAAACGGTCGAGCCCGTCCTCGCCCAGGAAGCCCGAGACGGTGCCCGAGATCGAGCCCACCCGATCGCCGTCGTCGGGCAGCACCGGATCGAGCGGCGAGACCAGCACGGCCACCTCGGCCGCGTCGAGCCCCAGGTAGGTCGTGAAGCGGTGGCCCTCGGCGCCCACGGTGACGTCGACCGGGCCGACCAGGTCGTCGCCGATCCACTCCGCGTAGCCGTTGGCGCCGGTCAGCTTGGACGGCCACCACCCCTCGGAGCCGCGCACCGCGACGGTGACGCCTTCGAAGGGTTGGGGCCACCCGGTCAGGTCGTTCGACAAGGCGTAGACGCGCAGGCGGCCGTGCAGGGGCCCGGATTGCTCGCCACCGGTGGTGTTCACCCCAGGCACCAGGACCGACGAGAACGCGATGTCGACCGACGCCCGCGCCTCGGGGAAGCGGTCGGCGGGATCGTCGTACAGCGCCGACAGCCGGAACGACGACGAGGAGCTCGAGCAGGCCAGAACGCGGTACGTGCCGTCGTCACGGGCATCGACCGGCGCCAGGTCCACACCGGCGGGCCCGACGAACTGGACCGGCTGGTGGGCCAGCGCCTGCCCCTGGCCGTCGCGCAAGGCCGCCACCAGGCGCACGCAGGTCTCGTCGACCGACTCGCGGAACACCGGGCTGGACGTGAGCGAGAGCCCCGGACCGCCGCTGGTGGGATCACGATCGGCGCCGTCAGGGACGCCGTCGCCGTCCGAATCGACGCGGAAGGGATCGGTGTGGAACCGCGCCTCCTGGGCGTTGGTCAGGCCGTCGCCGTCGGAGTCGGCCCCGCCCCCACGCCCGCACGCCGCCACCAGGGCGGCGAGCACCAGCACGAACGCTGCTCCCCGCATGTCAGAACCTCGCCGTGACGGAGAGGGCACCCAGCACGTAAGCGCCCCGCCCTTCGATCCATGGATAGCCCGGGTTGGCCGGGTCGAGCCCCGTCTTCGCGTCGCGATTGGCCGCGAACCCGCCCCCCGCCACCGCCGCATCCACCGTCAGCGGCGGCCCGCCGATCTCGGCCAGGTCGAGCCCGGCGCCCAGGCTGCCGCCGAACCGGTCGCCGTCGAGCAGGTTGGTCGAGCCCACCTGGGCCGGCACCGGAGACTGCACCCACGAACCGCCCGCCCGCACGTCGAGGCCGCGCGCGACACGCACCTGGCCGCCCAACCGCACCGCCCAGGTGTCGTGGAAGTCGGCGGGAGGGCTGTCGGAGGTGAGGTCACCCGACGACGAGAACAGCACCACGTCCGGGAACGACGCCCGGAAGCGGCGGTACAGCGCGTACGTCACGTCGCCCGCGACCAGCCAGCCCCGGCCCTCCCACGCCGCGCCCAACGTCCACTCGTGGGGTGTGGAGAGGTCGACGGACGTGACGCTCAGGTCGATGGCCGTGATCTTCTCGGAGATGACCACGCTGACCGGCATGGAGAGATCGAAGCGGTTCTCGCCGCGCCACGTGAGCCCAATCGACAAGCCCTCGATCGGCAGCACCAGCAGCCCCACGTTCGGCGCCAGCGACGTGCCGACGTCGACGGTCGCCGAGTTCCTGCGGGCACCGTCGGTGAAGTCGACGTCGACGCGCCCGGCCACGGTGGGCAGGAACGCGAGGCCCACGCCGAGCATCACGGATCGCCAGCGCGCCGCCACGGCCAGGTTCAGCACCAGCCGATCGTTGCGCTCCTCGAGGAAGGGGAACACGGGGCGCTCGATCGGCCGTTCGCGGATGGCGTACAGCGTCGTGCCGGGCAGCATGATCGAGGCACCGGCGAAGAGCACGCGTTCGAGGCCTGAGCCGAGCGGGATGGGCGCCGCGAGGCCCACGTCGAGCTCGCCACCGCTTCCCCCGCGCTCGGTCTCCGCCCGCGCCAGGCCTCCCGTCGACGCCTCGTCGATCGAGTGGCGGGCTTTCAGGAAGGTGTGCCGCATCGACAGCCCGAGGCCGAGCTCGACCCCCTCGACCCGCGCGAGCCCGGCGGGGTTGTACCAGGTCGCGTCGAACGAGCTGGCGACGGCCGTCATGGCGCCCCCCAGGGCGAGCCCCTTCGCCGTGTAGCCGTACGTGCCCATGGGGTTGGCCGCGGCCGAACCGGTCAGGGTCAACAGCGTCGCCACGACGATCACGACGGGTGTGCGCAAGGGGACGAACCTCCGGGATCGGGTCGCGCGTTTTTACCACGGAGCGCGTCGCGCGTCACCATCACGTCCGCAAGGGCCGTCGGAACTTGCGCTCCTGCGCGCCCGCCCGGATAATCGTCGTCACGGAGGGTTTTGCGCCGCCATGATCACCCGCTCGCAGAAGGCCCGGCTCGGTGTCTTCCTGGCGCTCTCGAGCTTCGTGCTGCTGGCCGGGCTCGGCGTGCTCATCGGCGTGCGCGTCGGCGAAACGTTCGACAGCTACACCGTCCGCTACAAGATCTCGGTGTCCGGCCTCGAGATCGGCGCCCCGGTCAAGTACAACGGCGTGCGCGTCGGCAAGGTGGCCACGATCCGCGTGAACCCCGACGACGTCTCCGAGATCCTCGTGAGCCTCGACGTCGACCACACCACGCCCATCAAGGCCGACGTGCGGGCAACCATCACGTCGGTGGGCATCACGGGCTTGAAGTACATCGACCTGACGCTCGGCAGCAACGAGGCGCGCACCCTGCCGTCCGGCAGCGAGATCGCGGCGGGCGAGTCCGACCTCGACTTCCTGACCAACAAGGCGCAGGTCATCAGCGAGCGCGTCGACCTGCTGCTCGGGCAGATCATCGAGCTCACCCGCGCCGAGAACGCCCGGCGCGTCGAGCGCATCCTCGACGACGTGGGGGCGATCACGGGCGACGTGCGCGAGCGCTCGGACCGCCTGCTCATGAAGGTCGAGGTGCTGATCGACGACCTCGACGTGGCCGTACGGGAGACCACCGAGACCGCCGCCTCGCTGCGCGCCGACGTGGCCCGCGTGGCCGCCGCCGCGACGTCGGTGCTCGACCGGTCGCTGGTCGAAGACGTGTCGAACCGCGCGTCGGCGCTCCTGTCCTCGGTGCAGCGCAAGGTCGACGGCGGCCCGGTCGACGAGGTGTTGCGCTTCGTGCGCGAGGCCACGCGCAAGGCCGGCACCCTGCTCGACAACGTGAACCTGACGGTGGTGCAGAGCCAGGACGACGTGAACCGCGGGCTCAGCCAGTTGCTCGAGACCATCGAGAACCTGAACGACTTCAGCCGCATGCTGCGCGAAGACCCGTCGGTGCTGCTGCGCGGCGCCGAGTTCGAGGAGAAGAGGGGACGATGAGGCGCGTCGGAATGGCCCCGCTGCTGCTGGTGATCCTGGCCGTCGCCGCGTGCGGCACCTCGAAGATGCACACGCGCGCGTACTACACGCTGGCCTACGCTCTGACCGACGAGGAGCGCCTGGCGACCGAGCCGCGCGTACCCGTCATGCTGCGCGTCAAGGAGCTCGACGTCGAGCTGTCGTACGACCGCCAGCCCATCGTCTACCGCTACTCGCCCTACCAGCTGGAGTTCTACCAGTACCACCAGTGGATCGCGAAGCCGCAGCGCATGCTGACCGAGCTCATCTACAAGCACCTGAAGCACGCCGGCGTGTTCCGGCAGGTCACGACCTCGTTGAAGGAGGGCCTGCCCGACTACGAGCTCGAGGGCCAGCTGCGCAATATCGAGGAGTTCGACAGCGACACCGAGTGGTTCGCTCACCTGGCCGTGACGATGCAGGTGGTCGACACCAAGACGCGCCGCGTGATCTGGAAGCACGAGTTCGACCAGCGTCGCAAGGTCTTCAACCACGACGTCATCTACGTGGTGCGCGCGCTCTCGCAGGTGCTCGAGGAGGAGATGAATCGCGTCGTGCCGGCCCTCGAAGCCGCCATCGTAGCCGACCAGAAGGAACAACGATGAGCCTGGCGCTCCTCGTCCTGCTGCTCTTGGGCGCCGAAGAGCCCGCGCCCGACCCGGCCTTCGCCTCGTGGGATCGCCCCGCCCCGTCCGTGCAGGCCGAGATGGACGCCACGCTGCTGCCCGTGGGCCGCGGCGGCGTGCTGGTGCCCTGCCTGACCGACCCGAGCCTCGAGCCGCGCTACGCGGTCCAGACCCCGGAGGGCGACGGCAAGGGCGACCAGGCCATGGGCTCGGTGCTGGTGCTACCCCCCGGCGACTACGTGGTGCTGGTGGGCTCGGGCTCCATGGAGGATCGCCTGCGCCTGCCCGTCAAGGTGCACGAGGGGCGCCTGACCGTGGTCGACGTCACCTGGGCCGGCCTGCGCGTCACCGTGGTCAACGACCGCTCGGTACCCTTCCGCGGTACGTACGAGCTGCTGGCCCTGCCCTCGCGTAATCGCATGGGCGTGGGCTTCGGGGCCAAGGTCGAGCTCGGCGAGCGCGTCGACACGTGGCTGCTGGCGCCGGGCGCCTACATGCTCTTGAAGCCCGGCGAGACGTACCAGGCGCGTCGCGACTTCTTCACCTTCCACGTGCGGGAAGGCGTGCTCGAGAAGATGGTGCTGGTGCAGGACGAGGAGACCGGCGACTTCCGCGGCGCGGGCGAGACCCAGCTGGCCGAGGAGGAGCAGCGCATCCGCGACGTGTGGGTCAGCATGGTGGGCGGCGGCGGCATCGCCTTCGCGAACCGCGACAACGTGGCCGGCACGACCCCCGGCCACAGCTTCTCGTTCGAGGTCTTCTTCGACGCCATCCTGCGCTACGTACCCGACCCGCACAGCGTCTTCGCGCGCCTGCGCCTCGAGGAGAGCCAGACCAAGCAGCCCAACACGCCCTTCCAGGTCTCGTTCGACGAGGTCGCGCTCGACACGATCTACATCTACAAGTGGCTGCCCTGGCTCGGCCCCTACGCGCGCGTCGGCGTCGACACCAAGCTCTTCCCCGGGCACCGCTACTACGACGACCCGACCTCCGTGCACGTGGGGCGCTGGGTCGAAGGCGACGACGGCGAGCTCCAGTGGGTGAAGGAGAGCGAGCGTGTCGGCATCAGCGACTTCCGCTTGTCGAATCGCTTCTTCCCGCTGGTGCTCGACGGCGGCACCGGCTTGAACATCGACGCCTCGGTGTCGACCTACCTGGACCTCACCACCCGCCTGGGGGTGGGCGTACGCAAGACCTGGTACGACGGCCTGCTGCGCGACACGACGGTTCCCACGATCACCGACGCCAAGACCTTCGAGCGCGTCGACGACAGCTTCGTGAAGGGCTTCGAGGGCGCGCTGATCCTGACGGCCCGCCTGACCCGCTGGGTGCTGGCCAGCGCCGAGCTCGAGATCATCGAGCCCTTCGACGCGATGGACGAGCCCGTGGTCGACCTGTACACCAACGTGGGCCTGCGCCTGTCGTCGTTCGCCTCGCTGAACTACATCGTGAACCTGCTGTACGACCGCAACGTGTCGCACGATCCGCAGGTCGACCAGCGGCTGATGCTGCGGTTCAGCTACAAGTTCCTGTGATCTACTCGCACAGCCGGTACAGGCTGATCCCGCCGATGGAGCACTTCGTCTCGTCGCCCGTGGCCACGATGTCGTCGCACTGCTGGATGACGGCGGGCGTGGGCAGGTTCGGGCAGCAGGCCGCGAGGCGGGTGCACTCGGGGCCGAGCTCGGGCTCCTCGAAGATCGTGTCGGGGCTGAGGAGCAGGCGGCCGCCGGCGTGGATCTCGAGGTAGAAGGTCTCGCCCGGCTCGGCCTCGAAGTCGGCGGGCAGCATCTGGCCGTCGACGAACTCGACGTCGAACAGCTTCTGCCCGCCCTCGCGGTACAGGAGGCCCGTGCCGTTGTAGCGGATCGCGCCGGACCAGGCGGGGTCACTGGCGACCACGTGCACCACCTTGCCCTCGGCGTGGGCCACGCCCTCGGCCTTGGTGGTCAACGTGAGCTGGACGTCGAGCGTGGGCAGGAAGCGGTCGAGCAGCAGGGCGCACGCCCGCACGGCGATGGGGATCAGCACCGCGGCGTGGCCGGCCGCGAAGGATGGGGGGAGGTGCCAGCCCGACCAGCCCTCGACGGTCTCCCACTCCATGCCCTTCTTGACCAGGTAGCTGGTCAGCCGCTCCTGGGCCATGGGCACCTTGGTGCCGTGGAACGTGCCCGAGTACGTGTGGGTGGCGGGGTCGTACTCCAGGTCCTTGAACTGGGGGCTGGCGTAGGACGCCTTGCCGTTGGCGGGGCGCACGCCCGACGCGTCGTCGGCGATGGTGTCGGCCGAGTAGAAGTTGGTGTTCGAGAAGATGGCCAGGCCGTGCATGAGGGTCGCCACATCGGACGCGTCGAGCCCCACGCGCGGGTCGACCGGGCCGTTCCACGTGGCGGCCACCTGGTCGATGCGGATGGTGTCCTCGACCGGGTCGTCGTAGGCGTGCTCGTCGTTGCGCACGTGCGACGGCTGGGTCATGTCGGAGACCAGGTGCATAACCTGCCCCAGGGCGCGGAAGGCCTTGGCCAGGTTACGATCCTGGTTGCCGTCGGCGTTCTCGAGGGCCGCGCGGTAGTACGCCAGCGCCGCGGGCCAGTTGTACTGCGCCAGTTGGTCGCCGTCGTGCCACGCGTCGGGCTGGTCCTTCAGCGCCAGGTCGCGGGCGTCGACGTGCGGGTTCAGGAACCCCGGTAGATCGTCGGTCAGCCAGGTCTGCCCGTCGCGGGCGATGGGGTCGTAGAAGTGGCGGAACGAGGCCCACCACTCGGGCTCGTCGGCGAAGTAGCCGCCCAGGCTGATCCAGGCCGCGACCGACAGGTGCTCGTCGGACTCGTAGATCCACTCCTTGCCCGGCGTGGTCACGGCGGGGCCGGTGCAGGCGTACGAGGTCTCGAGAGCCGCGCGTTCGTACTTCGGCGACGAGCCGTACAGCGCCTGGAACGCGTCGATGGACTTGAGGTTGATGGACGCGTGCGTGGTGTTGTGGTGCCAACCGCGGGCCGGAGTGCCACCGAGGGCCACGAGCGCCACGATCACGACGAGGTGAGTGCTCTGCATGGTCCCCTCCCTCACATCGAGTCGAACATCCAGGTGCCGTCGACCTTGATCACCACGACGTGGAACACGATGCCGTCGTAGGTGACCGCCAGGTCGCCGACGCGCCGGGTGGTGCCGTCGGGGGAGGCGATCTCGGTCTCGCCCACGAGCGTCAGCTCGCCGGCCTCGAGGGCCGCCCCGAGCGTCGGCAGGTTCTGCACGTTGGCCTGGAAGAAGGCCTGGTAGCGCTCCTGGGTCTCGGGCGTGAACGTCGCCGCGGCCGCCGCGGGATCCTTCCCCGCCAGGGCAGCCGTCAGAGCGTCGAGTCGCGGTTGGAGCACGGGGATCTCGTCGTCGAGGCTCGAGAGAACGGGCGGGTCGAACGACGAACCGCCGCTCGGGCCCGCGGGGCCCCCAAGGGTGCCACCGTTGCACGCGGCGGCTGCCACCACGCCCACCGCGACGAGCAGGGCCACGGTCGCGCATCGGGGTTCGCGTCTCATCGGGCTGCTCCTGCCAAAGGTCTGTCGGATGGCCGTACCCTAGCCTGCTTCGCGGCGCGTGACAATTCCCGTCGACCACGAAGATCCCGGGGCTCCTCCACCCGACCGTGCGTCCGCACGAGAACCTCGCAGGACCGCTTCGTCCACGTGGGAGGGAACGCCCATGGCACGCCCGGAACCGCGCATCCTGCGCATCGGGATCGTCCACGAGAACCGCATCCTCGAGGAGCGCCTGTTCCGGAAGCCGAGAGGCATCACGATCGGCCAGGCGCCCGAGAACACGTTCGTCTATCCCCTTCCCGCGTTCCCGCGCTCGCACGAGCTGCTCTCGTACCGGCGCGGCGCCTGGGCGCTCGTGTTCCCGCCGGGGCTGCAAGGCAAGGTGTCCACGGGCGAGGACCTGTTCGATCTCGCCGAGCTGGTGCAGACGGGTCGCGCGGCCGTGGCAGGGGCCATGCACTCCTTCGCGCTGGACGAGGGGACGCGCGGGAAGATCCGTCTGGGGGAGTTGACGCTGCTGTTCCAGTTCGTGACGGCCCCGGCCGCCGTACCCAGGCTCCGGCTGCCGGCTGGCGCGACGTCCAGTTGGGCACGACGCCTGGACGTGGCGTACGCCGTGACCCTGCTGGTGTCGTTCGCGCTGTTGGCCGGGCCGGCCGCGTGGATGCACGCCTGGTACGAAGCGCGCGGGCGCTTCCTCGCGACCCAGGGCAAGCACAGCCGTGTCTTCCAGCAGCTCGAGGCCGAGATCGACGTGCGCAACCAGCGCGTACCCCCGCCCAGGACGGCGGCTCTAGAGGTACCCGAGACGCCGCTGCCGGTCGAGCCCGTCGAGCGACCCGTCGCCCCAACGTCGCGGGAGCGCCCGTCGAAGCCCTCGGCCGGCACGCCTGGGCGCACCGCTTCCAGGGCCCGCGCGGCTGCCAAGGTCGACCCCGCCAAGAAAGCCCTCGAGAACGTGCGCGACGTCACGCTGCTCAAGTACCTGGCGCCCGGCGCGCCCGGCGGCGCCGGCGACGTCCTCGCCAGCGGCTTGCAGGCCGAGCGCCTGCTCGAAGCGTGGAGCTTCTCGCGGGGCGCCGAGGTCGCGACGACCCCCAACCAGGTCGCGCAGTTCGTGGGCGAGCCGCGCCGCCCGGCCTACGCACCCGCTTCGAACATCGTCCGCAGGCCCGGGCCCATCGCCGTACGCGACGTCGCGCCGCCCACGAAGACGCCGGAGATCGCGGTCCGCCTGAAGATCCAGGGCGACCTGGGGGAGCAGACGGGCCTGGGGAGCGTCGACAAGGGCTCGGTCGCCGACGTGTTCAAGCGTCGTCAGGGCGCCCTGCGGCACTGCTACGAGAAGCGGCTGGCGGTGAACCAGGCGCTCGCGGGTCGCGTGCGCCTGCAGTTCACGATCGGGCCGGGCGGGCGCGTGACGGACATCGCCCTCCGTGACAACTCGTCCGGCGACGCCGAGTTGGGGCGGTGCCTCGTGGAGCGCGTGAAGGAGTGGCCCTTCCCGCGCCCGCAGAACGGATCGGTGACGTTCGTCCACACGCTCGTGCTCACCTCCGGGTGACGCGCTTGACCGGCCCGCCGGGCGTGGTCATACTCGATCCGGTGGGCCTTTGGAAGGTGCCATGGCGACCGCTCCCCGCTACCTGGATCTCGCCTACCTGCGGAGCGCCGACGTTCCCGCCGCCGAGGATGAGCTTCGCGCGCTGAACGAACGCCACCCCGACAACCCCTACGTGCTCCACGAACGGATGGTCCTGCACACGCGCAAAGGCGAGCTCACCGCAGCCCTACGCGCGGGGGAGCAGCTCGAGCACATGCTCGACGCGAACGTGCGCGAAGGCCGCACGAGAGGCGACGGCAACACCCGGGCGCTCGGCCACCTGAAGAAGCGAACGCGCGAGCGCCTGGCGCTGTTGCGCCAGAGAACCGAGCTCCCCTGCGAGGCCCGGGGCCCCGAGGCCAACCCGAACGACCTGCGCCGCCAATTGTACGTGGCCCACGAGGACGCCGTCCGACGTCTGGTCGCCGCCTACGTCGGGCGATTGGGGCTCGCGGCTCGGCTCGGCCAGTTCGGGTTCGACGAGCTCGTCGACGCCGGGCGCGACGGCCTCTGGGAAGCCACCGCGTTCTGGAGCGGCGCGATCAACGAACACTTCATGACGTACGCGCACTTCTACGTCATGGGTCGCGTGAAGGAGCGACGTACCGAGCTGTTCCGCCAGGTGCCCTCGTCGGACCTGGCGTACGCCGACGGGAACGACGGCGACGACGAGGCCCGCCGGGCCTTGACTCGCGACGACGACGCGCTGCAGGCACTCCGGGCGCTGCCGTACATCGAGGAGCAGCTCGCCTCGGTGGCCGCCGATCGCAAGCGGTCGCTGGGCCTGGCGACGCTCGAAGAGCGCGGATTGCTGACGGAGGCCGAGCGCACGATCGCGCGGGCCCTTCGCGAACAGGCCGGCGACGGCGCCGGGCTCGACGCGGAGCTCGGCCTCAGCCTCCCCGAGGTGAAGGTCGCGGCCACCACTCTGCTCCGCAAGCTACGCGCCTACCTGCGCGACGACGACCTGTTCGAGGCGACGGGGCTGCCCCCGGGTCACGTCCCGCACCTGCGCCCGCTCGCGCTCGCCCGGGCCAGATCGGCGCTGCACCACCTGCGCAACGGGTTGCACGTCGGCTGCAAGCCGCTCAACGCCCTGCCCCGCTTCCTGGTCGACCTGCAGGCGCTGTCGACGCAGGTCGGAGCCCCCAACGACGCCGAGGGCCAGACCGCCCCGGCGACGGTGATCTCGATCTTCAAGGCGGCGTCGCGGCTCACGATGGCCGACCTGAGCCGGCAGACGGGGCTCTCGACCGAGAGCCTGTACCAACTGGCGCGGCACGGACGCCTCGTCTCGCGGCACGCCCCCGCCAGGATGGCAGCGCTCGCGAACGCGCTCTCGATCGAGCCCTCCGAGATCGTGTTCCGCGCGCTACCCGACGTGACGACGCTGTTCGAGCGCGTGGCCCCCATCGGCGACGGGCTCTACCTGGCCCTGGTCGACGTCGACCACCCCGCCGAGCTGCTCGCGCGCTACCTGGCGGCGACGCCCGAGCCGGGTCGCGCGCACGCGTTCGCTCCCCTGGCGCGCGCCTACCGCCTGGCCGCGGGGGCCTCGTCGGCCGACGGCCTCGACCCGCGCCTGGCCGATGTCGAGGCGGGCCGCGGCCTGCCGCCCGCCGAGGTGCGCGAGGTCGCGGTCCGAGCGGGCATGGATCCGGCGTTGCTGCTCTTCGGGACGTGGCCCGAGCTGCTCGAGCTCTTCGACGTGCTCGACGAGCAGGGGCGGTGCGTGCGCGCGGGCACGTGCGACTACGCGAAGCTGGTCGTGGTCCTGCGGCCTCGCGAGCGACGGGCCGCCAACGGCCCGGGCCCCCTCGAGCCGGGTCTCGGCCCCTACCTCGGCCACCTGCTGCGCGGGAAGCAGCGCCTGCTCGTCCCCGAAGAGCTGGACCGCCACGGGTTGACGCAGCGCCTGCTCGCGGGAGCCCTCGGCGGCACGCCGCCACAGCTGCTCTATGTCGCCGCCATCGCCGAGGCGCTCGAGCTCGGCGTGCTCGAGACCACGCGGCTGATCGCCGAGATCCTCCTCGGCGCGGCCGCCCCCTCGCGACCGGCCGATCTCGAGCTGATCGTCCGGCACCTGGCCCTCACGATGGCGGAGCGCACCGACGCAGGGCGCCCCGTCGACCCGGTGCTGGTCGCGCTGGCTGCCCTCGACGACGCCGAGTACGGGCGGCTGAACCGCGCGTTCACGACGGTCTTCGCGACGAGGCGGCGGAACGAGGCCCTGGTCGCCGGCCTGGAGGCTTTCATCGACGGCGCGCTGGCCATCGTCTTCGAGCCGACGCACGGCGCCGCCTTTGCCCGGCTGAAGCGCCTGGCGGCCGACGACGCGGTGCAGGACCTCCTGTACGCGCTCTGGCGCGCCGACCTGCTGACCGAACCGGAGGCGGTGCTGCTGCAGGCGCTCGTGCTGCAGCCGAGGAACCTGGTCGCGCTGGTCCGCGAGATGCAGGTCGGGGCCCACGCCGCCGTCGCCGCCGTTCAAAGCCTGCTCGAGAAGCTCACGCGCGCCGCAACCACGCTACCAGGCGGTCGGGCTCCCAGGTGTTGATGACGGCCTCGGGCGGCACCAGGCCCTTGCGCAGCACGTGGACGCCGTAGTCGACGTCGGCCAGCCCGCGGGCGGCGTGGGCGTCGACCCCGATCGCGAGCTTCACGCCCAGCGCGAGGGCCCGCGCGTGGAAGCGCCAGTCGAGATCGAGCCGCACGGGGTTCGCGTTCACCTCGACGGCCACGTCGTGGCGCGCGGCCGCAGCCAGCACCGCCTCGAGATCGACGTCGACGGGTTCGCGCGTCAAGAGCAGCCGCGCGGTGGGATGAGCCAGCACGCGGACCTTGGGGTGCGCCAGCGCGCGGCAGATGCGCGCCGTCATCTGCGCCCGCGGCTGGTTCATCGCGGAGTGGATCGACGCCACGACGAAGTCGAGGCTCGCGAGCACGTCGTCGGGGTAGTCGAGCGAGCCGTCGGCCAGGATGTCGGACTCGGTGCCGTGCAGCACGCGTACGCCCTCGAGGCGTTCGTTCAACGCGGCGATGGCCTGGCCTTGCGCCTTCAGGCGTTCGACGGTCAACCCCCCGGCGTAGCCCGCCGAGCGCGAGTGATCGGCCACCCCCACGACGCGCGCGCCCAGGCGCGCCGCTTCGCGCGCCATGGTCTCGAGGTCGTCGACGCCGTCGCTCCAGATCGTGTGCAGGTGCAGAAAGGCCCGCACGTCGGCTCGCTGCACCAGGCGCAGAGGCCCTTCGGCTGCCAGGCGCACCACCTCGGCGCTCTCACGGGTCTCGGGGGGCAGGTCGGGGAGCCCCGCCGCGGCGAACAGCGCCGCCTCGGAGGCGAAGGGGCGGGAGCCCACGCCGCGCGCGTCCAGGCGCTCGTACACCGCACGCACGACCTCGAGGGAGCCGGTGCGCCGGAAGGTCTCGCCCCCCAGGTCCGTCGCGGGGACGACCGCCACCCGCACGGGCAGCCCGTCGACCTCGAGCGCCAACTCTCCGTCAGCCACGCGCACGGCCGCGCCGAGCGCGTTCGAGGCCTTCTCGAGCGTGGAGACGGGGTCAGCGGCCGCCACCAGCAGGTCGGCGCGTCGCACCACCTCCCGGCCGCGCCGCACCTCCCCGACGTAGCCGACCAACGCCGCCGGGAGCTTCCGACCGAGCGCATGGACCAGGGGACGCGTCACCTCGAGCGCGTCGGACAGCAGGACCAGTCCGCGGTTCACGAGCGCCGCGCTCGCGAGGCGCGCCAACCGCTCCTCGGTCTTGACCCCGAAGCCCTTCAACGGCTCGAGCCGCCCCGCGCGCGCCGCCTCGACCAGCGCCTCGAGGTCCCGCACGCCCGCGTCGGACAGCACCCGCGCCTTGGCCGGCCCCACGCCCGCCAGCCGCGCCACCTCGAGCAGGCCGGGCCCGACGCGGTCCCGTGCCTTCTCGAGCGCCGGGAACGTGCCGGTCTGCTGCCACGCCTCGATCTTGGCCGCGATCGCCTCGCCCACGCCCTCGAGCGAGCGCAGGCGCCCCTGCCGGATCACGTCGTCGATCGGCTCGTCGAGACCCGCCAGCAGGGCCGTCACGCGGCGATACGCGCGCACCTTGAAGGGGTTGGCTCCCTCGATCTCGAGCAGCGTCGCCAGGTCGTCGAAGAGGTTCGCGAGCACACGGTTCCGGAGCACGAATTGATCTCCCGTCGGACCTGGCTACGATAGGCTCGAGCGGAACCGCATGCAAGCGCGCCGCCCTGGGGATTGTGACGATGGTCCGAGTGCTTCCTGTCTTCTTGTTCGCCCTCCTGGCCGCCGGTTCCTCGGGGCTCGGCGCGACGCCCCTCGAGAGCGGCCCGCTGGTCATCGACGAGGTCTACCTGGGTGGGGCCAACGGTACGTCGTTCCTGAAGGGAATCCAATGGATCGAGCTGACGAACGTCGGCGCCCTTCCGGCCGACACGGCCGGGATGAGGCTCGTGGCCGGCGATCACGCGCCCGTGGCGCTGGTCACCGCCGGGCCGGTCGCCTCCGGGGGCGTGTTCGTCGTGCTGGTGACCACCGACGCTGCCGTCGCCTTGGCGGCCGAAGCCGCCGGTCCGCTCGGGTTCCCGCTGCAGGTGGTCCTGGCCGACCCTCTCCCCGAGCAACCCGAGACGCTGGCGCTCGAATCCGACGCCGGTGTGATCGACTGGCTCGCTGCCGGGGCCACGTTCTCCTCCGTCGACCTGCCGGGCGCCGCCTTCTCGCTCGACCCGGCCTTCCTCACGCCCGAAGGCAACAACGATCCCTCCCACTGGTGCGCCAGCGTCGACAAGACCTCGCTGCTCGGACACCTGGTCAACGGTACGCCCGGCGGCCTCAACTCCTTCTGCGACAACGACGCCGACGGGTACTCCGAGGCCGACGGCGACTGCGCCGACGACGTGGCCGCGGTGTCGCCCGGAGCCCCCGAGGCGTGCGACGGCGTCGACAACGACTGCAACGGGCTGACCGACGACGTCGCCTGGCTCGACGGCGACGCCGCGCCCTGCCTGCAGGTCGGAGCCTGCTTCGGCGCGCGGCCGTCGTGTACGGACGGCGCCTGGACGTGCACCTACCCCGTCGGCTACGAAGAGGCCGAGACCTCGTGCGACGCTCAGGACAACGACTGCGACGGGCTGACCGACGAGGGCCTGACCAACGCCTGCGGCCTGTGCGGGGCTTTGGCCGAAGAGGGCTGCGACGGGCTCGACAACGACTGTGACGGCCAGACCGACGACGGCCTCGTGCCACCGCAGGGCCTGTGCCCCCTCTCGACCGGCGCCTGCGCCACCGCCACCCCCAGGTGCGACGGCCCCGCAGGCTGGCGCTGTGCGTACGATGCCGCGTACGAGGTCGAAGAGACCACCTGTGACGCCATCGACAACGACTGTGACGGCCAGACCGATGAAGGCTTCCCGCTCGGCGAGCTGTGCGTCGTCGAGGTGCGCGCCTGCCGCGCCACCGGCATGTGGGGGTGCTCCAACGACCACCACGGCGTCGCATGCCTCGCGCCGCCCGTGGGCGTCGGCGGCGAGCTGTGCGGCGACGGCGTCGACAACGACTGCAACGGGCAGATCGACGAGGGATTCCCCGTGGGCGACCCCTGCGAGGTTGGAAAGGGTGCCTGTCGTGCCACCGGGCTCTACGTGTGCACCTACGACGACCTGGGTGTGCTCTGCGACGCCACGCCGCTCCAGCCGGGCGTGGAGGTCTGCGACGACGGCCTGGACAACGACTGCGACGGCGGCGTCGACGAGAGCGACTGCGCCGCCTCCGGCTGGACGCCCGGCGACCCCTTGGGAGGCGGCGGGGTGCGCTGCTCGGCGGCGTTCGGCACGGTGCAACCTCCCCTGCCCTGGCTGCTTCTGCTCACGCTCGCGATGGTGTCATTCCGGCGAAAGCAGGAATCCAGGCCGTAGTCTGACGGCCGACCACCGTGCCTGGCCCCCGGGTCGAGCCCGGGGTGACGGTCTCGCAGGAATCTGAGTCGAGGAAGGAACCGAAAGACGACGGGGGGGATCAGTCTACGGAGCGAGGTAATCCGGCTTCACGCACTTCTGCTTCTCGATCTCGTCCTTCCACGTGCGCGCCCACCACTCGACGTCGCTCTTCAGGGCGTCCGCGATGCGCTCGAACTCCTCGGTCGTCTTGAAGTGGTTGCGGACCTGGATCTGCTTGTCGAACTCGTAGACCTTCGCCTTGTCCTTCTCGAACTGGCGCAGGCAGAACATTTCTTTCTCGGCGCCCACGAAGTTCGCCTTCATGGTCTCGGGCTCGGGCTCGAGGTCGCAGCCGGGGAAGTTGAACATGGCGTTGACGGTGGGGCTGGGGCGCGACCACGCGCTGACCGCGAAGGTGAAGTCGCGGGACTTGTAGCCTTCCTTCTCGACGGTGACGACGTACTCGTGCTCCTGCACCTTGACGTCGACCTTGGCCAGCTCGTCGGTGGTGATGCCGTCGGGGTTGTCGAGCGCCGGCCCCGTGAACTCGCGCGAACGCACCGGCAGATCGCGCAGCGGCAGCTGCTTCACGATCTCGCCGGGCTTCAGCTTGTCGGTCTGGTTCGGGATGGTCTTGTCTTCGCTGGACGCGACCTTGCCTTCCTGGAAGTCCTTGAACGACGCGTAGGTCTTGACCTGGTCCTTGATGGTGACCTTGGCGTCCTGCGGGTAGTACGTGAGCACGACGTCGCCGTAGAACGGCTTGGTCTTGGTCTCGAGCTCGCGGAAGCGGTCTTCCCAGATCTTCTTCTCGGCGACCTTGTACTTGGCGATCTCGCCGTTCAGGAAGGCGTCGACCTGGTCGCGAAGCTTGACGCTCGACACCATCGCCGCGACGCCGATGGCGATGATGGCGCCGCAGACGATGATCAGGGCCAGGCCGAGCCGGGAGCGCGACTCGGGCGGTCGCAGGGACTCCTTGTCGATGGGCTCGTCGTCAGCGGCTCCGTTGTCGTCGTCGGGCATCACGAACTCGGCGGGAAGACCTTCCTGCAGCGCTTGCTGCAGGTCGTGATCTTCGCCCTTGGTGTGTTCGTCGGCCATCTGCGTTCTCCACCGGGGAGTGGGACAGTCGGGGGAATCTTGCCTAAAGGAAGGGGTGTCGTCAACTGTATTCCAAGGCGCCATTCCGGCCCCCCGAGCGTGCGATCCCGCGCTTGCCATCCCTCGGGAGGTCCAGTACCGTACGACCATCGGCCGGGACCCGGAGGGAGCCGCGATGGTCCGCATCACCAACCGATTCCTCATCAGCTCCCGCGACTACGTCTGGGAGAACTTCGGCTCGGGCGAGTGGGATCGCCTGCTGGCGTCCCGGTCCCCCGACACCCGCGCCGTCTACGACGGGCGTCTCGACGCGGCGGGCACGGTGCGCTTTCCCGTGGTCCTCGACATCCTCGGTGGCGTCTCGGAGCGCCTCGCCGCCAAGGATCCCGAGGTGCTGTTCGGGATGGGCCGGTACAACAGCGAGAAGGATCTGTCGGGGACGCAGAAGCTCGTGATGCGCCTGCTCAGCCCCGAGTGGGTGCTGAAGATGGCCTCCTTGCTGTGGAGCCAGCGCGTGCTGGAGGGCGGCAGCTTCTCGGTCCTGAAGCTCGCGAAGGGGCACGTACGCGCCACGATCAGCGGCTTTCCCTCCCCCGACGAGCTGTGGTGGTCCTACCTGCGCGGCTGGTTCACCTGCGCCATCCACTTCGCCGGAGGCCGTGACGTCGACGTGACGTGGGTGGGCGGTGGCAAGACGCCGGACGACCCCGCGGTGTACGAAGCGCGGTGGCGGTGAGGTCAAAGCGCCAGCAGGGCCGCTCGGATCTGGGTGAGCGCCCACCGTAACGATTCTTCTTCCATCACGAGCGGCGGGGCGAAGCGCACCGTCTGGCCGTGCGTATCCTTGGCCAGGATGCCGCGGCGCATGAGCTCGAGGCTCAGCTGCCGACCCGTGAAGCCCGCGTCGGGCGTGAGCTCGACCGCGTTCAAGAGGCCCTTGCCGCGCACCTCCTTCACGCGCGCCGCCGGCAACGACGCGAGCTCGCCACGGAAGATCTCGCCCAGGCGCGCCGAGCGCTCGGCCAGGCCTTCGTCGATCAGCACGTCGAGGGCCGCGATGCCGACCGCCGCCGCCAGGGGGTTGCCGCCGAACGTGGAGCCGTGCTGCCCCGGTTTGAACACCGACATGACCGGCGCATCGGCCAGGCAGGCCGAGACGGGATAGACGCCTCCGCCCAGCGCCTTGCCGAGCACCAGGACGTCGGGGCGCGCGGCGGGGCCCTCGTGCTGCCAGCAGAATAACTTACCGGTGCGCGCCAGGCCGGTCTGGATCTCGTCGAACATGCTGAGCACGCCGCGCGCGCGGCAGAGGCGCACGACCTCGGCCAGGTAGCCGGCGGGCGGCACGACCACGCCAGCCTCGCCCTGGATGGGCTCGACCAGGAAGCCGACCGTCTCGGGGCGGATGGCGGCCTCGAGCGCGGCGGCGTCGCCGTAGGGGACCACGGTGAAGCCCGGCGTGAACGGGCCGTAGTCGTCGCGGCAGTCGGGATCGCACGAGAAGCTGCAGATGGTGACGGTGCGACCGTGGAAGTTGCCGGCAGCCACGACGATGTGCGCCCGCTCGGCCGGCACGCCCTTGACCTGCACGCCCCACTTGCGGGCCAGCTTCAGCGCGGTCTCGACGGCCTCGGCGCCCGAGTTCATGGGCAGCGCCATGTCGTACCCGGCGAGCTTCGTGAGCTTCGCCAGGAACTCGCCCATGCGATCGTTGTGGAAGGCGCGGCTGGTGAGCGTGACGCGGCCCAGCTGTTCGACGGCGGCCGCCACGATGCGCGGGTGGCGGTGCCCCTGGTTCACGGCCGAGTAGGCCGACAGGCAATCGAGGTAGCGCTTGTCGTCGACGTCCCACACCCACTCGCGCTCGGCGCGCTCGATGACGACCGGCAAGGGGTGGTAGTTGTGGGCGCTGACCTTCTCGGTGAGGGCGATGATCTCCTGGGTGCGGGACGGCGATGACATGGGATGCTCCTTTGGATCAAGCAAGGCGGGAACCGCGGGTTCGGCAAGGAGCAGCCGGCCCCGTTCAACCGCTGACCAAGGGGCAGCCTAGTCGAGTAAAAGGGCGCGTCAAGTAGTTTGCAGGCCCTTGCCGCGGGTCATCCAGGGCTTCGCGAGGAGGAGCATGACGGGCGACGTGGTCGCGATGAGGGCATAGACCAGCCACATGAACTCGGTGTTCAGCGCGCCCTGGTCGGGGCAGTAGCGGGCCAGGAACCAGCCCGAGTAGAGGCTGGTGATCATCTTGGTCAGGAACCACGGGAACTGCGCCACGCCCATGTACATGGCCGTCTTGCCCTCGGGGGCGATCTCGGCGGCGTACTGCAGGAAGCGCGGCTGCCACATGGCCTCGCCGATGGTCATGAAGAACAGGAACGCGTACAGCGTGTACGGCGAGGGCCCGAGGGCCAGCAGGAAGGTGGGCAGCGCCATGACCAGCGTGCCGATGACCATCATGGTGTAGACCTTGGCGCGCTGCGTGAGCGCGGCGACGATGGGCACCAGGATGAAGATGAGAAGCGGGTTCAGGTTGACCGTGAACTCGAAGTTCTCGCCGATGGCCGAGCCGCGGAAGCCGCGCTCGACGTACATGGGCAGCGTCAGCCAGTTGTGGGCAAAGAGCGTCTGCACCGGGATGAGGCAGAAGATGAAGAACGCGAAGCGCCCGTCGGCCAGCGGGTGGGTCTTCAGCCACGTGAGCAGCGAGAAAGGCGGCTTGACGACGGGCCCCTCGACCTTGGGCGCGGCCTGCTTGCCGGCGTCGGCGTCGGCCTTGACCTTGGTCGCCTTGGCGTCGGCGATGGCCCGCGCCGTCACCGTCTTCGTGAGGATGAAGGTGGTGAGCACGATGCCGAGGAGCGTGATGGCCGTGTACACGCCGAAGGCGCCCGAGATGCCGATGGCCTTGCGCACGGGCGAGAAGAACGACGGCAGCCACCCGCCCAGGTTCATGAGGGCGTAGAGCATGGCGTAGCCCATGGTGGCCTGCTCCGGCGTGGCCATCTGGCGCACGGCGGCGTAGGCGGCGGGCTGGTACATGCCGTAGCCGAGCACGATGAAGAAGATGCCGGCCAGCGTCATCAGGTGGATGGCCGACCCCAGGCCGTCGGGCGCCAGGCCCAGCATGGGCCCCGCCGAGATGATGGAGCGGCCGAGCAGCATGAGCACCAGCGCCAGGAGCAGCGCGGTGCGTACGCCCCACTTGTCGGCCAGGCCGCCGAACAGGAACATCGAGAACGTGATACCCCAGGTGAGTACCCCTACCATTATTCCCGCGGCCTGGTCGGACAACCCCACGTTCTCGTTGAAGAACATGGCCAGGTAGCCCAGCATGCCGAAGTAGACGAAGCCCTCGAGGAAGTACGAGACGTTCACGCCCCACAGCGCCCGCGGCGCCTTGGCGAAGGCCTTGAACGTGTCGGTGGTCTCCTGGAACGAGGCGGCGAACCAGGCGCCTAGCGTTTTCTTCCCGTTGATCTCGGTCATTGGATCCTCGTCAGCGCCGACGCCGCCGCGTCGATGATGGGCTGGGCCGACACCTTGGCGCCCACGGCGTTCACCATCCAGGCGTCGGGGGTCACGCGGCCGGGCGCGAGCATGCGCTCCATCTCGACCGCGAGGTTCTTGCCTTCGACGTAGCCCTCGATCTGGAACTGGATCAGGTGCCCGAGCGTGTAGTCGGGCAGGTACAGGGCCGAGTTGATCATGTGGCTGTAGATGGCCAGCAGCGGCGTATCCTTCACGCCCAGCACGGGCGCGTAGTACGTGTTCCAGACGTCGGTGGCCAGGGCCACCACCGCCTCGCGCAGCTCGGCGGGGGTGGCCTTCGGGTGGTCGTACATCCAGCGCCACGCGCGCATGTCGAGGAGGCCGACACCGGCGATCTCGAAGGTCATCCAGTAGGCGTCGAGGGCATTCAGGGCGCGCGTGGTCTCGTCGGTGGCACCGAGACCGAGCACGTCGAGGTCGCGCACCTGGAACAGGAACGCGAAGGCCTCGGTGAAGGCCACGTTGGGCACGTCGCCCATCAGCACGCGGTCGACGTCGTACACGCTGAAGGTCTGCTCGACGCAGTGGCCGAGCTCGTGCAACGCGATGTTGTAGCCCTTGTAGTCCATGCCGCCGACGGGCACGCGGGTGCGCAGGTGGGCCTTGTCGGTGCGCATGCCGGCGCCCATGGCGTGCCCCGCGCCGCGAGCGGGGTCGACGGCGATGCGCTCGGCCAGGTAGGCGGCCTTCTCGGCCGAGAAGCCGAGCTTCGTGAGGACGCCCGGCAGGTCCTTCGCGAAGGCCTCGAGGGTCGGGTACCGCTCGCGCACCTTGGCGTCGAGCGTGCCTTCGTCGAGGGTCGAGCGCACCTTGAAGCCGTCGTACCAGATGTCGAAGGACTCGAGGGGACGGCCCAGGCGCTTCGCGATGAGCGCGGCCACGTCGTGGGCCACGGGGGCCTTCAACACGGCGGCCAGCAGGCCCTCGACGTCGTCCCAGGTCATCTCGCGGTAGTGGTCGAAGCGCCGGTCGATGTAGGTCGGCAGCGCCGGCGAGAAGGCGTCGGCCGCCTGCATGGCGTGGAACACGTCCAAGAGCACCTGGAAGCGCGTGTCGGGCTCGCGGTCGGCCTTGGGCTGGGCCTTGGACTTGTCGGCCGAGCGCACGCGGTTGGCGACGGGGTCCCACTGCACGTCGGCGTTGTCGACGACGACGGCGGGGATCTCCTGGCGCACGATGCGCTCCATGACGGTCTCGATCACGCGCTGCGCGCCGACGTTCTTCACCGGATCGGAGTAGAGCGCCTTGATGTGGTCGCGCAGGCCCCAGTGGCTGATGAGCTTGGGCCCGCCCGGGAACACCTGCGCGCCCGTCGCGTCGACCAGGCCGGCCGTGTGGATGTTGTAGTTCGCGATGTAGTCGTCGGCGTGAGCCAGCGCGCTGGTCTGCGCCTGCGACACCTCGCCGGGGACGCGCGTCGAGAAAGCCTTGGCCAGGCGCGCCTCGGCCCATTGGCGGCGATCGAGGTGATCGGCGGCGGCCTTCAGGTCGGTCAGCTTGAACAGCGGGAAGTTGAGCAACGCCACGAACGCGACCTTGGTCTTGAAGGCGTCGTCGGCGAAGTGGTCGAAGGGATCGAGCGTCGCGAGCAGCAGGTCGAGCGGCACCTGCGCGCCGAGATCGAGCTCCATGTGCTCGCGCAGGGTGCGCGTCAGGGCCACGCGGTGCCCGCCCACGGCCTCGAGGGCCGTGTCGAAGCGGTCGAGCAGCGCGAGGCGCGCGGCGTCGTCGGCCGCGAAGTTTTCGGCGGCGAACGCGGCCAGGGTCTTCGCGTCGCCGTCTTCGGCTCGCCAGAACAGCGCCACCTGCGACACGCCGCGGCGCACCGACGCCGGATCGGCCGATGGAGCTGCCTTTGCGACGGCCGCGACCGCGGCGTCGACGTCCTTCTGGGTGACCATGGGCCGAGCCTCCTGTGCCGTGCGCGCCGTGACCTTGGGAGCCGCCACCGAGCTGCCGCCGGCCGACGCCAGCAGCACGCCGAGCACCAGCACGCCCCCGATTCTCGCGATTGCCTGCATGACGGACGCCTCCTCGGGCATGGTCCGCGGAGTGTACCGGATCGGGCGCAAAAAAGTCACGGGTTCGCGCTCTCGATCGTCGGAACGGGAATCGGCGCGCTGCGGCGCCTGGCAGCTTGACTTCCGACGCCGCGCGTCCAATGTTTCGCGTGGTCAACCGCGCACGGAGCGCCGCATGCCCTGGGACTACTCGGACAAGACGCGCCAACTCTTCCTCGACGCCGTGGCCGGCAAGGCCGGCACCCACATGGGCGCGATCCCCGACGCCGACGGGTACGGCCAGCACGGCTCGATCTCGTGCGGCGACGCCATGGAGTTCACGTTCCGCTGCGAGCGCGGCGCCGATCCCCGCAACGACCGCATCGTCGAGACGAGGTACCAGACCTTCGGGTGTACGTCGGCCATCGCCTCGTCCGAGGCCCTGTGTCGCCTGCTCGAAGAGAAGCAGATCACGCCCATCGACGCGCTGCACATCAAGAACGCCGACATCGTGGCCTACCTCGACGGCCTGCCCCCGCAGAAGCTGCACTGCTCCGTGATGGGCGCCGAGGCCCTGCAGGCCGCCGTGGTCGACTGGGCCCGCAAGCGCTCGGTGCCGCTCTCGGAGCTCGGGATCGATCCCGAGCAGCTCGAGGAGGACGAGGGCCGCGTGGTGTGCCGGTGCTTCAACCTGACCGAGCCCTACCTGCGCCGCAAGATCAAGGAGCTGAACCTGCGCACCATCGCCGACATCACGGCGGCGGTGAAAGCGGGCGGCGCCTGCACGGCGTGCCACCACGAGCCCGGCGGCCTCGAGGACCTGCTGCGCGAGACCTGGGGCGAGCAGGCCAACCTGCCGGCCGCCGACCCGACCCCCAAGGCGGCCAAGCGCACGCCCTACCAGCTGACCAAGGAGATCGAGCGCGTGGTCGACAGCACGGTGCGCCCGCGCCTGCAGTTCGACGGCGGCGATCTCGAGCTGGTCGAGATCCGCGACAAGAACGTGTACTGCCGCCTGGTGGGCGTGTGCGCCGGCTGCTCGGGCGCCCACGACACGTTGCGCTACGTGGTCGAGGAGGCCCTGCGCCTCGGCGTCGACCCCGACATCAAGGTCATCGAGGTGTAATCGTGTCCACCCCCGTGATCTACCTGGACAACAACGCCACCACGCCGACCGCGCCCGAGGTCGTCGAGGCCATGCTGCCCTGGCTGACCGAGCAGTACTACAACCCGAGCTCGGCCTACCGCGAGGCCCGCGCGCCCCGCGACGCCGTCGAGCGCGCCCGCGAGAGCGTCGCGCGCCTGCTGGGCGTGGGCGCCAAGACCGAGCTGCTCTTCACGGGCGGCGCCACCGAGGGCAACAACGCCGCGCTGTGGGGCACCCTGCGCGCCAACCCCGAGCGCCGGCACGTGATCGTCACCAAGGTCGAGCACCCGGCGGTGCTCGAGGTGGCCCGCGAGATCGAGCGCAGCGGCTACCGCGTGACCTACCTGGGCGTCGACGGCCAGGGCCGCCTCGACGTGCGCGACCTGATCCGCGCGCTGACCCCCGACACCGCCATCGTGTCCATCATGATGGCCAACAACGAGACCGGCGTGGTCTTCCCCGTGGCCGATCTCGCGCGCATCGTGAAGCGCACCGATCCCGGCATCCTGTTCCACACCGACGCCACGCAGGCCGTGGGCAAGCTCCCCATCGATCTGACGCGCGGCCTCGCCGACGTGGACCTGCTGACGCTGTCCGGGCACAAGCTGCACGGCCCCAAGGGCGTGGGGGCGCTGTTCGTGCGCCGCGGCGTGCGCTGGCGGCCCTACCTGCTGGGCGGCCACCAGGAGCGCGGCCGCCGGGCCGGCACCGAGAACGTCCCGGGCGTGGTGGGCCTCGGCGTGGCCTGCGAGCTGGCGCGCGCGCACATGAACGACATCTCGCACGAGCGCCGGCTGCAGGAGCGCCTCGAGCGCGAGATCACGGCGGCCATCCCCAACGTGCTCGTCAACGGCGGCGAGGCGCTGCGCCTGCCGAACACCACCAACGTGTCGTTCGAATACGTCGAGGGCGAGGGCATCCTGTTCGCCTTGAACGAGCACGGGTTCTGCGCCTCGTCGGGCTCCGCGTGCACCAGCGGCTCGCTGGACCCCAGCCACGTGCTGAAGGCCATGGGCGTGCCCTTCACGGCGGTCCACGGCTCGCTGCGCCTGTCGACCAGCCGCTACACCACCGACGCCGACATCGACGCGCTGCTCGAGGTGCTCCCCGGCGTCATCGCCAGCCTGCGCCACATCAGCCCCTACTGGGACCAGGCGAAGAACGCGCCCCGCGAGGGCGTCGAGGTCTTCGTGCAGCCGAAGTACAAGGAGTAGGGGCCGAGTCCCATCGGCTGCAGGGGTGCGCAAAGCGACATGGGGT
>Ga0172370_10000245_pt1 | contig 81587 bp, 82 predicted proteins | sample LakKiv5m_FD_114538 | JGI IMG/M metagenome (GOLD analysis project Ga0172370, IMG submission 114538) | Freshwater microbial communities from Kabuno Bay, South-Kivu, Congo - kab_022012_11.5m | ecosystem: Environmental > Aquatic > Freshwater > Lake | place: Democratic Republic of the Congo... | reverse complement strand
TAAGAATTGATTAAGATTCCATGCGGTTTATATTGCAGATGAATATATTATGATGTCGAAACCGTGGTCATAGGCAGATAAAACTTTTGACATAATAAAGAATTAGTGCAATAGTAAACCTGTTCTTATTGATCTTTACAATTTGACTTGGGAGATTCGTGGGAGTGGTCTCTCTAGGTGGACCCTCTACTAATGGAAGAACCAAGGGGCTGGTCTTTCTGGAATATATAATCCAGAAGGCCAGCCCTTTTTTTGGTTTTTTTGAACCCTTTTAAAAAAGATTGACAACAAAAACTTATGTTATATACTAAAAGCTGTAAATAACAAATTGGCAGTTTAATTAGCACAGTCCTATTGGAAAAACCAGGGGGCTGGTTTCTTGAGCGCAAATTACTCAAGGGACCAGCCCCCTTTCTATTTATTGACCCTTTAAACATGGGAGATGAGCAAATGAATACTAATATCTATTCCACAAACGACCTCTGGCTGGCAACCTTCCTAAAAGCAAAAGGATTAAAAATCATCCGTATCGAAGGAAACAACAGACGCGCTGTTTTTGTCTTTAAAGATACCCCGGAGCGCAAAAACCTAATCGAAGAATTCTATAATAACGGTCTTGTAGGCATAACTTTAATAAAAAATGCCATGGCAGACTTAAAGTCAGCAATATTTAATATGGACTAACATAGGGAGTGATGAAAATGCAAAATGAAAAATTAAAAGACAAAGACTTTTCCACATTAATCTACGAAAGTCAGAAACAGCAGGAAATAATTCAAGAAGCAGATAAACTGCTTCAATCCTGGCAAAGCCTGTCTCTTGAAGAGCAAACCACAAAACGTGATTCCTTACTGCATGGATTAGCCTTACTTGAGCCTCGAGACGCTAAATTATGTGTAAGCAAGCTTTCCGAAGGCGGAATAATTACCAAAAAAGAGGCGCGAGAGGTTATAGAAAAAACAAAACTTGCTTTAGGGGTAGAAGACGATTCACAAAAAGACAAGCCTATTTATACTGCTCATTTTAGCGGCTTAGTTGATGTTGTGGAAGCTAATGGTTTGGCAGTATTTTTGGTTAAGGAAAATGATAATTTAGTTACCTTTGAGCGGATTAAAAAAGATAATCAGATTTATCTGCCGCCACCTAAAGCACAAATTCCTTGGCTGCTACCTTCCGCTAAAAGAGTATTAGAAATCTATGAGGAAGAAATGACTCTAGGCGATAGCCAGGCTGATTCTATTCTCTATGATGATCTATTGGCCTATCATAAAAGTGTTTCGGAATTACCGCATGAAGCTTATTATGATTTAATTACCGCCTGGGATTTACACACCTATCTCTTAGCTTCTTTTAAGTATTCTCCAATGATTTGTCTATTTGCAGTGCCTGAAAGAGGTAAAACCCGGACCGGCCAGGGTATGATCTATATTGCTTACCGCGGCATACATGTTGAGTCTTTAAGGGACGCATATCTTATAAGAGTGGCCCATAACCTAAAGGCTACTCTTTTCTTCGATGTCAGGGATATCTGGCGTAAGGCAGAGAAAAATGGCACAGAGGATATTTTGCTTCACCGCTTTGAAAGAGGGGCTAAGGTGCCAAGAGTGCTTTATCCAGACAAAGGCCCTCATCAAGATATGGTTTATTACACTATATTTGGAGCAACAGTTATATCTATAAACGAAGGCGCGCAGCCTATTCTAGAGACCCGGGCTATTCAGATTAATATGCCCCAGACCAAAAAGACTTTCGAGAATGACATAACCCCTGAATTTGCTCTTCCCTTAAAAGAACGCCTATTATCTTTTCGGGCAAGGCATCTAGAACACTCCTTTAGCGATATCCCTAAACCTGCCTCTGGCAGATTAGGCGATATCCTAAAGTCTTTACAGCAGATTATCCGGTTAGTTAAACCTGAGCGAGAACCTATTTTCTTAGAACTGGTTAAAGAGCTTGTGGAGACCCGCTTAATTGAAAAAACCGACAGCCTTGAGGCAGAAATTTTAAAACAAATCATCGGTCTTAAAGAAGTAGTAAATAAAGGCTCTCTACCCGTTAAAGACATCACTGATTCTTTGAATGAAAATAGACTGGATAAATACAAACTTAGCTATCAAAGAGTAGGCAGGCGCCTATCAGCTATGGGCTTTAAAAAGGCCCGGGCTTTAGATGGCGCAGCAACAATCATTATAGACGAAAACGCAATAGAACAGTTAAAGGTAGCCTACGGTTTGGAAGAAACGTCAGTAACGCCAGTAAGGTCAGTAACGTCAGAAGCCTAGCTCCCTGATGATACTGATGTTTCTGACGTTACTGATGTTTTTTCCTAAGGGTGCGTATGAGTAGAGATATAGTTACTAAAGTAAGGGGTAAAGAAGTAAGTTTTAGACAAAAAATAAGCCAAAATAATGCACATTTTAATTCACAGGAAATCCCAAATAATGCACAATGAGGTGTACATTATTCAATCAAAACTATGCGAATTAAATTTTAGCTAAGTGCTTAAATTCTTTGGCCTTGCGGTAGCTGTCGCCTGCGCTTTTCTCTCCAACTTCCCCGACAGCTACCGCATGTCTCCCCGCAACCAAACTGCCAAAACTCAAAACTTTAAGCCCTTAGCTTAAGAAAGGAGTGCCGGGGAGGAGGAAGAATCAACTTATGTCAAAAGGAAGAATTACCAGGGTAGAGCAACAACGCAGGCTTAAGCTATTACTTGAGTTTGTCTTTATCTTTCGGTATGCCACAAAGAAAGAGCTGCTATATTTTAGCCAAAATGTAATAAAGCTAGCTTATAGCCGCTGGTTAGTCGAAAATGCTCAAAAACAAGGCTATCTTAAGGTATGTTATATCCCTGACTTTAAGCTCAATATCTACCACCTAACCGAGAAGGCAAAAGCTTTTATCTATGAGCAGGAATCCCTAGTAGAACACTATCGCTTTGATAACCGCTATGCGGGTAAAATTACTTTACTTAAGCATACGATTCAGGTAGAAACCTATTTCATCTTATACAAATATTTTAACATCGATATACGGAATTTCCTTTGTGATTGGGCGTTAAGAATCGGCCTTAAATACTATGAAAGGCAGCCCGATGCTTTAGCTGTACTTCCTTCCGGCCTAAAACTGGCCATTGAAATAGAGGGTTTCTTTCTGGAATTAGCCGGCTGTAAAAAGCGGATTGAACTTTGTAAATATGATGTTGAGAAAGCCCATAAATACGATGCCGTCCTGTTTATAACTCCTGATAGGAACCGTTGTGATGGCCTGGAAAAGAGGCTATTCTTTCTTGAACCTGAATTTTGTAAAAAAGCAGTTATGTTCAGCGACTTACATACTCTTAAACATGGCGGGTGTTTCTATCAGGGAGCTTCAAAGGATTTAGCTGACTTACCTGATTTAATAAAAACAGAAGAGGTGAACAAATGAATGAAACCATTGAACAGATTTTTAAGATTTACAATGAAAGTAAAAATAAAATTTTGCTTTACATCCAGGCGTCAGTCGCTCCAGAGCAATTTAAGGCGTTGCGAAAACTGGTTCTTGATGAACTTGGTATGAGTGGCGCCGAAGGCAAGGTCAGGAAGCTTTTGGAGAAAAACGAAGGGCAGGCAAGCATTGAATTAAGCAAAAAGGAAGGTGCGTTATGAGTGGCTAAAGAGAATGACAGTAAAAGAGGCTGGGATAAGCTTGAAGAAGTACTTTTAAAGCAAGGCGTAAATGGTATTGAGCTTGAAGAGGCGAGGGATTCTTTCTGCAAAGGCATTGAAACCTTAACTAAATTATTTATGTCATGCTATTTGCCGGGTGCAAAGATCAGTCAAAAGGAAAATAAATGATTGACAAAACTTGATAAGAAGATATTATTTACCTATGCCTTTTAATTCCCATAATACAAAATTCCATAATATTTTTAGAACAGCCGAGCTTCTTAACGTCCATGAGCGGACAGTCAGGTATTGGATAAAGAAGAAATGGATTATACCGAAAAGAGACTATCGTAATTACCCTGTCTTTACGGACGAAGACATAAAAAAAATAAATAAGTGGCGCAATACACTAAGAAAACCATGAGAGTAGCGTTATATACAAGAGTTTCAACAGAGGACCAGGCAAGAGAAGGATTCTCGCTTGAAGTGCAGAAAAACTTTCTTTTACAGTATGCCAAGTCTTTTAACTGGGAGATTTTTTGCAGCATACAGGGCAAGGAAATTTACGAAGATGACGGCTATTCCGGCTACATTATGGATAGGCCCGCTTTCCAGCGGCTTCTTCTTGATGCAAGGAATAAAAAATTTGATTTATTATTAGTATATAAGCAAGATAGGTTAAGCCGCAAACTTAAAGATTTGTTATCGATACTGGAAGAATTAGAATCCTTGAAGATAGGGTTTAAATCCGCTACAGAACCATTTGATACTACTTCGAGCGCGGGAAAATTTAGTCTGCAAATGCTCGGTAGCTGCGCTGAATTTGAAAGAAACAGGCTTATTGAAAGAGTTTTTCCGGGAATGATAGAAGGAGTTAAGAGGGGCCATTGGCAAGGCGCAAGATATGCGCCTTATGGTTACACACACAACAAAGAATCAAAGAAATTGGAAGTTAATCCAACAGAGGCAAAGACTGTTAAGGAAATATTTTCGATGTATCGAACCGGCAAAAGCACGGCGCAGATAGCTGCTCACTATTACGAGCTCGGTATTCCTTCCCGGCAAGGCGGAAAGTTCTACACAAAATTCATTTCCGATGTCTTAAAAAACAAAGTATATTTAGGAACACTGATTTGGAATAAAAAGCACTATGATACGAAAGAGAAAACCAAAAACGGAGAAGGGAAAGGCTATAAATACGTTAAAAACGATCCGTCAAAAGTAATCGAAACTCCTAATGCTCATGAAGCAATTATTACCCAAAAGGAATTCGATGAAGTCCAAAGGCTTATTCAAAGGAATCGAACAAATAGCGTAACAAGATTTAGAAATAATATCTATCATCTATCCGGTGTTCTGAAATGCAATGAGTGCGGACGTAATTATCGAGGGCATATGTCTGTAACAAGCCACCGCACCGGAGAAAAAAGAGCGTGGTATCATTGCTCGTCTAAAGAGCAATACTATACAAAATGCAGTAATAGATGCGTTACCGCTGATTCCATAAATAAGCAGGTATGGGAAGTCATCGATGTAATATGCCAGAATCTTCATGTTTTAGAAGAATTAGGCGACAGGATAAAACTTAGCTCAAGTGAACCTGAACAATGCTATATAGAGCAGCTGGAAGAAAAAGAAAAACTTCTTAATCGGAATTTAGAAAAACAAAAAGGCCTTTATGAGGTATTTTCCGAAGATAAGATAAATCTGGATATTTATAAGGAGAGGGCAGAGCTTCTCAGAAATGAAGAAAAAAAGCTAAAGGTTGACATTAAGGGTATTCATTTAAAAATAATCGAAAAAAGAAACGCTATAAATCTTACTCAATTAACCCAGGATTTTCTGACAAGACTTAAGAGCACCCCGCCTACGCAGCAATCCGACTATTTACTAAAAAGCTTCTTAAGGATCATTTTTAAGGGCGTATATATCTATAACCAGGAGATTGTAAGGCTGGATATTAACCAGCCTTGGAAACTCTGCTATGAGGAAGGGCTAAAATGGCTAAAAACGAAGGAAATACAAACAAAACCGGAGAAAAAGGCGAAAAGAAGCTACGTATCCTTTTGCGCACCTTCGGATGCCAGATGAATACTCGCGATAGTGAGGCTCTGATGGGGCTTTTTCTTAAAAAAGGCTACGTTCAGGCAAAAAGCGAGAAAGAGGCAGATGTAATTTTGCTTAACACCTGCGCCGTGCGGGCGCATGCAGAACATCGTGTGCGTTCTATTCTTGGTTCTTTTGCCAAGCTTTTGAAACTCAAAGAAACTCACAAGTCTAAAGAACTCAACAAACCCAAAGAACTTAACAAGCTCAATAAACCAGTTATCGGCTTAATCGGATGTATGGCGAAAAACAGCGGCGAAGATATTTTTCGTAAAATGCCGCATGTTTCGCTGGTTGCCAGCCCCGCAGCCGAAGATAGAATTGTTGATTACATAGAGGATATTCTAAAGTCAGGCAGGCGCATTATTGATTTAGATGACAGAGTGCGCGATGAGGAGTTTTATGTTGCAAGTTACCGCATTGAGCCGAACCACGGCCAGGTAGTAATTTCAACAGGCTGTTCTAATTTTTGTTCGTATTGCGTTGTCCCTTTTGTGCGAGGAGAAATTCGGCCGCGCAGCCCGGAAGATATAATTGAAGAAGTAAAACGCAATATTTCTCTGGGTGTCAGGAAAATTACGCTCCTTGGCCAAAATGTTAATGACTACAGGTACCGCCCGCATTCTTCCTCGCAGCTGCCAATTTCATTTATTGAGTTGCTGCAAATGGTTGAAAAGATAGAAGGCCTTCTTGAGCTTGATTTTATAACGCCGCATCCTAAAAACACTTCAGAGAAACTTTTTAAGGTTATGGCGAAATCGAATAAAATAAAAAAACATTTGCATTTGCCATATCAGTCAGGCTCTGATAGAATTTTACAGTTAATGAACAGAGGTTATACGAGGAGAGAGTATCTAGAGCTTGTTAAGAGTTACAAAAAAATAGTTAACGGTACTTTAGGTACGGATATAATTGTAGGCTTTCCGACAGAGACAGAGAAAGATTTCCTGCATACCAGGGAAGTTTTGGAAAAAGTAAGGTTTATGGGCGCTTATATATTCAAGTATTCACCGCGCCCCGGAACAAAAGCCTATGAATTAAAAGATAATGTGCCGCAACAGGTTAAAGAAAGGCGTCATAAGATTTTGCTGGATTTACAGAAAAAGATTTCTTCGGAGGGTAAATGAAAACTGTTTTTAAAGTAGCAGCGCTATTTGTCCTGGTCATAGTTTTTATCTTTAATTTCTCAAGTTTATCTTATCCATCTTCTCTGGATGAGGCCTATAAGGATTATCTTAGCAACGACTACGAAGAAGCCTTGCAAAAAGCAAAATCCTTGCAGCGCAATGACGAAGTTTTATATTTTTTAGGGCTTGTTTACACGAAAATTGGTAATTTCTCCCAGGCGCGCGAATACCTCATGTCGCTTACCACTAATTATCCCAGGTCAAAATTCTATGAACAGGGTATGATTAAGCTGGCGGATACGTATTTTCTCGAGGGGGATTTGCAAAAGGCTCAGCAGCTTTATGAGAATATAGGTAAAAAAACAAGTACTTCAAATTATTCTTCGCTCATTTACCTGAGGCTCAGCCAGATAGCGGAAAAACAAGGCCGGTGGGAGGATAAAAAAAGATACCTTAACATTTTAAAAGAAAAATATCCCTCAAGCAGCGAGCTTATTGTTACGGATACTCTTAAGGAGCGGGGAGATTTTTTTACCATACAGGTTGGAGCTTTCAGCGACCGCAGAAATGCCGTAAACTTAAAAAATGACCTGGATAATAAATATGATGTCTATATCATTGAGGATAAAAGCGGAAGCTACGTATTATATAAAGTAAGAGTAGGTAAATTCAAGGACAGAAAAGAAGCAGAAAGAATGTGGGGAAGGCTTGTTAAGCAGGGCTATCCTGCACGGATATTTCCGTAAATTTTTGTAACAGGTAGCACGTATCAAGTATCACGTTTAGAACGTGTTACGTGGTACTTGATACTTGATGCAAAATCATATGAGTGAAATCATCTTTATAGTCGGACCAACCGCTACGGGAAAAACCGAAGTTGCATACGAACTTGCCAAAAGACTTAATGCTGAAATAATTTCCGCTGACTCAATGCTTTTCTATAAAGAAGCTTCTATTGTTACTTCAAAGCCGCCGGATTATATCCTTAAAGAAATAAAACATCATTTTGTCGGAAATATTTCAGTAGAGGATTCTTGCAGCGTTTTTGATTACTTTACAGAAGCGGACAAGTTAATCAGAGGCCTGTTTGAAAAAGGGATTCCACAAATTGTATGCGGCGGAAGCGGTTTGTATATAAAAGCCCTGCTTGATGGAATTTTTAAAGGCGTAGGCGAAGATAGTCAGTTACGTAAAGAACTTGAGGAAAAAGCGGAAAAATTTGGTAAAGAATATTTGTATGAAGAATTAAGGAAAGTTGACCCGGAAACTGCAGCAAAAGCCAAGGATTTACGAAGAATTATCAGGGCGCTTGAGGTGTATCGTTTAACCGGAGTGCCTTTATCAAAGAAGAAAAAAGAAGCAGAGGGTTTATGGGAAAAACTTCCAATTAAAATATTCGGATTAAATTTTAAAAGAGAAATGCTTTATGAAAGAATAAATAAGCGTGTTGATAATATGTTTGAGGCAGGCGCAGTGGAAGAAGTAAAGGAATTGCTTAAACTAAATTTAAGCGTAACCGCCGAAAAAATTATCGGCATAAAAGAAATCTCCGGATACTTAAAGGGCGAGTATAATATAGAACAGGCTAAAGAGCTGATGAAAAAAAACACCCGCAATTTCGCCAAACGCCAGCTTACCTGGTTTAGGGCAGATAAAAGGATTGAATGGATAGAGAGGGATAACTTAACATTGGAACGGGCGGCTGATAGGTTAATAAGTTATTAGGTTGATAGGCAAATTCTTTATCTGATGGCTGACAACTGATAACTGAGAGCTGTAAAATGTACGAAACAACAAAAATCGAAAAAGCTTTATTAATAATGGCAGAGACTCACGAAGAGCGATGGCCTCAGGATGTATTGATTGAAGAATTTAAAAATCTTGTTACATCTGCCGGGCTTGAGGTAACGAAACTTATAACTGTTAAGCTAAGGCAGATAACTCCTGCATTATATATAGGTAAAGGCAAAGCCGAGGAATTAGCGCTAGCTGCCCAGGAAGAAGGGGTTGACGTAGTAATTTTTAACAACAATTTAAGTTTTACTCAGCAAAGAAACTTAGAAGAAGCCTTGAACGTAAAAACTATTGACCGCACGCAGCTTATATTGGATATTTTTGCAAAACATGCGCATACGCAGGAAGGGTTTTTGCAGGTTGAACTTGCTCAGCTTGAATATCTGCTTCCGCGCCTTAAAGGCAAAGGCATTATGCTTTCAAGGCTCGGCGGAGGTATTGGAACAAGAGGGCCTGGTGAAAAGAAACTTGAGATTGACCGGCGAAGGATTACAGACAGAATTACCCGCCTTAAAGATGACCTTAAAGAGGTAAGCTCTCATCGTGATGTAACGCGTAAAAAAAGGGAAAAAGAAAAAGCATTAGTCTGTTCTCTGGTCGGCTATACCAGCGCCGGTAAAACCACTCTTTTTAATGCGCTTACCCAAAGCAGCGAAAAAATTTCTAAAATGCTTTTTACAACGCTCGACCCCGTAAGCCGGACATTTTACGTCCACGAAAACGCAAAAGTAATACTTACTGATACGGTAGGTTTTATATATAAGCTTCCGCTTAATCTTATCGAGGCTTTCAAGGCAACGTTGGAAGAGCTTACGTTTGCAAATATACTTTTACATGTGATTGACGCATCCAGCCCCGATTTAATGCGGCTTATGGAGTCGGTAAATTCAGTCTTGAAGGAATTAGACATTGATAAAAAGGCCATAGTTATGGTCTTTAATAAAATTGATAAATTATCGCAAGCGCGAGTTGAAATGCTGAAAAATAAATATTCAGGCGCAATCTTTGTCTCCGCGCTCAAAGGCACAAATCTCGACATTCTTAAGAAATCTATCTATGAACAGCTTTTTTCCGATATGGTTGAGGCAGTCATTAAGTTACCGTTTAATATGATGGAGCTTACGGATTATATCCATACCAATTGCGAGATTTTAAAAACCAGTTACGAGGAGGATAAGGTAGTATACCTGGTGCGCACAAAAAAAGACAATCTTAACCATCTTGAGAATAGAGGAGTGGCTATAAAAATAATTTAAAAATTATTAATAAATAATTTGGGAAATTTTAAGAAAAAATTTGACATTTTTCGACAAATATGTTATATATTAATTGTTTATTGGATTTATTAGGTTCTTTGGGTTTGTAGGGTTAAAACAAAAATACCCAATGAACTCAATAAGCTCAATGAACTAAGTAAACTATGCGTTGGGAAGAGCTGAATAAACAATTTGAGATTGATATATCGCCGGAGGAGCCTGTATTTCCGTTAAATATAGCGTGTGAATTACTGCACCTGCATTATTGGACATTACACGAAATATTAAGAGAAGGCATAGTAAAACCTCACGGAAAAACCAAAAAAAAGAAACTGCTTTCCTATAAAGACATGAAGAAACTTAAAATCATAAAACATCTTATAGATGATGAAGGAGTCAACATAAAGGGCGTTAAGATTATTTTGGAAATGCGCCACGAGATTTAGATTTTTTTTGGGTTTTAATTAGCAGATGACAATGGTGAGTGCTAAAAAGATATTGAAACAAGTCAATATTTTATGGAAACCGCCCCTTGAACAACCGTTACCAAAAATATTAAATTATATATAAAGGTATAAAAATGAATTTAGACAAATTTACTTTAAAAGCGCAGGGAGCATTTACAAACAGTATAGCCCTTGCAAAAAACTACGGCCATCAGGCAATACTGCCGGAACATATTCTTTATTCTTTGATTACCGAACCCGAAGGAATAGCGATGCAGATATTTTTAAGGCTAGCAGTAGACCTTAATGACTTGAATGCAAAAATAAAAGAATTCCTTATTTCCCAGCCAAAGGTTTACGCAAAAGCGGCAAAAGATGTTTATATTTCCCAGAGAGTCGTTGAGGTTATTAATTCTGCCGAAAACTATTCAAAAGATTTCGGCGATGAATATGTAAGTTCTGAAACTTTAATTTTAGGCATAGCCAAAGAAAGAAATGCACTTCTCTATGCTTACCTTAATAAGCAGGGCATTGGCGTAGACGACATTCTGCGTATCATAAAAGAATTTCGTTCCGGAAGGACTGCGGAATCTCCCTCAGCAGAAGAAACTTACAGGGCTTTGGAAAAATTCGGCAGAGACTTAACGGATTTAGCAAAAAAAGGTAAACTTGATCCGGTAATCGGAAGGGACGAGGAAATAAGAAGGGTAATACAGGTTTTGTCGCGCCGCACGAAGAATAATCCTGTTTTAATAGGCGACCCTGGAGTCGGTAAAACTGCGATAGCAGAAGGGCTTGCTCAAAGGATAAGTTCCGGCGACGTCCCGGAAGGGCTTAAAGATAAAAGAATAATTGCCCTTGATTTAGGAAGCCTGGTTGCAGGCACTAAATTCCGCGGTGAATTCGAAGAGCGGCTTAAAGCTGTTTTAAAAGAAATAGAAAAAAAAGACGGGGAGATAATACTTTTTATAGATGAACTGCATACCTTAGTCGGCGCCGGCGCAGCAGAAGGGGCGATAAGCGCTGCAAATATGCTTAAGCCCGCCCTCGCAAAGGGCGCTTTACGCTGTATCGGAGCAACTACCCTTGATGAATACCGTAAATACATAGAAAAAGACGCGGCGCTTGAAAGAAGGTTCCAACAAGTCTATGTTGGCGAACCAAGCGTTGAACAGACGATATCTATTTTACGCGGACTAAAAGAAAAATACGAGGTGCATCACGGCATACGCCTTAAAGATTCCGCGTTGGTTTCTGCGGCGGTTTTATCGAACCGTTATATAACCGAAAGATATTTACCGGATAAGGCAATAGATTTAATAGACGAAGCTGCTTCTAAATTACGTATAGAAATAGACAGTAAGCCCGAGGAAGTAGACAAGCTTGAAAGAAGGCTGGTTGAGCTTGAGATTGAAAAACAGGCGTTGATGAAAGAGAAAGAAGAAGCAGTTAAAGATAAACTCAAAAAAGTAGATAAAGAAATAGAAAACTTAAACAAAGAACTTAATGCGCTTAAAAAGCATTGGCAGGAAGAAAAAGAACTGATTACAAAAATAAGGACCATTAAAGAGGAAATAGAAAATTTAAAACTTAAATCAGCGGAACTGCAAAAGCAGGCTTTGTTGGATAAAGTTGCGGAGATAAGATACGGCCAGATTCCCAAACTGACAAAAGAGCTTGAAGCTTTGAATGAACAATTGTCGGCATTTCAGAAAAAAGAGAAAATGCTCAAAGAAGAGGTTGATGAAGAGGATATCGCGGAAGTTGTCAGCCGCTGGACAGGAATTCCTGTATCCAATTTAATCGAAGAGGAAATTGCAAAACTTGTCAGGATGGAGGATGAACTTAAAAGAAGAGTTGTCGGCCAGGACAATGCAATCGAGCTTATTGCAAATTGTATAAGGCGGGCACGTTCCGGCCTTGCCGACCCAAACCGGCCGCTTGGTTCGTTTTTATTCCTGGGGCCTACCGGTGTTGGGAAAACAGAGCTTGCCAAAACCCTTGCCTGGTTTTTATTTAACAGCGAACATAATTTTATTCGCATAGATATGAGCGAATATATGGAGAAATTTTCTGTTTCGCGCCTTATTGGTGCGCCTCCCGGCTATGTAGGGTATGAAGAAGGAGGCCAGCTTAGCGAACAGGTAAGACGTAAGCCTTATTCGGTTGTGCTTTTCGATGAGATTGAAAAAGCGCACCCTGATGTTTTTAATATTCTTTTACAAGTTCTTGATGACGGCCGCCTCACTGATTCGCAGGGCCGCATTGTAAATTTCAAAAATACGGTAATTATTTTAACTTCTAATATCGGAAGCGAATATTTCAATGATTTAACCACAAACATAAAAGGCCTGGAAGAGAAGATGAAATTAGAAATCAAAAAATATTTCAAGCCGGAATTTATCAACCGCCTTGATGAAATGATAATTTTTAACAGGCTCGATTTAGCGCAAATAAAGAAGATAGTTGATATTCAGATAGACGTTTTAAAAGAAAGATTGAAAGACAAAAAAATAGAGATAGAATTAACTGCTTCTTGTCGTGAATTTATGGCAGATAAGGGTTTTAGCCCGGAATATGGGGCGCGCCCCTTAAAGAGAGTTATACAGAAACTCATAGTTGACCCTTTAAGTTTAAAAGTCATACAGGGGCAGTTTAAGGAAGGAGACAAAGTTACAGTGGATGTTAAGAGCAGAGAGGTCGTCTTTAAAAAAGAGAAATAAATAGTATCACGTAGCATGTAACAAGTAGTATGCTTTAGAGGCAAAAGCATGTTACGTGTTACCTGATACCTGTTACAAAAAAAGGAGTCTTATGAGGGTTGATGTTTCTTACAAGAATTTAGAAAAGAGCGAGTTCCTTGAAAATGTATTGGATAAAGACATTGAGAAAATAGAAAGAAGAGTCCAAATGTTTCGTAAGGATGACCCTATTCACGTTGCTGTTCATATTGAGAAAAGCCCGCACAGAGAAGAGTATACCTGCAGTGCTCACATTTATCTTCCCCAGCATGTATTACGGGCAGGCGAAAAAGACAAACGCGCCTCAAGCGCGATAAATAGTACATTTTCTGCGCTTAGCAAACAGCTTGATAAGCTTAAATATAAAGTAGAAAAACATCTCCAAAAGAAACCGGGCTCTCCAAAAGAGCTGCCGGAGGGGCCGCAGGTTTTATAGCTAATTCCTTTTCTGGAATGTAATGGGCCCGTTTCGCCGAACGAAAGTGGGCGAGCTGCGCCCTTGGATAAATATCGAAACGGAATGCTGCCAGAATAAAGCGGGAATATATCCGGGTAGGCTCCAAAAACTTACGGCTAAAGTGTTTCTTGACTGATAAATATTTGTATGTTAATATCTTTGGCACTCTTAAGCCTAGAGTGCTAAATATAAATACAGCAGAGCAAATAAATTTATGGCAAAAACAGTAGATACTAGAGAAAGAGAACTGGAAATCTTAAATTTGGTGGTTGAGGCCTATATAAAGGAAACCAAACCCGTAAGTTCTACCCATCTTTGCGAAAAATATAATCTTCCTTATTCTTCAGCTACAATAAGAAATGTTATGGAAACTTTGGAGAAAAAAGGGTTTCTTTCCCATATCCACACGTCTTCGGGAAGAGTCCCCACTACAAAGGGTTTTAAGCAATACGTAGAGTGCCTTAAGAAAGAAGAGATGGTAAAGAATTATCCGATAGAATTGAAGCTGTATGACACAATTTCAGACAACAGCCAGATTATAAATAGCGCATTGGATACCCTGGCGGTAAAAAGCGGTTATGCATCGTTTCTGGCAATATCAGGAGAGGGGCATAAATTATTTTTTAGAGGAGCACGTTTCATTCTTGAGCAACCGGAATTTGAAGATATGAGAAGGCTTAAAAGCGTTTTTTACGCTCTTGAAGTAAAATTAAACCAGATACAGGAATTGATGCTTAATTATTTTGATGAACAGGTAAAAATTTTGGTGGGTGATGAAATCGGATTTGATGAAATAGCAGACTGTTCGCTGGTCGTATCCGGTTCAGGAGAAAAAAAGGTTTCCTACTCGTTGGCCCTGCTTGGCCCTATGAGAATGGATTATGTAAGGGCTGTTTCCTGCCTTCAATCCATTAAATGCCAGCTTGAGGCCGTTATCGAAGATACTTTATGAACCCCGCCCTTCAAAGTAAGGGTTGGGACAAAAATAATAAATTTGAAATAAAAGGAGAAGGGCGGGGTGAACAACGAAAAAGAAAAAAATAACAAAAATCACAAGGAAGAACCAATAAAGAAAGAAAAAAAAGAAGAACTTTGCTGTCCGCAGGAAACAAGCAAAGAAAATCAAGATTACAATGCTCTTTACGAAAAATATATGCGTGTTTGCGCGGATTTTACCAACGCCAGAAAGCGTTGGGACAGAGAAAAGGAAGATTTAATAAAATTTTCTACGTCTTCGTTGATCCGCGACCTTTTAATAGTGCTTGATGAATCAGAACAGGCATTAAGGATGGTAAAAGAACATGGTAATATAGAAGAAATTATAAAGGGCCTTGAGATGGCCTATAATAATTTTTTAAATTTGCTTAAAAAAAGAGGCCTTATGCCCATTGAAAGTGTCGGCAGATTTTTTGACCCGCATTTACACGAAATAGTTGCGACTAAGGAAGTTGACGACAAAACAGATAAACCCATTGTTTTAGAAGAGGTTCAGAAAGGCTATATGCTTGAGGATAAAGTTTTGCGTCCTTCGAAAGTAATTGTGGGCGTTGAGAAGCAGAACATAGAAAATAAAGAAGAGAAAAAAGAGGAAGAGAAAATAAAAGATAATAATTCGCAAAATGAAGGTGGTGGTAATGAATAATTATTGGTTAAAAGTGGAAAAACCTATGTTAGTTGGTGCGATTTTAGTTTCGCTGTTTTCTTCTTCCAACGGTGTTGATAAAATCAATGAGAAATATGATTTGCCCGTAAACGGTGTTTATGTTATGCAGCAAAATAATAGTATTGTTGCTACCACTACGGCTAGCTCAATCGCAATTAAAGTTATAAAGTTTATTTAGTTAAATAATCCTAATTTAAGTTAAAGTTTAAAATATCAGGAGGTGTGTCATGGCTAAGGTAATTGGTATAGATTTAGGAACTTCTAATTCAGCAGCAGCAGTAATGGAAGGGGATCGGCCGGTAATTATTCCTTCAGCGGAAGGGGCTGGGGTAGCCAGCGGAAAAGCTTTTCCTTCCTTTGTTGCATTTACAAAAGATGGTCAGAAGCTTGTAGGTGAACCTGCCAGGCGCCAGGCTGCGATAAACCCTGAAGGAACTATTTTTGCGGCAAAACGCAAAATGGGAACAGACTATAAATTTAACGTATTCGGCAAAGAATATACTCCCCAGCAGATTTCAGCTTTTATTTTACAAAAAATTAAACAGGACGCGGAAAGCTATCTTGGAGATAAAGTTGAAGAGGTGGTTATTACCTGTCCGGCATATTTTGATGATAACCAAAGAACAGCAACAAAAGATGCAGGCGAGATAGCGGGGCTTAAGGTGCTCAGGGTTATTAACGAGCCGACTGCGGCATGCCTTGCATACGGCCTTGAGAAAGCAGGGAAGGAATTAAAAATCCTGGTTTTCGATTTTGGCGGCGGAACCCTTGATGTTACCATTATGGAAATGTGGAAAGAGGGTGGATTTAAAGTAATGGCAACAAGCGGAGATACCCAGCTTGGCGGAACAGATATGGATAACGTTATAATTGATTACATTGTAAATCAATTTAAGCGTGAAACCGGCATTGATTTACGTAACGATAAAATGGCAATACAAAGAGTAAGGGAAGCTGCGGAAAAAGCAAAGGTAGAGCTTTCAAGCACTCTTACAACAGACATAAACCTTCCTTTTATAACTGCAGATAGCAGCGGGCCGAAACACATGACAATGTCAATTAACCGCGCAAAAATAGAAGAATTAGTCGGCCCCATTGTTGAGCGCTGCCGCCATCCATTAGAGCAGGCTCTTCGCGATGCAAAATCTGCATTTGAAAAAGAAGGAGTATCATTTAACGATAAAACATCAATAGATAAGATTATTATGGTCGGCGGCCCAACCAGAATGCCGATAGTTCAGAAGTTTGTGGAAGAATATTTCGGCAAAAAAATTGAACGCGGCGTAGATCCTATGGAATGCGTTGCGCTGGGTGCGGCTGTGCAGGCAGCAATTATCAAAGGCGACGTAAAGGACGTTTTGCTTCTTGATGTAACGCCTCTTTCTCTGGGTATTGAAACCTTAGGCGGAGTAAATACGAAGCTTATAGAAAGAAATACAACCATACCCACAAGGAAATCGCAGGTTTTTTCAACTGCTGCTGATAATCAGACAGCAGTTACCATACGGGTAATTCAGGGCGAACGCAGCATGGCTGACGCTGAAGGCAACGTTGAGCTCGGCAGGTTTGATTTGGTTGGTATTCCTGCGGCTCCCCGCGGTATGCCCCAGGTTGAAGTTTCTTTTGACATAGACGCAAACGGAATAGTGCATGTTTCAGCCAAAGATTTAGGCACAGGAAAAGAGCAATCCATACGTATTACCGCTCCAAAGAAGCTTTCCAAGGAAGATATAGATAAAATGGTCCACGATGCTGAAAAATTCGCTGCCGAAGATGCAAAGAAAAAAGAAGAAGTAGAAACTATAAACCAGGCAGATCAGCTCATTTACGCAACAGAGAAATCATTGAAAGATTACGGTGATAAGATTTCGCAATCTGAGCGTGCTAACATCGAAGCAAAAATCAATGATTTAAAAACTGCGGTCAAAGACAAAAATATAAACATGATTAAGAAAGGTATGGAAGATTTAACCAAGGCAGCGCACAAATTGGCTGAAGAAATTTACAAGAATACATCACAGAAGAGCCAGGCGCAGGGTAAAGCCCAGGGGGAGCCTGGTCCGCAAGCTGGTCCGAGCCAGGAAGAACCAAAAGAGGAAAAGAAAGAAGATATAATAGACGCGGATTTTAAGGAAGAAAAGGATAAATAGTTTATTGAGTTCTTTGAGTTTGTTGAGTTAAAACTCGATGAACCCAACGAACCCAAGAAACTCAATGAACCAAAATAATGAGTACGCAAAAAGATTATTACGAGATTTTGGGTGTAAAGAAAACTGCTTCCGTTGAGGAAATAAAGCGGGCATACCGGCAGCTTGTTATGCAGTACCATCCCGACAGGGTTGCTCCGGAAAAAAAGAAAGAGGCCGAAGAAAAATTTAAAGAACTTTCAGAGGCTTATGCGGTTTTAAGCGATCCCAGCAAAAAACAGCTTTATGACCAGTATGGCCATGCCGGAGTTGATTCGCGTTATTCAACTGAAGATATTTTTAAGGGGGCTGATTTCTCCGATATTTTTAGAGGCCGGCAGGGGGCAGCACAGGGCGATTTTGGCAGTATCTTTGAAGAATTTTTTTCCGATCTCGGATTTGATGTTTTTGGCGGTTCGAGCCGGCAAGGTTCCGGGCGCAGGCGCCACGGCGAAGATGTCCATTTTGAAATATCAATAACCCTTGAGGAAGCTGCTTTCGGAGCAGAAAAAGAAATTTCATTTTCTCATTATGAAAACTGCCCGCAGTGTAATGGAAGCGGCGCTCAGCCGGGTTCGAAAAAAGAAACCTGCCCAACATGCCGGGGCAGAGGTGTTGTATCAAGCGGCATGGGTTTTATAAGTTTTACACAGACGTGCCCTAATTGCCGCGGAGAAGGCGCGATTTTTAAAAACCGCTGTTCCAAATGTTTGGGCCAGGGCAGGTTAAAAACTAAAAAACAGGTTAAAGTGACGATACCGCAGGGAGTAGATAATGGTTCAGTCCTTCGCCTGAAAGGAGAGGGCAACTACGGTGAAGGCGGTTACGGTGATTTGTATTTGCACATAGGAGTAAAGCCCCACATTCTTTTTCAAAGAGAAGGCGATGATATAAGATGCAAGGAAAAAATAAATGTATTTAAAGCCATGCTTGGCGCGGAAATCGAGGTGCCGACTTTATCCGGGAATGTCAAAATGAATATTCCGCCGGGTACGCAGCCAAACGCGATTTTTAGGCTTAAAGGAAAGGGTATGGCTAATTTGCGCACGAAAAGAGTAGGGGATGAGCTTGTTGAAGTTGAAATTGAAATACCAAAAAGATTATCTCCCAACGAGAGGAACGTTTTGCTTGAAATAGCAAAAGAACGGGGCGAATTCTAATATAAATACGGGATTAAGAATCCTGCAAGCCTTCAGCTATAACTTGCCCTTGCAACTTACAACTTTACGTATATAATATCAGGGAGGTTTTTACTATGCCTACATATGATTACGAATGCACCAAGTGCGGACACCGTTTTGAGGCTTTTCACAAAATAAGCGAACAAGCCAAGATAGAATGCCCAAAATGCAAGGCTATAAGCAAAAAAAAGATAGGCGCTGGCAGCGGACTGATTTTCAAAGGGAGCGGTTTTTATGTCACGGATTATAAGAAAAACAAATCCTGTGATTGTCCGAATAGCAAACACTGCAATAAGAAATAACCCGACTCTCTTTCCTTAAACTTTACTAATTTAGCAAATTTTAAAACTTAATGGCAGACACAATCAGGCCTTTTAAGGCTACCTATTACAACCCCTCACTTTTTAAAAAACTTTCCGCACTTGCTTGTCCGCCGTATGACGTTATAAGCAAGAAACAGCTTTCTTTGCTTAAAAGAAAGTCCCCGTATAACTTTTCCAATATCCTTATAGCGACAAACAATAATTATGAAGAAATAGGCAAGAAGCTGCGCAGCTGGATTGACAGCAAGGTGCTTGTAGATTCGGATTGTGAATGTATTTTTCTTTACGAACAGAAATTTAAAATAGGTACGGATAAATACAGCCGTTTCGGATTTCTTTCGCTTTTAAAAATGAATGCGAAAGGAGCAATCTTCCCGCACGAATACACTTTAAGCGCGCCTAAAGAAGACCGCAGAAAAGTAATAGAGGAAGTCAAGGCTAACTTAAGCCCGATATTTGTAATAGCGCCGAAAAAAAATAATTATTTTCACGCGCTCTACAGGCGGTACCGCGGTAAAAAGCCGTTTATGAAATTTAAAGATTTGGATTCCAACGAAAACCTGGTTTGGAAGATAACCGATAAGGCGACCATACGTAAAATATGTTCAGAGGTAAACGGCAAGAACCTTGTAATAGCTGACGGGCACCACCGTTTTGAAGTGGCATCCGGTTATTATAAAAGAAACAAGGGCCGGTTTAAAAATTTAAATTACATAATGAGTTACATAACGGACGCACAAGCCGGGCTCGTCATACTGCCTACCCACAGGGTAATCTCTGTGCCTGATTTTTATGCTGCGCTGGAAACTCTTAGAGAGTATTTTGATATAAAAGAAATAAAAAGCGATACTCTTCTTGTAAGGAAGCTTGAAAGCGAAAATAAATTTTCCTTCGGCGTTTACCATAGGTCAAAATTTTATTTTCTGAAATTGAGGAATGAATCTGTGCTTGATAAGCTTTTCCCCGGTTCGCCCTATAAAAAATTGAACACTTATCTTCTGCATCAGTTCGTTTTTCCTATGTTTAAGACGGAAGAAAGTATCCAATATACACACGATATAAAAGAAGCGGAAAAATTTTCAGGAAAAGATAAAACCGCTTTCATCTTGAAGTCGGTATCGCTTTCTGCGGTATTTGAAATAGCAAACAAAGGCTACCGCCTGCCCCAAAAATCGACATATTTTTATCCCAAAGTTTACAGCGGAATAGCTATAAGAAGATTTGGAGTTTAGGTTGTATAAACGCTGAATTTAAGTAAAATATTCTTATGCGAATATTCAAAAAACCTTTTCGCTATACACTGGCAAGGAAGAGAAAAGAGATACCTGACGGCCTATGGAGCAAGTGCCCCAGCTGTTCCCACCTTATTTTCAATAAGATATTGCAGGAAAATTTGAAAGTATGCCCGAGGTGTAATTACCATTTCAGCCTTATCTGCTGGGAGCGCATAGATTTACTTGCTGACGAAGGCACTTTCGCCGAACTTTATAAAGATATGGAATCGGTAGACCCGCTTACTTTTGCGGGGCCAAAATCTTATAAAGATAAATTAAAAGAAGATACTGAGGCAACAGGGCTGAAAGATGCGATAATAATAGGAGAGGCGAAGATAGATAAAAAGAACGTTGCTCTCGGGGTCACAGATTCACGATTTATCATGGGCACTATGGGCTCTGTGGTGGGCGAAAAAATTACCCGCCTCATAGAGCATGCAATTGATAAGAAGATTCCGGTAATACTTGTTTCAGGCTCAGGCGGAGGAGCACGTATGTATGAAGGCCTTCTTAGCCTTATGCAAATGGCAAAAACATGTGGAGCCCTCTCGCGCCTGAAAGAAGCCCATCTTCCGTTTCTTTCCGTACTTACACACCCGACAATGGCAGGCGTTATGGCATCATTTGCCGGCATAGGCGATGTAATTATTGCCGAACCCGGAGCTCTTATTGGTTTTACCGGGCCGCGTGTCATCAAGCAAACGATAAAACAGGATTTGCCCAAAGGTTTTCAGACGTCAGAATTTAGCTTAGAGCACGGCCTTTTGGATATGGTTGTAAATAGAAAAGATTTAAAAGCTACTTTATCAAAATTATTATATTATTTGGCTTGACATATCTTTAAGTAAAACATAAAATTATGCTTTGTTTGGCATTTTAATTATTAATTAATAATTGCACCCCCACTAATTTATAAAAATATGGCACAAGTCAGTCTTAAAAATGTAGTAAAACAATATAACAGCGACTCGATTGCTGTTAAAAATGTGAGTTTGGGCGTTGAAAACAAAGAGTTTCTTGTGCTTCTTGGCCCTTCAGGGTGCGGCAAGTCAACAACTTTACGTATGATTGCCGGGCTTGAATCTCCTACTGAAGGACAAATTTATATCGCAGACCGCCTGGTAAATGAAGTTCCTGCCAAAGATAGAAATATCGCAATGGTTTTTCAAAATTATGCTCTTTATCCGCATATGTCAGTTTACGAAAATATGGCATTTGCCCTTAAGCTGCGTAATTATGCAAAGACAGACATAGACAAACGAGTAAAAGAAGCAGCCCAAATATTAAGCATAACGCACTTACTAAACAGGAAACCCAGGGAGCTTTCCGGAGGAGAGCGCCAGAGGGTTGCCGTAGGACGTGCGATTGTAAGAAAGCCGATGGTTTTTCTTTTTGATGAACCGTTAAGCAACCTTGACGCGAAACTGCGCGTGCAGATGCGCACGGAACTTCACAAACTGCATCTTAAAATTCAGACCACAATGATTTATGTAACGCACGACCAGACAGAAGCAATGACGCTAGGGGATAGAATTGCTGTAATGAAAGACGGCAATTTGCTCCAGCTTGATACTCCGCTAAATGTCTATAATAACCCGGTCAATAAATTTGTCGCAGGATTCATCGGTTCTCCTCCGATGAATTTCATGAAGGGAAAAGTTATAAAGAAAAATGGAGGGCTATATTTTGATGAGGGTAATTTTAAAATAAAGATATTGGAAGGGATGTATGATAAGCTTAAAAGCTACATAGATAAAGATGTAATAGCTGGCCTTCGGCCGGAAAATATTTATGATAAATTATTTGCATCAAACTCTACTCCTGAAAATACGGTTGCCGTAGTCTGTGATGTAGTTGAGACCATGGGTTCGGAAAATTACATATACCTTTCTACAGGCAAACACATCTTTGTAGCAGTGGTTGAAGCTTCGAACATACCTTCTATCGGAAGCATGATAGAGGTTGTTTTCGACATGAAGCGGGTTCACTTTTTCGATTCGGCCAGCGAAGAAACCATTGTATAATTTTATCGCGACTATAAGTTTGTTGTTATTCTTAAGCTTTGCCGCAATAATTGCCATTGCGGGCAGGATAAGTTTTTTATTTTGCGCAGCCACCGTTCTCGCCTTTCTTGTAATTTTTTGGATATTCCGCAGAATTAATTTCAAAATAGCCTCAAATTTTCAAAGCGAAGCAGACAAATTCGAAGAGAGGATAAACCTTTTATCCCAGGATATTTACGAAAAGAATAAAATTGTTGCTTTGCTTCCGGAGAAGTCAAAAAAAATAGAATCCCTTTTCGAGGTTTCCCATGACCTTGTGGAATTGTATAATTTCCAGGAAATATTGGATTTTCTGCTTAAATCTTTATGCCAGTTGTTTCCGTCAGCAGAAAACATAATGCTTTTTACTCTTCATAAAAGTTCGCTTTCTCTTGAGCGTTCTTTCAAAAAAGAAGAGTGTGTAATCAAAGAAAAATGCGGCGATATTATCGAGAAATGGCTGCTTAAGCACAATCAATCCCTGATAATAGATGATTTGCTTAAAGATTTCCGGTTCGATTGCAATAAGATAGCAGCCTTTCGCGAAAGAAAAATTCGTTCTCTTATTGCAAGCCCTATTGCCGTGGGAGACGCTCTTCTCGGCACCGTGCGTATTGAAAGCAATATGCCTTCTTCATTTTCTTTCGACGATTCCCGCCTGCTGCGCGATATGTGTGATTTGACTGCTGTTGTTTTAGAGCGTGCATTGCTTTTTGCCAAGGCCGAGGAGCTTGCCATAAGGGATTCACTGACATTTTTGTTTGTAAAAGGCCACTTTTATAAGCGCGTTGAAGAAGAACTTAAGCGCGCAAAGTATAAGAAGAGTAATCTTGGAATAATTATGATTGACATAGATGATTTTAAGAAAATAAACGATACTTACGGCCATATTGTAGGAGATATTATCTTAAAGCGCCTGTCTGCTGTATTACTCGAAACAGTAGGCTCGGCTGGGGATATTATCGCAAGGTTTGGAGGGGAGGAATTTGTTGTGGCGCTGATTGAATGCAGCAAGAAGAGGCTTCTTGAGGTTGCACAAAATATACATACTAATACCGAACGCGCTAAAGTAGGTTTTCGCAGGAAAAATATAAACTTTACAGTGTCTCTTGGGGCTGTTTTGTATCCGGAGGACGGCCTCGAATTGAACGATTTGATAAATCGCGCAGACCAGTATTTATACAAGGCTAAAAAAGAGGGTAAAAATAAAATATGTTTTACGGGGCAGTAATTTTTCTGTTTCTGATCTTATTTATTTTTGAAGAAATTATTTTGCTGAAAAGATTCTTGAATAAGAATTCCAGGAAAAAAGAGCACTTTCTTGGCAAGATAGATGCCCTGGATAAGGAATTAAGCCCTTTAAAGAAAAATATAGACGGTTTGGAAAAAAAGATGTCTGAACATTTCTTTTTTTATGATCTTATGCGTAAGATTTCCCCTTTTCTTAACAAGAAAGAACTTTTTAAGGTATTTTCCGAAGAGCTAAAATATTTGGGCGAGGTTGACGCTATTGAGTTTGTCCCTCCGCCCGACAGAAGCAAATATTTGGAATTTACATTTGACGGAGAGGAGAACGGCTTATACGTAAAAACTACTTCAAAGAAGATTATGGAACAGCAGGAAGTTTTACGAAAGTTTCTTGAGCTTTGCCTGGAAAGGATAAATCTCTATGACAGATTCCAGCAGCTTTCTATATATGACACTTTAACCGAAACATACAACCGCCGTTATTTTGTAATGCGGTTTATGGAAGAGTTCGAACGCGCCAAGAGTTTTTCCCTGAAGCTTTCTGTCCTTATGATTGACGTAGATAACTTTAAGAAAATAAACGATACATACGGCCATTTGGTTGGAGACGCAGTTTTGAAAGAGATAGCAAAAATTGTAAAACAGAATATACGCGAAATAGATTCTGTGGCTAGATTCGGAGGCGAAGAATTTTCTCTTGTTTTGCCGGAAACAGACAAGATGGCCGCGATTGTGGTTGCGGAAAGAATACGAAGCAGGATTTCTCAGCAGATAATAAAAGCTTTTGATGAAACCCTGGGTGTTACTATAAGCGTAGGCGTAGGTAGTTTCCCTCAAAATACCTTGTATTCCGATGTTTTGATGGAAACTGCGGATAAAGCATTATATCAGGCAAAGATTTCCGGCAGAAATAAGGTATGCTGGTTTTAATTCAAATTTGCAATTGCAGATTTTTCTGATATAATTCTATCTCATTATGACGAACAGATTAGAGCAATATATTTTGGATGTTCAAGGCAAAGAGAAAGCGCAGGTTTCCTCAAATAATCCTTACGGGAAAATAGGTTTTGACAACGGCAAAAACCGCCTCGGCTGGATAAGAGTTACGCCTTTTGCTCTTATAAAAAATTCTTTATCGAAGATTTCCCCGCTATTAGAAGGAAAAGAAAATTTTATTTTCATAGGTATGGGCGGGTCAATCAATGGAATCAAAACGCTTTTTTCCCTTTTTAAGGGGCATAAACTTTTTGCTCTCGATAGCCTGGATCCCGCCGCAGTCAAAGCTATACTTAAGAAAATTAAAAATATAAATAAAACACTGGTTATTTCTATTTCAAAATCAGGAACAACCCAGGAAACGCAGTTGTTGTCTTTGACTCTACGCGAAGTTTTTGGCGAAAACTGGCACAAACACTTCTTGTGGCTGGCTGACCCAGTGGCGCACGAAAAGCTCAATTCTCTTGGCTGGGCATCTGCGCAAAAAATGCCTATACAATTTGATGGAGAGAGCGACGTAGGCGGAAGATTTTCCTGCCCCCATACGCTTATATTTTTTCTTCCTTTATTTTTACTCCTTAAGCAGGATTTTGACAGGCTTAAAGAGGTTTATGATGTTTATGTGTCTTCTTTGGATACGGCCCGGCATGAAGCATATTCATTTGCTGAGAAATATAAAGATAAGGAGCCGCCTTATTTCTTTCCTCGGGTAAAAGGAAACCTGGGGACAAGTTTTTCTTCCTGGATTGTGCAGCTTTTTCAGGAGTCATTGGGCTCAAAAAAAGAAAACTTCAGCGTAAAAACAACAGGATTGCTTAAGAAGAAAAACAGTTTATTCCTTCCCGTTGAGCTTACGGTTAAAATCAATAACCCCGTAGCTTCTCTCATGAGCCAAATGTATTTCTTCCAGTTATTTATTGCTTTCTACAGCGCCTTTAAGGATATAAATTTTGTAGACCAGGAGTTTGTTGAGAAATATAAAGATGCAATGCGGAAAATTGAAGGAAGTAAAACCGACGATATAGTTTCTCTGAATTTAGCCCGGGTTATCAACGAAGTTAAAAGTAAAATTTCGAGTAAACAAAAATTTATAGAAGTGGTTCTTTATTTTTATCCATCCAAAGAAATACTTAAAAAAGTAAGCCAAGCTTTCAATAAAGCATTCGGCGACAGGATGATTTTTGTTTTTGTCGGCAGCGACTGGAACCATCATTCCTACCAGGCTGCGTTTGCGGATAAAAATACATTCTATGTATTTTTACTTGCTTCAAATTATGATAACTGCGTAAATGATATCTCCAAGGAAACACTAAATAAAAATATAGCTAAACTAAAAATTATAAGCAAAGCTACCTACCTTACCCTGGAAGATAAATCTCTTCTTTTCCGTCTGGTGTAATAATTTGTCTTTTCTTAATCGCAGGTTTATTGCACTAGATTGCCGTAAGAATCTAAATATGCTAATTAACCTTGTTTTTTGCCGGGGGCGGCACGCGCTTGTCTTAGGTTAATTTTTTTGCTTTTTACGTAAGGGGTGATATAATTTTTGTTATGAAAAGACTGTATCTTTTGCTTGTAATCCTGTTTTTTACTGCTTGCGCGACCACTTCAGGCAGATACCCGGGCACCGGTTACGGGTCTTCAGGTTATGTATATATAGGAGATTTTTGCAAAAAACATAACCTGCAATATGATTTTGATACATTGGACGATGTGGTAAAAATCTTTTCCAAAGAAAAGGATATACGGCTGATTCTAAACTCCAATATAGTTTATTTCAATGGCTCAACTTTAAGCCTGTCTGATTCGCCAAAATATCTAAACGGAAAACTTTTTGTGCCCGGAGATCTGGAAGGGAAAATTTTCTCCAAAGAGCCGGTGCTTTACAAATCAATATTTACCATAAATACGGTTGTCGTAGACCCCGGCCACGGAGGAAACGACCCCGGGGCTATATCTTGCCGGGGGATGAAGGAGAAGGATTTAAATTTAAAAATAGCAAAGTACCTTAAGGAAGAATTGGAGGCGCGCGGTTTTAAAGTAATACTTACGCGCGATAGAGATGTTTTTATCTCTCTGCAAGGCAGGGTTAATGTGGCAAAGCGCAACAAAGCAGATATTTTTATAAGCATACATGGCAACTCAAACCGTTCCAAACGCTTAAGAGGCGCAGAGATGTATTATCTCTCGCCCAATCGTTTTAACAGCCAGGAACGGGCGCTTAAACTTACTAAGGAAGAAAATTTTTGTTCCGGCAAGATTGCTCCCGATGCGGAGGCTATTCTCTGGGACTTGTTACTTACCAAAAATTATTCATTGTCTGTTGAGTTGTCGCATTCACTTTATTTTTCCTTCAAGAACATGGGGTTTTCAGCACGTCCCCCGAAGAAAGCGCCTTTTTATGTTTTACGGCTTGCCTATGTTCCTTCGGTGCTGGTTGAAACCGGTTACCTAAGCAACAAGTACGAAGAAAAATGGCTTAGAAAAGATTCTTATCAAAGGCAAATCGCGGAGGCAATTGCTCTGGCAGTAGTTTCTATGAATAAACAGTATAATAATTTTGCAAGTAGTAAATAGCCTATATCCCATGGAAAGGAGAGAATTTTGTTATGAAAAATAAAGCAATAGGTATTTTTGATTCAGGCGTAGGCGGCCTTACTGTTTTTAAAGAAATAGAGAAGTTATTGCCCAATGAAGATATAATTTATTTTGGAGATACAGCAAGAGTTCCTTACGGAAATAAGTCTAAATCTACCATAATAAGATTCAGCACCGAAAGCATCCTTTTTCTGCTGAAGAAAAATGTAAAAATTATCGTAGTTGCCTGTAATACCGCATCAAGCCTGGCGCTTGATGCGCTTTCCGGAATTTTCAGCGTCCCTCTTATCGGAGTTATCGAAGCTGGGGCACGCAAGGCGCTTAAAGCATCTAAAAACAAAAAAATTGCAGTTGTGGGGACCCGTTCAACCATAAACAGCAAAAGTTATGAAAAAGCTATTTTAAGGAAAGACAAAACAGCAAAAATTTATTCAAAAGCCTGTCCTTTATTCGTGCCTCTGGTCGAAGAGGGGATTTTGAAAGGCAAAACTACTCAAAATATTATCGAATTATATCTAAAAAACCTGAAATCAACCGGAGCAGATGTAATTATATTGGGTTGCACGCATTACCCTCTTTTAAAAAGACAAATAGCTTCGTATCTTAAAGGAGTTTATATTGTTGATTCAGCAACGGAAGTTGCTTTGCATGCCAAAGGAATACTTGAGCGGAACAATTTATTGCGCAGCCATGAGCGTAAAACAGGCAAGAGGGAATTCTATGTGACTGACGAACCGAAAGCTTTCATGAAGCTTGCAAGGTTATTTTTGAAAAGAGATATACCCTTACCCAGGGTCATAAATAATTTACAGTAAGAATTTAGAAAAATATGTATAAGGTAAAAATAATTTCAAACTTCAGCGCCGCGCATTTTTTACGGGGCTACCATGGCAAATGCGAGAATTTGCACGGGCACAATTGGAAGGTTGAAGTTTCGGTTTCTTCAGAGAGGCTTGATTCCTGCGGCATGGTTATGGATTTCAGCGAATTAAAAAAAATTACCGCCAAAGTTCTTGAGGAGCTGGACCATAAGCATTTGAACGAACTGCCATATTTTAGCCAAAATAACCCCAGTTCAGAAAATATCGCCTGCCATATATTCAACGAACTAAAGAAAGAATTTAAGGGCAAGGACTGTAAACTGGAAAAAGTAAACGTGTGGGAAACAGACACTTCTTGCGCTTCCTACAAAGAAACAATATAGTAAGCCGCCATGCTTGTTAAGAAAAAATCCGTTATACTTCTTTCGGGAGGCCTTGATTCAGCCGTTACATTATATTATGCAAAAAATAGAGGCAACAAGCTAACTGCTATTATATTTGATTATAATCAACGGCACAAAAAAGAATTGGTTTACGCAAAGCGCATTGCCAGGTTGAATAATTTAAAATATTATGTTATAAAAATAGGGTTGGATTGGGCAAAATCAAGCCTTGTTGATAAAAAAATAAAAGTTCCTTTAAACCGTAACCTGAAAAGCCCGGAAATCCCATTTACATATGTTTCGGGAAGAAATATAATTTTTTTAAGCTATGCTGCTTCTCTCGCTGAAAGCATAGGCGCAAAATCAATATTTATCGGCGCGCACATAGAAGATTATTCGGGGTATCCTGATTGCAGGCCGCAATTTTTAAAAAGTTTTAATAGGGCAATTAACGAAGGTCTAAAATGCAAGGGCATGAAAATTGCAGCGCCCTTGCTTAACAAAAACAAAAAAGAAATAATTCAATTAGGATTAAGACTGAATGTTCCGTTCCAATCTACATGGTCGTGCTATAAAGGCGGCATTACGCCTTGCGGAAAATGCGACAGCTGCCGGTTTAGGATAAGGGCGTTCGAGGGATTGGGGTTGACAGACCCGTTGTTACGCAGATGATCGCAGATAGAATCATCTGTGATCATCTGCTTGCAAATCTGTGCTAATCTGTGATGAAACATGAAAGCAAAAATTTCAGAAATCTTTAAAAGTATACAAGGTGAAGGGCCGCATCAGGGCACAGAACAGATATTTATCCGTTTCTACGGCTGTAATGTCCATTGCTCATTCTGTGATACGAAATTAACCAATTACAGCGAAAAAACAGTTGAAGAAGTACTGCGGGATATATTTTTGCTTGGTGAATGTAATGTTATCGCTTTAACCGGAGGAGAACCGCTTATCCATGTTGATTTTGTAAAAGCTTTAAGCGCAAAACTTAAAACTTATGGTAAAACAGTGTACCTTGAAACAAATGGAATTATGTATGAAAATCTTAAGGAAGTTATCAGCTATGTTGATATAATAGCAATGGATTTTAAACTGCCTTCTTCGACTAATTTGATAAGTTTTTGGCATGAGCATGAGCGTTTTTTGGAAATTTCACGTACGAAAGAGGTATTTGTTAAGGCCATAATCGGTAAAGATACCGAGGCGGAGGATATTTTCGAATCCATAAGAATAATTAAGAAAGTTATGCCGGATGTTTGTTTTGTGCTTCAAGCGCAAAATCCTTTTGAGGAACTTTTGCAGGAGAAACTTATATTTTTTTCCGGTATCTGCAAAAAAGAGCGCATAGATGTAAGAATAATGTGCCAGCTGCATAAAATATTGGGTGTTAAATGAAGCACTTATTAAAATCTGATATTGAACTTTTAGTCAAAGAAGCAAATTTTTCTCTAAGAAAAGATGTGAAGAAATTGCTGGACAAAGCTTATGCCGTTGAAAAAAATAAAAAAGCAAAAAAAGCTTTAGGCTGGATTTTGGAAAATGCTGCTATAGCGAAAAAAGAATGCCTTGCAATATGCCAGGATACCGGGCTGCCGGTTGTTTTTATTGAGATAGGCAAAAAAGAGTCTATATCCTGCGTTTCTATAAAGAATATCAAGAGGCAGGTTTCTTCGGCGTATGACAAAAATTATCTGCGCCCATTTGCGGTTTACCCGCTTTTACGAAAAAGCCCTTCTTATAAAGGTGTAATTACGCATGTTGATTTCAACTCCGATAAAAATGGTATAAACATAACTATTTTTCCGAAGGGTTTCGGCAGTGAAAATAAATCACAGCTTAAGATGTTTAATCCGACCGTAAGTTTTTCCGAAATTGAAGATTTTATTATTGAAAGCGTAAGAAAAGCAGGGCCGGAAGCTTGCCCTCCTTTTATTATCGGAATTGGAATAGGCGGAGCGTCTGATTCTGCGTTGCTTTTGGCTAAAAAAGCGCTCCTTGACAGGATAGATCTTCCGAACAGGGACAAATCTTTAAATAGCCTCGAGGAAAAACTGCTTAAAAAAATAAATGCTTTGAATATAGGCCCAATGGGTTTAGGCGGAAAACATACAGCCTTAGCGGTAAAAATAAAAACTGCCGCAACCCACATAGCCGGTCTCCCCGTGGGGATAAATATAAGTTGTCATGCACTTCGCAGCGCAAGTAGAAAACTCTGGGATTTTACAGATGAAAAATAGATGGATGCTTACGGTAAGGCTAATTACTATATTTGTGCTCTTTGTTAATTTGCTGCTCCTGCTTCCCGTAAGCCGAAAGGCGCTTTTGCATGCCGATGATATTGTGCGGTTTTCTTTATTGAAAAGTTTGATAGTTTCTCCTTTGGGTTTTTATCAGGACCTTGCATTTATGCCTTATCAGCTGTTTTTTTCTTTTATAATTTCTACTATAATACTCTGTGTGCTCATTCTAATGTCAAAGAATGTTGCCAGGATAATATTTATCCTTTTTCAATGTGCAATAATTTTTTTCGGCCTCATTGTTATGGTTATATTTTTAATAATAAGCAAAGAGACCAGGATGTATTGGATATTCGATACTTTTATACGTATATGTCTTTTCCCGGCTATTTATTGTGTATTTTTTTCATTGCCGAAAGTAAGGGAGCAATTCAAGCAAAGCAAGCCTTTTAATTCCCCGACGTTACGCCGGGCTAAGCAAAGATAAAATTACAAAAAATATGAAACACCAAAATGGCACATTTATATAGTGATATCCCGCCGAAGCCTGTCACGGTTTTTACTATCCGAACCAAAGGCGAAGGCGGATAAACATACGGAGGATTTCTATGAGAGCATCAGGGCTACGGAAAGGGTCGGTTGTCGACGAAAAGGGAGATCTTTACATAGTGGTTGATATGGACCACAGGACGCCGGGAAACTACAGGGCGTGTTATCAGGTTTATCTTAAGAATTTAAAAGACGGTAGAGTTATAAAACAGCGTTATAATCCTGACGATGAAGTTAACGAGGCGAGGCTGGAAGCTCAAAAAGCCCAGTATTTGTATCGCGATAGCAGCGGATTTCACTTTATGGATATGGAAACTTATGATACGGTTATATTGAATGAAGAAATCGTCGGCGATGCTAAAAATTACATTAAAGAAAATTCAGAAATAAAATTCTTATATTATAACAATAAACCCGTTTCGATAGAACTGCCGTCAAGGGTTGACCTTGCTGTGACAGAGGCGCCGGTAGGTTTAAGGGGGGATACTGAAGGAACTGCCAGAAAGCAGGTTACTCTTGAAACCGGTTTTAAGCTTAATGCCCCGCTTTTTATAAAAGAGGGGGATATTATTACTATCGATACTTCAACCGGAGAATATGTAGGGAGAGCATGAAAAACAGGCCAAAGATAGAAAATGGCATAGCGCAGCTTTCAGCAGGGGATGAGGTTTTATATTCCGGGTGCGTGTATACTGCGAGAGACCAGGCACACAAAAAGCTTACCGAGCTTATTAAAAACGGTAAAAAACTGCCGTTAGATTTGAAAAATAAAATAATTTACTATTGCGGCCCGACTAACACGCCGAAGGGTAAAATTATCGGTTCATGCGGCCCTACTACTTCAAGCAGAATGGATAAATTCGTCGAGCCGATTTTAAAAGGCGGCATAGCAGCAATGATAGGAAAGGGAAGAAGGTCGAAAGAAGCGCGCGAGCTGATAAAAAAACATAAGTGTGTTTACTTTGTCGCGCCGGCAGGCTGTGGCGCACTTCTGGCGAAAAAGGTCTTATCAAAAAAGCTTATATGTTTTAAAGAGCTTGGCCCAGAGGCGGTTTACGAGCTTAGAGTAAGCGCTTTTCCGCTGATTGTTGCTATAGACAGCAAGGGGCGCGATTTGTACAGGCATTTGGAGAAATAATTATGCTTCCGATTTTTTTCTTTAATGTTTTAAAGCCGTTACTAAGCTTCGGTTCTTTCCTCATATTTATTTTGATTTTCGGTTTTGTCTGCACAAATTTTTATTTATCTCCAAACACCAAAAAAAGAAAAATTCCGCTGTCAATTATACTTATATCCGGGCTTAATATTTCTGTGGGCGTGGTTTGCCTTATAATTATGTTTGTGTTCAAGGAAACTAAGTCTTTCGCGTATGATTTCCTTATAAGATTAGGGATTTTTTTATTTGCAGCTACCAATATATTCATCGGGATAATTTTGGTAAAAGTTAAAACTTATGCAAAATTGCTGACGCTTATTTTTTTAGTTATTTTCGCAATTTCAGATATTATCCTTACTCTTACTACGGAGCACTCGAAGCATGTTTTTGGTTTTTTGGGTTTTTATGTAGTACTATTTACTATGTATTATTTCGGACTGAACGATAAATATTTTAAAAAATCCGACAGGGAGTTTTCGATGCGTGAAGATGCAGCTAAGAAGAAAGATTATTCAAGCCTTACTGATTTCTTCAAAGAATAATTTTTTGCAATCAAGAAGGAGAAGTTATGAAAAGAATTGACGGCAGGGCGTTTGAGGAACTTAGGAAAATCAACATAGAAAGAAACTATATAAAACATGCAGATGGTTCATGCCTTATTGAGTTTGGGCAAACCCGCGTAATATGCACGGCAACTATTGATAGAAATGTACCATTGTTTTTGCGTAATTCCGGAACAGGCTGGGTTACTTCCGAATACGGAATGCTTCCCCGTTCAACGCAAGTGCGTATACCCCGGGACAAGAATTCAGGAAGAGCTATTGAAATACAGCGGCTAATAGGCCGTTCGTTAAGAAGCGTAGTTGATTTAAGAAATATCGGCGAGCGGACAATCTATATCGATTGTGATGTCATACAGGCTGATGGAGGCACCCGTGTTTCTTCGATAGTCGGCGGTTTCTGCGCTCTTTGTGACTGTCTCCATAAGCTTTTCAAAGCCGGGACTATAAGCAAAATGTGTATAACTGATTTTTTGGGCGCAATAAGCGTAGGAATATGGAAAGGCAAATATATACTTGATTTAAACTTTGCCGAAGATTCTGATGCTGAAGTTGATATGAATATTGTAATGAAATCTTCAGGCGAATTCATAGAATTGCAGGGCACCGGTGAACATGGCTCATTTTCAAAAGATGATTTAAACGCGCTGCTTGACCTTGGAAAATCAGGAATAGAGCAGATAATTGATATAGAGAGAAACCTTTTCAAGGACATTCTGCCTAACATATAATTTGGATAATTAGATTATGAGCGAAGAAGCAAGGAGAAAAATATGAAAATTATTAATATGACTGCTTTGGTCTTGGTTCTGTTTTTATTTGGCGGCTGTCTTACCACGAATAAAAATAAAAAAGATAAACCAAAAAACATAGAAACTTATCAGCTCGATTTAGACAACGACATGGTTGTAGAATTGATTGAAGTTGAGAACCGCTTTATAACGCATGGCGATATTTTAGTAAAAATTACTAAACCGAACAGAAAGAAAGATGAAGGCCCAAAAGTATTTAACTTTGCAATCTCCGGGCAGCTTAGCAAGGTTGAATTTTCAGATATGGGTTGTGACGGGTCTAAACAAATGCTTATTTATTACGATACGGCAAACAATTTTATGCACGTCGTTATATACAAGTTTAAAAACGATAAAGTGTCGCAGATTTTTTTAGCCAACAGCAATTGCGATATCGAAACTGATTTTACTACAGTACCTAGAGTAAAAATAGCCAAAAACATTAATGGAGGAAGGGATTGCTCTCGTACCCCGCGCGGAAACGAATGGGAAAGCTGGGCGTGGGATGGGGAAAAATTTGTCAAAGAGCAATAATTTTTTTTCATATATTTTAAAAATTTATTGTTGACATTTAATGTGTTAATCGTAAAATAGACTAATTTCAAGGACAAAGGCGTCCTTTCTACTCAGGAGGGGACGCTATTTTTTTTATTCTGGTTGTTTAGTTTTTAAACATTTAATGCGCAAAATTTAAGCAATGAGTATAAAAATATTAGAGAAAAAAATATTGGCAGACGTGTCCGGTTCAAGAATAGTGCAGATAAAAGTTCCCGCTAAAGATATTGCCGCGAAGGCAAAAGCCGGCCAATTCATAGTGCTTATGGTGGCCGAAGAGGGCGAAAGGATACCCCTAACCATAGCAGATATCGATTCAAATAAAACAACCATCACCATAATTTTCCAGGAAGCAGGGCTTACTACCAGGCTTTTGGGTAAACTTGGGCCAAACGATTCTTTGTATGCGCTGGCAGGGCCCCTTGGGCATCCTACAGAAATTCATGAAAATGAGGATGTTTTTATAGTCGGAGGCGGCGTTGGTATTGCAGAAATTTATCCTGTAGCCCGTGCGTTTAAAGCCAAAAGCAACAGGGTAACTACTATTTTAGGCGCACGTACCAAGGAATTGCTTATATTGGAAGAAGAGTTAAAGAAAGCATCTGATAATTTTTATGTAACCACGGACGATGGTTCATACGGTAAGAAAGGTTTTGTTACTGATATTTTGAAGGATTTGTTGGCAGGCAAGAAAGCCTGTAACCTTGTATATGCGGTAGGCCCTATACCGATGATGCGTAAGGTTGCCGAAACAACAAAACCATTCAATGTAAAAACTCTTGTTTCTCTTAACGCTCTTATGGTTGATGCAACCGGCATGTGCGGTTGCTGTCGTGTAAGTGTTGGGGGAAAAACAAGATTTAGCTGTGTTGACGGCCCTGAATTTAATGCTCACGAGGTCGATTGGGATGAGCTTGTAAAAAGAAATAAGATTTACTACGATAAAGAACAGCATATCTGTAAATTATCCTTAGAATAATATTAATACAATGAAAAGGGAACCCGTAAAAATTAAAGAAGTAGCGGCATCTGCGAGAAGTGAAAACTTCGACGAAGTAATCTTAGGTTACAACGAAGAGGAAGCTTTGAGAGAAGCAGCGCGCTGTCTGCAATGTAAAAACCCTCTTTGTATTTCCGGCTGCCCGGTCGGTATAGATATAAAAACATTTATTTATAAAATTACCCAGAAAGACTATGCTGGCTCTTACAATACCATAAGGGAAAGAAATAATTTTCCTTCTATATGCGGAAGGGTGTGCCCTGCTGAATACCAATGCCGCAAGGCCTGCGTTCTTACTAAAAGAGGCGAGCGTTTTGCATCGCCCCAGGCAATAAATATTCATTTTCTTGAGCGTTTTGCAGGCGACTACGGAATGAATCATCCTGTGGCAGCAGCCGAGGCAAAGCGCACAGGCCCCAACGTTAAGAAGGTGGCTGTGGTTGGTTCCGGGCCTGCTGGCCTTTGTTGTGCGGGAGAGCTTGCGCGCGCGGGAATAAAAGTAGTTATGTTTGAAGGCTTGCATAAGCTGGGAGGGGTATTGCGCTACGGAATACCGCCCTTTAGGTTACCCAGGAATATTCTTGATTACGAAATAGAGTCGCTTAAAAAAATGGGAGTTGAATTTATACCTAATTTTATTGCAGGCAGGAACAAAGATGTGGATGAATTGTTGAAAGAGTTTTCCGCGGTATTTTTAGGGTTAGGCGCAGGAATACCGTCTTTTTTGGGTATCAAAGGCGAAAACCTTTGCAATATTTATTCTGCCAATGAATTTTTAACCAGAGTAAATTTAATGTCCGCTTATAAATTTCCTAAAGCTCATACGCCGGTAAACATTGGTAAAAGCATGGTTATTATAGGCGGCGGCAATACTGCAATGGATGCGGCGCGATGCGCTTTGCGGTTACAGAAAATGAACGGTATGAGCCCCAATACAACTATTCTTTACCGAAGAAGCGAGGTCGAGCTTCCGGCAAGGCGCCTTGAAATTGAGCATGCCAGGGAAGAAGGCATAAAATTTAAACTTTTGGTTAAGCCGCAGGAATTTGTGGGCGATGAAAAAGGTTTTGTTACGAAATTGCGTTGCCTGCAATGTGAACTGGGCGAACCAGACGCATCCGGAAGAAGAAAACCCATAGAAATTCCTGGAAGCGATTTCGAAGTAGATTGTGATATAGCTGTGGTTGCCATAGGGTTAAATGCAAATGAAATATTGACTAAAGTAACCCCAGCGTTAAAAACAGATAAATACGGCGATGTTATTGTTGAGCAGGAAAGTATGGAAACATCCATAAAAAATGTTTTTGCCGGGGGTGATATTGTTGGCGGCGAAGGAACAGTCATAGAAGCAATGGGCATGGCTAAAAGAGCAGCCAAATCCATAATTGAAAAGTTGTGTAACCAGCGTTAACTTTATTCAGTGTTAGAATAAAGTTCTAAGACAGAGTCAGTCAAAGGAGGATACATGTCTAAGAAAGTTGATGATTTTATGAAGAAGGTAATTGAGAGAGACCCAGGACAGCCTGAATTTCATCAGGCGGTACGTGAAGTTGTTGAATCGGTTATGGCGTACGTTGAGGCAAACCCAAAATATGAAAAAGCAAAAATACTCGAAAGAATGGTTGAGCCGGAAAGAGTAATTTTGTTCCGGGTTCCCTGGCTTGACGACCGTGGCGAGTTTCAGGTAAGCAGGGGCTTTCGTATACAAATGAATAGCGCCATAGGCCCGTATAAAGGCGGTATACGTTTGCATCCAAGCGTTAATTTGGGAATATTAAAATTTTTGGCTTTCGAACAGGTTTTTAAAAATAGCTTAACTACACTTCCTATGGGCGGAGCAAAAGGCGGCTCTGATTTCGACCCTAAAGGTAAATCCGATAATGAAGTAATGAGATTCTGCCAGAGTTTTATGACTGAGCTTTTCCGGCATGTAGGCCCTGATACAGATGTTCCTGCCGGAGATATCGGAACGGGTGGGCGCGAAATAGGTTTTATGTACGGGCAATACAAGCGCCTGCGCAATGAGTTTACCGGCGTTTTAACCGGTAAGGGCCTTCAGTGGGGCGGAAGCTTAGTCAGACCGGAAGCAACCGGATATGGCTGTGTATATTTTGTACAGGAGATGCTTAAAACTAAAGGCGAATCCTTGAAGGGAAAAGTTTGCGCGGTTTCCGGTTCAGGTAATGTCGCGCAATATACCGTTGAGAAATTACATCAGCTAGGCGCTAAAGTTGTAACGCTTTCTGATTCCAACGGTTTTATCTACGATAAAGACGGCATTGACGAAAAAGAACTGAAATGCGTTATGAGCCTTAAAAATGAACGTCGCGGCCGTATCAAAGAATGCGCGAAAGAGTTTAGCTGCAAATATTTCGAAAACGAAAGGCCGTGGAGCATTAAATGTGATATCGCATTTCCTTCTGCCACGCAAAACGAAATAGATGAAACTGACGCAAAAACGCTGGTTAAAAATGGCTGTATGGCAATCGGAGAAGGCGCAAATATGCCGTCCACTCCGGAAGCAATTAAGGTATTTCAAAAAGCGAAAATTCTCTATGCGCCCGGCAAGGCTTCTAACGCGGGAGGAGTGGCAACTTCCGGTTTGGAAATGTCGCAAAACAGTATGAGATTTTCCTGGAGCAGGGAAGAGGTTGATAACAAATTGCACAGTATTATGATTGCCATTCATGAGCAATGCGTAAAGTATGGCAAGGAAGGCAAGTACGTTGACTACGTAAAAGGAGCTAATGTAGCAGGGTTCGTTAAGGTGGCTGACGCCATGCTTGCCCAAGGGCTTGTGTAATTAGTAACTTAATAATAGCATACGGGGAAAGGTAAAACTTTCCCCGTATTTTTTTTGCCTTGACAAACAAAAAATAATATGTTATTTTTAAAATGATTTGGGCACAACGTATGTGCTCAAAGTTTAGGGAACAGAGGCGTTTTTAAGAAACGCCTTTTTTTATTTTAGGTTCCCTAATATTTTCAAAGTTAGAATACCGGATAACGACGTCCTTTAGTGGCATTGAAAGCCTCGGGGGACGTTTTCTTTTTTTAAGCACCAGGTGAGTGCTTAGCCTAGATCCGGAATAAATTAGGACAAAGAACGATGGCGTTCTATACCCTTATATGGGTGTGGAACGCTTTTTTATTTTATGAAGCAATATTTATTTAAAACAAAATCTTTATTGAGGTGATGTATGGAAAACCTGATTTACGAGGAAAAAATTAAGGCTTTATCCAAGATAAGCAAAGCTATTGTGTCTGATTTATATCTCGAAGATATTCTTCGCCTTATTGTGACTGTTACTGCCGAAACTATGCGTTCCAATATCTGCTCAATTATGCTTGTGGATGAAAAAAAGAAAGAACTGATAATACGTGCCACCCAAAGTATAAGCGAAGAATACACCAAGAAAATGCCATTAAAAGTAGGGGAAGGCATTGCCGGGCGGGTAGTTAAGGAGAATAAAGCCGTAACCATAAAAGACGTTACCAAAGAAAAAGAATACCGCCATAAGGATATAGCTAAAAAGGCAGGCTTATGCTCGCTTCTTTGCGTACCTTTAGCGGTAAAAGGCAAAGTGATAGGGGTTATTAATTGTTACACTTCCACACCGCATGAATTTAGTGAGGCAGAAATTGATCTTTTAACTTCCATAGCCAATCAGGCAGCTGTTGCGATTGAAAATACGGAATTGATGGTAAGAAGCAAGGTTATCCAGGAGGAGCTTGAAACGCGTAAGCGCCTGGAGCGCGCAAAGGGGATTTTAATGCGTCAACAGAAAATAACCGAAGAAGAGGCATATCTGCGTTTACAAAAATGCAGCATGGATAACCGCAAAAGCATACGCGAAGTGGCTGAAGCAATAATTTTAGCAGAAGGATTTAACAGATAATTGGTATTTCAGATTTAAACATGACAGCGTGGGTCGGTTTTTTACCGCAGGCATAGTGTGTGACTGCGAAGTTATAGTTTATCTATGGGTGGTCAAAGTCTGACCGCCAAAGGAGGATTCGTATGAATTTAGGCAGGCCTAACGGCAATGATGCAACCAGGACTTTTAACCGTTCAAAAAATGTCGTTCCTGGTTCGGGTATCTGTTCACGTTGTGTTGACGGCTGTCGCGGAAATTGCGAAGCATTTAAGGCAACATTTAGGGGGCGAGAAGTAATTTATCCAGGGCCTTTCGGCGAAGTTACTGCCGGAGCAGACAAAAATTATCCAGTCGATTATTCCCACCTTAATATCCAGGGTTATGCCGAGGGTGCCAAGGGCTTGCCGCAAGGCATGGAAGGCAATCCCGATACAACAAAATTCCCTGACGTAAATACCGAAACCGAATACGGCTGGGATATGAAAGTAAAAATGCGCGTGCCGATTTTTACGGGAGCGCTTGGCTCTACAGAAATTGCCCGCAAGAATTGGGAGCATTTTGCAATTGGCGCTGCAATATCAGGGGTTACGCTTGTATGCGGAGAAAATGTATGCGGCATAGACCCTGAACTTGAATTAGATAATAAAGGAAAAATAAAAAGTTCCCCCGAGATGGACAGGCGTATTGAAACCTATAAAAAATTTCATGAAGGTTTCGGAGAAATCCTTGTCCAGATGAACGTAGAAGATACGCGCCTGGGAGTTGCAGAGTATGTACGTAAAAAACATAAGCTGGATACAATTGAGCTTAAATGGGGCCAGGGCGCAAAATGTATCGGCGGAGAAATTAAAGTAAAAACTTTAGAGCGGGCGCTTCAGTTACAAAAGCGCGGCTACATCGTAACCCCGGACCCTAAGGAGCATTCAACTCAGGAGGCTTTTAAGGACGGAGCCTTAAAGGAATTCGAAAGGCATTCCCGTTTGGGCTTTGTAAGCGAAGAATCTTTCCTTGCTGAAATTAAACGCCTGCGCGATTTGGGATTTAAGCGTATAACTTTAAAGACCGGCGCGTATTCCATGAAGGAATTGGCAATGGCGCTTAAATATTCTTCTCTTGCGAAGATTGATCTTTTAACTATTGACGGAGCTCCAGGAGGAACAGGTATGAGCCCATGGAGAATGATGGAAGAATGGGGCATACCGACATTTTATTTACAGGCGCTTACTTATGAGTTTTGCAAAAAATTAGCCAAAAAAGGGTTGCGGTTACCTGACATTGCAATCGCCGGAGGTTTTTCCAGCGAGGACCACATTTTCAAAGTGCTTGCGCTTGGAGCACCGTTCGTTAAGGCGGTTTGTATGGGCAGAGCCCTTATGATTCCGGGAATGGTTGGAAAAAATATTTCCCAGTGGATTAAGGAGAAACAGCTTCCGCCGACAGTTTCAGAATTCGGCGCGACAGAGAAAGAAATTTTTGTTTATTACGAAGAGCTGGAAGATAAATACGGAAAGGAAATGAAAAACATTCCTTTGGGGGCACTGGGCGTTTATTCATTCGCGCAAAAGATTAGGGTGGGCCTCCAACAGCTTATGGCCGGTAGCAGGAACTTCAGGGTAAATACCATTTCAAGAAGCGATTTAATGAGCCTTACAGAGGAAGCTGCAAAGATTTCAGGTATTCCTTATGTAATGGATGCTTATCGCAAAGAAGCAGAGGCAATATTGGACGGAAAGTCTAACGGCAAAAACGGCAACGGAAAAAATTCCGCGAAGGGAAGGAAATTTGCTGCGGTAAGCTAAGGAGGTAGTGTCTATGAAAACAAAAGGCCTATGTAGCACTTGTGATAACAATGAGCATTGCGTATTGACAAAACAAAACGGTGTATTGGAATGTGAAGAATTCCTGGCTGACAATAAATTGAGCCGTAGCAAGGTTTTTAATGCAGTTAATCGAGCCTGTGTCGGCGTGGGTGAAGCTTCCGAACCGGAAGAATAGTTTTTACCTTTCAACAGCAGGTGATTTTTCTTGACAATATATTTTGGTGGTATAAAATAAGACCGATTTTAAGGACAGAGGCGTCCTTTCTACGTAAAGTTACAAAGCAGTAGAGGGGATGCCTCTCACTATTTTCAAGATGTTAAAACTATTTAAAAGAAGCTATGTCTAAATACATTTTTGTTACCGGCGGAGTAGTGTCAAGCTTAGGCAAGGGTATTACTGCCTCTTCCATAGGAAAGTTACTGGAATCAAAGGGGCTAACAGTTACTCTTATCAAGTGCGACCCTTATATCAATGTTGATCCCGGAACAATGAACCCCTATCAGCATGGTGAAGTATACGTAACTGATGACGGCGCGGAAACAGACCTGGACTTGGGCCATTACGAGCGTTTTACAAACGCTAAAATGACCAAAGATAATAATATTACTACCGGAAAAATCTATTATTCGGTTATTACCAAAGAAAGAAAGGGTGATTATCTTGGTAAAACCGTTCAAATTATTCCCCACATTACCGACGAAATAAAACATCACATAAAGAAAGTGGCTCTTAACCAGAAGGTTGATGTGGTTTTGGTTGAAATCGGCGGAACTGTCGGCGATATAGAAAGTTTGCCGTTTTTGGAAGCAATAAGGCAGTTGCGTTTAGAGCTGGGCCATGATTACGCAATCAATATCCATGTTACTCTTGTGCCTTATATCAAATCAGCCGGAGAGATTAAAACTAAACCAACCCAGCATAGCGTCGCGGCGCTTAGGCAAATAGGAATTATGCCGGATATAATCGTTTGCAGGACGGAAAAAGCGCTCACTAAAGATGCTAAGGAAAAAATTGCGCTTTTTTGTAACGTTGATGCCGGCTGCGTAATTAATGCGGTTGACGCGAAAACTATTTACGAAGTTCCGGTTAGTTTTAAAAAAGAAGGGCTGGATTCACTCCTGGCCAGGCTGCTTAACATTAAACATCCGGATGGAAATTTAGCTGATTGGGAGCGCAATGTCTTAAAAAGAATAAAATCGCCTTCGCATACCGTAGAAATTGCGGTGGTTGGAAAATATATTGCGCTTCAGGACGCTTACAAATCAATATATGAGGCGCTTATCCACGGTGCTCTGGCTAATGATGTGAAATTAGTGCTAAAAAAAGTGGATTCAGAAGATATCGAAAAATGCGGGGTTGAGAAATATTTAAAAGGCGTAAAGGGGATTCTGGTTCCGGGAGGTTTCGGCAACCGCGGCATAGAAGGCAAAATTACTGCCGTTAAATTCGCGCGGGAGAATAATATCCCTTATTTAGGCATATGCCTTGGCATGCAGATAGCGGTTATTGAGTTTGCCAGGAACGTGTGCAGCCTTAAAAACGCTAATTCAACAGAGTTTAACAAAGATACAAAATATCCGATAGTCAGTCTTCTTGAGGAACAGAAAGAAATTCAGGAGAAGGGTGCTACAATGCGTTTGGGAGCCTACGAGTGCCGCTTAAAAAAGGGCACAAAAGCTTATGATGCCTACAGGAAGGAAAAAATATCCGAGCGGCATCGCCATAGATATGAATTTAACAACAAATACCGCGAAGTTATGCAAAATAAGGGGATGGTTTTTTCAGGAATTTACCATAAAAAAGATTTGGTCGAGATAGTTGAGCTGGCTGCGCATCCCTGGTTTGTTGCCTGCCAATTTCATCCTGAATTTCAATCAAGGCCGGAGACGCCCCACCCGCTGTTTAAAAACTTCATCAAAGCCGCCCTTTCGGCAACTAAATAATTTTAAAGCAGAGGAAGGTATTTTTTAATTTCGTGCTGCGTAATTTGTATCCGGTATTCTTCCCACTCTTTTTTCTTGTTGAAAAGAAACCTTGTAAATATATGTTCGCCCAAAGCTTCTTTTATAAACTTGCTTTTTTCAGTTTCAAGTATTGCCTCAAACAGGTTTCCCGGAAGCGATTCAACGCCTCTTTTTTCGCGTTCTTCCATAGCCATATGATAGAGGTTAGGTTCAACCGGAGGCATAAGGGTATATTTCTTTTCAATGCCTTCGAGGCCCGCAGCAAGTATCACAGCAAAAGCAAGATAAGGGTTGCAGGAGGGGTCAGGGCAGCGAAGTTCTACTCTTGTTGCTTTTTCATTTCCTGGCCTGTATAAAGGAACCCGCAATAGTGCGGTACGGTTTTTTTGTGCCCAGGAAATGTATACCGGCGCTTCATATCCTGGAACGAGCCTTTTATAGGAATTCACCCATTGCGCGGTAAGGGAGCAGATTTCGCGCGCGTGGATTAATTGCCCTGCAATAAATTCCTTGGCAATAGAGGAAAGGTGATGCTTGTCTTTTTTATCAAAAAACATATTACGGTCTTCCTTAAACAGCGATTGGTGCACGTGCATTCCTGAGCCATTTACCCCAAAAAGCGGCTTAGGCATAAAAGTTGCATAGACTCCGTTTTGCTGGGCAATTTCTTTGATTACATATTTGCTGGTGATTGCATTGTCAGCCATGGTCAAAGCGTCATTATATTTAGGGTCTATTTCATGCTGGCTGGGCGCAACCTCATGATGGGTAGCTTCCATGGTAATACCCATTTCTTCCAGGACCCTTACGGTTTTATTGCGCATGTTATCGGCAAGGTCGTTTGGTATCAGTTCAAAGTAAGAGCCCTCGTCTATAACTTCCGGGCTTTTGTCAGACTTAAAATAGAAATATTCGATTTCCGGACCAACATAGAAAGTAAAGCCCAGTTTTTTAGCTCTAGCCAAAGCCCTTTTTAAAACATAGCGGGGGTCTCCGGCATACGGGGAAAGGTCCGGGTTTAAAATATCGCAAAAAATCCTGGCGGTTAGGTTATTCTCTTTCGTCCAGGGAAGTATTTTAAATGTTGAAGCGTCAGGCATTGCTATAATGTCTGATTCCTGGGCTTCGGCAAAGCCGGTGACAGAGGAGCCGTCAAAACCTTTCCCGTGGTCTAAAACATCTTTTAATTCCCCAGGCGTTATTGAGATGCACTTAAGTATTCCTAAAATATCGACAAACCAGAGCTGTATGGTTGCAATCTCAGATTTACGCACTTTTTCCAGAATGCTTCCGGCGAGCTCGCTGTTGTTTTTGCTTGTTTTGCCTGAGAAGCTGCTATCTTCGTCTGCTTCTTTGGCAGAGGATGAATCCTTTGCGATAAGAGTATTCTTAAGAATAATATAACGGTTTCCGACTTTCTCTGCATAGAGATTGCCGTGCTTAATACGTTCGATAACTGCCTGTCTGCTTATGCCCAGAACCTTAGCTGCTTCTGTTGGGCTTAGATATTCCTGTTCCATTGTAACCTCCCTGCCTGCCGACAGGCAGACCTTTCGCTTTGTAAAGCTATTTTTATTATTACGCTACAATTGTAAAACATTCATTTACAATTGTCAAGTATTTTTTTTGAATTTTTTACAAAGAGGCAAAATCGTTGAAAAATATAGCACTTTTTGATTAAATAATAGGCAAAAATTATGCTTTTCTGTAAAGAATCGAATAAAATCAATTTACATTTAAATGCCTTGTTGCTAATTTGTGTTATTATCCCTGGTTAGCCCAGGAACCGTTAAAATGCTTAAGTGTTGATTTTATACTAAATATTGTTACAATATGACATACCCAAAAGGATTATTATGAAGAAAGGTTCCTATAAAGAGTATCTGGAAGCACTAAGCAAGATTGGCAAAGCCATAACCAGCGATCTTTACCTTGAGGATATTTTAAAACTCATAGTCACTCTCTCTGCTAATGTAATGCATGCTAAGATATGTTCGCTTTGGCTGCTTGATGAAAAAGACCAGGCACTGCGTATCAGGGCAACCCAGGCAATGAGCGAGGAATATCTTAAAGAAAGAAAACTGAAGGTTGGGGAAGGTATTGTAGGGCTGGTAGCCAAAGATAAAAAGCCGATTATAATACTAGACGTCCTGAAAGACCCGCGCTACAAAGAAAAGACTTTGGCAAAAAGAGAAAAATTAACTTCTATGCTAAGCGTGCCAATGATGGTAAAAAACAAGATTATAGGGGTTATCAATTGCTATACCACAACTTTATATAAATTCAGCGATAGCGATATTGACCTTTTGACTGCGGTTGCTAATCAGGCCGCAGTCGCCATAGAAAATACCGAATTGTTGGTTAAAACCAAAATTGTCCAGGAAGAGCTTGAGGCGCGTAAAAAGATAGAAAAGGCGAAAGGAATACTGATGAAGCAGAAAAACCTCACCGAAGAGCAGGCTTATGAGCTTCTTAGAAAGGCGAGCATGAACAAGCGCCTTACAATGAAGGACGTTGCTGAGGCTATTATACTTTCGCACGAGATTAAAGGGACTTGACAGGCGAATATTTATATGTTATAAATATATAACAAAGACGTTTAAGGCAAAGAAGCCTCAATCCAAAAGATTGGGGATTTTTTATTTTTAGAGGACAAAGACGCCCTCAAAACAGGCTAAGAATGCTTATTTTGAGGGCTTTTTTATTTTGAGGGGGATATGAGGCAATTTGAGGATTTAATAACCAAAATATCGCCGAAGTTAAGGGCAATAGCCAGAAGGCTTGACGGAAGATACACGTCATTTGACGATGACGATTTGTACCAGGAAGCGCTTTTAAGCTTATGGGAAAAATATAACAAGAATAAATTATCCGATAAAACGGACAGCTATATTTTGCAGGGATGCCTTTTTTTCCTAAAAAACCACATAAGAAAGGTTTATAAAAAAATCGATGCAAAGTCTATGAGTTTAAATACCGTTATAAATGACGAAGAAGGCACGCTTGAAGACGTCCTTGCTTCGAGCTGCTCGTATGCCGGCAGCACTTCCTTTGACGTCAGTTCGCTTTTAGAAGATATTTATGCAGAGTTTTCTGAAAAAGAAAAAGAAATAATTACTTTATCTCTTAACGATTCAACCGTAAGAGAAATAGGCAAGCGCCTGGGTATGTCGCATGTTATGGTTGTGAAAATAAAAAATAAAATAAAGGGTAAATGCGCGGCTATAAGAAAAGAAATTTCATGAATTTAGTTACCAGGATAGACTCTGCTATACTTGTATTATTGTAAGTTGTTTAATTAACACATTGTAGTGTAAAGTAACGGCGTTCGTAAAAGAACGCCGTTTTTCTTTTTAGACACAGGCGTCTTAGCTCTAGTGAGTTGAGGCGCTTTTTTATTTAACAGCGGAGGAAGTATGAAGAAGATTGAAGCTATAGTTCGCTCGGAAAAGGTTTCCGAAATAAGAACTGCTTTAGAAAAAATAAATTATGCCGGCTTGACTATTACGCAGGTTGATGGCCACGGTAATCAAAAAGGAACAGTGCAAAAATGGAAAGGCATAGAACATAAAATGACAATCATACCTAAAACAAAAATAGAAATTATTGCAAAAGATAATGATACCAAGGACATAGTAGAGGTTATCTTGTCTGCAGCAAGAACAGGGGCAATCGGGGATGGCAAGATTTTTGTTTCAACTATCGATGAGGTAATAAAAATAAGGACCGGACAGTATGGAGAATCTGCACTTTAAAAATAAGGAGGTTTTGTTATGAAGCTGTCAAAATTCTTTTTCTCGGCTTCGGTATTCTTAGTGTGTGTTCTGGTTGCGCCTTTTGTTTTTGCACAAGCAGCAGAGCTTAAAATTGATACCGGGGATACTGCCTGGGTTCTTGTATGCTCTGCGTTGGTCATGTTTATGACCCCGGGCCTTGCATTTTTTTACGGCGGAATGGTGCGAAAGAAAAACGTCTTAAGTATACTTATGCAATGTTTTATAATTTTATGCGTTGTAAGCATACAATGGGTTCTTTTCGGTTACAGCCTTTCATTCGCTCCCGGAAAAGGCTTTTGGGGAGGATTTTCCTGGTTTGGGCTAAACGGCGTGGGGCTTGCTCCATATGCGGATTATTCAGCAACCATACCACATCAGGCTTTTATGATTTTTCAGGCAATGTTTGCGATAATTACGCCTGCTTTGATAATAGGTGCTTTTGCCGAGAGAATGAAATTTTCCGCATTTTTGCTATTCACGGTACTCTGGGCAACATTTGTCTATGACCCTCTTTGCCACTGGGTTTGGGCAATTGGGGGATGGCTGCGCAACATGGGTGCGCTTGATTTCGCAGGCGGCACTGTCGTTCATATAAATGCAGGGATAGCCGCAATAGTTACGGCTCTATTGATAGGTAGGAGAAAGAACCTTGATTCAAATACGCCTGCTCCGCACAATCTTCCTTTTGTTGTTTTGGGCACGGCTCTGCTTTGGTTTGGCTGGTTCGGTTTTAATGCAGGCAGCTCTCTTTCCGCAAACGGCCTTGCCGTAAATGCATTCGTTGTAACCAATACAGCTGCCGCAGCAGCAGGTTTAAGCTGGGCGATTTTAGAATGGCTTCGTAATGGGAAACCAACGATGTTTGGAGTTGCCAGCGGCGCTGTTGCAGGATTGGTAGCGATTACTCCCGCAGCAGGATTTGTAAGCGTAGTTCCGGCAATAATCATAGGGCTTATGGTCAGCGTGTTCTGTTTTATGGCAGTAAGTATTTTAAAACCCAGATTCGGCTATGATGATTCTTTGGATGCTTTTGGCGTTCATTGCGTCGGCGGCATCTGGGGCGCAATAGCAACAGGATTGTTTGCTTCAAAAGCGGTCAATGCGGCTGGAGCCAACGGGCTGTTTTTTGGCAATCCAAAGCAGCTATTGATACAGCTTGTTGCGGTTGGAGTTACCATACTATTTAGCGCATTAGGTACTTTGATTATTTATAAGTTAGTTGATGCTTTGGTGGGCATACGAGTCGGAGAGAAAGAGGAATTAATCGGCCTTGATTTAACGCAGCATCGCGAAAGGGCGTATACTGTTTTAGAATAACACAGATAGTCACAGATAAAAATCACAGATGATCGCAAATGAAATTATCTGTGATCATCCGCTTGCAAATCTGTGCCAATCTGTGTGCAAAAAAAGGAGGAATAATGAAACTGATTATCGCAATAATTCAGCCATACAAACTGGAAGAGGTTAAAGAAGAGCTTTATAAGACGGATATAAATTTATTAACCGTAAGCGAAGTGCTTGGCCATGGCAGGCAAAAGGGTGTAGCCGAGGTTTACCGTGGAAGCAAAGAAACAGGCAACCTGCTCAGGAAGGTCCGTCTTGAAATAGCGGTTAATGATAACTTTGTTGAACCAACGATAAAGGCTATTGTAAGAGGCGCAAAAACCGGTGAAACCGGCGACGGCAAAATTTTTGTCCTGGATTTAAAGGAATGTATTCGAATCCGCACTGAAGAGTATGGTTCTGTCGCAATAGGATAATCTTAAGCAACTTAAAATTAGCAGATTATTCAAGTTTGTTGGAGGGGGCTGTAAAAAGCCTCCGTTCTTATGCCTGGAGGATTTTAGGCCGGCAAAGACCTTGACAAGCATAGGACAATATGGTAACCTTCATTTTCCATAGGCATAAGGAAGTAGTGAAATAAAATAGACGAAGCGTTCCGAGTGAACGCTTTTTTGTTTATATGTCCCGGCATACTGAAGAAATTGCGGCGATGATAATAAGTGTTTTATTGATATTTGATGCTATACTTTATTCTAAGTATGGTTGTCTTGGATTCGGGAAATGTTACAGGAAAGACTCATAGCCTCTGACGCGTAAGTTTTGGATGCGTTAGCAGGCAAAAAATTGGCGTAAGCCTGGGAGAAATTTTTGTCTATGACAAATATTAAAGATATTATTGATTTGATTATTCATTTTGATAAACACCTTATTTATGTAGTTAATAACTTCGGTTTATGGGCTTATGTTTTGCTTTTCACCGTGATTTTTGCCGAGACAGGGTTTGTTCTAACGCCTTTTTTGCCGGGCGATTCACTTATTTTTATAGTGGGTGCTTTTTCTGCCAAAGGATTGTTAAATATTTTTGCAGTTTTCACCATTCTTAGCTTAGCCGCTATTATCGGCGATAGCGTAAACTATGCGATAGGAAAACATTTTGGCCACAAAATGTTTAAATATGAAAACGCGCGGTTTCTAAAAAAAGAATATTTGGAATATACGCATAAATTTTATGAAAAATATGGAGCAATAACTATTGTAATAGCAAGATTCGTGCCTATCGTGCGCACCTTTGCTCCTTTTGTCGCGGGCGTAGGCAGGATGAGTTATCCCAAGTTTATTTCTTATAACATAATAGGCGCGGTGGCGTGGGTCGGTATATTTAGTTTTGGAGGGTTCTGGTTTGGAAATATACCAATTATCAAAAATAATTTTGCACTGGTTACGTTTATTATAATAATTTTGTCAGTCCTACCTGTGGTTTTTAAGTTATTAAAGATAAAGAGTAAAATGGCAGAGCCTGCTGTAGTAACCGAAATTTCTGAAGCGATAGAAGAATAAAGAAATAGTGATATTATGCGTATTGCCGGGATAATTGAGGTTTAAAGGCTGGTTTTTCTTAATATTTTGATAGTATATATAAGCCCGGAAGCAGCAAAAAATATTGACAAATTCCTCAATAAGAGTACAATTTCACTTTAATTATCAGGGTGATTTGTTATTTTCTTTGGAAGTATCTTAATTAAAAAACCGGAGAACCCGATTAACCCATTTCCGGCGCAAAAAGCTTGAAATGGGTTATTTTTATCCGCCTTCGCATTTGGAAAATGCTTCGGCGGATTTCACTAAATAGCAAACCTTAAGAAGGCGGATAACCAGCCGAAGCCTTGACGCAGGCGGGTATATTGCAGGCACCAGGTTTATCCGTAAAGGTATTCCATAAACATGCCTGAAACTATTTTAATCCTAACTATTCTTATTCCAATTGCCGGGTCTGCTATCCTGCCTCTTGCCGGCATGGTAAGCAAACGTTTCAGAAACGCTCTTGCCTTTTGCCTGGTTTTCGCTTCATTTTGCCTTTCTATAAGTATGCTCCCCCGGATACTTTCCGGAGAACAAATTGTTTTTTTCCAACAGTTTCGTTTAGGGATTAATTTTTCTCTTACTGCCGATGCCCTGGCTGTTTTTATGGCTTTGGTTTCTTCGGCTATCAGCTCTATCATAGTATTTTATTCTTTCGGATATATAAGCCATTATGAACATCAAACCGAATACTATTTCCTAGTTACTTTATTTTTAGGTTCAATGATGGGGCTTATATTTTCTTCAAACCTCATTCTTATTTATATTTTTTGGGAGCTTACCGCAATTTGCAGCTGGAGGCTAATCGGATTTTTCAGGGAAAAGGCCTTTGTACTTCGCGCTGATAAAGCCTTCCTGATGACAGTTTTCGGCGCCTTGCTTATGCTTGCGGGCTTTCTTATGATTTTTCAACAGACAAATTCTTTTGACCTTGATGTCCTGAAAGAGAATTTTAAAACTAACCCGATCAATAACGTTGCAGTTTTATTCGTTCTTATAGGCATACTTTCAAAATCAGCGACACTGCCGTTTCAGGCGTGGCTTCCGGACGCAGGCGTTGCGCCTTCGCCTGTTACTGCGCTTTTGCACGCTGCAGTTTTAGTTAAAATCGGCGTATATGTTTTTGCCCGCCTTTTTGTGTTTACCTTTAATGTAGAGGCAATGTGGTATGTTATAGTTCCTGTTATCGCAGCTATAAGCGCAATTGTTTCCGCAGGGTGCGCTCTGGTTGAAACTGACATCAAAAGGATAATTGCATATTCAACCATAAGCCAGATAGCTTTTATATTCCTCGGTTTAAGCACAAACATTGCCATAGGCATAGCAGGAGGGCTTTTATATATTCTTATGCATGGAATTTCAAAGGCCGGGCTTTTCCTTTGCGCCGGTATAGTTGAGCAGAATACAAAAATAAAAGACATAACAAAACTGGGCGGGCTCATAAAGACCATGCCCATAACCGCTGTTTCCTTTTTGCTTTGCGCATTTTCAGTAATGGGTATTCCGCCTTTTGGCGGGTTTTTCAGCAAATATATGGTGTTTGCTGCAGGCCTTGAGACCGGGCACACTATAATTAGTTTCGTTTTTCTTATAGGCGCGTTTATGACAGTTCTTTATCTTGTAAGATTGTTTAATCTCGTATTTATGGGCGAGCCAAAGGCAGGCACAGCCAGGGAAGGCTCGCGCAGTATGGTTGCCGCAGTTTTAATTTTAGGCATACTTTCACTTGCAAGCGGACTTTTCGTTTATTATCCTTTGAAGCTGGCGCAACTAGGCGCCTTAAACCTGGTAGGGCTGATTAAATGACGCAATTACCTTTATATATTAGTTTGCTGGTTATTCTTCCGATAGCGGGAGCAGCTCTTTTGTTTTTGCTGCCGCAAAGCTTAAGGAAGTTTAACGCAATATTTACATTTTTTGTCACTTTTGTAAATCTTATAATTGCTGCGTTATTGTTCGGAAAGAACTTTTCATTTGCCTGCCCCTGGCTTAGTTTCGGCCTTGAATTTGCAGTCCGATTATACAACTTTAGTTCTTTTATGCTTATAGCGGCAGCTGGTTTTGCTTTTCTGATTACCCTGTACTCAACCGTCTTTATGAACGGTAGAGAACACAAGACGCAGTTTTATTCTTATCTTCTGATAACCCTTGGTTTTACAAATGGAGCATTAATCGCCGACAACTTATTTTTACTTTTATTTTTCTGGGAAGGTTTGCTTCTTGTGTTATTCGGTATGATAGCGGTGGGCTCTAAAACCGCCTTTAAGGCGGCTAGCAAGGCTTTGATTATTACAGGCATTTGCGACCTTTGCATGATGCTCGGCATTATTATTGCCGGCAATCTTGCGGGCACTTTAACTATTTCCAAAATCCATCTTGCATCCGGAGGGTTTGCCGGTTTGGCGTTTTTGCTTTTAATGATAGGCGCTATTTCAAAAGCCGGCTCAATGCCGTTTCATACCTGGATACCTGATGCGGCAGTACAAGCCCCGCTTCCCTTTATGGCGCTGGTTCCTGCCGCCCTTGAGAAACTCCTCGGGATTTATTTTCTTGCAAGAATTTCTCTTGATATGTTTAAACTAAGTACTAATTCCGCTCTTAGTATTGTCCTTATGTGGATAGGCATTTTAACTATAATACTTGCGGTTATGATGGCGCTTATTCAGAAAAACTACAAACGCCTTCTTTCTTATCACGCTATAAGCCAGGTAGGGTATATGATTTTAGGCGTAGGAACAGCGGTTCCTGCGGGGATAGTCGGCGGCCTGTTCCATATGATTAATCACGCAATTTATAAAAGCGGTTTGTTTTTAACCGGTGGAGCAGTTGAGAAACAAACAAATACAACCGAACTTTCCGAGTTGGGCGGGCTCGGCAGAAAAATGCCCATTACCTTTATATGTTTTATTATAACTGCAGCTTCAATATCGGGAGTGCCGCCCTTTAACGGATTTTTCTCAAAAGAGCTTGTTTACGACGGCGCCCTTCACAGAGGATTAATATTTTATCTGGCTGCGATAGCCGGCTCTTTTTTAACCGCAGCGTCGTTTCTTAAGCTCGGGCACACTGTATTTTTGGGCAAGCCTTCGCAGGCGCACGAAAATATACGCGAAGTTAAATGGCAGATGTTTTTCCCTATGGTTGTTTTAAGTTTCTTTTGTGTGCTGTTCGGCCTTCTAAATGCTTTGCCGCTGAATAAGCTTATAATACCGATAGTCAAAGATTCTTTGCAAGGCAGCCATCATAGTTTTATATTCCATACTAATATAAAACTTATTGCGGCGACTGTAGTTGTGCTGATACTTGCATTCTTAAACCATATTTTTGGAGTGCGTTTAAATAAGGGCGCTCTTCATGCTACTGATCATATAAGGCATGCGCCGATTTTATCCAAGATTTACGATAAAGCCGAAAGAAGATTTTTCGACCCCTATGAAATAGGTTTAAAGGGAGCAAGGCTTTTATCCAGGTTTAGCTTTAGGTTCGACAGATTTATAAATTTTCTTTATGACGTAGTTGCGGTCAAGGTATTTTATACCGCAGGTTCACATTTAAGAAGGCTGCGCGGCAATAATTACCCGGTTTATCTTATGTGGTCGTTGCTTGGATTTGCGGCAGTTACTTTGTATTTGGTATACTCATTTAAATAAATTATGTTGTCACTTCTTATTGTAGTCCCATTTTTCAGCATACTGTTTTTTAATCTGCCGTTTTTTAGTTATTTAAGACGGGCGATTACTGTCTGGGCTTATGTGCTTTTTTGCAGCCAGATAGCGCTGGCCTTTCGGCTTTTTTCACCGGCTTTTTTAGCAAGCTTTACGTCGCAGGCGCATCTTTTTAATTTCAATATTGCTTTGGACAATTTGAGCCTGATTGTACTTTTGTCATCCGCAATTATCTTATTCGTAACCCTGATACTTGCAACTTACCTTATTGATTCGCAAACAAAAAGGTTTAACTTCGTAAATCTTTTATTTTTTGTCCAGGCAGGGCTAAACGGCCTCGTCCTTTCGCGTGATATGTTTTCGCTCTATATTTTCCTTGAAATAGTTGCCATAGCTTCTTACATCCTTATAGTTTTCGATAAGGATATAAAGGCGCTGTCAGCGGCTTTTAAATATGTTATATTATCTACCGTAGCAAGCGTTTTGATGATTGCTTCCATTGCTCTTGTGCTGCTGTTTTCCGGAGATACGCAATTCTCCGCAATCCGTATAGCAATCGGTAGCCAGGCTCCGAATTTACTGATTATGTTTTCGGTTGCGCTTTTTGTATGCGCAACTTTCGTCAAGGCGGGCGCTGTTCCTTTCCACGGCTGGCTTCCGGAGGTATATTCTCATTCGCCTGCGGCTGTTTCTGTCTTGCTTGCCGGAATAATTTCCAAGGCGCTTGGAATATACACGCTTATGCGGGTGGTAAATGATGTTTTCGGCATAAATTCCCAGGTGAGCAGCGCGCTTCTTTTTATCGGAACGGTTTCTATAGCCATAGGCGCTTTGGCTGCTTTGGTCCAAAAAGATTTCAAAAAGATGCTCGGTTTTTCAAGCATCAGCCAGATAGGATATATTATCTTAGGTTTAGGCTCGGGCACAGCGTTGGGGTTCGCAGGGGCTGCGTTTCATATTTTTAACCACGCAATTTTTAAATCGCTTTTATTCGTAAACTCTGCGGCAATTGAATCAAGGACCCGCACAACGCATATGGAAAATTTAGGAGGCCTTTCTAAAGTTATGCCAGTAACCGGAGCAACTTCAGTCGCTGCTTTTCTTTCGGCTGCCGGGCTGCCGCCTTTGGCTGGTTTTTGGAGCAAGCTTTTAATTGTTATGGCGCTTGTTTTAAGCGGGCATATTGTTTATGCGGTTCTGGCAATTATTTTAAGCGCTTTAACTCTGGCGTATTTACTTTCTATGCAGAGGATGATTTTCTTCGGCAAGCTTAATGAAAGGTTTTCAAACATCAAAGAGGCTGAATTCGGTTTCAGCCTTTCTTCAATTATACTTGCCGGGATAATAATCATTACGGGTTTATTATATCCGTTTGTGTTTGAAAAATTTATATTACCGCTTGCGGGGAGCATTTAAATGGATTTGAATATAATAATACTTATAATTTTAATGGTAGCTGCGCTATGGACGACAATGACGAGGAGCCTGCTTCGCGCGGCAATCGGGCTTGCGCTTATGAGCTTGGCGCTTACTCTTTTAATGTTTCGGCTCAATTCCGGGCTGGCGGCAGTGTTTGAACTTTCTGTCTGCGCCGGGCTTATCCCGGTTCTTTTTGTAAGCACCATAAGCCTTACTCATCCTTTAACGAAAGAAGAAGTGCTTCAGCATATGAAAGACAGAATCCGCAGGTTCTGGTATCTTCCGCTTATAATAGTAGCCGCGGGCATTACTCTAAGCTTCGTAACCGTTACGATGAACATTAAACTGCCGCCTCCTGAAGCGGCAAAGAACGTGCGCGCAGTTTTATGGAATGACCGGCCGCTTTATCTTGTCGGGCAAATTATAATTTTGCTTGTAGGCGCATTTAGCGTGGTTATCCTTTTTAAGGAGTCAGAAAAAAATGAACATTGAAATTCTGCAGATATTCTGGCCGTTTTTACTTTTTGTGATAATGCTTTTTATAATAGGCATATATTGTATCGCAATAACTTTTAACCTTATCCGGACGCTATTGGGCGTTGAAATTCTTATCAAGGCAGTCACGCTTTTAGTGATAGTCGCTGGTTTTATAACCGGACGCACTGCTTTGGCGCAGGCAGTAATAATCAGCTTGATAGTTGTAGAGGCTGTTTCTATAACCGTTGCGGTAGGGATTGTGCTTGGAATACATAGCCATAACAATTCGCTCGATACAAGGAAAATTGTAGATACAGATAAATAAAATGAACCCAGCCCTTCCTAGACGAAGTAGTATAGAGGACAAGGGTTTGGGTAAAAACAATAATTCTGGATATTAAGGAGGAAGAGCTGAGTGAAAAACTTTTTATTAACTCCGCCAATTTCATTTTTGATAATTTTATTTACTGCCGGTTTGGCCAGTTTCGGTTTTTCCAAACTTTCCTTTAAGGGCAAAAAGAAGAGCGAGGAAGGAGGAGAGTCATACGCCTGCGGAGAGGATATGTATGATCATATGGCGCAGCCGGACTACAGTACTTTTTTTCCTTTTGCTTTTTTCTTTACGCTTGCCCACGTGGGGACATTAATAATCGTGACTCTTCCAATTGCAACCATAAAATCGCTCGATATAGCAGTTGTGTATATTATAGGTATTGTCGTAGGGCTTTCTATACTATTCAGGAAGTAATTTTGTAAACAAAAATTTAAAAATCAAAATGCAAAAATCAAAATTACAAACCAAAATTAAAAAAGTTTCAAAAGATTTTGGATTTTGTATCGTCATTTTGATTTTTGATATTTGATTTATTTAAATAAACATGAATATCACTAAAAAAGTTGTAAACTGGGCAAGGATAAAATCACCCTGGATTTTGCATTTTAATACAGGCGCCTGTAATGCCTGCGATATAGAAATTATCGCAACGCTTACACCGCGTTACGACCTTGAGCGTTTTGGCGTGCAGCTTAAAGCGACCCCCCGCCATGCTGATATTCTTGTCTGTTCAGGCCCGGTAACAAAGCAGGTTCACGAGAGGTTGCGCAGGATTTATGAGCAGATGTGTGAGCCGAAATTCGTGGTTGCAGTCGGCACTTGCGCTTGTTCGGGTGGAGTATTTAAGGGCTGTTACAATGTTGAGTCAGGGATAGATATGGTTTTGCCGGTATCGGCATACGTTCCAGGCTGCCCTGCAAGCCCTAAGGCAATCATTGACGGGGTAGTTAAGCTCTTGCAGAGCCTTGAGGAGAAAGAAGAAAATCCTAAACCCGAAACCCTAAGCTCTAAACAAATCCAAAACCAAAAATCCAAAACGTTTTGAATTTGGAGTTTTATGTTTGTAGTTTGTTTAGTATTTAGAGTTTAGTATTTAGAGTTTAAAAACATATGGATACGGAAAACAAAATACAACAGGAATTGATTTCTAAATTTCCTTATCTTGACGGTAAAGTTAAAGTGCAGCGCGTCCGCCGCATTTTCGTAGAAGTCAAGGAAGCGAATTTTTTTGAAGTTTTTGAGTATTTGATAAACAGCGCAGGCTTTGTTCATCTTTGCACAATCACCGGCCTGGATGAAGGTACTGCTTTCGGCGTTATCTATCATCTTTCCGAAAAAACCGGCATTGTCGTTAACATAAAGATTTCCATATTAAAAGAAAACCCCGTGCTTAAGACAATAACACCGTATTTTCCCGGAGCAGAGATTTATGAAAGGGAACTTACGGATTTATTAGGGCTTGAAATAGATACTTTGCCCCCTGGCTCAAGGTATCCGCTTCCTGATGATTGGCCGCATGATGAATTTCCGTTGCGTAAAGATTGGAAACCTAAAGAGCCTAAGACCGAGGAGAACAAAAATGCGTGAGAACAAAAAATTTAGAATCCCGATAGGGCCGCAGCATCCCGCGCTCAAAGAACCGGAAAGTTTCAGTGTTGCCTTAAAGGGAGAAAAGATTAAGGGCGTTGATGTCCGGCTTGGCTACAACCATCGCGGCATAGAGAAAGCGTGCGAGCAGAGGACTTACGTCCAGGATGTGTATCTTATTGAGCGCATTTGCGGCATTTGTTCCCATACGCATTCAACCTGTTTTGTCCAGGCGGTTGAGGAAATCGCAGGCTTAGCAGTTCCGAAAAGGGCGCTTTATATTCGTACCATCATAGGCGAGCTTGAGCGCGTACACAGCCACTATTTATGGCTTGGGGTAGCCGGGCATGAAATAGGTTTTGATACTCTGCTGATGTATTCCTGGCGCGATAGGGAAGTGGTTATGGATGTACTTGCAATGCTTACCGGTAACCGTGTAAATTACGGAATAAACTGCATAGGCGGCGTACGGCGCGATATAGACGAAGCGCAAACAACAGAAGTCCTTAAGGCCATAGACATACTTGAGGAAAGAACTAAATATTATATTGATGTTGCCACCCAGGAAACTACGATAATAAAAAGGCTCTCCGGCGTAGGTATGTTGACCCGAGAAGAGGCTTTGCGGCTTGGCGCAGTAGGCCCGACCGCACGCGCTTCAGGAATAGATTATGATATAAGGCAAAAAGACCCTTACGCAGCATACGCAGAGCTTGAGTTTGACGTAATTACGGATAACCATTGTGATGTATACGGCCGCACTGTTGTGCGCCTTAAAGAACTTATGCAGTCTTATAGAATTATCCGGCAGGCGCTTAAAAAAATGCCGCAGGGGCCAATTTCTGTAAGGGCTCCCAGAAAAATTCCCGCAGGTGAAGCAATAAGCAGGTATGAAGCGCCCCGCGGAGAAGACGTGCATTATGTTAAATCAAACGGAACAGAACAGCCTGAAAGAGTAAAAGTAAGAGCGCCGACGCTTGCCAACATAAGAACGGTCAAGTATATGCTTCGCGATAGATACCTGGCTGATATGCCTATAGTGATAGCGGCAATAGACCCTTGTTTTTCCTGTACGGACAGAGTGGTTGCGCTTAGTAATTCCGTAACGAAGAAAAGAGAAGTTATGGAATGGCAGAAGCTGCGCAGTTACAGTATAGAGTGGTATAAAAAGCAGGGAATAGATTTTACTGATTTAAATAAGAGGTTAGCTTCCGTTAAATAGCTATCAGCCGTCAGGCCTCAGTTCTCAGGAGCTGATACCTGATGTCTGAAAACTGAAAGCAATAAAAATATGCTTTATCAATTATTTTCAATATTAATATTTCCGGGATTTTTGTTTCTGGCAGTTGCTGCGCAATTTGCGGAATTTATGGACAGGAAAATTTACGCAAGGCTGCAAAACAGGCAGGGCCCGCCCTGGTATCAGCCTTTTGCCGATTTTATCAAGCTTATTGCCAAAGAAGAGCTTATCCCGAGCGCGGCAAATCCAAGAATGTTCAAAATGATGCCCTTATTCGCATTTTCCTCGGCGGTCTGTGCTTTTTTATATATCCCGCTCTATAGAATGCATTCGCTTTTTTATTTTGACGCAGATTTAATTGTCATCCTTTATCTTTTAACCATTCCTACGCTTGCTTTCTTTATCGGAGGATGGTATTCAACTTCACTTTTTGCAAGAATAGGTTCGGTGCGTTCCCTTACCCAGTTATTTGCATATGAAGTTCCCTTGTTCATCGGCATACTTTCAGCGGCTTTGCTTGCGGATACCTGGTCAATCTCCGAGCTTACTGTTTTTTACAGCAGCCACCCGTTTTATTGGCTTTTTAATACAATAGGCTTCGGCGTTTCGCTTATCGCACTTTTGGCTAAACTTGAAAAAGGCCCGTTTGACATTCCTGAAGCGGAAACCGAAGTTGTCGCCGGTACTTTTACCGAATACAGCGGCAGGCACTTAGCATTTCTGCGGCTTACCTTAAATGTTGAAATGGTTGTGGGCAGCTCTCTTTTAGCCGCGGTATTTTTACCTTTCGGCTATGAATTCGGGCCCGTTATCGGATTTTTTGTGTATCTGTGCAAAGTAATATTCATAATTGCGTTGCTTTCTTTATGCAGGACCGTTTTCGCAAGAATGCGTATTGACCAGATGATAAATTTTTGCTGGAAATATCTGGTTCCGTTTGCTTTTATACAGCTGTTATTTAATCTTTTTCTAAAAGGAGCGTTAGTAAGATGAGGCCGGGGAAAATGATAAGGCAGGTGCTTCAGTCGATAATAAAAAAGCCTGTCACCATAATGTATCCGTATGAAAAGCTGGATATGCCTGATAAGTTTAGAGGTAAGCTTAAATACTATCCCGAGAAATGCATAGGCTGCAGGCTTTGCATAAAAGATTGCCCTACCGGAGCGATAGATATAAAAAAGATTGGAGAAAAGCAATTCGAAGCGCACATTGACTTAGGCAGGTGCATTTATTGCGCTCAGTGCGTTGACAGTTGCCCGAAAAAAGCATTGGAAGCCACAAAAGATGTAGAACTCGCCCAATTGGATGACAATAAGCTAAAAATAATATTTCATGCAGACCCTCATAAGCCAGCTGACAAGTAAACTTAAAGGTGCGAGGCGCGTCGCAATTCTGGGGGTCGGCTCAGAGCTTCGTAGCGACGATGCCGCAGGCATTATCGTTGCAAAATTAATAAATAGAAAAATCAGAAAAGGTAAAAAACCTCAAGTTAGCGTCCTTTTCGGAGAAACTGCCCCGGAAAATCTTACCGGAGAAATAAAAAAAATAAAACCAACCCATCTTATAATAATTGACGCCGCGGATATTTCTAAAAAAAGCGCAGAGGCTAAGTTGTTCGGCCCAGAAAACATAAAGGGTGTTTCTTTTTGCACTCACCAGCTGCCGATGAATATTATGATTGATTATTTAAAAAATTATATTGATTGCGAGATTATGGTTGTAGGCATCCAGCCCAAAAATCTTAAAGTAGGAAATAATCTTTCCAAAGAAGTGAAGATTGCGGTAAAATATGTGGCCGATATTATTTTGGGGGCTATCTACGCAGATGGCCGCGCATGAGTAAATGTTCTATGAAATTCCAAATCCCAAATAAATTCCAATGATACAAATTGCAATGTTCTAAACGGAACCTGTTTCGGTCATTCGATAATTGGGGATTGGAGCTTGTTTGGAATTTGGTGCTTGGAGCTTAGAATTTCATAATTATCTGTGCTAATCCGCTTTCAAATCTGTGATCATCTGTGTTGAAAAAAGGAGGAAACAATGTTTAATTTTATCATAAAAGGCGGGCCGGTTATGATTCCGATTATTCTCGGTTCGCTTTTTGGTTTTGCCATAGCCATTGAAAGATTTTTTGTCTTTAGAAAAACCCGTCTTGATACTTTCCGGTTTGTGGAGGACGTATTTAAGGCTTTAAAGCTCGGTAACACAAAGAGCGCTTTAGAGCTTTGCGAGAAAAGCTCTCATCCGCTTGCAAGCATTTTTAAAATCGGCATAGAGCGAAGGCAACTGCCGTTAGAGAGGCTTGAGAAAATTCTGGAGCAGGCAGGCAGCAACCATATCTATAAACTTGAAAAAAGGCTGGGCGCGCTTTTATCCATAGTAAGTATTGAGCCTTTACTTGGATTTCTTGGAACAATTACCGGATTAATCCGCGCTTTTATGACTTGGGAAAAAGCAGGCGCGAGTGTAACCGTAAGCTCGCTTGCTTCCGGTATCTATGAGGCAATGATTACAACGGCAGCCGGTTTGATTGTCGCGATACCGCTTTATCTTTGTTACAATTATTTTATAAGCCGCACAAAAATTATCTCAAATGACCTTACTAATCACAGCATACAATTACTTGAGATAATAGCAGAAACCAAAGAAAAGATATAACAGGAGGCTGGGTTAACCCAGCCCTTCCAAAACACATTATGGTTACCTGTGAGAGTATAACAAATTTTATAAAAAACAAGGGTTGGGACAAAAACAATTGTCTTGGCATAGAAGGAGGAAGAGCTGGGTGAAAATTTCCGGGCGCCGCGAATATATGGGGGCTTTGGAGTCGGTTGCAATGACCGATATCATCCTTAATATGTTTATTTTCTTTTTTATCTCCTTCAGCCTTCTTTATACCTTTAACTCAGGCCGCCTGCATAAGCTTGGGGTTGATATACCAAAAGCAAAAACCGCAAAGCCCGTTGAGAATACAAGGGTGATAAATATTTTTGTAGCAAAAAACGGCATAGTTTATTTTGAAAAAGAAGCAGTAACGCTTGATGAGCTTATCGACGGCATAGAGGTATCTAAAGCGAAGAATTCAACTGTCAGGGTCCTGCTGCACGCAGACCAGACAGCTTCGTTTAAGGACGTTGCAAGGGTTTTGGACGTTTTAAACGGCATTCAAATCCAAAGTATCGGCATAGCTGTTGAAGCAGAAAGATAGATTTAACCTGCTTATTTCCGCTAAAATTAACCTTAAAAATAATCCTTCTTGAACCCAAAATTTGCATTAGAAATGCATAAGCTTTGTAACTTGCTTAAATTGTTGCTATTACAATAAATAGGTTCGTACCAAAGAATGTGCAGGCAAATTTTGCCTGCGGCAGCCCTAATTTTGTAAAAAAGCAGATTGATTCATCCAAAATTTGCGGTGTAACGTTTTTTACTTAAAAAGCATATTCTCTCAGCAAAATTAGGGCTGGGTTAATCCAGCCCTTTATTTCTACGAATGAGAAATCTTCTATGAGAATAAAGGGCTGCCCTTTGGGCAAATCACAGCCCATTTTTAATGGGCTGGACCCAGCCTTTTGGAAAAGGGCTGTGGTTTTTCTAATAAAAAATTTGGGTTGAATATAATTTTCCAGAGCAGTAAAATAGCAAATTGTAGGGAGGTTTTATGAGAAGAAAGTTTTTCATTTCTGCGGTTTTGTTTTTGTTTGCAGGTTTGCTGACGGCTGGTGCAAAGGAGGGTATGTCTATGAAAATAATGAGCCCGGATTTTAAGAATAATGAATACATTCCTAAAAAATTTACCTGTGACGGCAAGGATATAAGCCCGAACTTAACTATTGAAAATATTCCCAGTAGCGCAAAAAGCCTTGCTTTGATAGTTGATGATCCTGACGCTCCAGCTGGAACGTGGGTGCATTGGGTTGTTTACGATATCCCTATTATAAATAAAATAAGCGAAAATACTGTGCCCGGCAAACAGGGCGTTACTACCCCGCGCACTAAAGAATACGGCGGCCCGTGCCCGCCTTCTGGAACGCACCGCTATTTTTTCAAAATCTATGCGCTTGACGCAATGTTAAATTTAAACGAAGGCCTTACGAAAGCAGAGCTCGAGAAAGCAATGGAAGGGCATATTCTGGAGAAAGCAGAATTAATTGGATTGTACAAAAGATAAATCCTAAATACGAAACCCTAAACTCTAAACAAACTCAAAATGGAAAAATCACAAAACCCAAAACCGTATAATTTAGGAGAAAGAACTAAAAAGTTTGCTAAAAGGACAAGAGATTATGTAAGAGCATTGCCAAAAGATATAGCTGGCATTGAAGATGGAAAACAGTTAGTGAAAGCTTCCGGTTCTGTTGGCGCAAATTATCTTGAGGCTGAAGAAGCTTTAAGCAAAAAAGATTTTATAATGAGGATAAAAATATCGAGGAAAGAAACAAAAGAAAGTATTTATTGGCTTGATTTGACTGAGCCAAAAGAAAGTGGCGTTGAGGAAAAGTATGCCTTAATTCAGGAAGCCACAGAATTAATGAGAATTTTCGGTTCAATAGTCACAAAATCTATCTAATGTTTTGAGTTTAAAGTTTTGTGTTTATGATTTATTTAGGATTTAGAGTTTAGTGTTTAGAGTTTATTAGCTATGTATTTGCCAGTAAAAATAAAAGAGGAGTTAAAATTAACTCCTCTTTTAGAAACATAACGGGGAGGCGAATCCCACTGAATTCATTCTACACCCGGTTCCTGAAAAAACGCAAGAGAAAAATTGAAAATTTTAGAAAACGTTTACAGTTTTTAAAGGCAAAAATTTTCTTATGCTATTATGAATAAAATTATATTATTTTTCTCTATCACTGCCGCCACCTTTATTTGTAATCCTTTTGCTTTTTCGCAAAGTTCACAATTTACAAATACCTGGCTTAGCCCGAATATTAACTTTAAGACTTATGAGGCAATATGTATAGATGAAATTGATACCAATGATATTAGAGTGGAAGCAGGTTATGCCGCTGGCAAGGAAAGCGAGCGCAGTGACCCGGATAAAATACGTAACCGCATTGCTTCGGAACTTCGCAGCCGCTTTAGTGAGGTTCTAGGCTTAACGCTTGACGTGAGAGCCGGTAAAAACGATATAGCCGGCAGAAAAGCATTAATAGTAAACGTTAAATTGTCAGGGGTAGTAGCAGGGCAAAGCCAGCTCGACCCCTTAAGGGAGATTTCTTTTAAAACTGAAGTGTTAGACGCCGAAGGCGGAGAGAAAGCATTTGAACTTTCCAATATTTACAGATTGGCCTCTAAAAAGGAAAATGTTTCCGGCTCAAAGGCTGATAACCTGGATGAATGGTCCAGGGCAATTGACCTCTGGGCTATAGACCTTTCTATATACCTTAAGCATCAGATAAATATCTCTAATTAGTTACCAGACAGCGCTTTTATTTACTTGTATTAATGTAGCACATTGTAAGTGTAAATTTTAAGGGCGTTTCTTAAAGAAACGCCCTTTTCTTTTTTTGACGCAGGCGTCTTAAATCCGCGGGGATTAAGGCGCTTTTTTTGTTTGAGCAGACAACTTATGGAGCGCAGCGAACATAAGTTGTAGCCCGTAGGGCGTCTGCGAAAACAACCCAGCACTAATTTTTTATGGGTGTAAATTCATGCGCAGAAAATTAGTGCTGGGTTAATTCGGCTACATATTTTTTCAGGCTCCTTACCTGAAAAAATATAAGTCTCATTAACTATGAAAAAAATTGAATGCATAATCAGGCCGGAGAAATTAAAAGCCCTTACGGACGAATTGCTTTTAATAGGCATAGGCGGCCTTACGGCAACCGAAATCAAGGGTTTTGGAAAAGAGGCTACCCGTCCCGAGAATTTCCTTTTTCTGCCTAAAACAAAGGTCGAAATGTACGTTACCGATGAACAAGCCAAAGAAGTAACCGACGTAATAATTAACTGCTGCTGCGACGATAAATTTGGGAGCGGTAAAATTGCAATTTTACCGGTTGATGATTGTATCCGGGTGCGCACCGGAGAAAAAGGTGACAGTGCAATACTATAACAAGGAGGGTGTGCATATGGGTAGGAGGGTATTTCTGCTTGTCTTGGGTTTTTTGTTCATTTGCTTTACTGCATTCTGCGATGATGGCTCAAAGGATGAGTTGATAAAGAAACTTTCGGAGAAAGTTGAACAGCTTGAAAAAAAGGTTGATGGCTTGAGTGCGAAATTAGGTGTTTACGAAAAAACTAAAGGTGTTTCCGATGAGGTAATTGAGCAAAAAGTTTCTGATGCTTTGGCTGAAAAAGAAAAAGAGAAACCAGCGTTTCTTAAGGCTTTGCAGGCAACTGCATTAAGCGGTTATGTGGATACAGCTTATACCTACAACTTCGGTAAACCTAATTCCGGCACTAATACCGCAAGGATTTTCGACAATAAGGATAACAGTTTTACTCTGCAATCCGCAAAGATTGCTCTTGAAAAACTGCCGACGGAGACTGACAGGGTAGGTTTTAGGACGGATGTTTTGTTTGGCCACGATGCAAAAATCATCAAGCCTTTTGGCTGGAATACCGATGATGTTAATTTAGAGCAGGCTTACATCGACGCTTTACTTCCGTTTGGAAAAGGCGTAGACGTTAAAATGGGAAAATTCGTTACAATGCACGGAGCGGAAGTCATTGAATCAAAAGATAACTGGAATTTTTCAAGGTCGCTTCTTTTCGGCTACGCAATTCCTTTTACGCATACAGGTATCAGGGCAAGTTATCCCTTGCAGAACAATTTAACGGGTTATTTCGGAGTAAACAACGGCTGGGATGACATAGAGGACAACAACAAATCTAAATCTTTCGAAACAGGCCTTGCGTATGCGCCGTTCGACAAAGCGTCGTTTAATCTAAATTACATGTTCGGCCCGGAATATGAAAACAATAACCACTCAAATCGTAATCTCATCGATTTTGTCGCGACCTATAAACCTTTTGAGAAACTGACGTTTAAGCTAAACGCTGATTATGGTTTTGAAGACAATCTTAATGGCGCTTACGGAATAGGCACAAATAGCGGTTACTGGGCCGGCGTTGCGGGTTACATACGCTACGATGTTAACAAATGGCTCAGTTTCTCAAACAGGACAGAATATTTTACCGACCCTGACGGTTTAAGGGTCATTTCAGGCACGAGCCAGGATTTATGGGAAAACACCATTACCGCAGAGATAAGGCCTTTTAAAAATCTCATTACGCGGCTTGAATATCGCTACGATGCATCGAACAAAGATGTTTTTATGAAAGAAGATACGGCAATAGGCCACCAGAACACAATAGCTATGGAAGCTATATATGTTTTCTAGGTAGAAAGGAGGTGCTATGCATGATAGCTCAACCAGTTTCCTTGACCCGATTGCAAAGGTTTGGAACCACAGTTCAATTTTAGGTATAGCAGCTGCCCGCAAGAAAAAGCCGCCCTTAAAGGCGAAAAGGCCAAAAAAGCCAAGCCTGCTATGTAAAAAGCAGTGTAATTGCCGCCCAAAATAATAGTTACCAAACCTGATAAATACTTACTTGTATATGTATAGCGAAGTGCTATATATTTGAGCACGTTGTAGTGCGAAATTAGGCATAGTCTCGCCGAGGCTGGAAAAGCGAAGGCGGACAGATAAAATACGAACATAGGCGTTCGTTAAGCCGGAGACGGCTTGGCGAACGCTATTTTTATTTTAGGAGGTTTTTATGGCAGTGCGTCAGGAAGCATTATTCAAAATCAAGGGTGTTGATCTGGAAAAAGTCGAGTTACCGAAAAAAGTTTCATCTTACTTCGGCGAAAATACTTTCAGCATAGAAACTATGCAAAAGCACATCTCAAAAGCAACTTTTGAGGCTTTTAAGGTTTGGATGTCGGAAGGTAAAACCATAACGCTTGAAGAAGCTAACGAAATAGCAAACGCGATGAAGGATTGGGCTATGTCTAAAGGCGCAACATACTATACACACTGGTTTCAGCCGATGACAGGCTTAACCGCAGAAAAGCACGACAGCTTCATTTCAATCATCGGCCCGGGAAAAGTAATTGAGAAATTTTCCGGGAATAAATTAATTCAGGGCGAGCCTGACGCAAGCAGTTTTCCTTCGGGCGGAATCCGCGCGACATTTGAAGCGCGAGGGTATACTGCGTGGGACCCTTCAAGCCCCGCTTTTATCATCGAAAGCAAGCTCGGCAAAACTCTCTGCATACCTACGATATTTATTTCCTATAACGGGCAAGCTCTGGATAAAAAACTCCCATTGCTTCGTTCTGATGAGGCCTTGAGCAAGGCAGCTATCGGGCTGCTTGAGCTTTTCGGCCATAAGAATGTGAAAAAAGTATTTTCAACCTGCGGCCCGGAACAGGAATATTTTCTGATTGATAAGAACTATTACAACCTGCGCCAGGATTTGATTATGACAGGCAGAACCTTAATCGGCGCTTCTTCTCCGAAAGGACAACAGCTTGAAGACCAGTATTTCGGAACCATAAAAGAAAGGGTACTTAACTTTATGTATGAAGTAGCAGAGGAAGCTTACAAACTCGGTATTCCTGTTATGACCAGGCACAATGAAGTTGCTCCTCACCAGTATGAATTTGCGCCTGTATTTGAAGAGTCAAATATCGCAGCCGACCACAACCAGCTCTTAATGGATTTGATGAAAAAGGTTGCTCTGCGGCATAATCTAGTTTGTCTTTTACATGAAAAGCCGTTTGCAGGGATAAATGGAAGCGGAAAACATTTAAACTGGTCATTGGCGGATAACAACGGGAACAATTTGCTTAATCCCGGAGATACTCCGGAAGACAATTTGCAGTTTCTTGCCGTGTTAGTTGCAGTCCTTCGCGCGGTTTATGTCCACGCGGATATGCTTCGCGCAAGCGTAGCTATGGCAGGAAACGAGCATCGCCTTGGCGCAAATGAAGCTCCGCCTGCAATTATCAGTGTTTTTCTTGGTGAGCAGTTGTCCGCAGTTTTGGACAATTTGACTAAAGGCGTTAAAAAAGAAGTTGCAAAAAAGGTTATGGATTTAGGTATCAGCAGGCTTCCCAGGTTTAACAAAGATACAACCGACAGAAACCGCACGTCCCCATTTGCTTTTACAGGCTGTAAATTCGAATTCCGCGCAGTCGGTTCTTCGCAAAATATCTCAACACCCATTGCGGTTGTTAACACAATAGTTGCAGAGAGCCTTGATTATGTTGCGGATAAAATAAAGAAAGCATCAGCCAACTCAAAGGATTTTAAAAAAGCAGTATTGCAGGTAGTTGCTGAAATTGCAAAAGACACGGAAAAAATACGCTTTGAGGGCAATAACTATTCGCAGGATTGGGTTAAAGAAGCAAAGAAAAGAGGCCTTCCTAATGTTGCTTCAACCTGTGAGGCTCTCACAGCTTTGACAAAGAAAGAAAACATCGCGATGTTTGAGAAATACAAGGTTTTCACGAAAGAAGAAATCATTGCGCGCTATCACATCTGGATTCACACTTACACCCTGGTAATTGAAATAGAGGCAAACACGCTTAATGAAATGGTTAACGCAAGTGTTGTCCCTGCAAGCCTTGAATACGCAAAGCTTCTTGAGGATAACCTGTCGCAGATTTTACATTTTGCAAAAACAGCTAAAGTGAAATTCGATAAAAAAGCCGTAGAAGACCAGAAAGAGCATTTAGCAGAGGTTATATCCAAAATTTATTATGTCCGAAGAAATACGAAAGAGCTGGTTAAGCTTCTTGAAAAAGCGGGCTCGCTCAAAGCAGAAGAAAAAGGCAAACTTTATTTTGAAGAGCTTAAGCCGCTTATGGAGCATATCAGAAAGCACGTTGATGATTTGGAGCGCGTTATTTCCGATGAACACTGGGATTTGCCCAAGTACAGAGAGATGCTCTTTTTAAAGTAAAAACCTGATTAAGGTTAAGGTAAACACCTTAACCTTATTTTTTAATTTTGCGTGCCAATTTTTTACGCAGAGATTGCTTAAATTACAGGGAGAGACACAAATGATAACACTGATAGTAGTTGAGGAAGAAAAAATGATTTACGATTTACTTTCAAGCGCTTTAGCAGGCGCAGGCTATACCTTTGTTGATGAACTGGCAAGCGGCGGGTTGGTTAAGATTATAAAACGAATAAGCCAGCAAGGCAGTAATCTTGGAGCGAATTTGTTTGAATCCGGAAATTATATTAGCAAGGATAACGGAGGAGAGCTTTACAAGGTAACTGTTACGGAGATGGAAAAAAGCCTGATTTCTTCCGTTTTGGCGCGTACCGAAGGCAACCAGCTGAAAGCCGCAAGAATTTTAGGCATAAATCGTAATACTTTAAGGTCTAAGATTAAAAAATTAGGAATCAAAACGGAGCAATGGAAAGCATATTAAAATGGAATACAGTAATTTTCCCAAACAACAAGGCCTATACTATCCGCAGTTCGAGCACGACTCCTGCGGTGTCGGGTTTTTATGTAATATTAAAGGCGAAAAAACCAATACGCTGGTAAAACAATCGCTTGAGGTTTTGCGAAGATTATCCCACAGGGGTGCAACAGGGGCTGATCCGAAAACAGGCGATGGCGCCGGACTTTTAATACAAATTCCGCACGATTTTTTTATTAATGTTTGCAAGGCGCAAAAAATAGATTTGCCTGCTTTGGGCGATTACGCCGCAGGCTTGATTTTCCTGCCGAGAGATAAAGACGAAAGAAAATTTTGCAAGGATATTTTTGCCAAAGTAATAAAAGAGGAAGGCCAATTTTTACTTGGCTGGCGCGAAGTTCCCGTAGACAGTTCTACAATCGGCAAATCTGCAAGAGAAACTGAGCCTGAAATAGAGCAGGTTTTTATTGGGAGAGCCGTCAGCCGTCAGCCTTCAGCTGTCAGCGAAGACTTAAGTTTTGAAAGAAAGCTTTACATAATCCGAAAGAGGATAGAAAACGAAATCCGCGCATCAAGCTTAAAACAAAAATCTTTTTTCTACATTACAAACCTTTCAAGCCGCACCTTTTCCTATAAGGGCCTGCTTATGCCCGGCCAGCTTGAAGATTTCTTTCTTGATTTTAAAGACCATACCCTTAAAAGTGCGCTCGCTGTTGTGCATTCCCGTTACAGCACAAACACTTTTCCAACCTGGAACCTTGCTCAGCCATTTAGGTTTTTGGCGCATAACGGAGAAATAAATACGCTTCGCGGAAATGTCAATTGGATGAAAGCGCGCGAAAGGCTCCTTAAAAGCAAAGCTTTTGGAAGCGATATAAAAAAAATAAAGCCGATTATAATGAGCGGCGGAAGCGATTCAGCGATGATTGATAATGTTTTTGAATTGCTTACGCTTTCAGGTAGGCCCATAGCTCATTCTATGATGATGCTGATTCCGCCTGCCTGGCAGCAGGACGAGCTTATGGGTAAAAAGCTTAAAAGCTTTTACAAGTATCACGCCTGTTTTATGGAGCCATGGGATGGGCCTGCGGCAATTGCTTTTACGGATGGTGCGTCTGTTGGCGCTGTCTTGGACAGAAACGGGCTGCGTCCTGCGCGTTATATCATTACAAAAAATGATTTTGTGGTTATGGCGTCAGAAATGGGAGTTTTGGACATCGAGCCAAAAGATATTTTAGTTTCCGGACGCCTAGAGCCGGGGAAAATGTTTTTTATAGACACCCAAAAGGGCTGCATAATTTCCGACGCAGATTTAAAAGAAAATATATCCAGCCAAAAACCATACAGCGCCTGGATCCGCGAAAATATGGTTGAATTTGAAGAGGTGGCAAAGTCAAAAGCGACTGAAACTATTCCGGAGGATTTAACTGTTTTGCTTAAAGCATTCGGCTACAGCCGCGAAGATTTAAAAATGCTTATTAAGCCAATGGCTGAAGAAGCTAAAGAGCCGATAGGCTCAATGGGTAATGACGCGCCTCACGCTGTTTTATCCCAAAAGCCGCAGCTGCTTTTTACTTATTTTAAACAATTATTTGCGCAGGTAACCAATCCTGCCATTGATCCTATTCGCGAGGAGCTCGTAATGAGCCTTGAGAGTTATATCGGCCCTGAACAAAATCTTCTTGAGGAAACTCCGGAGCATTGCCATAAAATAAGGATAAAAAATCCTATTCTTACGAATGAAGAGCTTTTGAAAATAAAAGATATAAGCATTAACGGCTTTAAAACCAAAGTTATTCCAACGTTATTCAAGGAAGGCGAAAAAGGCGGGCTTAAAAAAGCTTTAAACCAAATTTGCGCGCAAGTATCAAAAGCTGTTAAGGAAGGCTATCTTGCAGTAATTTTAAGCGACCGCGATGTAAACAAAGATTACGCTGCTGTCCCGTCATTGTTGAGCGTTTCAACTGTTCATCAATATCTGGTTAAAAAAGCTTTGCGCACGCAGATTGCCCTTATCGTTGAAAGCGCAGAGCCTCGCGAAGTGCATCATTTTGCGCTTTTATTCGGTTACGGCGCTGACTGCGTTAATCCGTATCTTGCTTATGAAGCTGTGAAACATTTGGTTAAAATAGGAGATGTAAAATTAGAGGTTGCCAAGGCTTTGCATAATTATATTCACGCAGTTGAGAAAGGAATTTTAAAAGTCCTTTCCAAGATGGGAATTTCCACCTTGCAGAGCTATCGCGGCGCACAGATTTTTGAAGCTTTAGGCATAAGCCAGGAAGTTATTGATACAAGTTTTGGCGGCACTCCTTCGCGTATCAGTGGAATTGGTTTTGACATTATTGAGCAGGAGGCGTTATTACGCCACCAGGAAGCCTTTTTAAAAGAACGGCAATTTAATACAGAGCTTGCTGTTGGTGGAAATTACCAGTGGCGCAGAGACGGAGAATTCCATCTCTGGAACCCGCTTTCAATAGCCGCGCTTCAGGATGCAACACGGCTTAATGATTACAGTAAATATAAAGAATTTACAAAACTTATAAACGATCAGTCAAAAAATCCAACTACTTTACGCAGTTTATTGCAGTTTTCCACCACCAAAATGAACGCCGTAGGCGAAAAAGGTGGATCCGCCGATGGCGGGAAGAAAGGAACGCCCATACCTATTGAAGAAGTTGAGCCGGTAACTGAGATATTTAAACGCTTTGTAACCGGCGCAATGAGCTTTGGCTCAATAAGCAAGGCGATGCATGAAACCCTTGCTTTGGTAATGAATAAAATAGGTGCAAAGTCAAATACCGGTGAAGGCGGAGAAGACCCAACCAGGTTTTATACGCTTCCTAATGGTGAATCTTTAAGAAGCGCAATAAAACAGGTTGCTTCCGGACGCTTCGGTGTTACAGCTAATTATCTGGTTAATGCGGATGAGCTTCAGATAAAAATCGCCCAGGGCGCGAAGCCTGGCGAAGGCGGACAGCTTCCAGGGCATAAAGTAAGCGCAATAATTGCGCGCACCCGTTACACTACGCCCGGCGTTACCTTGATTTCGCCGCCGCCTCATCACGATATTTATTCAATTGAGGATTTAGCACAGTTAATTTTTGACTTAAAGAATATAAATCCAAAAGCGCGTATAAGCGTAAAACTTGTTTCTGAAATAGGTGTCGGCACTGTTGCTGCTGGAGTTGCTAAGGGCCACGCTGATATGATTTTAATTTCCGGCGGAGACGGAGGCACTGGCGCCTCGCCTTTAAGCTCGATTAAACACGCAGGCCTTCCCTGGGAATTAGGCTTATCAGAAACCCATCAGACGCTGGTTTTAAATGATTTACGTTCGCGCGTGCGCCTGCAGACAGACGGACAAATGCGCACCGGCCGCGATGTTGCAATTGCAGCTATACTTGGCGCTGAAGAATTTGGTTTTTGCACAGCAGCTTTAGTTGTTTGCGGCTGCGTAATGCTTCGGCATTGCCATCTTAATAACTGTTCTGTCGGAGTTGCTACGCAGGATGAGATTTTAGAGAAAAGATTTCAGGGCAGGCCGGAATACTTGCTAAATTATTTTAATTTTGTAGCGCAGGAATTACGCGAAATAATGGCTAGTTTAGGCGTTCGTAAGCTGGATGATATGATTGGTAGAACTGAATTGCTTGAAGCTAATCCTGAAATTTCACTCTGGAAAGCAAAAACAATAGATTTTTCTAAGGTGCTCTACAGGCCGGATGTTCCTGCGTCAGTTGCTACGCATTGCACAATTAAGCAGGATCATGGTATCGATAAAGTTTTGGACTTAAAACTTATTAAGCTTGCAAAAGATGCTATTACAAATTCCAAATCAGTTGAAATCAAGGAAGTTATCCAAAATACTGATAGAGCAACCGGCGCAATGCTAAGCGGTGAAGTTGTTAAGGCGTACGGCGAAAGCGGGCTTGATAAGGATACTATAAAATGCAAATTTAACGGTGTTGCCGGACAAAGCTTTGGCGCATTTTTAGCGCACGGAATTACTTTTGAGCTTGAAGGCATGGCAAATGATTATGTTGGCAAAGGCATATCCGGCGGAAAAATAATAATTTATCCTGATAAAAAAAGCGATTTTAAACCAGAAAACAATATTGTTATGGGTAATACTACATTCTACGGCGCAATCAGCGGAGAAGCTTACATAAGAGGCGTAGCTGGTGAGAGATTTTGCATAAGAAATTCCGGTTTACATACTGTAGTTGAAGGAGTTGGGGACCACGCCTGTGAATATATGACCGGCGGTATCGCAGTTATAATCGGCAAAACCGGAAGGAATTTTGCGGCCGGAATGAGCGGAGGCATTGCTTATGTTTATCCCGTTAGAGATAAAGAGATCTCTAACGGGGTGTATGATAGAGATGAGTTCCGGCAAAAATGTAATATGGAAATGGTAGGGTTTGAAGCTCTCTCTAAAGATGATGAAACAAATATTTATAATTTGCTTCATGGCCATTACAAATACACAAATAGCACAGTCGCGAAACAATTAATTGATGATTTTAAAAAAGAAGTTAAAAAATTTGTCAAAGTTATGCCGCTGGAATACAAACGCATATTGTCAACTAAGAAATTCGAAAGGAAATTGGATTTAGCGGAAGTGTCGGATGGATAACTTGTTAAACACTAAACACGAAACTCTAAACCCTAAACAAACTCAAAATGGGAAAAACACAAAACTCAAAACATCCGGAGCTTAAATTTTATATTTATTTAAAGTTTTTTGTCTTTATTAAGAGTTTTTTCCTGTTTGTAGTTTATGATTTGTTTAGAGTTTAGGATTTAGAGTTTAGAGTTTGAGGTAAGTATGGGTGATGTAAGAGGTTTTCTAAAAGCAAAGAGACAGAGCGCAAAGTATCGTCCTGTTTGCGTGCGTGTAAAGGACTATAAAGAAGTTGCAGTTGCGCGTTCGGATGAAGCTTCCAAAGAGCAGGCTTCGCGCTGTATGGATTGCGGAACTGCCTTTTGTAATTGGGCGTGCCCGATTGGTAATTACATTCCTGAATGGAATGATTTGGTATTTCGTAACCAGTGGAAGCGCGCATTTCAATTACTTGATGCAACCAATAATTTGCCTGAAATTACAGGAAGACTTTGCCCGGCGCTTTGCGAATATGCCTGCGTATTGGGAATAAATGACGACCCAGTAACTATAAGAGAAAACGAGCTTGCCATAATTGAGTATGGCTTTGATGCCGGTTTTATCCGCGCAAATCCGCCCAAGAAAAGAACCAATAAAAAAATCGCAGTTATCGGCTCTGGCCCGGCAGGTATTTCTGCTGCCGCACAATTAAACAAAGCAGGCCATAATGTAACAGTTTTTGAAAGAGATGATAAAATTGGCGGCATTTTACGCTACGGCATTCCTGATTTTAAACTTGAGAAATGGCTAATTGACAGGCGCATTAACCTTTTAGAGAAAGAAGGTATTGAATTTGTAACTAATACAAATGTTGGCGTTGATATAAAAGCCGCGAAGCTTAAAAAAGATTTTGATGCAATAATTCTTGCTGGTGGATGTCGTGTGCCTCGAGGCTTAAACATACCGCGAGAAGATTGCCAGCCACCTATAAAAGCGCCGCAGGCGCAAAAGGCTGGTCCGCCCTTGGCGGAAAGGATAGAGGGTAGAGAATTATCCGGTATCCATTTTGCAATGGATTATCTTACACAATCAAACAGGCGAGTTGCCAAAGAAAAAATTACAGCTGACAAGCTTATAGATGCTAAAGGAAAAAAAGTTGTAGTTATTGGCGGAGGAGATACAGGTGCAGATTGTGTTGGCACAGCTAATAGGCAAGGGGCGGCTTGTGTAGTTCAAATTGAGGTTATGCCAAAGCCTGCTGAATGCAGGACTATGGATTATCCCTGGCCAAAATACCCTTTGCTTTTAAAAACTTCAACTTCTCACGAAGAAGGCGCAGACCGTTCCTGGTCTATTCTAACCAAAAAATTTATCGGCGAAGCAGGTATGCTTAAAAAACTAACCTGCATCCACGTTGAATTTGAAAAAGATTCCAAAGGCTGCCCGCTTATGAAAGAAGTTAAAAATTCCGAATTTGAAATAGAAGCTGATTTGGTTTTATTGGCTGTCGGCTTTGTCTCGCCAGAACATTCCCCGCTACTTACTGATTTAGGCGTTGAATACGATAATCGCGGTAACGTCCAAACCGACTCCCATTTTATGACTAATGTAAAAGGCGTATTTGCGGCAGGCGATATGCATAAAGGGCAATCCCTGATTGTGCACGCGATAGCAGAGGGCCGTCAAGTCGCCTACAATATCGATAACTATTTAATGGGTACTTCTAGCCTACCTGCTATTTAACTACCAATTTTCACCTTGACATCCATAGGACATATGGTATACTTTAATCAAACATAATATAGGCAATATGTCCTATAGCCTATTCTAGGAAAATATGAATAAATTATATCTAAGCGATAAAGAGAAATTAGAAAGCATCATTAAATCAACCGGAATTTCACGTTCTGGCTTAGCAAAACGTCTCGAGGTAGGTTATAAAACAGTATATAGATGGCTTGATAAGGGTATTCTGCCTCATCCGGCGCAGTCAAAAGATATAGGCCAGCTCTTTAAGGAATATGTAGATTTGAGAGAAACGGTCTTGGATTTGCGCAAAAAAATCAAAGACCCCTTAAAAACTTTAAAAACCGATAAAAAAATACGTGATAAATTCATTTTAGAGATGACCTATAATTCTAATGCTATAGAAGGCAGCCGTATGACGGAGAAAGAGACCCAGGCAGCATTTGAAGGCAAAAAAGTCAGAGGCAAAGAATTGTTTGAGGTTTTAGAGGCGTTAAATCATAAAAATGCCCTGGAATTTCTTTTGGAAAACATTAAGCCTGACTTTAAGATTACAAAAGAATATGTTTTAAGGCTTCATGAGATAGTAATGTATAACTTTAATAATAAATTGCCTGGTAAATATAGAACCGGACACGTCAATTTAACTAATTCTGATATTGCGCTTCCTTCTGCGCAGGATGTGCCTTTAAGAATGGGCGCATTGCTTAAAAAAATAAATAATTATGGGGCAGACCCCATTGGGAAAATTGCGCAAGATCACTATGAGTTTGAAGCAATCCATCCTTTCTTTGATGGTAACGGCCGCGTCGGCAGGCTAATTATGATTACCCAGTTATTAAGCAAAGGCTTTGCGCCCGCAATTATTAAAGTTGATGACCGCTATAAATATTACATGGCTCTTGGCAAGGCCGACTTAGGAAATACCAAAAACATCGTGCAAATGATTTGCGATAGTATTATTGAAGGATATAAACTGTTAATCACTCGGAACTAACCCTGGTAACCTTTCGATAAGAACAAACAACTTATAATGTTGATAGTTTTCTGACGGGTAAACCTTCATTACCTGCCGTTTAAAATCTACCAAACTTTCACCTTATAACTTCTAATTAATAGCTAAAAGTTATTTTGACAGGATTGTCTTTCAGCCATAAAATAACTTTAACTTCAAAAATATGGAAGTACTTAATTCAATAGGAACATTATTGGGCAGTTCCTGGGCGTCAGGAGTTAATCTCTATATGACTGTTGCAGGCCTTGGTATTGCCCAGCGTATGCATTGGATAAATCTCCCGGGTAATATGGATGTCCTTGCCAATCCTTTCATCATAATAATTGCAATACTTCTTTATATTGTTGAATTCGTAGCAGATAAAATTCCTGCGGTTGACTCAATCTGGGATTCTATACATACCTTTATCCGTCCCGTAGGCGGAGCGGTTTTAGGTTATATGGCTTTAGCAAGCGCCGGTCCGGTATTTCAAGTTCCTGTTGCCCTTTTGACCGGGGCTGTGTCGCTTGATTCTCATCTTACCAAAGCAACTTCCCGTGTAGCTATCAATAGCACTACTGTTCCGGGGACTAATGCAGTTGTTAGTGTTGCCGAGGACGCATCTGTCTTCGGGGTGCTATACTTAATCGTTAAACATCCCATTATCACTGCCATAGTGGTAATTCTTTTTATTATTTTTTCTATCTGGTTTTTAATCAAAATGTTTAAATTTTTGAAAAAGGTATTACGTTTCATCTTTGGCTCAGAAGAAAATTCAGCTGCAGCCGTCTAGCCAATTTTTCCTAAAAATCAAAGACTAAATTCTTTATTGACATCATAAAATACGAGGGGTATATTTAAAAAGGTTGTTTGCAGATATAGTTTCCTAAATACAATTAGAAGTTAACATCAAAGCGGCAGGAAACTGCCGCTTTTTTAAAAAATAAAAGCAATGTCTTTTTTGGATTTTTGATGTACTTTTTGTAATTTAGAGATTACGCTATTTAGATATGGAGGTATATTATGCCAAAAGCATTTTTAGCACATGCCAGCCGACAAAAGGGTTTTATTGATCAAGTTGCAGGAATATTAGGAGCCAACAATTGTATTTATGATAAATTGACATTTGAGCAAGGACTAAAAAATTTTAATGAAATCGAGGGATGGTTAGATAAATCAGACATTTTTGTCATTTTTTTATCTGAAGAAGCCTTGTGCTCAAATTGGGTAGCAAAAGAATTAGAAGGTGCTTATTCTCGTGAAGGCAAGGGACTAGTACGTCAAATATATCCTATAATTGTAGATTCATCGATAACATATCAAGATAAAAGAATTCCTTTATGGGTGAGAGAATCGTACAACTTGAAGTATGTTAGTAGACCAGTTGTTGCCGCTAGAAGAATTAGGCAACAATTGAGAGAGATAAGTTGGCACTTTCATCCCAGAATTAAAGAAAGAGAACAAATTTTTGTTGGCAGAAATGACTTAATAAAATTGTTTGAAGAAAGAATAGATTCTTTTGAAGAACCAACCCCCGTTTGCCTTATCGCGGGAGGGATGAAGAAGGTTGGTCGTAGTACGTTATTGTTACATTGCCTTAAAAAGGCTAATATGATAGTGCCAACTTATCAGCCGCCAATTATTATATTAAATTCTCACGAAAGCTTAGAGGATTTTATATATAAACTGTATGATTTAGGTTTTTCATCAGAGTTAGATTTAACTAATTTTATGACTAGAGAAGTGAAAGAAAAAATTAGTATAGCTTTACAATTAATAAAAGATCTTCAAACTGCGAAAGAATTGCTTTTCATTCGCGATGAAGGTTGTATTATAACCCCAGATAGGATTATGAATCGATGGTTTACTGATATATTATTTGAAATGGCAAAAGAAAGTAAAATAACCTTTGCCATATCTTCAACATTTAGATTATATAAACATAAAATTAAGAATTTAGAACATGTGTTTATAATTGATGTTCCAGAATTGGAATCTAAAGAAAGGCAAGGCCTATTAAGAAGATATTCAGAATTAGAGGGGCTCGAGTTGGTTTTAGAGGATTATAATTTTATTTCAGATTTGCTTTTGGGTTTCCCAGAACAGATTTTTTATGCAGTTGATTTAATAAAAGAAATAGGTCTTACGGAGGTAAAAAGTGACCCGTCCCTGATTGTTGATTTTAATACTGAAAAAATTTCAAAAATAATCATAAAGTATGAAAAAAACGAGAAAGCTATAAATTTTCTATACTTACTTTCAAGATTCGATTTTATTAGCTATGATTTTATATTTAAAATTGTTGGAGAAGATCAAGTTTATAAGGATCTATTAAAAGAGTTTTTTGCTTCGGCTATATGCGAATTCTTAGGAGCAAATCGAGAATATGTCAGGTTGAATGATGCGATAAAAGATTATATAAGTAGAAGCAAAGTAAAGTTGTCTGATGAATATTCAAAAAAGTTAAATGAAAATTTAAAAGAATTTTTGTTGAATTATCAATCCGAGGAAAAAGACGTATCCGATTTTCTATTCTCTACAAAATCTGCATTATTAGAAGGTAAGCAAATTGACGAAAGATATCTAATCCCATCTCATTTTTTAAGTACAATGGTAGAGCTTTACAATACTCGTAAACGATATAAGGAAGTTATTAGATTGGCAGATAGAGTTTTGCAGAATGAGAAATTTATGGATTTTTTTATCGTTAAAGAGATTCGTTTCTTCCTGTGTTCTTCATTGGCGCGCTTACGAGATGACAGATTTAAGGTAGAAATTCAAAAAGTTGATGGCCCCCAACATAATTTTCTTTTCGGCTTCTATTATCGACTTGTTGGAAATGGTGTTAAAGCTATAGAGCGCCTTAAAAAGGTATTGGAGACTAATCCAAATTATAAATTAGCAAAAAGAGAATTAGTACAAGCATATATTTATACATCTGATTACGATAAAGCATTAGACCTAGCAAAAGAGAACTATGAGAACGAAAAAAATAATCCTTATCATATTCAAGCATATTTTGAATGTTTAATTAGAAGTTCTAAACACAAAGCAGAGAATTTTGAGAAAGCTAAAGAATTACTTGTAGGCATAGAAAAGATAAAATCGGAGAAGGCTATAGAAATTACTCACAATTTGACTGCCCAATATGTAGCATTTTGCGAAAATAACGAGGACGAAGCACTAAAAATAATTAATGGCGCAATAAATAATATGCAAGATGCTGTTTATCTAAAGTTGACAAAATTGGATATTTGTGAAAAATTTAATAATATAGATGGAATGAAAGAGGTTTTAGATGATTTAGAAAGAAAATGTGAAGAAGGTTCGTATATTTATGGCTACTATATAAGAAAAAAAGCTATATATTTAGCAAAAACCGGTCATGCTGATGCGGCTATGGCTTTGGTAAATTCTAAACTCAAAAATATACCAGAGGACGTCTTGACGCGATTAAAACAAAAAATAGAAAGTTCCGCAATATAAAAATAAATTCCGTAAGATTCCGGGGGCAGCTTTTAATAAATAACTTGGGAGGTTTTATGAGTGCTGATTCCTATTGTTATATTTACAGCGCCATGACTCAATCTGTGGCTGGATTAATAGCGCTTATTGGTGTCTTCACGATTTTTAAAATTCAAATTCATCGACAACGGATAGATAATAATTATCGAGAATTGGCTTCTTTGACATGTTCACCATATTTACATCATTCTCCAGAAGCCATTGATAAAGAAGTAACTAAATTCCTTAATTCTGGTGTAGGCATTGATGGTCCTAGGCCAGTTCATAATAAAGTGAAGCAACTGGTTGATATTATTAAAGAGGAAAAAGATAGATTTAATTTTACTCGATATGGGGGTATTGTAATAATAATTTTATCCGGCATGCTATTTTGTTATTATCTTACGTGTTTAAATCTTAATTATTGGTTGTATGGAAAATCATGGCGCAATATTCCTGTGATATTAGGAGCTTGTTTTGCATTGTTAGTAATCCTGCTAGGTGTTTATTATATAACTCACTGCTTGAGACGAGACGTATAGTATAATTCCTGGGACAGCTACCATAATTATCATTAAGGATAACGCTTAGGCCTTCAAATGTCAGATAAATAATGAGCCAGGCGCTGAAAGCTGATGAATAACAAGAGAGGAAGATGACTGCAACAGAAAAAATTGTTGAATCATATTTTCGTTTATATAAAAAATGTTTTACGCTGCCTGATGTAAAGATCGTAGAAGGAAATAATAGGCAAATAGATTTATTAGCTTATTGTGTGGCTCAAGGAGATCAATATCATATAGAAGTTAGCGTAACACATTGTGAGAATTGGTGTCCAGACGCTACAGAATTAAAAGATAATTTTGATAAGAAATTTTTTGGATTTGTTCCAAAAAGAGTAGGGAAAAATACTGATTATTCAAAAAGAAAAACATATAAGAAAAATATTTATGATACATATAAAAAATATGGATTAAATCCAAATAAAATTCAAAGAATCTGGGTATGCTGGCTTTTAGTAGATCAAGCGAATGTCCAACGGGAATTAAATAAATATTATAGAAAGAGAAAAATCCAAAATAATCCGATAAAAATTATAAGCTTTCGTGATACAATAATTCCAGATTTATTGAAAAAAGTATCAACTTCTAACTATGAAGATGATTCGCTGAGATTTTTAAGCCTACTACGGCAATATGAAAAACAAACAAAGCCTAGGAAATTCCGGGAACAGCTACAATAATTATTGGTTAAGTCATGGCGGAGTCAGGCGCCATCCGCTTCCGGCGGAAAAGCTGAAAAAGTAAGGAAATAAATTATGAAAAAAATTACTTTCTCTAAAATTGTCTTTTTTATCTGTATTATCGACATTCTGACTGCATACTTAATGGGCTTAAAAGGGCCGTTGTTTGTGCGTTTGCTTTTCATATGGCTGCCTATACATGCGCTTGCCACATTTGTTTTTGGTGTATTATTAATAGCATTTATAGTCATTTCCATTACCAGGAAGAAACTATACAAAAACCAAATAATTTCTTTAGCCGTTGCATTGTTGTCGTTCATTTTCATCTCTTCAAGGGCGCTTGACGTTGGAGCTATCAGCTCTTTGAAATTTTCCGGAGAAAAACAAGTTTTAGCTGACGCGAAAAATTTAATAGAATTACACAAAAAACAGCTTGAAGCAAAAAAAGATGAAGCTGCGCCTCTTGAGCCGTATATAGAGGTGCCAATCAATGAATTGCCAGCCGCGATAAAAAAGCTAAGCCCGCTATGGGTGCGTGTTTATGAAAAAGAAGTTATAGTAAAGAAATTTGGATTCGGTGATGTGTTTGGTTTCCTAATTACCCCTGAAGATAAAAACCCCGAAGGCCTTTATAGAATTAGCAAGGGTATTTACTGGATAGACGGATAAAATAAGATAATTCCGGGGACACAATACTTAATTATTTGACCACACTTTTTTCTCGCAGTAAAATAACTGCTACCTTCGTAATAATTAACTTAAATCATATCGCGGGAAATAGAGGCGCAAACGACAGAAGCAAAAACTTATATGCGTAAATGGATATGTATTATTCCTGTTTTGATAATTATAGTTTTGCTTGTCGGCGTGCCGCTAGAAAGATATTTACACAAGAAAAGTGTAATTGAAAAGGGTAGCCAGATTATGGC
>Ga0172370_10000243_pt1 | contig 81977 bp, 68 predicted proteins | sample LakKiv5m_FD_114538 | JGI IMG/M metagenome (GOLD analysis project Ga0172370, IMG submission 114538) | Freshwater microbial communities from Kabuno Bay, South-Kivu, Congo - kab_022012_11.5m | ecosystem: Environmental > Aquatic > Freshwater > Lake | place: Democratic Republic of the Congo... | reverse complement strand
TCGCGACCAATCCCCCCCCCCCCCCCCCCCCCCCCCCCCCCCCCCCCCCCCAGGCGCGGGGGGGAGGGGGGGGACACGACAAAGAGAGGGAGGGGGGGGGGGGGGGGGGGGGGGGGGGGGGGGCGCCTACCAGTTCACGTCGCCGGGAGTGCCGTAGCTGCCGGCTTCGCCGTACTTCTTGGTCGAGGTGTCCCAGCTGTCGGGCTTGGTGTTGTCCAGCGCGGCGCCTTGCAGCTCGATGGAGTGGCTCACCTTGGCGGGCCAAGGCTCGAAGCGGCTGTAGGCCACCTGGTCGACCAGCGTGCCGGCGGGATCGCGCAGCAGCAGCGTGCCGACGGTGTTCGGCAGCGGGAAGTCGGCGCCATAGGCCACGTCGACCGCTGCGCCGCCGTTCAGGTCCTGATCGGTCGAGTTGCCGAGCACCAGCACGCCGTGCGACGGGACCACGCCGCTCTCGAACACGTGCTGGAAGTTCGGGGCGATGCCGCAGTCGCTGAGCTGCCAGCCCGTCAGGTCGACCGCCTCGCCGCCCGGGTTGTACAGCTCGATCCACTCACTGGTGGTGTCGGCGTTGGCGGGGTTGTACTGGATCTCGCTGATGACCAGCGCGCCGCTCTCGTCGGCGGGCGTCCACGTGTCGGTGGCCGCGTTGTAGGTGGCCACCAGGCAGCCCGTGTTCACGCACTTGGTCTGGCCGCCCGTGCCCTTCAGGGTGACGGTCAGGTCGGCGTCGTCGCGGGGCTCGAGCTTCGAGTTGTCCCAGGTGAACGCGAGGGGCCCGGTGATGGTGGCCATCTGGTCGCCCAGGGCCGGCAGGTAAGTCCAGTCGCCCATGTCGTCGATGCGCAGGCCCAGGAAGCCGGGCACCCAGGGGTCGCCCTCCACCGAGAACTCGCCCCACTCCTGGGGGCAATCGGGGCGGGTGCTGAGCACGGTCACGTCGTGCACGCGCACCAGCACGCCCTCGAAGGCCTCGGCCACGGCGCCGTCGGTGGCCACGTGGCTGGGGTGCGGGATATCGAAGGGCGCGGGCGGGGCGCCGTCGCCCACCTTCTCGACCGAGCCGCCATTGCCCGAGATCTGGATCTGCAGCTGGCCGAAGAACTCGGTCACCTCGCCCTCGACGTCGACGCGGTCGCCCACGAAGAGGTCGCCGAGCAGCTGGGCGCCCTTGTAGATGGCGATGCCGCTGTAGGCGCCGCCGGTCTCCTCCTGCACGAACATGGTGTCCTTGGTCGTGCCGACGAAGTTGGCGGTCACCACCACGCCCTCGAAGCGCACGGGCAGGCCGGGCGTGGCGGCGGGGAAGCTCGCGGGGTGCCGTGGGCAGGCCGGGTCGCGCAGGTCGTAGATCGTGACGGGATCCCCGTTGCCGGGCGTGCAGTGTTCGCCGGGCGTGATGACCGGCGGATCCGGCGGCGGCACGATCTCGGGGGCCGTGTCCTCGGGCTCCACGTCGTCGGGGGCCACGTCGGGGACGGGCTCGACCGCGTCGGGCGCGGGCTCGACCGCATCCGGCGCCGGTTCGGCGGCGTCGGGCGCGGGCTCGGCGACCTCGGGGCCGGCTTCGGCGGGCGCATCGGGCCACGCCAGGTTGTCGGTGCCGACGTCGGCGTCGCTGTCACCGGAGCCGGTGTCACTGCTGGAGCACGCGCCCGTCGCCAGCGCGCCCGTCGTCGCGAGGACCAGGAACCAGGAACGCATCGTCACGGGAACCCTCGGCATAGGAAAAACCCGCGGGACACTAGCAGAGTATCCGGAAAAGGCAACCGCTCTCCGATGGTCGGGCGGGGAAGCCGTCCGGCTGCGGAATGGCGCAGCGTGCTGGCGGGTTTTCCCCGCGGGTTGCAGGCCACGGGGCGCGAGGCCCCGGTCGGCGAGGAGTCCGCATGGCGCGCGCGATCGTGGCGGGATTGATCGGGTCGCTGGTGGGCCTGGGGTTGGGGTGGGGCTTGTTCGGTGGGCCGCTGACCCCGGGGGGGTCCTCGCCGGGCGTCGAGCGCTCCGATGGCGGGGACGCGGCCGACGAGGCCGACCTCCCGCGGTTGGGCTCTCCGGACGACCGGCCCGGGCGGCCGCGTGTCGCCCCGCGGCCGCCCGCGTGCCCGGCGTGCCCGACGTGTCCGTCCGAGGCCGAGGTCGCCCGCTGCGAGCGCACCGTCGCCTCGCTGCGCGAGCGCCTGCGGCGCGCCGCCGACGCGTCCGCCGACGCGGCGGCGAAGGCCGAGGCCGCCCGTCGCGGCCCCGGCTACGACGCCCCCACCGCGGCCGGGCGGCGCACGCAGGCCGCGCAGAACGGCACCCTGTTGATCGAGTTCCCCGACTGGAACGACCGCCTCACCCTGCGCGACGGCGTGGCCGCCCAGACGGGCCTGGACGCGCCCCACCAGCAGGAGCTCGAGGAGCTCTACGCGGCCACCAACGCCCGCCTGCGCGAGTCGCTCCGGCAGCTCTACGCCGACCTGGTGGGCGATCCGCAGGCGGGCGGCGCGTCGACCCTGAACGCGCTGCTGCACGACGTGATGAGCCTGTCGCCCCAGGAGGCCTGTCGCCAGAAGCTGCCCGCGCTGCTGCAGGCCCTGGCCGACGAGGCCCCGTTGCCCGCGCCGGGGCCCGATCCCCTGCCCTGCGAGGTGGCGGTCCGGCTCATCTTCACGGCCGTCGACGAGCAGGACGAGCAGGCGCGCGAGGTCGGGGGCGACCCGGCCGCCAAGGCCCTGTGGAGCGGCTCGTCGGCCTTCGAGTACGGCCCTCCGCGCAAGCCGTGACGCGGGCGGTTGCCCCGTTCCGTCGCGCGGTGGCGCTGCGACACGGGATTGCCGGCGCGCCGGCGTTGGTGTAGCCTTCCACAAAGCGATGGTGACGCCCGAGGAGGCAGCATGGCCAGCTACGGCAGGCGCGACGATCGCCGCCCGATGCGCGACAACCGCGGCACCCTGGCGGACGAGCGCGGCCCGCAGCGCGACCCCTTCGCCCCGCCCCGCGACGACGGCTTCACCGTGCTCTCGGGCACCGACGAGCCGCACGAGCACCTGCTGGTGTGCGATGAGTGCGGCCTGTCGTTCCTCTCCCCGCCCTACCGCCCCGACGACAAGTGCCCCACGGCCGGTGGCGAGTTCGCCTGCCGGGGCCGGTTGCGGTCGATGAACGTGTGATCAGTCCTCGTCCGGCTCGCCCGGCAGCTTCGTCTTCAGGCGCTTCGCCCCCTCTTCGTCCACGATGCGGCGGTACCAGTCGTCCGGGTAGCGCGGGTGCTGGATGGCGTGGTTGGGGTCGCGCACGTTGCCGTCGAGGAACTTGACGAACAGCTGCTCCCAGAGCGCCTTCCAGCGCGCGTGGGTCTCGTCGGCGCGGCGGGTCGAGTACGCCGCCAGGTAGGCGCGCGCCTGCTCCGGGGCCTGCTTATAGAGCGCGAGCGCGGCGGCCTCCACCTCGGGCTGGGAGGCCAGGAAGGCGCCCTCCAGGTCGCGCTGTGCGGCCTGCACGTCGCGGATCACGTCCTCGTAGCGCGCGTAGGCCAGCTGCGCCACCGCGTTGAACACCCAGAAGGCCGCGTCCCAGCTGAACGTCCGGAAGTCGCCGGTCTCCTTCGCGAAGGCCTTCGGAGCCTGGCGCACGGCCCCGTAGATGGGTACGTAGACCGTGCTGGCCGTGTCGTCGACGCCGAACCAGTACACGCCGCCCAGCACGTCGGGCAGCTTGGCGCGCATCTGCACGATCTGGCTCCACCCGGTCTGCTGGGTCGACACGGCGCGCTCGTGCACGTACTCCTTGCCGTCCAGCGCCCACTCCATGGGTCGCCAGCGGTAGGGCGCGTGGAAGGGGCCCGCGCCGACGCCCTTCGACAGGTCGAAGTCGGTGCCCTCGAAGTGATCGCGCATCAGGGCCATGAGATCGGCCGTGCCGAGGGGCTGGTCGGGCTTCACCCACAGCGGCAGCGGAGGCTGCCCCGCGCCGCCCTTCACCAGGTCGATGGACAGCTTCAGGCTGGGCGCCACGCGGTCGAAGAAGCGCCACACGCGCGCGTCACAGAAGCGCAGGTCACCGAACGACGGCGGGATGAACGCGTCGCGGAAGCTGAACTCGGCGTCGGCGCCCGAGAACCAGCCCTTGTCGCGCGCGAACTGCACGATATCCTTCACGTACAGGGCGTTCTTCGCGTCGTTCAAAGGGAAGCGCCGGATGCGCGACGAGTTGGCGTGCGCCGTCACGTAGCCGTCGGGCACGCGCAGGGCCACCCACAGGGTGCCCTTCACGCCGTCGCCGCGCCCCACGATCTCGACCAGCCAGGCCTCCTTCGGGTCGGCCACCGAGAAGGTCTCGCCGTCCGAGACCCACACGTGGTCCGCCGACAGGCTGCCGATCAGCTCCACCGCCTCGCGGGCGGTCGTGGCGCGCTCGACGGCCAGCCGCATGAGCGTGCCGTAGTCCATGGTCCCGGCGCGCTTGCCTTCCTCGCCCTTGACCAGCAGCTCCTTCCGCACCCCGAACGTAGTCTCGCCGATCGACACCTGGTGCTCGTTCAGGAGGCCCACGACGCTGTACGTGCGCGCGGCCTGCGGGATGCGCCCGAGGAAACGCCCCGTGTCCCACTCGACCACGTCGCGCAGTGCCCCCGCCGGGTGTACGCCGCCCTCGCTGACGTCGAGGTAGCCGTACAGCTCGTGCGAGTCGGCCGAGTACGTGAGGAAGGCCGAGCCGTCGCTGGACGCGCCCGGCGTGACCAGGTAGCTGGTGCAGGCGGAGGCGGGGCAGGGCAGGGCGAGGGCGACGAGGGCCAGGGCCAGGAACGGGCGGATCATCAGGGGCTCCAACGAGAATGACGGGCGTGACCTTAGCAGAGGAGGGGGCCGGCGAACAAGCCGCCGCGCTGGCTCGTATCGGAGCATGGGCAATCCGGCCCTTGCCGCGCCAACCGGCAGGAAAAGGCCCGGAAGGGCGCCCTACTCGTCCTCTTCGTCCTCGTACTCGTCGTCGAGCAGGTAGTCGCTCTCGGCGTCTTCCATGTCGCCGACCACCTCCTCGACGCGATCGTGGGCGCGCGTCAGGCGGTCGCCCAGCGCCTCAAGCGCGTCGAGCATGTCCTTCAGGTCGTCGAGCAGGTTGTGCAGCTCGAGGTAGGGGACGGTCCGGAGGTCGGTGCGCTTCTTCTCGGCGCGCTGCAGGACCTCTTCGAGGGCTTTCAGGTCGATCATGGGTTCTCCCTGCGACTGGGTGGGGCGGGGCAGGCGCGGACGGGTAGCCATCTCAGGCCTCCTCTTGATCGGTGGCGGGGGCGGCGGAGTCGGAGCCCCACTTGAGCACGGGGTTGCGCGCCGCCTTCACCTCGTCGAGCAGGGTGCGCACGGCGTGGTGCGGCGCATGGAGCACGGTCTCGGGGTCGCTGGCGGCCTCGGCGGCGATGGTATGGAGCGCCGCGGCGAAGGCGTCGAGCGTCTCCTTGCCCTCGGTCTCGGTGGGCTCGACCATCAGCGCGCCGTTGACGATGAGCGGGAAGTAGATCGTGGGCGGGTGGAAGCCCAGGTCGATCAGCCGCTTGGCCACGTTCAGCGTGTGCACGTGGTTCGGCAGGTTCTTGTCGCAGGCCACGAACTCGTGCATGCACAGGCCCGGGTAGGGGAGGTGCCACTCGCCCTCGACCTGCGTGCGCAGGTAGTTGGCGTTCAGGACCGCCATCTCGGCCGCCTTGCGGATGCCGTCGGGGCCGAGCTCGCGGATGTACGTCCAGGCGCGCAGCAGCACCCCGAAGTTGCCGTAGTGCGCCATCACCTTGCCGCAGCTCCTGGGGTGGTCGTAGTCGAAGCGCAGGCGGTCGCCGCTCTTGACCACGCGCGGCACGGGCAGGAAGGGCTCGAGCTCCTTCACCACCGCCACCGGACCGGCCCCGGGGCCGCCGCCGCCGTGGGGCGTCGAGAAGGTCTTGTGCAGGTTGATGTGGATGGCGTCGACGCCCAGGCGCTTGACGTCGGCCCAGCCCATGAACGAGTTCAGGTTGGCGCCGTCGGCGTACACGAAGCCGCCGCGGCTGTGGACGATCTCGGCGATCTGGACGATGTGCTTCTCGAACTTCCCGAGGGTGTTCGGGTTCGTAATCATGACGGCCGCGACCTGATCGTCCATCTTGCGAAGGACCTCGTCGGGCGTCAGGATGCCGTCCTTGCCGGACTTCAGCGTCACGACCTTGTAGTCGTTCAACGTGCAGCTGGCCGGGTTCGTGCCGTGCGCGGTGTCGGGGATCAGCACCTTGCTGCGCGCGTCGCCGCGCTCGGTCAACGCCTTGCGGATGAGCTTCAGGGCCGTGAACTCGCCCTGGGCGCCCGCCGCCGGCTGCAGCGTGATGGCGTCGAGGCCGGTGATGGCCAAGAGGTACTGCTGCAGGTCCCAGAGGACCTGCAGCGCGCCCTGGGCCAGCTCGCCGGGCACGCGCGGGTGCAGCCCCTTGAAGGCCGGGTGGCGCACCGCGGCCTCGTTGACCTTGGGGTTGTACTTCATGGTGCACGAGCCGAGCGGGTAGAAGCCCGTGTCGACGCCGTAGTTCCAGGTGGACAGGCGCGTGAAGTGGCGCACCACGTCGCCCTCCCACAGCTCGGGGAGCCCCGCGATGGGCTCGCGGAGCCAGGCCTGGGGCAGGCCTGGGCGGGTGTCGGTGCGCTCGACCTCGTGCTGGAACGAGTAGCCCACGCGGCCGGGGCGGCTGCGCGTGAAGATGGAGCCTTCTTCCTGCTGGGGACGGGTGACGGCCATGACGACCTCGCGAATCGGTGGGTCGAAACGGAACGAGCAGGGATGGATCAGTTACCGGCGGCGGGCGCGGGAGCGGCGGGCGCCGCAGCAGCGGGAGCGGCCGGAGCGGCCGGGGCGGCGGGCGCCTCGGCGGGCGCGGGGGCAGCCGGGGCCGTGGGGACGGCCGGGGCGGCACCCTCGGGCGCGCCAGCGGGGACCTGGGGCTCCCGCACGGGCGTCGGCGGCTCCTTGATGTCGACCAGCTTCTCGATGGTCGCGGTCTTCTTCAACTCGTCGGTGAGCTTGCGCTTGGCCGAGTAGAAGTTGCGGTTCGAGAGCGTCTCGGCGATCTGGTCCTTCACTTCCTCGAAGGTCTTCATGCGCTCGTCCTTCTTCTCGACGAGCTTCACGATGTGGTAGCCGACCTGCGTCTTGATGGGCTTCGAGATCTCGTTGGGCTTCAGGGTGAAGGCCACGTCCTCGACGGCCTTCAGGTAGCGGCCGCGGGTGATGGGCTCCATCTCGCCGCCCTTCTTGGCCGACAGGTCCTCGGAGAGCTCCTTGGCGACCTCTTCGAAGGGCTTCGTGCGCAGGGCCTCCTGGGCCTTCTGGACCTTCTCGTCGGCGGCCTTGGTGGCGGCCTCGTCGGCGTTCTTCGGCAGGCGGATGACGATCTGCTTGATGACCGCCTGCTCGCGCTCCTTGTAGAAGCGGTTGTTCTTCTCGTAGAAGGCCTTGATCTCTTCGTCGGTCACGCCCAGGCCGTACTTCTTGACCAGCAGCTTCTTCAGCGAGGCCTTCTCGCGCACGCGAGCCTGGACCTGCTCCTCGGTCATGCGACCGTACTTCAGGAAGTTCTGGTACTGCTCGTCGGTCTTGAAGCGCTCCTTGTACTTGCCGTACTCGGACTGGAACTCGGCGTCCTCGACGACGATGTTCTCGGTCTTGACCGCCTGGGCCACCAGCAGGTCGTCGACCATGCGCGACAGGATGTTGGCCTCGATGCGGGCCAGGCGCTCCTCGGGGATCTTGCTGCCCGGCTTCACGACCTTGCCGATCTCCTCGTTGAACGCCTCGGCGTTCAGGGCCTCGCCGTTGACCTTGGCGATCACGCCCGTGTAGACCTTGGGCTCGACCGTCTTGGGGCCGGCCTCGGCGGGGGCCGGGGTCGCGACGGCCGGGGCGCCTTCCTTGGCGGGCTCGGCGGCCGCGGGCTTCTGCTCGGACGGGGTCTCTTCCTTCTTGGGGGACTGGCACGCCAGCACCAGGAAGGCCATCGTGGGCACCAGGAAACGCAGCGCTCTCATCTTTCTACCTCCGAGATCAGACCGGGGACTCCGCCAGCCGTCGGAACAACACCTGATTCTGACGGAAATATTCCCCTAGGCGTCGATCCTTCGGGAGTTTATTCGACGCGACCAGGGTGTCAATGGCCGATGTGGAGCCCGCGGCGGCCTCGGCCAGGCGCGTTCGCCAGTACAGGAAGACCGCGCCGAGCTCGAGGTTGTCTTTCTTCAGGACGTTGCACGCGTCGAGGTGCGTCCGGATCGAGGTCACGACGAGCGCGCGCTCGTCGGAGGAGAGCGGTCGAGGCGGGGTCCCCGCCTGCAGGCCCGCGAGCCCCCGGAGCAGCGGGTCGCCGAGGGCGGCGCGCCAGGGGGCGCCCGCGGACCAGTCCTCGAGGAGGAACCTCAGCTGCCCGAGCAGCCAGGCGCGGGGCACGGTGGCTCGGAAGTCGGCCCCGAAGGCCGCGCCCCAGGCCTCCTCGTCGAGGAAGGGCGGCGTCCGGCGCGGCGCGGCCCGGAGCAGCGCGAGCAGGGCCTCGGAGGGCGCGGCCCCGGCCTCGAGCGCGTGGTCGAACGCGGCGAGGCAGCCTTCCCAGCCGGCGGCGTCCAGCAGCGTGAAGGGGTCGGCGAAGCGCACGGGGGGCAGGTGCTCCACGATGGGACCGAGCTCCCACACGGCCCGCACGTCGCGGGCGGCGCCCGGAGGGTCGGCGAGCCCGGCGGCCAGGGCCTCGGGCAGCTGCCAGCACTCGGCGTCGAGCGTGACCTCGACCCTCCCGTCGACCCGCGTGAAGCGGTAGGGGAACTGCCGGCACACCAGCGGCTTGGCCTCGGGGCCGTGCTCGGCGTGGATCGCGCACAGGCCGTCGGGGCGCTTGTAGGGACAGCGCTCGCAGCCCGCGCCGAGCACCGCGACGTCGTCGGTCACCCAGGTGAGGTGCTCCAGGAAGCCCGGCACCACGGCCGCGAGGCGCGTGGCCTCGGCGCGGCCGATGGGCCCGATGTCGGTGGCATCGCAGCAGCGCCCGCAGCCGGTGCAGAGGAACGTGGCGCGCGACGTGTCGAGGGGCAGGTCCGGCGTCACCGTCCGGGGCTTCCAGGCGAACAACGTGTCGTAGGCGGGCAGCACGTCGAGCTCGAACCACAGGTCGCGCGCCAGGCTCCACAGGCGGCGATAGAGGTCATCGGGGGTGAGCGCGGTCTCGCCGCGGCCGGCCTGCACCCGCGCCAGGCGCCGCCACAGGGCGGGCAGCGAGGGCGCCCCGCTGCGCAGCAGGTCGAGCACCTCGCGCTCGGGGGCGCGCGGGCGCAGCGTGCGCTGGAAGCGCGGATCGTGGACGGACTCGGCCGAGAAGACCAGGTCGGAGCGCAGCTTCGGAACCGGAAGCGTCATCCGTCGACTCGCTCGATGTGGGCCCCCAGCTTGCGCAGCTTCTGGTCGATGCGCTCGTAGCCGCGGTCGATCTGCTGCACGTTGCCGATGCGGCTGGTGCCCCGGGCGGCGAGCCCGGCGATGAGCAGCGCCATGCCGGCGCGGATGTCGGGGCTCTCCATGCGCGTGCCGTACAGCTCGGACGGGCCGACCACCACGATGCGGTGCGGGTCGCACATGATGATGCGCGCGCCCATGCCGATGAGCGTGTCGACGAAGAACATGCGGCCTTCGTACATCTTCTCGAAGAACAGGATGGTGCCGCTGGCCTGGGTGGCGGCCACGATGGCGATGCTCATGAGGTCGGTGGGGAACTGCGGCCAGGGCGCGTCGTCGATCTTGGGGATGGCCCCGTGGTAGTCGGCGCGCACCACGAGCTCCTGGTTGGTGGGCACGAACACGTCGGCGCCGTGCAGGTGGGTGTGAATGCCCAGGCGCTCGAAGGTCCCGAGGATCATGCGCAGGTCGCGCGGATCGACGCCCTGCACCGTGACCTCGCTGTTGGTGACGGCCGCCAGCCCGATGATGCTGCCGGCCTCGAGGTAGTCGCCGCCGATGGTGTACTCACCGCCCGTGAGGGCCGTCACCCCGTGGATGGTCAGGAAGTTGGTGCCGATGCCCTCGATGCGGGCGCCCAAGCCGTTCAGGAAGCGGCAGAGCCCCTGCACGTGGGGCTCGAGGGCCGCGTTCATGACGGTGGTGGTGCCCTCGGCCAGGACGGCGGCCATCACGATGTTCTCGGTGGCCGTGACGCTCTGCTCGTCGAGGAACAGCTCGGCCCCGCGCAGCCCGCGGGTCTCGAGGAAGTACGAGCGCCCGACCTCGACCCGCGCCCCCATGGTCTTGAAGGCGTCGAAGTGCGTGTCGAGGCGCCGCCGGCCGATGACGTCGCCGCCGGGAGGGGGCAGCACCACCTTGCCGAAGCGCACCAGCAGCGGCCCGGCCAGCAGGATCGACGCGCGGATGCGGCGCCCGAGCTCTTCGGGGATGGTGCCGGCCTGCATGGGACGCGCGTCGAGCACGACCACGTTGGGCTCGGGCTCCTCGACCACGCAGCCGAGCTGGCCCAGGATCTCGATCAGCGCGCGCACGTCGCGGATGTCGGGCAGGTTCCGGAGCGTGACCGGCCCCCCCGCCAGCACCGACGCCGCCACGATGGGCAGCGCCTCGTTCTTGTTCCCGGACACCCGGTACTCGCCATCGAGGCGGTACCCGCCTTCGACGATGAACTGCGCCATCACGTGCCTCCTGTGAGGGTGCCAGCGGCGACCCGATAGTAGTGGATGTCGGCCGCGGCGGGAAGCACCTCACGGTCGGTGGTGGTGACGAAGACCTGGCCCCCCGTCCGTTCGAGGTGGGCCTGCAGCAGGGCGTGGTGGCCGGCGTCGAGCTCGCTCGACACGTCGTCGAGCAGCAGCACGGGGTAGCTGCCCGTGATGCGGTCGAGCACCTCCATCTCGGTGATCTTCAGGAGGATCGCGAGCAGGCGGTGCTGCCCCTGCGACGCGAACGAGCGGAAGCTGCGGCCGTTGCCAAAGGTGATCTCGAGGTCGTCCTTGTGAGGCCCGATCGAGGTGTAGCCCCGCACGCCGTCGCGCTCGCGGCAACCCTCGAGGCGCTCGCGGTAGGCGTCGACCGTCCAGGCAACCTGGGGCACCGACGGGGCGTAGCTGACCTTCAGCCCCGCGTCGCGCCAGCGCGCGAGCCCGGTCACCAGCTGGTCGATCATCTCGGCGACGCGCCCCAGCACCTGCTTGCGGCGCGTGAGCACGCCGATCGCGTGCTCGGCGATCTGCGCCTCGAAGCCCCGGTACAGCCTCTGGTCGGTCTCGCGCTGCTGCAGCAGGCGGTTGCGGGCGTCGACGGCCTCGTTGTAGCCCTTCAGCGCCGTCCAGAAGCCGGGGTCGGACAGGAACAGGATGCGGTCGAGGTAGCGCCGGCGCGCGTCGGGCGAGCCCTTGGTCAGGTCCAGGTCGTCGGGGCCGAACAGCACCGAGCGGAACACCCCGTAGTACGTCATGGGCGAGCGTACGCGCTTGCCGTCGAGCTCGACCACGCGCTCCCCGGGGCGCAGCACGATGCGTACGCGGCTCTCGATGCCGCCGTCCTCGACGCGGGCCTCGAGCCGCGCCTCCTCGGTGTCCCAGCGGATCACGTCGCGCGAGCGCCGCGAGCGGAACGAGCGCAGGAAGGCCACCAGCTGGATGGCCTCGAGCAGGTTGGTCTTGCCCTGGGCGTTGTCGCCGTGCAGCACGTTGAAGCGCGGCCCCGGCTCGAGGTGTACCGAGACGAGATTCCGGAAGTCGGCGACGTCGAGGGAGAGGAGGCGCATGCGGGGAAAGCTAGCGGCCGGGGATCTGGGGGTCTCCCCCAGGCAAAAGCAACAACGCCGGGAGCCTGCCGGTCGTGCTTTTCGGACGTTGGACGCCGCGATGGGTGGGGAACACGGATGACTCCGATGCTGCTTGGTACAGAACCTTGCAGGCTCCCGGCCGCCTACATGCGCATGGGCATGATGATGAACATGGCGTCGTAGCGCGGGCCCTCGCTGCCTTCGTCGGCCACGGGCACCAGGCGGCAGGCCGAGATGGTGTCGATGAACTCGAGCGAGAGCTGACCCTCGTCGATGATCGACAGCGTCTCGAGGAAGAACTGGTAGTTGAACGCCGCCGCGACCTCGACGCCGTCGTAGCCGATGGGCAGCTCGTCGCGGCCTTCACCGAGCTCGGGGTTCGAGGCGATGGTCTCGACCACGCCCGGCGCCACGCGCACGCGGATGGCCTTCACCTGCGGGCTGTTCAGCACCGACACGCGCCGGATCATCTCCTCGAGGGGCTTGCGCGGCAGCACGACCTTGACCGGGAACTCCTTGGGGATGACGTTCCGGTACTCGGGGAAGGTCTCCTCGATCGGGCGGATGCTGACCACCGCGTTGTCGACCTTGAAGATGACGTTGCGGTCGTCGAAGCCGATCTGGCAGAACTCGTCGCCCGTCTCGAGCATGGACTTCATGACGGCCAGGCCCTTGCGGTGCAGGATGGCACTGCCGTTGACGTCGGGGGCGTCCATGGGGCGCGGCACCTTGACCTCGATGCGCGACAGGCGGTGGCCGTCGGTCGAGACCATGGTCAGGAGGTAGCCGTCGCCCTTGGCGGCCATGACGAAGTACACGCCGTTCAGGTTCGGGCGCGAGTGGTCGGACGAGACCGAGAAGCCCGTGCAGCGGATCATCTTGCCGATGACGTCCTTGCCGAACTCGACCAGGTCGACGGCGCCGAAGTCGGGGATCTTCGGGTAGTCCTCGACCGGGAAGGTGTTCAGGTGGAAGCTGGACTTCCCGGACTGGATGCGCACGCGGTTCTCGTCGGTCGACAGGTGGACGTCCTGCTCGCCGAGCGTCCGCACGATCTCGTAGAACGACTTGCCGTTGACCACGAACTGGCCGGGCTCGTCGAGCACTCCGGTGTCGAGGAAGCCGCGGAACGACGTCTCGAAGTCGGTGGCCACGATGATCACCCTGCCGGCCTCGCGCGGGTCGGAGCTGACCAGCACGTTGGACAGGATGGTCGACGTGGTCTTGCGATCGATGACCGCCTGGACCTTGCGGATGACGTCGAGGAGCTTGTCGCGACCTACGGTGAACTTCATGGCTCGTTCCTCCTGGACTGACAGTTCGAACAGGCCTGACAGGCCCTTATGAAGGAGAAGAAGAAGATCCCATGATCTGATCCTCGTCTCCTTCTTCTAGGGGCCGCATGTCTGTCAGCTGGCCCCGAGCACCCCGGGATCGTTCGGAGAGTGCCTGTCAGCAGCCGGTCAACGCGGGACGTGGCCACTGTCAGATCTCCCTTCGAATCTGTTCGATGAGCCCGAGCACCTGCTCGTGCTCCTTGCGCAAATTGGCGTCGACCTTCAGCTCGCGCTCGATCTTCTGCTCGGCGTTCAGCACCGTGGCGTGGCTGCCCACTCCGAAGAACGTGGCGAGCGCCGGAGCCGACAGGTCGGTGTGCTTGCGGCACAGGTACAACGCCATCTGGCGGGCCGCCACCGTGGTGCGGTCGCGGCTGGCGCCCTTCAGCTGGTGCGGTCGCATGCCACGCTGGCGCGCCACGGCCTGCAGGATCATCTCGGCGCTGATCGCGGGGCGCTCGGCCACGCGGAACAGCTCGCGCAGCACCAGGTCGACCAGTTCGACGGTGGGAGGCGCCGACAGCAGGCTGCAGCGGAACTGCAGGTTCGCGAGGGCGCTCTCGAGCTGGCGCACGCTCTCGGAGATGCTCTCGGCCAGGCGCCCGGCCACGTCGTCGCTGAGGGTGAGCCCCATGCGGCGGGCCTTGTCCTGCAGGATGGCGATGCGGAGCGGCAGCTCGGGCGGCTTGATCTCGACCACCAGGTTCCACTGCAGGCGGCTGCGCAGCTTGTCGGGCAGGTCGGGGATGTCGGCGGGCAGCTGGTTGCCGCACATCACGATCTGCTTGCCGGCGTTGTAGAGGTCGTTGAAGGTGTGGAAGAACTCCTCCTGCGACCGGTCCTTGCCCGCGATGAAGTGGATGTCGTCGATGAGCAGGATGTCGCAGTCGCGCCGGAACTGGACGCGGAAGTCGTCGAGGGCCGTGGTCGACTTGCTGCGCAGCGCGGCCAGCAGGTCGTTGACGTAGCGCTCGCCCGAGATGTAGCGCACGAACATGTTGGGCTTGTTGGCCACCAGGTGGTGCCCGATGGCCTGCACCAGGTGGGTCTTGCCGAGCCCGACGCCCCCCGCGATGTAGAGCGGGTTGAACGACTTGGGCTTCTCGGACACCGAGCGCGCGGCGGTGTGGGCCTCGGCGTTGGCGCGGCCCGGCACGAAGCGCTCGAAGGTGAAGTTCGGGTTCAGGTCGGGGCGCGGCGGCTTGCGGCTCTCGCGGGCGGACTCGAGCGGCTGGGGGTAGCTGAGCTGGAAGCGCACCGCGTGGCCGGCGGCCTCGGTGAAGCACCGCTCGAGCACGTCGAGCAGGTTGTCCTCGATCCACTCGGCGAAGTAGGCGTCGGGAGCCAGCACGCGGACCCGGTCATCGACCTCGCCGAGGAAGGTGAGCGGCGCGATCCACGTCTCGTAGGTCTGGCGCGAGATCGTGGGCGACGCGCGCAGGTGATCGAGGAACTGGCTCCAGGCGTTCGTCATCGGGGACCATCAGGTCAGGGGGTACATCTTCGCTCAGGACCGCTCTGGTTTTCAAGGACGAATCGCGTCTTGAACCCCTCCGGGTATTCGGGTAAAACGGCCCCCATGATCCAGTTCTTCCACGTCTACAAGCGCTACCCCAACGGCATCGAGGCCGTGAAGGATCTGACCTTCCAGATCGATCCGGGCGAGCTCGTCTTCGTCACGGGGCCCTCGGGCGCGGGCAAGACCACGCTGATCCGCCTGATGCTCATGATGGAGGACATCTCCGAGGGCGAGGTGCTGATCCAGGGCCGGAACCTGCGCCGCCTGAAGCGCAAGAGCATCCCCTTCCTGCGGCGGAACCTCGGGGTCGTGTTCCAGGACTTCAAGCTCATCCCCACGCGCACCATCTTCGAGAACGTGGCCTTGAGCCTCGAGATCCTGGGCATCCCGTTCCCGGAGGTGAAGAAGCGCGTGAAGCAGATGCTCGAGCAGGTGGGGCTCGAGAAGTACGCGACGCACTACCCGCCCATGCTGTCGGGTGGCGAGCAGCAGCGCGTGGCCATCGCGCGCGCCCTGGTCAACGACCCCATGATCGTGGTGGCCGACGAGCCCACGGGCAACCTCGACCCCGATCTGGCGCTCGAGATCATGAACAGCTTCCACGAGTTGCACAAGCGCGGCACCACCGTCATCGTGGCCACGCACGACCGCTACCTGCTCGAGCGCTACGCGTCGCGGGTCATCCTCTTGAACCGCGGCTTCATCATCCAGGACACCAAGGGGACGTGACCTGATGTACACGGCGTGGTACCTGGTCCGGAACGGCCTGAAAGGCCTCGGCGCGTCGTGGCTGGTCACGTCCATGTCCACGCTCACCATCTCGGTGGCGCTGGTGCTGATCGGCTTCTTCCTGGTGTTCGCGCTGCACGTGGGCAGCCTGGTCGACCACTTCAGCGAGAGCCTGCGCCTGACGGTCTACCTGAAGGCCGACACGCCCGAGCGCGAGCTCCTGAAGTTCAAGCAGACCCTCGAGGAGATGGAGCCCGTCGACGACGTGCGCTTCGTGGCTCCCGAGGAGGTCGAGGCCGAGGTGCAGGAGCTGCTCGGGAAGGACCTGGTGGCCGGCCTGCCGCGCGAGGCCCTGCCCTTGCAGCCGGCCGTCGAGATTCGCCTGAAGGGCCAGAAGATCACCACCGAGAAGGTGAACGACATCCTCGGTTGGGTGTCGCGCATGAAGGAGGTGGAGTGGGTCGACGACGTGGTGCACGGGCTCGACCGCTACCGGCTGATCCTGGTGCTCATCGACTCGTTCCGCTACCTGGGCGTGCTCATCGCCACCATCGTGATCCTGGCGGCGCTGTTCTTCGTGTACTCGAACATCCGCCTGGCGGTGCTGTTCCGCGCCGACGAGATCGGCGTCATGCGCCTGGTGGGGGCCACCAACGGCTTCATCAAGACCCCGTTCTTCCTGCAAGGCGGGGCGCAGGGGCTGGCGGGGGGCCTGCTGGCCCTGCTCCTGGTGGCCGTCCTGAACAGCCACGTGCAGACCACCCTCACGAGCGACTACCTGGTCTCGCTGCAGCTCGACCTGCTGCCGGCGGGCATCGCGGTGCTGTTCCTCCTCGGAGGTACCGCTCTCGGCCTGCTGGGCACCTGGATGAGCGTCGGCAAGTACCTGAAGATCTGAACGGCTGAATGATGGCCCCACTGCTCGCCCTGCTGGTGCTCGCCCTGGCTGCGCCCGATGAGGCGGCCAAGCCCGCCGCCGGGCTGCCCGGGTCGCTGGCGCCCGGGCTGTTGCGCGAGGCCACTCCCGCCGATGACGTCAAGGCCCCGACGCCCGCCCCCCTGCCCCCTGCCCCGGCCGACGAGCCCCGCGACACGACGCCGGCCGTGAAGGCCAGGCCCGCGGCCGCGGCGGGGCTCGATAAGTACAAGAACCTGCTGGTCGAGGAGCTCTCGATCCTCGAGGTGCTGGAGCAGCTGGAGTTCGCCGAGGAGAAGGGACGCGACGAGCAGAAGCGCCTGGAGAGCGAGCTCGACGAGCTGAAGCAGCGCCTGGCCGAGGAAGAGGCCAGCCTGGCTTCGGCCCGGGCCGACCTGGGGCTGAAGGGCGACTCGGTGAAGGAGGCCCTGCGGCGCATCCTGGCGGCCCGCAAGCGGCGCGACGTGGCGCCCCTGCTCGACCAGGACGAGTTGCAGGACAAGCTGAAGGCGCGGCGCTACTTCTCGAAGGTGCTGGACGCGAACCGCAAGGCGCTGACCGAGCTGGCCAGCCTGGCGGCGCTCTACGCGAGCGCGGTGGCCGAGCGGCAGCGCGACCTGGCGCGCTACGAGGAGGTGCGCGAGCGGCTGAAGGCCGAGCTGGCGGCCATCGACGACGCCATCGGGACGCGCAAGGAGGTGCTGCGCCGCCTCGAGAACGAGGAGGGCGTATACGGCAAGTACCAGGCCGAGCTGGCGTCGGCCGAACGGAAGCTGACCGAGAAGATCAAGACGCTGAAGGCGTGGCGCGAGGAGCGCCTGGGCTTCCAGCAGGCGCGGGGGCAGCTGCGACCGCCCTTGCAGCCCTGCAAGCTGGTACGACCCTACGGCGTGGCCCTGGCCGGGCGCTCCCCCTCATCGCCCGCGCAACGCGGGCTGGCCTACGAGGCCAAGGTGATGGACGGCGAGGATCCGCACGCCGCGCGCATCCGCGCCGTCTACTGGGGCAAGGTGGTCTTCGCGGGCTGGATCCGCGGCTATGGCAAGACCGTGATCCTCGACCACACGAGCGGCTACCACAGCGTGTACGCGCACGTGGGCATCGTGCAGGTCAAGGAGGGCGAGGTGGTGAAGAGCCGCCAGACCGTGGGCTGGCTCGACGCCGCCCGCACCGACGACTACCGGCTCTTGTACTTCGAGCTGCGCAAGGATGGCGAGCCGTTCGACCCTTCTCTTTGGATGATGTAGCGCCGCCCGGCGCAGCAGCACCAGTCGGCGCCAAGGAAAGGGGCAATTCGTGAATTGCCCCTACACACCGTGGGGAAATCAGCCGTCACAACGCCAGGAAGCGAATCTCGCCCGCGGCGGTGCGCCACGAGATCCATTCGAAGCCCAGCGGGCTCTGACCGTAGCGGGGATCGAAGCCCGCGAGTCCGTCGGGGACGGGGGCGGCTTCGAGGACGGCTCCGGAGCCCACCAGCGTGGCGCCTAGCTCGGGGGCCGCGACCGTACCGCCCTCCCACAGGGCCAGCACGTCCTGGCCGCGACCCCAGGCCCGCACCCGGCCGCTGGGCTCGGCGGTGGTGCCCACGAAGGCCGAGCCGGCGACAGCCAGGTCCGCGACCGAGCGCACGGCGACCGATACCGTGCCCGCCGCGTCGTGCGAGAACAGCGCCAGCCAGTCGGAGGTCGGAGCCGCCGCGAGCGTGACGGGGAAGGGGTCGTCGGGGAGCTCCTGGGGCGCCTCGAAGTCGCCACTCGCGAAGCGGAAGCGTGACAGGAAGGCCTTCTGCGTGTTGGTCGTGTAGACCAGCGCCAGGTCGCCGTCGATCTGGCGGGAGGCCACCAGGCGCTTCACCAGGTAGCCCGTGTAGGGCAGGCCGCCGAGCGGCGAGGTCGTGCCCAGCCCCAGGTCGAGGGCGTCGACGCGCAGCTCGAGCTGGCCCCCGGGGTTGATGGTCGCCACGGGAACGGCCAGCGTGGAGCCGCCTTGCACCAGCGGCGCGGCCACGGCCTGGAAGCCCTTCACCGGAGAGAGGACGGTGCCCTGCTGGGTCCCGCCGTCGTAGCTGATCACGCGCAGGTCGAGGTTCGCGCCCGCCGCGGCCTGGGTGACCACGTGGACGTGGCGATCGGCGGTGGTGACCATGGCGACGACGCTCACGTCGCCCAGCGTGGCCAGGGTCTCGGCCTCGAGGGTGTCGGGGAGCACGCGCTGCAGGGTCATCGACGGCGCCCCCTGGTCGAGCAGCGGGACCGCGACCAGCAGCCGGCCGTCGGCGTCGATCGTCAGGGCGTGGGATCGCGCGGGGTCGGGATCGACGCCGGTTACGGCGGCAACGGCGCTGGCGGCGAGGCAGGTCCCCGCGCCGACGCAGGTCGAGCCCGCGGCGCAGGTGCGCTCGAGCTCCCAGCCGAGTCCGCTCGCGGTGCACGCCAGCACGTCGTCGCCCGCGCACAGGCGGTCGTGGGGCCCGCACACGCCGCACAGCCCCTCGTCGGTGGTCCCGTCGCAGTCGTTGTCCCGCCCGTCGCAGGTCGCCTCGCCGTCCGCCTCGTAGCCGTCGACCGCGGCGTAGTCGCAGGTGACGGTGTTGGCCGCGCAGGTGGCCGCGACCTTGCCGGCGCAGAGCCCGAGGGTCGCGCAGCCCGCGGCCTCGACGTCCGGCACCGCGGGGTCGTGCACGCATCCGGAGTCGGGGTCGCACGAGTCGGTCGTGCACAGGTCGCCGTCGTCGCAGGGCAGGGGATCGCCCGAACACGCGCCGTCGAGGCAGCGCTGGTTCTCGAGGCACAGGTCGTCGGACGAGCACGGCGTGTCGTCGGCCACCGTGGCGAACAGGCAGTCGCCGGTCTTGGGGTTGCAGAAGTCGACGGTGCAGGGGTTGCCGTCGTTGCACACCTTGGGCGTGCCGCCCGTGCAGGTGCCCTTGCCGGGCTCGCACAGGTCGGGGCCTCCCGGGTTGGTGCAGGGGTTGCCGTCGTCGCAGGTCTTGGCCACCGTGGTGGGCACGAAGGTGCACGAGGGGGTGCCGCCCACCTGCCCGCACGAGTCGGTGGTGCAGGGGTTGCCGTCGTCGCACGGCAGGCTGAGGCCGCTCTTGCAGACGCCCCCCTTGCAGGTGTCGCCGAGCGTGCAGGGGTTGCCGTCACTGCACGCCAGGCCGTCGAGGGGCTCGGCCGCGCACCCGCCGCCCAGGGGATCGCAGAAGTCGACGGTGCAGGGGTCGTCGTCGTTGCAGACCACGGCGGTGCCCTTGCAGACGCCCCCCTGGCAGGTCTCGCCGGTGGTGCAGGGGTCGCCGTCGTCGCAGGCGCCGTTGGTCTCGACCTGCTGGAACCAGCAGCCCGCCGAGGGCTTGCAGCCGTCGAGGGTGCAGGGATCGGCGTCGACGCAGGGGCGGTCGATCGGCCCGGTGCACGTGCCGCCCACGCAGTAATCGCCGAGCGTGCAGGCGTTGCCGTCGTCGCAGGGGTCGCCGTCGGGCAGGGGCTCGTAGGTGCAGCCCTCCACGGGATCGCACACCTTGCGCTGACAGGCCTGGTCGGCCAGGTCGTCGCAGGGGTTCCAGCCGGCCGCGGCACACGCGCCGCCCTCGCAGGCGTCGTTCAGGGTGCAGGGGTTGCCGTCGTCGCAGGGGCCCGCCAGGGGCGTGAACTTGCAGCCCCCCTCCTTGCACTCGTCGCTCGTGCACACGTTGTCGTCGTTGCAGGTCAGCGGGTCGCCGGCCTTGCACGTGCCGTCGGCGCAGGTGTCGCCCACGGTGCAGGTGTCCCCGTCGTCGCAGGGCGCGATCGTGTTGCGGGTCGCCGTGCAGCCCTTGCCGCGCTCGCACACCGTGGCCACGCACGGGTTCGTCCCCTGGGCGCAGATGAGCGGATCGCCCACGCACTGGCCGTCGAGGCAGGCGTCGTTCTCGGTGCAGTCGTTGTGGTCGTCGCAGGGATCCTGGTCCTGGTCGGCCTGCCACTCGCAGACGCCGCCCTCGCCACACGCGGGCGTGTGGCAGGGGAAGGCCACGTCCTTCCAGGTCTCCTTGCAGTCGTCGTCGGTCTCGCACGTCGCGGCGGACGCGTCGGCCACCTCGCCGGGCGTGGTCTCGCCCGCGTCGTCCTGGACGTCGGCGTCGGGGCCGAGCGTGTCGGGCAGCGCGCCGCCGCCGTGGAAGTCGGCTTCGGGCGCGCAGGCCAGGGCGAGGGCCGCGACGAAGAGCGCATGGAACGGACGCACGGTGCGGATGCTCATGGCTGCACTCCTCCCGGCATGCCGGGCACGGAGAGGGGAGCGGGCTCTGTCGGCTGGTACGGCGACTCGAGGGGCGTCTCCGCGACGACCGGCTTCTCGAGGGCCTCGAGGATCCACAGCACCGAGCCCGTGATCAGGCAGGCTCCCCCGAGGCCGTACGCCAGGTAGGCCTGGTTCGTGAACAGGGCTCCACGATCGCGCAGGTCGAAGAAGCGCTTCTCGTAGTCGGTCGTGCCCGCGGCCAGGTCGTTGGCCTCGCGCATCTTCTGGTTGCCGACCAGGTTCAGGCCCACGCCGCCGCCGGTCACGCCGACACCGGCGCCGAGGAACACCCACTTGAGCCAGCGCGGGACGCCGCCGCCGCCGCGCACCTCCTTCTGGACGATCTTCTCGACCACCTGGGGCTCGGGGGGCGGCGGGCAGGTACCATCGGTGGGGCACGGCGCCGCCAGCTGGCAGACCGGGCAGGGGGCCGGGACTGGCACGGGCGCGACCGGAGCGGGCTCCGCGCGACCGCCGGTGCCCTCCATCAGCACCTCCTCGTCGGTCTTCAGGAACACGTGCACCGACTGGGTCTCGCCGGGGGCGAGCTCGACGTCGGTGGCCCAGGAGCCGTAGCCCTGCTTCTCGAGGCGGATCTGCCGGCGACCGGGGGGGAAGGTGCTGCGGAACGGCGTGACGCCCACGCGCTGGCCGTCGACCAGCACGTTGGCCCCGTCGAGGTTGGCCGACACCGCCACCACGCCGCGATCGCTGGTGGGCTCGAGCTCGAGGGTCACGAGCATCACGCCCTTGGCCACCACCGTGACGGGGCGCTCGACGTAGTGGTAGCCCTTCTTGGTGGCGACCAGGATGAAGGCCCCGTTGTCGATCCACAGGTCGCAGGGCGACAGGCACTGGTGTACGGGCGCGCCGGTCTCGGCGGTCTTCAGCGTGACATCGGCCTCGACCCCGGGCGTGCGCACCTGCAACAGCGTCAGCTTCTGCAGCAGGTCGCCCTTCAGGCGCGCCACGGTGAGCGAGACCTCGTCGCGTTCGCGATCGGTCTCGGCGTGCTCGATGGCCATCTTGTAGTAGTCGAGGGCCAGGTCCTTGCGCTTCAGGATCTCGTCGTACACCTTGGCGATGTTGATGAGCGGCTTGGACGACGGGGCGGCGTAGAAGGCTCGCTGGAACTCGCGGATGGCGTCCTCGTACTGCTTGCTCTTCAGGAGCTTCAGCGCCTTCAGGTTGTACAGGCGCGACTGGTCGAGGTCGGCCGCCGGGGCTGCGGTGGCGGCCAGCAGCAGCGCGACCAGGGTGAGGGCGACGCAGAGGGTTCTCATCGGTGCTCTTCCCCGCGGCTCAATAGATGATGAAATCGTCGCCCTTCTTCTCCGGGCCTCCGTCCTTGGGCGCGGCGGGCTTCTGCGCGGGCGCCGTGGGGGCGCGGGGCGCGCGGGGCCCGGACGAGCCCAGGACGCGAAGGGCCAGGTCGAACGAGCGGCTCTCGGCGCCTGCGAAGCGCAGGGTCTCGGGCTCGAAGCCCTCCTTCTCGAGGCGCAGCACCACGGTCTGGTCGGTCTTGCCCATGCGCACGAGCAACGGCGTGGCGCCCAGGGCCTGCTCTCCGCGGTACACCGTGGCCCCCGACGGGGCCGAGCGGATGGCGATCTCGACGTCCTCGACGAACAGGTTCGAATAGTCGCCGGCCGGCAGCACGTTGCCGTCCTTGTCGAAGCGTGTCGCCGGCCGGGCCTCCTTCCTGTCGGGCATCAGGTTGATGAGGTTGTAGACCTCGTCCTTGGTGAAGCGTCCGTGCGGCTTGACCTTTTGCTTGGCCTGGGGCTCTGCGGACTCGCCGGCGATCCAGTTCATGCCGAAGAAGCCCGCGCTCGTGAACCCGAGCAGCGCGCCGAAGCCCACGATCACGAAGGCCGCCACCAGGACGGTGTCGAGCGGCGTGAGGTTCGAGAAGAAGTCGCGGATGGCGACGACCACGGCGTCGGTCTCGAGGCGCCGCCGCCTGGAGCGGGGGGGCTGCACCCGGAAGTCGCGTCGGAAGCCGCGCTCCTGGCGCTCGAGCAGGTCCTTCGACGTGAGGATCCTCGGCGGCGCGTGGGGCGTATCGGAGGGGGACAGCGCGTCGCTCGAGAGCTCGCCGAAGACCTGGTCGATGCGCAGGCTCTGCTCGATAGGGACTTCGTCGTCGGCGTCCGCCGCGCCCGACGAGCCGGGAGGAGGAGGCGCCTCGTTGATGTTCAGGAAGTCGGCGAAGACCCCCGACCCGCCCCCGTCGAGCGAGCTCTCGTCACGGCCGGAGTCGAGGATGCTGTAGCGCTTCTCCTGGATCGCGCCGGGGCCTACTCCCGTGAGGTTGCCGTGCAGGCTGCGCTCGGAGCGCCCCGGATCCACGGCCCGCCCGCCCTTGGCCTCGGGCGCCTGGTACTGCACGATCAGCTCGTCGTCGGTCCGCACGATGCGGAACCGGTTCATGCAGTTGACGCACCGCTTCTCCTTGCCCATCTCCGGGATGGAGTCGGGGCTCACGGAGAGCTTGGTCTGGCAGAACGGGCACTGGACGAACATGAGGCCGCAGCACCCCGTCGCGTAGGTCGTCTAGCTTTCATTTGTACCACGCGGGGGGGGCAAAGGCAATTTCGCGAGCCCGCGCGGCCAGGACGTCAAGGGCGCGGCTCCGCTGAGGCTATCAGACGCTGTCCGTCGTCCGTTGCCAGCAGAAGCATGGCCCCGAACACGTGAAAGGAAGGAAAATAGATCTTGACCCCTTGATTCCGTGGGATTACTGAGATCTGTGGGCCAATGGATTATGTGCAGGGAGGGGATCATGGGCATAGTGCTACGATTTTCGTTTTCGCGCGTTCTTCGGGGCGGGGGGGGGGGCAGTAGCCCTTGGTTTCGTGGCGCTCCTCGCAGCGTTGCCCCTGGCAGCTGCGACTGCCAGTGGCCCAGCGGCGGCCCAGGATCCGTCAGTCGCATTGTCGGCATTGTGCTCGAAATGCACGCTTCTCCAGTCCGAAACGATTGATCTGCCCTATCTGGGAATCCGAGTCAACGTTCTGCACGGGTGGGATGAAGCCAACGAGAGTACCGTAGAACTAGCAGTGAACGAGCAGGGCGAGCTCATCGACCTTGAGTCGAGCCTGCAGGCCGAAAGACAGGCGCGCTGGAACATGTTCGGCTCAATGTCGTCGGATCTCGCCGAGGTTCTGGAAATCTCTTCGCCGGCAGACGAGGTGCCAGTCTACCTGTTCGCAACCGGCGACTTTCCGGAACAAGACCGCGACCGCATCGTAGCTGACAGAGCTTACTCCGAATGGTACGACGAAACGCTCAGTGCGGCGCTGACCAAAGCACAGGGGGGACTCGTCGACGCTCTCGTCGAACGGGGGTACATGGTCGACTACGTCGTGCCCGAGGCGCCCATGGTCCACGCGGTTCTACTCCGCGACGATGTGGTCGCACTCGCGCGCGACCTACGCATCGCGGCTATCGACCCGGACGTAGGGTTGGGAGCGCCTACGAGTGACGGCGACTGGGTCTACGCGATGGGTCTCGACGCACCGCACGATTGGGGCTGGAACGGGACCAACCAGCGAATTGGGATCATCATGACGGAGCAGCCTCTTGCTAGCGATGTAATCGCCAATAAGATTCAAGTCGCGGGAACAGCGAGTCCATCGGGCGTTGAGCGGGCAGAGGCCACACGTATTGTAGGTACGGCAAGGTCGCTTTCAGCTGGAATGCCGCAGGGGTTTCCATCCAGGTACCGAGGTTCAGCTCCAGATTCCCGTACGTACGTTGCGAACCTCGACGGATGGTCGGGCGTTGGAACTGTCGATAAATGGGCGTACGACCAAGGGTGCCGCGTACTCGTCTACGGGCGGGCATCGAGCGAACCCTATTTCAGCACGTTTTCCGCTCACGATCGTTACGTAGATTACGTGACGCGCCAGTGGTCTTGCGCTTCCGGCTGCGTACACTACATCGGCTCTGCTGGGAATCGAAACACCCTAAGGGATCCTTGGACGACGTGCGGTTCTACTTCCGCAATCGTACAGAACCGCTTCTACAATGGTCTCATCGTCGGAGGCAGCGATCCTGCGACTCGAACCACATGGGCGATGGACGATACGATGTTCATGTGTCCGAGTCAGCCGGCGTTAGTGGCGTCGTCGTGGCAGAACCCCAGTAGCGGACGGGAACTCCCGTTGGTAACGGCCCAGGCTGCGGATGTTTTTGCCGGTGGCGCCGAGTTCAGTGGCACTTCGGCTTCGGCATCCATCGTTGGTGGGTTGGTCGCCGACATCCTCGAACGTAGTTCCACTCTTCGATCTTGGCCCGAAGCAGTTAGAGCGATCGTGATGGCTACCGCTTGGAGCGACGCGGACGGAAATAGCCTGGTGCTTGCCGACGCGCTAGACGACCCCGACGGAGCCGGAATTATATCTGGCGTGAGAGCGGTTGACCTCTCCTCAAGTACGCTCCAATCTCCCACTGGCCCTTCAGGGCGCGGTTGGCACGTAGATAGTGTGTCGGCCGCCGATTTCTCAGGCGGATGGTATAACGCGTATACACCGTCTGTACAGGTTCCAAATGGAAGTACTGTTCGAGTCTCCCTTGCGTGGGCGGCAACGGCTACATGCACCAATCCTAACGATCCGTCTACTTGTCTAGATCCGCTACTGGATTGTAATCTTAATCTATACCTGCAAGCGCAGGGCGGAGCAATGCTCGCATCTTCTGTGTCTTCCGTCGACGGGTACGAATTTATTTCTTACCAGAACAACTCTGGCGTTGCTCAGACGTACACGATTGCGATTTCAATTACTGGCGGATTCCAGGGCATTGGGACGAATCTTGGATTGGCGTGGGACACGGCCAACCCGTCCGGATTCTTCTTGTCAGACATGTGTAATACGACCTCAATGGTCAACCGCAATACAGATTCTTCAACGATAAACAAGAGGGGCATGGGGGCCGTAGCGGCGCTTTGGAATACTGACTACGCTGGCGCTTGGGTAAGAATGGTATACCAAGCGGCTGGTTCGCTTCAGCTTCAGTTGTTTAGCCGCGATGGTTTGCCGAAATTGGATTCACCGCTAGAGCTTTCCCCCGCCGCCTTGGATGATAGATCAATATGGCCAAGAATGACTGCTTTGGACGAAGATCGAGTTGTGGTGGCGTGGGAGAGGCTTAGGAATCAGTTGCCGAATGGAAGCGGTGGGTGGTGTAACAATGTTGAGGTTAGGGTATTAGAGCGCGGAAACAACGTCGGGTTTGCCGGATTCTCGCTCGAAGAAGGATGTGATGAAGGAAGAGTAAAAAACTACTACGAGCCGGATGTTGCGGCCTATGTGCCGCCTGCACATGGAACGCCACTCTACTGGGTGGTGTGGAACCAGTTAAACCAAGATTTGTCTCACGACATAACTGCAAGGAGATGTTCCGTAGGTTCATCTGCGATGAATTGCTCGGCCGACTTCCAAGTCGCCCCATTTACTCCTTCGGCTGGTTGGGAGCCATTCCCTTCTGTGGGAACCTTCGGTTTTACCTCGGCGTACCCGGGCGGCGCGCTTGTCGCCTGGGTAGATCCGTGGACAGGTGACGTATTCGGCAGGTGCTATCGCGCCAACACAACCTTGCTAAATTCGTTTACTATTGCGACACAAACGGCCAGAGACGAGAGGGTGTCCGTCACGTCTTTTGGCGACTCGACGGTAGTTGTAGCGTGGATAGACGGTAACCTTAACGTTAGATATAAAAGGTATAGTGTCGACGCTCAGGCTGGTTGCGTCCAGGCTGAAGCTGAGCAACTGGCTTGTATAAATGGTAGCAATGTTTCGCCTTGGGGCTGCGGTGCTGCTGAAAGCGGCGTTTCCGACGTGGGCAATCATACGCGTATTAGCGTTGCGACCAATGGCAACGCCGCGAATCCGCAACTCCGTTTCGGTTACGCGCGCGGATCCGGTAGTTCCAGAGTGTTTGCGGTAAGACGAATCGATCCAGGAGCCGCCAATCCTTGGGTCTCCCATGTCGACGGTTTGAGTGGCTTGTTCGACTATGGCAACGAGTCGGTGGAGGGTGGTGGTGCGATCGCGATGCGCCCCGAGTGCGGCCAGGATTGGTTCGCCCTATGGGGCGCGTGCACAGGTTCCATGTGCGCTAGCGGAACTTCGTTACGCGTCGACTTCACGACGCGGCCATGGTGAACATCATGAAACCGACTCTGGTCCTGAACTTGTTGGCGGTTTCCTTTGTGGTGCAATTCACAGCATCGTTGGGTTGCAGTGGCTCGGGTGGAGAAGGGGACGCTCGCGACGAAGCATCCTCGCCTGAAGGCGATCTGCGCTTAGAAGTGGAAGAAATAAAAGTTGAGGCGGAAGAGCAGGTAAGTGATTTAGACGATATGGATATAGCCGGCGAAGCCGACGATTATCGGCCAGAAGCTGTTTTCGAATTGCCGCCGTGCGCAGCCTTGGAGAAGATGCCCGTTGTCGCAATATGCGATCCCGGGTGCGTAGTATGTACGCAGGTTGAGGAAATCGATATTCCATATGTTAGAGGAACAATTAATGTAAGGGCGTCTGTAGGTTGCCCGGTTGAGCCCGGCTTGAAGTTGTCGGTTGATGTGGGCGGTGAGAAGCGTGTATGTATCGGCGCCGCGAATTGCGACCTGGAGATTGCGTCCGCGTCGTTGCACACAGAGAGTGCGCTCATCAAGGTCACGGCCGAGTGGCCCGACGGCTTTTCCGGTTCGTGGTCGAGAGTTCTACCGGTATACGATTGCGATATACCAAGTGGGCGCACGTTTTGCTTGAAATTCGGTGACTGGTATGAGCAGACACTGCCGGATTTTAACGACGCTGCAGTCACGAATTTCGACGCCGAACTCACCAAACAGGGCGGCATTGACGTCGTCGCCATCGTCGCTGCTTGGGATGGCAACGGCGTTCATACTGACCGAATCGTACGCAAAACCTGGAACGGGGCCAAGTGGAGCGGGCCTTACTTTCCCGACGTCGTCTATTCGCCGTTCGCAGGTGTTGACCTCGTCGAACGCACGATTGGTGGCGCTGAGGCATTCGCGCAGGTGTTTGCGGGCGATCTGCCCGACCTGGGCATACTCGAGCTCGGGAGCCCGCCCGAAGTATCGGTAGTCATGACCAGGGATCTGCTCGCGACCTGCTTGCAGGACGCAATGAACTTGGCCTTCGGATGGAACGTGAGCCCTGGTTCCGTAGAGCCGGCTGCGATTGCTTATGGGCTAGCTGGATCGACACGCTACGCCATCGTGGACGGCGCGAAGCTTGGCGACCAGATTCTCGTCACGGACGATAGCGGGAACTGGACGTGCCAACCGCTGAGTCCAATGCTCGCGAACGTGGTACCCTCGGTCGAGGGCTGGCCTCAGACAGCCGATTCCCACTGGCCGGGCTTCTGTGTCCCGGACGCCTTCACCGACGCAACCGGGAAGTTGAGAATGGTGTTTGAATCCGACTCCGGATTGCCAGTATTGGCGACAAAGACCGAAGGGCAGGCCTGGAGTTTCCTGGCGCTCCCCAGCGCGGGGACCACGATCCCTTCCCCGGTGGAGCCATTGCCGGCGGGCGCGGTGGAGCGGATCGGCACAGTCTACGTCGTCCGTCCTGGCCTCGGCTCCGAAGTCACGGTGCTCAGGCTTCTGTACGAGGTTCCTACACCGGCTGTCGCCCCGGCCCTATCTCGGTTTCGTGTCAGTGACGCCGCTGTCGAGTCGTACGACGATCTGTCGGAAGTCGTGTCGGCTATGTGCGCTGCATCGTTGCTTCCGGGGTCTAGTCCCGCTCAAGCCGGAGACGAGATCGTTTGTCGAACTGGTACGTTGGACAGCGCTACCGATGCGTGCGGGAGAACCCACGGCCTGCTTGCTGGGCCGAGCGGTTGGTCCGAGTACGAAGGGTGGCGGGCTTGGCCAAGCATGCTGTTCGACAATCTAGCAGGCGAATGGACGGGCGAACCGATCCCCGAGATCGGCATCATCGAAGGCGGCTTTCGGCTGCTCATCACCCCTGATGGCGCCGAGCATCTCCTCGCCAAGACGAGTCCCGTACCGCCGCCGTACGCGTCGCTCGAGGGATGGAGCGCCGGCTTCCGTCTCCGGCACTGGATCCGGCCATGCGCGGTGCCGTTCAGCGAATAGCGTTACTGGTTTCCGGAGAGGTCAAAGGCCGAGCAGGTGCTCGATCTTGGGCTCGAGGATCGCCTGGGTGTCGGCGTTGAACCCGGTGCCCGCGTAGACCACCGTCATGTCCGACGTGCGCACCAGCAGGTTGAGCGGCGCCAGCGACGGGTCGAAGTAGGGCGCGAGGCCCGCGCCGGTCGCGAAGCCCGTGTCGATCAGGCAGGTGAAGGGCAGCTCGAGCGCGTCGCACCAGCCCTTGGCGAAGCCGTCGGCGGGCGGTGAGCCCTCGGCGTCCTCGAACAGGGTGTAGACGATGGTGAGCCCTTGGGCCGCGTACGCCTCGTGCCAGTCGGCCAGCTCGGGCGCCTCGGCCTTGCACACCGTGCACCAGCCCGCCGCCGCGTTGATCAGCAGCGCCTTGACGTCGGCGCTGCCCGCGAAGTCGGCGGTGCGCACGTCGACTCCCGCGACCGGATCGCGGAACGTGAGGTCCGGGAGCTGCTGGCCGACCAGCGAGCCGTTGCCCGGATCGGTGGTGTCGGCGTCGGCGCCGTCGTTTCCCCCACACGCTGCCAAGCCCAGCAGGAGCCCGGTCAGGAGAGCGAGCGTTCCCCTCCGCATGGCACTACCTCCCGAGGGCGCGGGCCATGGTCGACCCGATCTCGGCGGGGCTGGGCGCCACGGCCACGCCGCAGGCCTCGAGCGCCGCGATCTTGTCGGCCGCGGTGCCCTTGCCGCCGCTGATGATGGCGCCGGCGTGGCCCATGCGCTTGCCGGGTGGCGCGGTGCGCCCGGCGATGAACGCGATGGCGGGCTTGCCCAGGTGGTCGCGGATCCACGCCGCGGCCTCTTCCTCGGCCGAGCCGCCGATCTCGCCGATGAGCACGACGGCCTCGGTCTCGGCGTCGTCCTTGAAGAGCTTCAGCAGGTCGATGTAGTTCGAGCCCACGATGGGATCGCCGCCGATGCCGATGCAGGTCGACTGGCCGAGGCCCTGCCGCGAGAGCTGGTCGACGGCCTCGTACGTGAGCGTGCCGCTGCGCGAGATGACGCCCACCGGGCCGCGCTGGAAGATGCTGCCGGGCAGGATGCCCAGGCGCGCCTCGCCGGGGGTGAGGAGCCCGGGGCAGTTCGGGCCGATCAGCACGGAGGTGCTGTTCCGGAGGGCGTACTTGACGCGCAGCATGTCCTGCACCGGGATGCCCTCGGTGATGCACGCGATGACCCCGACGCCCGCGTCGGCGGCCTCGAGGATGGCGTCGGCCGCGAAGGCGGCGGGCACGAAGATGACGCTGGCGTTGGCGCCCTCCTGCTGGACCGCTTCGTGGACGGTGTCGTACACGGGAACGTTGCCGAGGACGGTGGTGCCGCCCTTGCCGGGGGTCGCGCCGGCGACCACCTTCGTGCCGTACTTCAGCGAGTGCTCGGCGTGGAACAGGCCGGTCTTGCCGGTGATGTTCTGGATGACGAGGCGCGTGTCCTTGTTGACCAGGATGCTCATTTCGCACCTCCCTTCACGACGGCGACGACGGCCCGCGCGGCCTCGTCGAGCGTGGTGGCCGGCGTGAGCTTCAAGCCGGACTCGGCCAGGATGCGACGCCCTTCGTCGGCGTTGGTGCCTTGCAGGCGCACGACCAGCGGGATCGCGAGGTGCACGTTGCGGGCGGCCTCGACCACGCCCTGGGCGACCAGGTCGCAGCGCACGATGCCGCCGAAGATGTTGATGAGCACGGCCTTCACCGCCGGATCGGAGAGCAGGATGCGGAAGGCGGCCTCGACGCGCGCGGCCGAAGCCCCACCGCCGACGTCGAGGAAGTTCGCGGGCCGGGCGCCGTAGTGCTGGATGATGTCCATGGTGGCCATGGCCAGGCCGGCGCCGTTGACCATGCAGCCCACCTCGCCGTCGAGCTTGATGTAGTTCAGATCGTGCTTCGAGGCCTCGATCTCGCGCGGATCCTCCTCGGAGAGGTCGCGCAGCTCGGGCAACTCCTTGTGGCGGAACAGCGCGTTGTCGTCGAAGGTGACCTTGCCGTCGAGGGCCACGATGGCTCCCTCGGCCGTGGTGATCAGCGGGTTGATCTCGACCAGCGACGCGTCGGTGCCGTGGAAGAGCTTCACGAGGTTGCCGAGCAGCGTGGCGAAGGGGCCGAGCTGCTCGCTGGCGAGGCCGAGCTTCTTGGCGAGGCTGCGGCCCACGTAGCCCGAATAGCCGACGCCCGGATCGAGGCGCACGGTGTGGATGGCCGCGGGGTTCGTGGCGGCCACGTGCTCGATGTCCATGCCGCCCTCGCGGCTGGCGATGATGGCCAGGCTGCACGTGGCGCGATCGATCAGCAGCGACAGGTAGAGCTCCTTCGCGATCGACGAGGCCTTCTCGACCAGGACCTTCAGGACCTCCTTGCCGGCCGGCCCCGTCTGGTGCGTGACCAACTGCATGCCGAGCATGGCGGCCGCGGCCGCGCGGGCCTCCTCGGGGGACTTGACGACCTTGACGCCGCCGCCCTTGCCGCGGCCCCCGGCGTGGATCTGCGCCTTGACGACGACGGTGCCCCCGAGCTCGGTGGCGACCGCTGCGGCCTCGTCGGCCGTGCCGCACACGCGCCCCTCGGGTACGGGCACGCCGTACTGCCGGAACAGCGCCTTGGCCTGGTACTCGTGGATCTTCATGGGGTCTCCTCGAAAAACGTGGGGCGAATCTATACCCGCCCCGCGAGGGGGCCAAGCAGATTGACGGCGGAGGGGCGCCCGGCCCGGGGTCGCCGACCTCGCTACTCGCCCGGGACGATCTCGGAGGGCGCGATCTCCTGGACGATCTCGGGGGAATCCCGACCGCAGTCGCAGGCGACCTGGGTGCAGAGCCACTGGCACGCACCGTCGCCGCAGGAGCAATAGCACTCGTTGCAGCAGGAGTACTGGTCGTGCGGGACCGGGATCCCGGCGCAGCAGGCGTGCGGGAGCTGGTGGCCGACGCAGTCGGGCGGGGCTTGGTCGACGGTCTCGATCGCGTCGAGGCACCCCACCAGCGTGCAACCCCACGTGCAGGTGGACTCGGTGCAGTCGCAGAAGCACTCGTTGTCGCAGCCCGGGTATACGAGGTCGGGGCAGCATTCGAGCGAGACCCCCGAGCCCACGCACTCGGCGGGGATAGCGCCCGACGTGTCGGCGCAGCCGGCCATGAGCGCCGCGACCAGCCCGCAGGCGAAGAATCCGACGGCAACCCCGGCCGTTCGTACCATGCTCGCCCCGTTTCGCCTCGTCGTCTGATCGGAAGGCTAGAAAGGAGGGCGTCGAAAATCAAATCCCTCCCGCGCAGGGATGGGGTATCCTGCGCTCGTCCGACGAAACCTCGTGGAGCCCGAAGCGTCGTGATCCCCCTGTTCGGCCGCATCGCCCTCGAGAAGGGCTACATCAGTGAGGACCAGCTCGACCAGCTGCTCGGCGTGTACGGCCGGTACGAGGGCAAGTACGCCATGGGCCGCATCGCGCTGAAGCTGAAGCTGTTGACCGAGGAGCAGGTGGCCGAAGTGCTCGCGTTGCAGGTGGAGCACGCCCGGCTGGAGCGCGCCGAGGTCGGCCCCACGAGGACGGCGGCGGCCGCGCGCAAGCGGCGCACCCAGACCCGCGAGATGCCCGACATGGTGCTGCCCGAGCAGGTCGTCGAGCCGACCGCCGAGCTCGAGCACCCGCCGGCCGCGGCGCCCGTGGTGTCCGCTCCGGCCGCGGCCGAGCGCTCGGGTGGCGAGCGGTCGCAAGGCACCGAGCGGTCGGTGAGCACCGAGGCGTCCGAGCTGTCGATGGACCTGGCGCAGCTGCTCCGGAGCGCCGTGCTGGCCGGCGCCAGCGATCTGCACCTGCACACCGACGAGGTGCCGCGCCTGCGCCTGGGCGGCGCCGTGACGCCCCTGGAGGGGGTGGCGGCGCCCGACGCCGAGACGCTCGAGGAGTGGCTCGTGTCGCTGGTGCCGCCCTCGTTGGCCGAGGTCTGGGAGCGCGACCTCGAGGTCGACTTCGCGCGCGACGTGGAGCCCGGGCTGCGCGTGCGCGGCAACCTGTACCACGAGCGCCGGGGCCCCGCCGCGTGCCTGCGCCTGATCTGCGGCGGTCCTCCCCGCCTGCCCGATCTCGGCCTGCCCCAGGACCTGGCGCGCTTCTCGACCTTCCACAACGGGCTGGTGCTGTTCACCGGCCCCGCGCGTTGCGGCAAGACCACGACGCTCGCGGCCATGGTCAACCTGGTCAACGAGGAGCGCAAGCAGACCGTCATCTGCATCGAAGACCCCGTCGAGGTGGTGCACGACGGCAAGCTGGCGTCGGTGCTGCAGCGCGAGGTCGGCCGCCACACGGCCTCGTTCGGAACGGCCCTGCGCGCGGCCCTGCGTGAGGACCCCGACGTGATCGTGGTGGGCGAGCTGCGCGATCTCGAGACCATCTCGCTGGCGGTCACGGCCGCCGAGACCGGGCACCTGGTCTTCGCCACGGTCCATACGCGCAACGCCCAGGAGACCATCTCGCGCCTGGTCGACGTGTTCCCGGCCGAACAGCAGGAGCACATCCGCGGCATGGTCGCCGAGTCGCTGCGCGGGGTCGTCTCGCAGGTGCTGCACCCGGGACGCGACGGGCAGATGGTGCCCGTGCTCGAGATCCTGGCGCGCCACTCCGCGGTGGCCACGTGCATCCGCGAGAACAAGCTGCACCAGCTGGCGTCGGTCATGCAGACCAACCGCCGCGCGGGCATGCGGCGCTTCGACGACTCGATCGCCGAGCTCTTCGCCGCCGGGACGATCGACGAGTCCGAGCGCGACCTGCTGCGCGACCACCTCTGCGAGGAGTGAGGCGATGCCCACCATCACCGATCTCCTCGGCACGCTGCGCGCGCGCAAGGGCTCGGACCTGCACGTGGCCTCGGGTCGGCCGGTCAAGGCCCGCCTGCACGGCGACCTCGAGCCGCTGACCGAGCAGCCCCTCGATCCCGACGAGGTGGCCGACCTGCTGCGACCCATCGTGCCGGACGACACCTGGGCCAGCTTCCTCGAGACCGGGGATGCCGACCTGGCCTGGCAGTCGCCCGAGGTCGGACGCTTCCGCGTGAACCTGTTCCGCGACCGCGGGGGGCCCGGCGCGGTGTTCCGCCAGATCCCCGAGACGATCCTGCGGATGGAGGACCTGAGGCTGCCCCCGGCGGTCTTCGACATCCCCCGGCTGCGCTCGGGGCTCGTGCTGGTGACGGGCCCCACGGGCTCGGGCAAGTCGACCACGCTGGCGTCCATCCTCGACCGCATCAACCGCGAGCGGAGCGACCACATCGTCACCGTCGAGGAGCCCATCGAGTTCGTCCACCAGAGCCAGGGTTGCCTGGTGACCCAGCGCGAGGTGGGGCCCCACACGGCGTCGTTCTCGGCCGCGTTGCGCAGCGCGCTGCGCGAGGACCCCGACGTGCTGCTGGTGGGCGAGATGCGCGACCTCGAGACCGTGTCGCTGGCGCTGACGGCTGCCGAGACGGGGCTGTTGGTGTTCGGAACGCTACACACCAACAGCGCCGCCAAGGCGGTCGATCGCATCATCGACGTGTTCCCGGCGCCCCGGCAGCCCCAGGCCCAGGCCATCCTGGCCTCGACCCTGCGCATGGTGGTGGCGCAGATCCTCCTGAAGCGCGCCGACGGCCGGGGCCGCGTGGCCGCGTACGAGGTGCTCGCCCGCAGCGTCGGCCTGGCCCGCTTGATCCGCGCCGGCGAGACGCACATGATCGAAGGGACGTTCCGCAAGGGGCACGGCGACCAGACCATGGATCAGGCGCTGATGGACCTGCTGCAGGAGGGCCTCGTCGACCGTGGCGAGGTGGCCCTGAAGCTCAAGAACAAGCAGGTGCTCGACGCGGTCGGAGGCTGAGCATGCTCGATCCTCGCATCCCCCGGCTGCGCGCGACGCTGCGCGAACCGTTCGCGTCGCTGCTGGATCCCGCCGCCGACCCCAAGCGTCGCCTGCTGTTGGCCGCCGCCGCGCTGCCCATGCCCCCCGACGTGCTGCTGCCCGCCCTGGTCATCCTCTGCTTCGACGAGACGGCCGACGTGAGCGCCCGCGCCGAGGCCACGCTGCGTGAGCAGCCCGTCGAGCTGCTCGGCCCCATGGTGCTCACCTTCTCGAGCCCCGAACTGTTGGGCTTGCTCGGCGAGCTGACGGCGCGCCTGGGCAGCGACGACCTGATCAAGGCGCTGCTCTCGAACACGGCCACGCCCGACGAGACCGTGGCCACCATGGCGCGCAAGGCCTCCGGCCCCATCACCGATCTCATCGGGCAGAACCAGGTGCGCCTGATCCGCTGCCCCGAGATCATCAAGGCGCTGTACTTCAACGAGCACACGCCCATGGCCGTGGTGACGCGCATCATCGAGACGGCGGTGCGCAACGGTGTCGACCTGTCGCACCTGCCGGGCGCCGACAAGATCAAGGCCTCGATCCTGGGAGGGCCCGAGCCCACCGTCGAGGCGACCGACCCGGGCGCCGAGCTGCCCCCGGAGCTGGTCGAGGAGGGGGGAAAGCCCGCGGAGGAGCCCGCGGCGGCCCTGCCCTCCGAGCTGCAGGACGACACGACGACCATCGACGACGACGAGTTCATGCGCCTGCTGGCCGAGGCCGCGGTCGACGACGGGGCGCTCGCGGCCGCAGCCGCTCCGACGTCCGCCGAGGGGGAGTCCCCCGAGTCGACGCGCCAGAGCATCTGGAACATGGTGCGCGACATGTCGGTGGCGCAGAAGGTGCGCCTGGCGTTGATCGGCAACATGGCGGCGCGCGCCGTGCTCATCCGCGACGCCAAGAAGCTGGTGGCGCTGTCGGTGCTCGACAGCCCGCGCCTGACCGAGCGCGAGGTGCAGGACTTCGCGCGGAACAAGTCACTGGGCGACGACGTGGTGCGGCGCATCGCGTACAACCGCGAGTGGACGCGCAACGTGCACCTGCAGCGATCGCTGCTGGCGAACCCCAAGTGCCCCCCGGCGAAGGGCCTCGAGTTCGTGAAGAACCAGAGCATCCGGGACCTGAAGGAGATCTCGCACGACCGGGAGGTTCCGGCCTTCATCACGCGCACGGCGAAGGCCCTGTTGGCCCAGCGCGAAAAACGACAAGGCGGCGGTCACTAACGATGATCGAGCCCCTCGATGAGGGGGATGCTGCGCCCGCTGGCCAGGCTGCGCTGCAAGGCCGCCTGGTCGAGGAAGACCGCGAACTCGCCGGTCATGTTGATGCGCCCCGAGATGAAGTGGCCCCCCACCAGCTGGAAGTCGCGCGTGGCCGCCGTCACGTGCGCGTGCAAAATGGGGATGTCGTGCTGGTGCGTGAGGTTGCCGATGAAGCTGGTCATCTCGAGGCAGTCGTCGAGGCGCTTCTCGACGAACTGGTCGGTCAGCGAGTCGTAGAAGCCGATCTTCAGCTCCTTGACCGAGCCCATGCCCACGATGTGCGAGCTCGGCGGGGCCTCCTCCTCGGCGAAGCGGAAGAAGCACTCCTCGATCACGTCGTCGGGGTCGAGCACCACGTGGTAGCCGAAGTCGGCGCGGGTGATGCGCATGGGGGCCTCGGTGAGCGGGGGACGGCTTCGAGGATAGCACGGATGCCGGAGGGTTTGCTAGGATGGCCGGCGTGAAGAGGAACGATCCCACGCTGCCCACCGCCGGGGAGACCTCGCGAAGCCGCCCCGAGCTGCTCGCGCCCGCCGGGGACCTCGACGCGCTCGAGGTCGCGATCGAGCGGGGCGCCGACGCCGTCTACGTCGGGGTGGGCTCCCTCAATGCGCGCGTGAAGGCCTCGAACCTGGCGCCAGGCCAACTGCCCGGCGTCGTACGGTGGCTGCACGACCGGGATCGGCGCGCATACGTGGCGCTGAACGTGCCCGTGCAGCCCGCCACGGTCGCCGAGACGGCGCGCGTGCTCGCCATGGCCCACGCCGGCGGGGCCGACGCGGTGATCGTGCGTGATCCGCTGGGGATGGAGGCCGCGCGGTGCTTCACGCCCGGGCTCGAGGTCCACGCCAGCACCCAGTTCGGCGTGGCCTCGGTCGAGACGGCGCGCCTGGCCCGCGCGCTGGGGTGCTCGCGCGCGGTGCTGGCCCGTGAGCTGTCGGCCGAGGCGATCGCGCGAATCCGCGCGGCGGTGCCCGAGCTGGAACTGGAGTTGTTCGTGTTCGGCGCCATGTGCCTGGGCGTCTCGGGGCAGTGCCTGCTGGGCGCGGCCGTGGGCGGGCGCTCGGGCAACCACGGCGCGTGCGTGCAGGCGTGCCGCTTCCCCTACTCCGATCAGGCCGGCCTGCCGTTGGGCGCGCCGCTCTCGATGAAGGACCTGGATCTCAGCCCCCGCCTGGCCGAGATCGCGCGCCTGGGGGTGCACGCGCTCAAGATCGAGGGGCGCCTGAAGTCGGCGGCCTGGGTGGGCTGCGTCACCCACTGGTTGCGAACGGGCCTGGACCGCACGCCCCCGGGGCTCAGCCCCGACGAGCAGGCCGCCTTCGATCGCGAGGTGTCGGTCTTGTTCTCGCGGCCGCGCGGGGTGGGCTACTTCGACGGCGCGACGTACGCGGAGGCGCTGCTCACGAAGGACGCCCCCGGGCACCGCGGCCTGGAGCTGCCCGCGTTCGAGGTGGTCGAGCCCCTCGGCCGTGCTCGGGGCGGGCGCAACGGAGGTCGGCGGGTGCGCTTCGTGGCGCCCGTACCCCTGCAGGTGCGCGACGGGCTGCTGCTCGGCGGCGCACGCGCGGAGGGCGGCGTGGCCTGGTGGCCGGCGGCCGTCCGCGAGCTGTTCGACGCCCGGGGACGCCGCGTGCCCACGGCCGAGGCCGGAGACACGGTCGAGGTGCCGGTGGAGGGGCGCGGGCGCATCGAGCGCGTGGCGATCCACTCGGCCGACCGCGTACGCCAGGTCTACGAGCAGCGCGCGCGCAGCCTGCCCGCCGAGGTGCGGCGCGGCGAGCTGGTGGCGCCGAAGGTGGTGGCCGTGACGCTGGCGACGGGGCGGTTGACGCTCGAGCTCGCGCGCGGGCGCTTCCGCTGGAGCGGCGACGCCGAGGTGCCGACCCAGCCGGCGCGGGAACGGGGCTTCGACCCGGCGCTGGCCGCGCGCTTCTTCGGCGAGGGCGTGGCGTGCCAGGCCCTGCCCGGCCTGTTCGTGAACCCCAGCGACCTGAAGCGCGCGCGGCGCGAGCTGACCGCCGCCTTCGAGGCCGCCTGGGAGGCCGCGCTGGCCGAGACCACGGCCTCGATCGAGGCGTTCCTCCGCGAGCGCGAAGCCGAGATGCTACCACCCGACGACGTGCTGCTCGAGGGCGGCACCGCGCTCGTCACCCGCGTGACGGGCCTCCCTGCCGGCGTACTCCGCGCTGACAACGGGGTCGAGTTGGACGTGGTGCCACGGCCCGACGGGACCGAGATCCGGGTCCGTCCCCCCCGCTGATTTGCGCGTTCGCAAAAACCTGGCTAGCCTGTCATTGTTGATCCAGAGGAAAAAACGACATGAACGCGACGAAGCGCCTGCTTCTGGCCCTGGGTCTGGCTTTGCTGGGTTCCTCGTGCGCCAGCGACGACGCGGCCGACGCACGCGGCGGTGAAGACGCCGACGGGCTGACGGCCTCCGATGTCGCGGAGACGCGGGACGCCGCGGACGTCACCCAGCCGGTCTCGTTCGACGAGCTGGTCTTCGTCCCCACCGAGCGCCCCGCCGTCACGGCCTTTGACGACGTCGCGGCGTTCGTGCCCGCCTGGTGCGCCAGCGAGACCGAGGGCCAGTCCCCGACGTACGGCTGGCCGACCCTCGACTGCCCCGGGCTGGCCGCCACGTGGCCCTGCAGCGCCTTCCTGGCGCCGCTGCCCTTCACCGCGGCGCTCACGCCCGAACGGCCGCTCCTGCGCCGCACGGTCCGGCAGCCCCTGGCCGACGACACCCACCCCGAGTGCCAGTGCACCGGCGGCCTGCGATCGTACGCGTGGAGCGGCCTGGGGTGCGGCTTCTCGGGAGACACGGGCGGTCCCTGCCGCACGTGCACGTCGCTGATCGGGCTGGTCGACGGGCAACCACAGGCCATCGATTCGCAGGACGCGCTCCGCCAGGCCTTTGCGCCGGTCGAGACGCCCGCCGAGGCCCTGGCCTTCGTCACGGTGACGGCGGTCGGTGCGGCGGAGCGACGGGAGCTGGCCCACGTCTTCGATGCCAACGATCTCGCGAGGCTCGGTCCCTACGCCGGCGACGCGCCCCACGCCTGCCTGTCCGAGCCGCTGCAAGGCACGCACGTCGGCGCTGTCGAGGGCGGCTTTCGCGTGATCACGTTCGCGCCGGGGCTCGACTGCGACGTGGACTTCTTGAGCGAGGTGACGTTGTTCGTGGCCACGACCGGCGAGACCACGCTCGAGGCGAAGCGTCCGATCTGCTGGTACGAGAACTTCACCTGCGTCGAGTGAGGCTGGCGCTCAGCCCGGCACCTCGACCACCACCGTGGTGCCCACGCCCTCCGTGGAGCGCACCGTCAGTGTGCCGCCGGCGGCCAGGGCCCGTTCGCGTACGTGTACCAGCCCGAAGCCGCCCCAGCCCTGGGGCGGGCCCGCGGGCGCCGGGAAGCCGCGCCCGTCGTCGGCCACGGTGAGCCGCACGCCCTCGGCGACGGGCTCCAGCAGGATCGTCACCTCGCGGGCCTCGGCGTGCCGGGCCACGTTCGCGAGCAGCTCTTGCGCGATGCGGAAGACGTGGACCTCGAGCTCTGGGGCGAGGCGGCGGCCGTCGAGGTCGTCGATGCGGTCGGTGATGCGGACGCCGGTGCGCATCGAGACCTGGTCCCCGAGCCAGCGCAGCGCCGGCGGCAGGCCCAGATCCTCGAGCAGCAGCGGGCGCAGCTCGCCCATCAGGGTGCGGGCCTGCGTGACCGTGCGTTCGGCCAAGGCGCGCGCTTCGACCAGCCGCGAGCGGCTCGCGATGGGGAACGACGGGGGCAGCGCCCGCTCGACCTGCGCCAGATCGTAGCCGAGGGCCGTGAGGTTCTGGGCGATCTCGTCGTGCAGGATGCGGGCGAGGCGCTTGCGCTCGGTCTCGACGCTGTCGGTGAGCCTGGCGGCCAGGGCGCGCAGCTCGTCGGCCTGGCGCTGCAGCGCAGCCTCGGTGCGCTTGTGCTCGGTCAGGTCGATCACCACGCCCCTGAGGCCCACCACCTGCCCGCCACGGCGGATGGGCAGCGAGCGGATGGTCACCGGGAAGACGGTGCCGTCCTTGTGCAACGCCCGGAACTCGGTGCCCGGCGAGGCCTCGCCCTCGAGCACGCTGCGGATACGCTTCACCGCCAGCGCGCGGTCCTCCTGCGCGATGGTCGTGAGCAGGGGCAAGCCCGCGGCGATGTCGGCGTCGGCGTAGCCGAAGAGCTGCTGGGCGGCGCGGTTCACGAAGGTGAAGCGGCCGGTGGCGTCGGCCTCGTAGACGGCCTCGGGCAGCAGGTCGACCAACTCGTGGAAGCGCTGCATCACACCCCTACAGCGGACGGAACGTGCTGGTGAAGTGCCGGAGCACCGGGGACTCCCGGTCGAACGTGAAGCCGCGGAAGGTGTCCTTGCGCGTCACGAGCTGCTCGAACACCTCGATGACGTAGTCGACGTGGCTCTGGGTATAGACGCGGCGCGGGATGGCCAGGCGCACCAGCTCGTGGCGGGCGGGGTGCTGCTCGTGCGTCACCGGGTCGGTCTTTCCGAACATCACGGTGCCGATCTCGCAAGCGCGGATGCCGCCCTCGAGGTACAGCTCGACCTCGAGGCTCTTGCCCGGCAGGTGCTTGGGCGCGAGGTGGGGCAGCATGCGCCCGGCGTCGACGTAGATGGCGTGGCCGCCCGTGGGCTTCAGGATGGGTACGCCGAGGGCGTCGAGGTGGTTGCCGAGGTAGGCCGTCGACGCGATGCGATAGCGCATGTAGTCCTCGTCGAGCACCTCGTCGAGGCCCTGGGCGATGGCTTCGAGGTCGCGCCCCGCCAGCCCGCCGTAGGTCGGGAAGCCCTCGGTCAGGATGAGCATCGTGCGCGCGCGGTCGGCCAGGCTGTCGCTGTTCATGGCCAGGAAGCCGCCGATGTTCACGATGGCGTCCTTCTTGGCGCTCATGGTGGCGCCGTCGCAGTAGCTGAACATCTCGCGCGCGATGTCGCGCAGGGGCTTCTCGGCGTAGCCCGGTTCGCGCAGCTTGATGAACCAGGCGTTCTCGGCGAAGCGGCAGGCGTCGAAGAAGAGCGGCACGCCGAAATCGTCGCAGATGGCTCGGACTTCCTTGATGTTGGCCATGCTGACCGGCTGGCCGCCGGTGGCGTTGTTGGTCACCGTGAGCATGACCAGGGGCACGCGCTCGCGCGGGGTTGTGGCCAGCACGTGGCGCAGGCGATCGGTGTCCATGTTGCCCTTGAAGGGCGCGTAGGCCTCGGTGTCGACGTCGGGCACGAGATCGAGCGCCTCGGCGCCCTGGAACTCGATGTTGGCGCGCGTGGTGTCGAAGTGCGTGTTGTTGGGGACGACGTCGCCCTTCTGGACGGCCACGCCGAACAGGATGCGCTCGGCCGCGCGCCCCTGGTGGGCCGGGATGATGTGCGTGAGGCCGGTCAGGTCGCGCACGACCTGCTGGAACCGGTAGAAGCTGCGCGCCCCGGCGTAGCCCTCGTCGCCGCGGATCATGCCCGCCCACTGGTCCATGCTCATGGAGCCCGTACCGCTGTCGGTCAACAGGTCGATGAGCACGTCGTCGGTGTGCAAGCCGAACACGTTGTAGCCCGCCTCGCGGATGCGCGCCTCGCGATCGGGGCGCGTGGTCATCCGGATGGGCTCGACCATCTTGATCTTGAAGGGCTCGATGATCGTGTGCATGGGAGGCTCCCCAGAAGTGCGGGGGCAATCTCCCATTGACGGCGGCGGTTGTCAACGCGCCAGCCTGCGTGCTCGTTCCCGGACTTGAAATCGGTCATCATGTCATCTAGACTGCATATGGACAGATCGTGGCGCAGGAAAGATGACCGCGTTGAACGTGGCCGACTTCAAGAGCCGCTTCTCCGCCGTGCTGGCCGGGGTGCTCGAACGGCACGAACGGTGCGTGGTTCAACGCCGGGGAAAGCCCGTGGCCGTGCTGGTGTCGGTGGAGGACGCCGCGTCGCTCGCGGCCGTTTCCCCCGACCGCCCGAAGGGCGCGCTCGCGGCAGCGGGCGCCTGGGCCGAGCACCCCGATCTCGACGCCTTCGTGCGCGACACCTACGCGGCGCGCGACGCCGCCGAAGACCGCGACCCGGAGCCGTTGGCATGATCGTCTTCGACACGGACGTGCTGTCGTTTCTCATGAGGGCCGCGCCGCCGGTGGACTTGGTCCGGCGAGTGAACGAGATCCCGGCCGACGCCCAGGCTACCACGGCCGTCAACGTGGGCGAGCTGGTCTTCGGGGCGTGCCGCTGCGAGCGACGCGAGGCCCTGCTGGCGGGGCTGGAGCTCCTGTTCGCGAACGTGGCCATCCTGCCGTTCGATCGGGCGGCCGCCGAGCGGTACGGGCAGGTGCGTGCCGACCTGGAGCGCCAGAGACTGACCGTGGCCGAGCCGGACCTGCGCATCGCCGCCATCTGCCTGGCCCACGATGCCGAGCTGGCGACCGGCAACCTGCGCCATTTCGAGCGCGTACCAGGGCTACGGGTCAACGACTGGCTGGCCGCGGTGCGGCCGGTTGCGCGGGCATGAGGGCGGAGCGAGTGAGGGGGATGCCGTGACATCGAAGCGCTCGACTACGCTCGTGTTGGGCTTGACGATCGTAGCGGCGTGTGCCACTCCGGAGACGCCCGCCGGGCAGCAGTTGGAAGACGACGCGCGCGCGACGGCTGACCTCGACGCGGCGACGGGATGTCCAGAGGCCTTCGTATCCGAGAACTACGCGGGGCAATGTACGTTCGTACCGACACTCAACCCGGACAAGACCCCTGTGCATATTGGCATTTGTCTGAGTAACAGCTCGTGTTGTCGAGAACTAAGGCCGGGAGACGACCTCAACGGTTCGATTCTCTCAAACGACGACGTGAGAGACCTCCATCGAAGTTGCGTAAAGAAGTACGCAAATGGGCAGGATCCCGGCGACTGCTACGAATCCAGCGGGGTGGCTGGCTGCGCCGGTGGCTGGCTATGTTCCTATTGCTATCAGGATTTTTGCCTGGATGGTGGGTACCAGGACCCGTGCGATCCTCCGCCGCCTGACGAGTAACCGTCGTCTTCATCACCGCGCGCAGCGGAACCCGAGGTCGGCGTCGCTCTCGGTGGCGGCGCGCAGGCCCCGCATGCCGATGTCGAGCAGGTCGGCGGGGTCGCGCCAGCCGCCGCCCAGGAAGATCTGGTCGGCGCCGTCGGTGCCGTCGGTCCATTCGGCCACGTTGCCGACGAGGTCGCACAGGCCCTCCGCCGACGCTCCGGCGGGGTGCGAGCACACCGGGAACGGGCCTTTGGTGCCGCAGCCGGGACCCTTGGCGTCGCTCATGACCGCCCGATCGCAGGTTGGGGCCTCGTCGCCCCAGGGCCAGGCGCGCCGGCCCACGTCGGTGGCGGCCGATTGCCACTCCTCGGGGGTGGGCAGGTGCCCGCCGATCCAGCGGCAGTAGACGCGCGCCTGGAAGCCGTCGATGCACGTGACGGGGACGATGTCGTGGGCCGGGGCCAGGCCCGAGCAGCCCTCCGCGTTGCCCGGCGGCGTGCAGGCGGCGGCCTCGACGCACGCGCGGTAGGCGCGCACGGTGATCTCGGTGCGCGTGAGCGCCAGCTTGGGCGAGACGGCGACCCAGGAGGGCTCGCGGCCGGGGGGCTCCGCCTTCGCCGAGGCTGCGGCGGACGAGTCGGCGGACAGGTCGGGTGTCGCGTCGGCGGTTTCGGTCGGGGCGGTGGCGTCGCGCGAAGGCGTGGCGGCGGCGACGTCTGGGCGCGCGTCGACCACGTCGGCGGCGGCCGTGGCGACGGGCTCCGGGGCCGCGGGGAGGGGGAGGGGCGGGACGACGCCCTCGTGCGCGACCTCGACGCGCGGGGCGCGGCGATCGACCATCCAGTTGCCCACGGCGGCGCCCAGGCCGAAGCCTCCCGCCACCAGGGCCGCGACGCCCGCCAGCACGACGTACAGCCGCGAGCGGGGCACGGCCTTGGCCTTGCCGCGCCCCGGGTCGTGCTCGGAGCGTAGGAAGCTCTTCTCGAGCTCGTCGAGCAGCTTGCGCTTGCGCTCCTCGACGTCGGTGGCGTTCGGCCCGATCACGCCCGTGGGGTGCGGATCGGACAGCAGGACCTCGGCCTCGTCGGCCGCGGCCTCTTCGGCGGGATCGGTGACGGCTTCGAGCGCGTCGAACACCCACTCGAGCGCTTCGCGGAACTCGGCCGAGCTGCCGAAGCGTCGTCCCGGCTCGCGGGCCAGCGCGCGTCGGAAGAAGCCGAGCACGAACGGCGGCAGCACGGTCTCGCCGAGATCGGCCAGCGGGTCGGCGTGGGGGGCGGTCTTGGCCTTGACCACGGCCTCGGGGTCGGCGGCCGAGAACGGCAGGTGACCGACCACCAACTCGAACGCCATCTCGGCCAGGGCGTACAGGTCGGTCCACGGCCCGATGGGCTCGTCGGTGATCTGCTCGGGCGCCAGGTAGTGCGGGGTGCCCGCGTGCAGCTCGGAGCGCTCCTCGTCGTGGTGGCGCACCAGGCCGAAGTCGATCAGCCGTACGTGCAGCGGATCGTCGGGCAGCCGCTGCAGCAGCAGATTTCCGGGCTTCACGTCCCCGTGCACGATGCCCATGCGGTGGGCGGCCTCGAGCACGCGCGCCACCTGCGTGATGACGTGCCGCGCGGAGCGCAGCCCGAAGGGAGCGCCCTGGGCGGCGCGGGCGCGCATCTCGTCGTCGAGCGTGCGCCCGCCGTCGACGTACTCGGTGACCAGGTAGGGGCAGCCGTCGACCTCGCCGTACTTCAGGAGCCGCACCGTGTTGGGGTGGTCGAGGGAGGCCACGGCGGCGGCCTCGGCCCGGAACTGGTCGGCCAGCAGGCGCTTGAGCGCGGGGTCGTCGGCGTAGGGTTGCAGCAGCTTGACGGCGGCCTTCATGAAGAAGGGCACCTGCAGCGCCAGGTACACCGTGCTCAGGTGACTGAGGTGCAGGCGTTGGACCAGCAGGTAGTCGCCCACGATGCGCCCCAGGCGCGGGTCGGGCGGGCCCTGCAGGCTTTGCGCGTAGGGATCGGGGATGGCGTGGATGCTGGCTTCGCGGCACGCGGGGACGGGGCAGGGCTCCCCGACCGGCGCGGTTGTCTGGCAGCGTGGGCAGAGGCCGAGCATCGACTCCATCGAAACCCTGACAAACCCGGATCGACGATGCCGTTGACGTTACCCCACCTTGTTCGGGCGTGCAACGCCGCCGCTTTTTTGACGCCCCGGGCCTGGCTTCTATAATCGCCCCGGGGAGGAAGTATGTCCGCATGACGACCCGCGGCCCCATGCTTCTGGCAGTGCTCGGCATCGTGGCCGGGTGCGGTGCCAATCAGGAGCTCACCCGGAGCGTGCAGGAGCTCCACCTGCAGGTGCGCGAGCTGAAGGGCTCGGTCGAGAACCTGCACGTGCAGATGGAGAGCCTCGACAACCGCGTGACCCTGCTGGCCGACCGCCTCGAGCGCGTCGAGATCTCGGCTGGGCGCGCCGGCGCGGCCACCCCCGACCTGCCGCTGATCCGCCTCGAGCGAGAGCCCGAGCGCGGCGCCGCCCCCGGCTCCGACGACCCGGTCAGCGAGGCCGAGGATCCCGCGGTCATCCCCGATCGAGACACCTCGCCGCCGAGCGCGTGGTCGGGCGAGTCCGGCACCCTCGGGGTGTGGGAGCCCGGCGCCCCCAAGCTGGGCCGCGACGAGGGCCTGCCCTCGATGCCGAAGAAAGAGGCCCGGGCGAAGAAGCCCGCGGCCGTGAACCCCGACGTGCCCTCGGACCTGGCCACCGTGAAGCGCTCGCCCGGCGACGGCCCGCCACCGATCGACGTCGAGCCCGGCAGCGCCGTGCCGCGCCCCAGGGTCGACGGCAAGGATCCCATGGCGCTCTACAAGGAGGGCTACCGGGCCGTCACCGCGGGTTCGCAGGCCGAGGGGCGCGAGCTGCTGTTCTCGTTCCTCTTGAAGTATCCCAAGCACGAGCTCGCCGACAACGCGCTGTATTGGATCGGCGAGAGCTACTACGCCGAAGAGGGGTTCTCGGACGCGCTGCGCTACTTCCAGCGCATCCTCGACGAGTACCCCGACTCGAACAAGGTGCCCGACGCCATGGTCAAGGCCGCGATCACGCTGCAACGGATCGGCGAGCCCGACCAGGGGCGTTTCCTCTTGAACCAGGTGATCAAGGTCTACCCCGGCACACAGTCCGCCGAGGTGGCCCGCCAGAAGCTCGCTGATTGGACGGAAGGGAGTCAGCCATGAGACGCCCCGTGTTGCTGCTCCTCGTGACCTGGATGGCGTTCGAAGGGACCGCCCGAGCCCAGCTCTGGGACGAGCCCGAGATCCAGATGCTCGAGGAGAGCTTGATCTCGAAGGGGATGTACGTGGTCCAGGAGGGCGACACCCTCTGGGATCTGTGCGACCTGTTGTTCGACAACCCGTGGTACTGGCCGACCCTGTGGTCGTTCAACCCGCAGATTACGAACCCGCACTGGATCTTCCCGGGCGACGTGATCTACCTGAAGCCGCCATGGGAGGGGAAGGCCAAGTCGTCGGTCGTCTTCGCGCAGTCGCGCTACACCGAGGCGCCGACCGACGTCAAGATCCTCACGCGTTTCAAGGGGTTTCTCCCCGAGGAGATGTACAAGGAGTCGGGCGAGATCCGCGCGTCGCGCGAAGAGAAGAACATGCTCGGCCAGTGGGACGAGGTGTACATCGACTTCAAGGTCCCGAAGAAGATCCACGAAGGCGACCCCTTCCTGATCTACCGCGTGCTGGGCGAGATCGAGCACCCGCTCACCGGCGATCACGTGGGCTACAAGATCGAGTTCGTGGGCGTGGCGCGCATCCTGTCGACCAGCGAGGAGTACAAGAAGGCCGTCATCACGACCTCGTTCTCCGAGATCGAGCGCGGCGACCTGATCACGAGCTTCGTCGAGTACACGGGCATGACGGAGCCCGCCAAGAACGAGACGTCGGTGGCGGGCATCGTGCTCGACATCTTCCACCCCATGGACATCGCGGGCGAGCACGACTACGTGTTCCTCGACAAGGGCAAGGAAGACGGCGTGGCCGACGGCAACCGCTTCGTGCTCACCTGGAAGGGTGACGGCATGAAGGAAGTGAACGCCGAGGAGCTGTCGCAGGCCGAACTGGACAAGTACCCCAAGGAGCACCTGGGCGAGATCATGGTCGTCAAGGCGTTCGACAACGTCTCGCTCGGCATCGTCACGCGCAGCATCCGCGAGCTCGAGGTCGGCGATCCCTGTGAGATGATCCGCGGGTATTGACCCCCTGATGCCGGGAGCGACGTGGGAGCAGAGAGCGAGAGCACGGCCCCTGTTCGCTACGAGGGCGGCGTCCGACTCGAGGGGCGGCCGCTCTGGTTCGATCCGCTGGAGAAGAAGCCCTTCGCCATCCTGTCGAGCGCGCTCAGCGCCCCCCTGATCGTCCACGAACGCACCGTATTGCACCCGGCCACGCTCGAGGCGCACCCGCGCCGGAGGGCCCACCAGGCGTTCCTGACCGCCGATTACGGGCAGCGCCTGCTGCTCGGCCCGGCCGACATCACGCTGCACCCGGCGGGCGTGTGCCCCGGCTCGGCGCAGGTGCTGGTCGAGGACGGCGGGCGTCGGCTGCTGTACGTGGGCCCGTTCTGCCCGCGCCCCACCCGCGCCACCGAGAACTTCGTGCCCGTGCGCGCCGACGTGCTGGTGGTCGACCTCGACCACGTGTCGCACGAGCCGCAGAACGCCCGGCGCGAGGCCGTGGTCACGCGCGTGCTGCAGCGCGTGCGCGACCTGGTGGGCCTGGGGCTCCTGCCCGTGCTGTTCGTCCCCACCTTCGGCATCCCGCAAGAGCTGGTGCTGGGGCGCGCGCCGGGCGACCCTCCGCTCTTCGTGCACGAGGCCATCCTGGCCGGCTTCGCGGCGCTGAAGCGCGCGGGCCACACGCTGCCCGAGGGCTTGCACCCGCGGAAGACCAGCGTCCTCACGGCGGGTCACGCCGTCATGCTGCCCGAGGACGACCTGCGCGCCTACCAGCGGCGCGAGGGGTGGGTGACGCTGGGCTTCGGTGCCGGGGGACAGGTCGACGAGCGCTTCCCGCGCTTCTCGATGGCCGATCCGACCGACCTGGCGGCGCTGGTCGAGGCCGTGGCGCCCAAGGAGCTGGTCTACGTGGGGTCGCGCGTGCGCACCTGGGCGCTGTCGGCGCCGCACCCGCAGGGCGTGCGCGTGCACCTGGTCGAGAAAGAAGCCCAGATAGGGCTCCTCTGACGTCATGGACTTCCCCGAGATTCATCGGCGGCTACGGTTGTGGGCGCGCGTGACGGACCTGGCCGTGCTGCGCGAGCCGGTGCGCGCCTTCCTGCTGGACGAGCCCGCCGACGTGGTGGCGCCCTTCCTGGGGGCGCTGCTGGAGCGCCCCGTGGCGCCCGGTCTGCGCCCGGCGCTGCTGGCGCTGGTGCAGGCGCTGCTGGAGCCCGGGCTCGTGCCCTACGAGCGGGCGCGCGCCCTGTACGAGCACGCGGCCGACGCCGGGTACGAGAACCTGTGCCGCGTGCTGGTGAGCGCCGCGCCCTCGGAGATCACCGCGCGGACCGAGGCCCGTGCCCGCGATCCGCTGTTCGACGAGCTGCCCCTCGGCACCCGCAAGTGGAAGGCGCGCCTGCACGACCGGAACCTGCTCTCGCGGCTGGTACACGACCCCGATCCGGGCGTGGTGGTCATCCTGCTCCAGAACCCCAAGGTCACCGAGGCCAACGTGCTGCGGCTCGCCTCGGCGCGGCCCACCCGCCCCGAGATCCTGCTGGCCGTGGTGCGGAGCGCGCGCTGGCTGCCGCGCCCGGCGATCGTGCAGGCGCTCGTCCAGAACCCCTACACGCCGCTGACCGCCCGGGTGGCGCTGCTGCCCCTGCTCTCTCGCGCCGAGCTGCAGCGCCTCTACCGCAACCCGACAGGGGTGTCGGGATTCGATGAGGCGGTGGCGCAGTTCTTTCCCGGATTGCGGTCCTGCCCGGGAGGTGTACCATCACGTTGATTTCCCTGGCCCTTGGAGGATCCTGATGCGCCTCGCGATGCTCGCCCTCGCGCTGCTGGTCGTCGCCTGCGGCGCCCCGGCCTCGCAGACCCCCGCCCCGACGCCGGCGCCCGTGGTGGCCCCGGCGTACAAGTCGGCCGATCCTGCCGCCGAGCGCTTCGCGACGGCCTACCGGCGCGTGTTCTGCAAGGCCAACTACGGGTACGATCCCGAGGGCACCATGGAGGCCCTGAAAGAGCCCCTCTCCACGTTGAAGCAGCTGCAGAAGATGGGCAGCGATCGTCTGCCGCTCTACCTGCAGATCCTCTCCGACAACGGCTTCGCGTCGCTCGGCGAGTTCGATCAGAAGGCCGCCCAGTTGCGTGAGGATCGGGCCTACTGGAGCGACCTCGAGGGCGGCCTGATGAACGACCTGGCGACCTGTCAGCAATAGGAGCCTGCCTCGGATTGGTCGACTACGCCTTGGTCCGCCCGCGCTCTTCTTCGAGGCCTCGCCGACTCACCGTTGTAAGCAGGACCGGCAGGCTCCCATTGTTGTTGCTTTTGCCTGGGGGGAACCCCCAGACCCCCAAACGGAGCCCCTCTTGAACCTCGTCGCCCTCCTCCTGGCCGCGCTGGTCGCGGCCGAGCCAGCCCCCCTGCCCGTCACCGCCGTCGAGGGGCTCGGCAGCGCCGCCGTGCTCGTGAACCCCGCCCTGCTCGGCTTCCAGCCCGGGCTGGCCTGGGGCGTGGTCGCCAGCGGTGACCGCGACGCGGGCAGCGGGCTGCTCTCGCTGTCCACGCAGCTGTTCGGTCGCCTGACGCCCGCGCTGGTGGCGGGCGGCTTCGGGCAACGAAGTCCCGCTCCTGCGGTCACCTCGAGCCTTGGCCTGGGGGCCCTGGGAGGCCAGGGGAGTTCCGCCCTGGGCGCCAAGAGCGCGGCCAGGGTGGGTCGCGTGGGCGGGCGGATGGGCGGTGGCGTGGGCGTCGCGCTGGGGCCGCTGGCCGCGGTGGGCATCTCGGGCGAGGGGCTGGTGGGAGACCCCGACGCGTCCTTCGACGGCGCGGCGCGCGTGCTGGTCGGGCTGGCGCTGAGGCCGACCGCGTGGCTGGCCCTGGGCGCCACGTTCGAGGACGGCAGCTCGGCCGATGGCCTGTGGATCGGGCGGCGCGCGGTGTCGGGGGCGGTGGGCGTGCGGCCCCTGGGGCGCTGGCTCGAGCTCGACGGCAGCGTCACGGCGCGCGATGGCGTGGGCGTGCCCGAGTGGCTGGCCAAGCTGCAGGTCAACCTGTGGTCGGGGCTGGTGATCGCGCCGTTCGCGGCGGGCGTGGGCGGGCGCGAGCTGCGTTGGGGCGGGTGGCTGGGCGTGCGGCTCGAGCGCGTGGCAGCGCTGGCCGGGGGCAGCGCCGACACCGACCTGCACGGGCCGCAGGCTCACCTGTGGCTCTCGGGCAGCGATCAGCCCCAGGAGCCCCACCTGCGCCGCGGCGGGCGCACGCTGGTCGCGCGATTGTCCGATCCGCGCTTCGCGGGCGTGGCCGGGGTGGTGCGCTTCGAGGCCGCCTTGCGGGCCGCGCTGCGGGATCCCGGCGTCGCCACGCTCGCGTTCCGGGCGGGCGAGGTCGACTGGCCGCTCTCCGACACGCTCGAGGTGGCCGGGCTGCTGCGTCAGGCGCGTGAGCATGGCCAGAAGCTGACGTTCTTCCTCGACGGCGGGAACACCAAGACGCTGCTGCTCCTGGCCGCGAATGACGCCGTGACCCTGCACCCCGGCGCGGTGTTCGAGGTGCTGGGCGCGCGGCTCACGGGGTTGTACCTGGCCGAGCTGCTCGACACGCTGGGCGTGCGCGCCGAGTTCGTGACCATCGGCCGCTACAAGACGGCGCCCGAGATCCTGACGCGCCGCGAGGCGAGCCCCGATGCCCGTGCCGAATACGAGGCGTGGATTCGTTCGCTCGACGCGCTCGTGGCCGAGCGCTGGGACGCCGGGCTCGGGCCGCTCGACGGCGTGCGCGGGCGCGGCCTGCTGGCGGCCGAGACCCTGGCCCCGCGCCTGGTCGGCGCCACGACGCGGGCGTTCCCCGCCTGGTGGGACGACCTGCGCCGCGTCGACGAGCTGCCGGCCGACCCTCCCGCCCTCGACGGCACCTGGGGCTCCCGGCGGGTGGTGGCCGTGCTGCCCATCGACGGCTACCTGACGGGCGGCGAGAGCGCCCGCCTGCCGTTCGTGGGGCTGCACACCTCGGGCGCGGTCGACGTGGTGCGGGACCTGCAGCAGGCCGCCGACGATCCCGACGTGGTGGCCATCGTGCTGCGCGCCAACAGCGGGGGTGGCTCGGCCCAGGCGGCCGAGGAGATCCACGCCTGGATCGCGCGCGTGAAGACCCGGAAGCCCGTGTGGGTCTCGATCTCGGGCCTGTGCGCGTCGGGCTGCCTGTACCTGGCCGCCGCGGCCGACCACATCGCGGCCGAGCGCGGCGCGCTGATCGGCTCCATCGGCATCTTCGCGGGCAAGGTCGACCTGCAGGGCCTGATCGGCAAGCTGGGCGTGGCCGTGCAGGAGTTCGGCGACGACACCCACGGCCGCGAGCTGTTCGGGCTCACGCGCCCCTTCTCCGACGCCGAGCGCGCGACCCTGCAGCTGGCCATGGAGGCCGGCTACCGCCTGTTCAAGGGCCACGTGGCCGCCCACGGCGCCGTGCCGCGCCTCGACGAGATCGCCGACGGCCGCATGGTCGAGAGCGCCGAGGCGAAGGCCCTGGGCCTCATCGACGAGGTGGCGGGCCTGCCCGAGCTGCTCGAGCGCCTCGACGAGCGCTACGGCGGCGGCCTCGACGTGCGCCTGCCTGAGCCCCCGGGGCTGCTCGAGCGCCTCGAGAAGCTGCAGCGCCTGCTGGCCACGCTCGGCAACTGGCAGGTCTACCACGTGGGACCGCTGGTCGGGGGGCCGTAGGTCGCGTGCGGGTCAGTGGAGTCCGATCGAGCCCTCGGCCCGCAGGCGCCGGAACGCCCACCTGAGGAACAGGATCGCGAGCGGGAAGAGCCCGGCCGCGTAGAGGGCCAGGCCCACGGCCTGGGGTCCGACGTCGGCGAGGGTGGCGCCCGACAGGAAGGCGCGCCGCAGGCCAGTCGTGGCCAGGGTCATGGGGATCCAGCGGGCCACGGCGGCCACGGGCTCCGGCAGCACCTCGACCGGGTAGAGCACGCCGCCCAAGAGGAAGAACACGCCGCCGAACCAGCTGGTGATCGGGGTGGGCGCCTTGATCAGCAGGGTGATGCCCGCGGCGAAGAGCCCGAGGGCGGTGAAGACCGCGATGGCCAGCACCCACACCACCAACGCGGCCGGCCAGTCGGCCTTCGAGAGCAGGTCGGCGAAGACCACCTGTGCGCCGCCCAGGTAGACGACCGTGCGCAGGCTGGACCACAGGAAGGCGTAGGCGGTCGAGGCGAAGACCACGCCCTCGGCGGACGCCGGGGTGGCCAGGATCGCCTCGAGCGTTCCGAGCACCTGCAGCTCGCGCAGGCGTGTCGAGAACGAGCCCAGGGCCACCCACATGAAGTCGAGCAACGCCATGCCCACGACCGCGAACGCGAAGTAGTCGGCGCTGCCGTAGCGCGCCACGAAGGCCGGCGGTGAGGCTGCGAACATCCGCGACAGGAACCACAGCGTGAGCAGCGACACGCCCACACCCACGATCTCCGAAACGAAGTACAGGCGGTACGACAGGACCACCAGCAGGTCCTTGCGCAGGAAGGCCAGTAGCTTGCTCATGGGAGCACCGCTAAATCGTAAGACCGACCCCTCCTCATGGCGTCCCCTCCGCCGCCCAGGCGGGGTAGGCCAGCACGCGCGCCGGGGCGCCCTTGGCCAGGGCCACCACTCGGGCGGCGCGGCCGGCCAGCTCGTCGACGCGGTGGGTGGCGTAGAGCAGCGCGACGCCCTCGTCGACGCGCAGGCGGTCGAACAGCGCCAGCAGCTTGGGCTGGAATTCCCGGTCGAGGCCCTCGGTCACCTCGTCGAGCAGCAAGAGGCGCGGGCGGTGGACCAGCGCGCGCGCGATGGCCAGCCGCTGGCGCATGCCCGTGGAGTACGCCATCACGCGCCGGTGTGCCGCGTCGACCAGCCCCACGGCCTCGAGGACCTCGTCGACGCGCCGCGCGCGCTCGGGCCCCGCCATCCCGTGCAGCGTGGCGAAGAAGCGCAGGTTCTCGCGCCCCGTCAGGCGCCAGAAGAAGCTGCGGCTGTCCGAAAAGACGGCGCCCACGGCCCGTCGCCCCGCCGGATCGGCCGCGTAGGGCGCGTGGCCCGCCACGGCCAGGCGGCCGCTGGTGGGTAGCAGCAACCCGGCCGCTACGCGCAGCAGCGTCGACTTGCCCGAGCCGTTGGAGCCCACCAGCCCCACCAGCTCACCGGGCTCCATCGAGAAGGTGGCCTCGACCAGGGCGGGCACCACCTCGCGGGTGAAGCGCAGGCGCAGCAGGTCACCGAGCGAGACGGGCGAGCGGTACGAGCGCGACAGGCGCTCGGCGACGAGCAGGGGGGGCATGGAGAGGGGCTCAGAAGACCGTGACGGCCACGCCGGCGCCGCCGGGGACGAGCATCGGCACGACCTGGGCCGTGGGGCCGGGCGTGGCGGTGGTGAAGCCCGGCACACCCGCCAGCCACAGCGCGAGGCCCGTGGCCACGGCCGCACCGCCGACGCCATACAGGGCGTACATGATCGGGCCCTTGTTCGTGACCTTCGAGCGGAACTGGTCCGAATACTCCTTGGCGCTGAGCGTGCCGTCCTTGTACTGGCCGTTCAGCGAGTCGGCGTCCTTGACGACCAGGGCGTTGACCACGCCCCCGCCGATCACCAGCGCCGCGCCGGTGCCCAGGGTCACCCACGACCACAGCCCGGGCATCCCCAGGCCCTTCGACGCGGCCTTGGTGGTGACCGACGGCACGGCCGCCTGGCCCGGCTTCCCGTCGGCCAACGGCGTGACCATGACGGCGGGCGCCTTCTCGAGGCGTGCGTTCAGGCGCGCGGTCTCGCCCGACGTGACGGTCACCTTGGTCGTGTACTCCTTGAAGCCATCCTTGCGCACGGCGATCGTGTGCGCGCCCGGGCCGAGCGTGACGCCCTCGGGCCTCACCTCGCCGTAGTTGCGCCCGTTCACGAACACCAGCGCGCCGGGCTCGCTGCACTCGATCTGCACGGTGCCGGCCAGGCCGCTCGCGAAGCGCACCTCGAGCGGGTTCTCGATGCCCTTGGTGATCGTCACGTCGAGCTGGGCGTGCCGCCCCTCGGAGATGACCACGATCGAGTGATCGCCGGCCGTCAGCCACTTGCGGGGCTGGTTCGGCCCGAGGCCCGGAGTCTTCTGCCCGTCGATGAAGAGCAGCGCCTCCTTGGGCAGGTTCTCGAGCTTCACGATGCCCTTGGTGGCGCCGAGTTGGGCCTTTGCCACGTCGTGAATCTTGGCGTACTTGGCCTTCAGGTCTTCCTTCAGGGTCGAGGGGTCCAGCTTCCAGAGCCACTCGAAGGCGGTCTCGTACTCCTCGAGGTGCAGGCTGGTCAGGGCCACGTTCAGGGCGATGACCTCGTGCTGGAAGATCTTGTAGGCCGCCTCGAACTTGGTGCGCGCGTTCCGATAGTCGTTGGCCTTCAAGAGCTCGGTGCCCTCGTCGTTCAACTTGCGCGCGTCTTCCTTGGGCCCCGCCAGCGCCAGGCTCGCGACCAGCAGCACGACGAGCCCCACCATCCATCTCGTTCGACCGATCATCTGCCGCTTCCTGCGATGCTCCTGAGGACTCGATGATCGCCCCGAGAGCGGGGCGTGTCAAGCCGGGCCCCTGCGCCGACGGCCCCGGAATTCTTGCGCCGCGACGGCTTCCCGGCTACAACTGGGGCCATGGAGAAGGTTTGTCCCAAGTGCAACAAGTCGTACCCGGTTGACACGGTGTACTGCGCCGATGACCAGGAGCGCCTGATCATCGTTCGCGGCGAGATGTTGACCGAGGGCCTGATCGTCGACGAGCGCTACCGCATCCTCAGCCTGCTCGGCAAGGGTGGCATGGGCGCCGTCTACCGGGCCTACCAGCTGCTCATGGATCGCGAGGTGGCCTTCAAGGTCCTGAAGAGCGACATCGGCGACCCCTCGGTCGTGAAGCGCTTCTTCATCGAGGCCAAGTCGGCCAGCCGCCTGACGCACCCCAACACCATCACCATCTTCGACTTCGGGCAGACCAAAGAGGGCCTGCTCTACATGGCCATGGAGCTGGTCAAGGGCCAGTCGCTGGCCAAGATCATCAAGGACAACGGCGCGCTCCCCGCCGAGCGCTCCGTCGCCATCGTCAGCCAGATCTGCGACTCGATCGCCGAGGCGCACGCGCAGGGGATCATCCACCGCGATCTGAAGCCCGACAACATCCTGATCGAGAACAAGGAGTGGAACCCGGACTTCGTGAAGGTGCTCGACTTCGGTATCGCCAAGCTCATCGACGGCGAGGGCGCTGGCGTCACGAAGACCGGCATCGTGTGCGGCACGCCGCAGTACATGAGCCCCGAGGCCATCACCGGCCAGCCCATCACGCCGGCGGCCGACCTGTACAGCCTGGGCATCATCCTCTACGAGATGCTGTCGGGGGTACCGCCCTTCCAGGCCGAGACCCCCATGAAGCTGCTGCTCAGCCACCTGAACGAGCAGCCCAAATCGCTGGTGGTGCCCGGCACGAGCATCGAGATCCCGGTGCAGCTCGATCGCTTCATCATGCGGGTGCTCTCGAAAAACCCCGCGGCCAGGCCCGCCACGGCGCGCCAGTTCAAGGAAGAGCTGGTGGCCAGCCTGCGCGAGTTCAAGAAGCGGCCGAGCACCACGACCATGAAGGCCATGGGCACCGGCCAGACGGGCGCGCGCGAGCTGATCGAGGCCGAGCGCGTCGAGGAGCAGGCCCGCAAGACGCTGCGCGCCGACGAGCCCGCGCCCGACCTGTCGGGGCTCCCGGGCGGTCGGCCCGCCACGGGCCCGGCCCCCAAGCCCACCTCGGCGTCTGTGCGACCTCCGCAGCCCGAGGCCAACCTGGTCTCGGCGGCGGTCGCCTACGAAGACCTCGAGCGCGCCGTGGGCGGCAGCTCGAAGAAGGGCCTGCTGATCGGCGCCGCGGCCTTCGCCCTGGTGGGCGTGGGGGTGCTGGTCTGGGCGTTGCAGGGCGGCAAGAAGCCCGCGCTGCCCGTCGAGCAGGAGCCCGTCGTGGCCACGGCGTCCGCCCCGGCCGAGGCCCCGAAGGCGCCCGAGATGCCCGCGCCCGCGCCTGAACCCCTGAAGGCGCGCCTCGAGTCCACGCCGCCCGGCGCCCGCGTGTCGCTGAACGGCGCCGACGCGTGCGTCACTCCCTGCGATCTGACCTTCGACGCGGCCGAGAAGGGGGCGAAGAAGGTGTACCTCGTCACGCTCGACGCGTACCAGCCCACGCCCCTGATCCTGACGGTGGGCGAGAAGCCGCTGTGGAGCGTGACCCTGACCGCCGCGCCGGCGCCCGCGCCCGCCCCTGCCCCCGCACCCCAGGTCGCGAAGCCCGTCGAGGCGAAGCCGGTCGTGACGGCCCCCAAGCCCGCCGCGCCCAAGCCTAAGCCCGCGGCGGCGCCCAAGAAGAAGAAGGTCGACATCGACATCGAGCCGTCGAGCTTCTAGGTCTTTCTCTGCCCTGGAGGCGCGCATGACGAACCGGACCCTGGCCCGCCTGGTGCTGGTGGCGCTGACCTGCGTGGTGGTGTCGAACGTCACGGTGTGGATCTTCGGGGCGTTCCAGGCCCTGGGCGCCGGGGCCGGGGCGCTGCTCATCGGCGTCGCGACGTGGTGGTGCCGGCGCCAGGCCCTGGCGGGGGTACAGAAGTCGGCGCGCTACTGGCTGTGGATGACGCTGCCGCTGGTGCTGTTCACGGTGGCGCCCATCGCGGTGCGGGTCGTGCAGTTCTTCACGTCCGACGCCTCGTCGGGCCTCGTCTCGCTGGCGAACGTCGTCGCATTCGCGGTCAGCTTCGCGCTGCCGGTGCTGCTGCTGGGTGTCGTGTACGTGGGGCTGATGCGGCGCGAGCCCGGGACCAAGCCCCAGAGCCCGGACCCCTCGATGCCGATCGCGTAGGGTACCCTACGGCCCCGTCCCCTCGAACGCCGCCGCGAACACGTCGAAGTCGGCCTGGTCGATCTTGCCGTCGTAGGCCAGGTCCAGGTAATCCGGGTAGTTGGCGTTCGGGTAGAAGAAGTCGCCCTGGTCGGTGCTGTGGACCAGGTTCCGCTGCATGCCGGTCGTGAAGCGGATCACGTCGAGGCCGTTCACCTCGCCGTCGAGGTTCGGGTCGGCGGGGTTCGCGAGGGTCAGGCGGCGCAGTTGGCGGCGGTCCGGGTCGACCGACACGAGCAGCGGATCGGCGCCGAAGGGCACCAGGACCTCGGTGGTGGCGTCGTCGACCCACACCGACTGCTCAGCGGCGTCGACGCCGGCGGCCAGCACGCGCACGGGCAGGTGCATCTTGAAGACCTTCTCGGTCTGGGTCTGCTCCAGGCGCAGGCTGACGCCCTGCTCGGTGCGGGTCGCCGAGACCAGGAAGCCCGGGTAGCCGCGGCCGTAGACCCACTGGTCGAAGAACCAGCCGAGGTCCTGGCCCGAGCTCTCCTCGATGGCGGCCGCGAAGTCGGCGTTGCCCGCGAAGGCGTAGGCGAACTTCGAGACGTGGTGCCGCATGGCCGCGAAGAAGGCGTCGTCGCCCAGCTCGAAGCGCAGCATGTCGAGGATGAAGGCGCCCTTGTCGTACACGATGGTCTGGTAGAACTCGGACAGGTAGATCTGGTAGTGCGAGATGGGCTTGTCCTGGTCGGACGGCACCTGGTACTGGTACATGAGCCCGTCGGTCAGGAACTGTCGCCGCTGGCCGGTGCTCTCGGCGTTGAAGAGGCAGCTCGAGAACTCGGCGAAGCCCTCGGAGAGCCAGACCGAGTCGGGCGACCACACGCTGACCAGGTTGCCCCACCACTGGTGGCCGAGCTCGTGGGAGATCAGCTCGTTCATCATGCCGCCGCCCGGGTGGTCGCTCATCTGGAACGCCCACGACAAGAGGAAGATGGTCGACAGCGGGCCGTAGCCGCCGCCGAAGCTGTTGCCGATCTCGACGATGTCCATCTTGGACCAGGGGAAGGGCGCGAAGCGGTCTCCGTACAGCGTGAGCACCTGGTCGGTCACGGGGACCATCTCGGCGGCCGAGGCCTGGTTCTCGGGCAGGCTCCACACGGTGATGGGGATCCCCGACGGGTCGTCGGTCACGGTCTGGTAGGGCGCCACGCCGAAGCTGAAGAAGGTGGTCGGGACGGTGTGATCCCAGGTGTAGACGTGGGCGCCGCCCTCGTCGGTGATCGAGACCAGCGTGCCGGTGGCGGCCGCGGCGTAGTCCGGCGGCACCGCCAGGCGCAGCGTGCCCACGAAGGGGTCGGAGCTGTTCAGGTTCTCTGGGAAGTAGCCCGCGTACGTGACGTACGTGATGGGCGTCGCGAACTCGCAGGCCGCCACCATGTTGCTCTCGCAGCTTACCGAGCCGGTCGCGGCCATGCGGAAGGTGAACGACTCGCCCGCGGCCAGCAGGTGGTCGGGCACCACGGTGAAAAAGCCGCTGCCCGTGACCTCGTTCTCGAGCGGCGTGTCGTCCACCAGGCGCACCCACAGGACGGGCGGCAGTTGGTAGCTGAGCTGGATCTGGTCCAGGGCCTCCTGGTTGCTGATCACCGTGATGGTGCTGAACACGGTCAGGTCGTTCTCGCCGGGCTTCACGAACACGTCGAGGTCGACGCGCTGCACGTCGTAGAGGCCCTGGGGGCCGTTGTCGTACAGGGTGGTCGCGGTCGGGGGCAGCCCCTGGAAGCGGGCGAGGGGGGGCGCCTCGGCGGCGCGCAGTTGGCGCCGGGCGGCCAGGCCGGGCTCGAGGCGGTTGGTGAGCGGGCTGCCGGGCGTCCCCTCGGCCGTGCTCCCCTCGACGATGCTCGGGGCAGGCGGGGCGGGCGCGGCCAGGACCTCGGAGGCGAGCAGGAGCAGCAGGACGGCCAGCCTACTCATGGTCGCCCTCCTTCGCCGCGGTCACGGTGAGGCCGACGCGCTCGAGGGGCAGCGCGGTCCAGTCGGGCGAGACGGCCACGGTGTCGGGGAAGCCGAGCGACACGTCGAAGGTGCCGGCGGCCTTCACCTGCAGGCGGACCTGGACGAGCGCGGTGGGTGCCGCGAGGGCGCCCGTGAACTGCGAGCCGCCGCCGAACAGTTGGTCGGCGCGGCGCATCAACCCCAGGCCGCCCTGCACCGAACCCGGCGTCGAGCGAGCCAACAGGCCCCAGGTGGTCGAGCCGGTCTCGGGCGGCGTGAAGAGCTTCGTGACGCTCACGACCTCGGCCCGGGCCGGGTCGACGCCCAGGTGGAACGACAGGCCGAGGAGGTCCGCGAAGGCGCTGGCCTCGACGGCCACGGTGACGGTGCCGCCCTGCGGGTCGGTGGCCACGGGCTTCACGCGCACCCACGCGTCGGTGGCGGGCTCGGCGCCCTCGGTCGTGAGGATCCACGTCGGCGAGGGGGGCACGTCGGCGGTGTCGACCGCGTCGGTGGCGTCCGCGTCGGCCACGACCGCGTCCTTGCCCCGACCGTCGGGGACGGCGTCGGGCACGTCGGCCAGCGCATCCGTGGCCTCGACGTGGGCGTCGAGGGTGTCGGCGGGGTCGACGGGGTCGCTCGTGACGGTACAGGCCGTCGTCAGGGCCAGGAGCAGCAGTCCCACGCACAGAGGTCGAAGCATCGCGGGTCCTCCGCAAACCAGAGCCGGCACTCTAGTGAGGAATGGCGCGCGGCGTCAAGGAGATCGGCCCGTCGAGCCCCCTCGGGCCCGGGTCCGGGCCCTTGACGCGTCGGGGCGACGCCTTACCTTGCCGCTTGAGTTGATGAGCATTCGCTCATGAAGGAGAACGGGATGGCCCTGTTGGATGACCGCAGCCGTGGCGTCGTGAAGGAATTGTTCGAGAAGACCCTGACCCGACCCGTGCACGTCGAGCTGTACGCCGGCGCCGAGAATGCCGAGACCGTGGGGTTCTCGCGCGACCTGCTGACCGAGCTGAACGCCCTCGACGGGCGCGTGACGTGGAGCGAGAAGCCGCTCGATGACGATGCGCGGGCGCTGGGCGTCGTGGCGTCCCCCACGCTGCTGGTCGGCCGCGAGCTCGGCTACCGCGTCGAGTACTGGGGCGCGCCGCTCGGGCTGGAAGCCGAGGGCTTCCTCGAGGCCCTGGGGATGGTCTCGGCGGGGACGAGCGGGCTCGCAGAGGAGAGCCGGGAGCTGCTGGCGCTCCTCGATCGGGACGTGCGGCTGTACGCCTTCGTGACGCCCACCTGTCCCTACTGTCCGCGCTCGGTCAAGCTGAACCACCAGATCGCGATCGAGCGCCCCGGGCTCGTGCGTTCCATCGCCGTCGAAGCGCAGGAGAACCCGGAGCTGTCGCAGCGGTACCGCGTGTCGTCGGTGCCCCAGCAGCTGGTGAACGAGGATCTGTCCACGGTCACGGTGGGCGCCCAGCCCGAGGCCGCGATCGTGCGCCTGGCGCTGGAGAAGGGGGTCTCGGACCCGGCCTCGATCGCGGCGGTGGAGCAGGCCCTGCGCGCGGCCCGGACCACGTTCGTCGACGCCCCAGCCAAGCCCGTCGAGGTCGGCGACGACACCTTCGACGCCGCGCTCTCGAAGTACCCGCTGCTGGTCGTCGACTTCTGGGCCGAGTGGTGCGGGCCCTGCCGCATGGTGGCGCCGGTCGTGTCGGAACTGGCGGGCGAGTTGCAGGGCAAGGTGGCCTTCGCCAAGCTCGACACCGAGGCCAACCAGCAGACGGCGGCGCGCTACAACGTGGCGTCGATCCCCACGCTGATCGTGTTCCGGAACGGTCAGGAGGTCGATCGCCTGGTAGGCGCGCGCCCCAAGGCCGCGCTGCAGAACGAACTTCAGCGGCACCTCGTCGCGCAGTGAGGCGCGCGTCAATCCGAGGGGGCCGCTCCAAGCCTGGAGGCCAGCGCGGAGACGACGCCGGCCTCGTCGGTCGCGTCGAACACCTCTTCGAGCTCGACCGTCTTCAACGGCACGCGCTGCGCCAGGCGCGTCAGGTACTTCTCCTGGTGCGTGCGGCGCGCGTCCATGAAGCGCAGCACGGCCCGGGCGTCGGCGAGCCCGGACTCACCGGGGCTCTGCCGCGCCAGGTCGGACAGCAGGTCGCCCAGGCCCTTCTCGAGGCGCGGCGGGAACAGGCGATCGACCAGCAGGGCGCCCAGCGGAATGCCCACCTGCTCGCGCATGGTGCGGTACAGGTCCTCGGTCTCCTCGGCGGGGAGCTCCTCGGCCAGCGTCACGAGGTGCATGACCGTGCGGGCGGGGTCCTCGAGCATCTTGCGGATGCGCGCGGCGTCGTCGTGCAGCGGCCCCCCGCCCACCGCCTCGGTGATCACCCGGGGCAGCAGGAACAGGAGGATGCCCTCGCCCGTCACCGGCGCGTCGACCACTACGTGGTCCCAGCCCCCCGTGCGCACCGTGTGCTCGAGCTTGCCGATCACCAGCAGCTCGTCGAGCGCGGGCACCAGGCGGGTGAGCGCGCGCACCACGGCGTTCTGGAAGATGAGCCTGTACGCCGCGCGGAAGTGCAGCTTCAGGAGCGCGTACTCCTCGAGGCACGCCTCGGGGGCGAAGACCTGCGTGTACAGGCCCGGGGCCACCTGGACCGGGGCTCGCGTCGACGGGGTGCGGCCGAACAGTTCGGCCACGTGCCCCTTCTGCACCAACTCGACCACCAGCGTGCGGGCGCCGCGGCGCGCCAGGGCCAGCCCCAGGGCCGCGGCGCAGGTGGTCTTGCCCACGCCACCCTTGCCCTCGACCAGGATGAGGGGGCGCGCCAGGGTCTGGATCATGCCGGGCCTCCGGCCAGCTCGACGCGGTTGCGGCCGCCTTGCTTGGCGCGGTACAGCGCCTCGTCGACCGACTTCATCAGCTCGTCGGGCGTGCTGCCGGCGTTGGGGAACACGCCCACGCCCACCGACGCCGTGATGGGCAGGCGGAGGCCTCGCACGACCACCTCGAGGGCTTCGACGCGCGCGCGCAGGCGCTCGGCGAAGACGCAGGCACCCTCGAGCGCGGTGTCGGGCAGCAGCACCACGAACTCCTCACCGCCGTAGCGCGCCGGCACGTCGTCGCCGCGGGCCAGCGCCCGGAGCAGCGAGCCCAGCTCACGCAGCACCGCGTCGCCGGCGTCGTGGCCGTGGGTGTCGTTGACGCGCTTGAAGTGGTCGAGGTCGAGCATGACCAGCGCGAAGGGGCGGCCGTGGCGGCGGGCGCGCTGAACCTCTTCGCCGAGGCGGGAGGTGAAGTAGCGCTTGTTGTGCACGCCGGTCAGGTGATCGGCGATGGCCAGCGACGTCAGGCGATCGAGCACGACGAGCTCGTGCAGGTGCTCGGCGGCCGTGCGCAGCGCGAGGGACAGCATGGAGCGCAGGTCGGGGGAGCGGAAGACCTGCGCGTCGGGCGTGGCCACCACGAAGGCCACCGATAGGAGCGGGCTCGGCGCGACCCCCTCGACGTACCAGCCGCGCGCCCCGGCGAACCAGGAGCCGGCGGCCTCCGGCAGCAGGGCTTCGGCGCGGGCGCGGGCCAGCGCGTCGATCTCGGCCTCGAAGCCGTCGCGTGGCACGGGGTCGGCCAGCGGCCACGCGGCGGGCCAGCTCTCGGCGGGGGTGACGCCCAGCAGGCGCGCCTCGCCCGTGCGCTCGCCCGCCAGCTCGAGCACAGCCAGGCGGTGCGGCCCGATCAGCGAGTCGAGCAGCCCGGCCACGTGGTCGGCGACCAGCTCGGGCGCCTCGACCGGCCGGAGCGCCTCGCCGAAGCGGTACACGCCGCCGAGCAGCTCGTTCCAGGCTTCGAGCGCCGCGATGCGGCGCGCCTGGGCGTCGAGGTCCTGCAGCGCGTCGGCCACGCTGTCGAGGGCGGCGGGCGCGTGCCCGGGGGGCGGCTGGTCCGCCAACAGCAGCCACAACCCGCGCCGCTCGCCCCCGCGCTCGACGGGCTCGAGCGCCAACGTGCCGGTGGGCGCCGGCCCGCCGGTGAAGGGCAGTTGGGCGGGCCGAAGCTGGTCGGCCGGCACGTTGATGCGCCCGTTCGCGGCGCGCTCGGCCAGCAGCATCACCCCCTCGCCGCAGGGCACGCGCACGCGCAGCCGCCGCCCGCCGCCGCTGCAGGCCCCGGCCAGCACCCAGTCGGCGCCGTCGCGACGGTAGAGCGCGAGCTCGGAGAGCCCGAGCGCCAAGCGCAGGCCCTCGAGCAGCACGTCGAGTTGGGGCGGCCCGGGAGCGCGGGCGCCGGGGTTCAGGGCCGGGGACGCCAGCGTCCAGCTCGGGCCGCGCGGGCCGCTGCGGCGCTGCAGGCGATACCAGAGCTCCTGGAACATCCCGATGGGCAACCGATGCGGGGGGGGCTGGGTGGGCATGGACGGAGTTTCGCGCGTCAGGCGGCAGGGGTGAGGACCAAGCCGGCCCAGCCGCTGGCCTGGATCGCGGCCAGCAGCGTCTCGGGGCGGAGCGGCTTGACCAGGTAGCCGTCGGCGCCGTGCGCGAAGGCGATATCGACGCGCTCCTGCTCCTGGGCGCCGCTCAACATGATGACCTTCACGGGCGCACGGCCGGGGTCGTCGCGCAGGCGATCGAGGATCTCGAGGCCGGTCACGCGCGGCAGGTGCAGATCGAGCAGCACGAGGCCCACGTCGAGCGCGGCGAAGTCGCCCCGTCCGAAGAGCGCGTCGCAGGCATCTTCTCCGTTGTCGAGGTGCACGACCCGATTGGCGACGTGCGCCGCCCTCAGGGCGCGTTTGCTGAACCAGGTGTCATCGGGATCGTCGTCGACGAGCAGGATCACCTGGGGTTCGAACTGCTCGGCCATCGATCAGCCCCGGAGCGTGTTTCCCATGACGGATGCTCGCAGTGTATCAATGATTGAACGCCGAGACCAGCGCCAGGATCTCGACCTTGTTGCCGTAGACCTGCGCCAGGGCCTGCACGCGCGCCATGCGGGGCTCCAGCTGCTCTCGGGCGCGCTTCACGAAGAGCTCGCGCTCGGCGGGCGGCATGGCGTCGAGCAGCGCGCGCCCCTGGCGCGTGTTGTCGCGGAAGGCCTCGCGGTGCTCGGCCACGTAGGTCGTCAGCTCGGCCACGATGGCGGCCTCGTCGCCCCGGTGCTCCTCGAGGATGGCGATGGCGTCGTCGAGGAAGCCCATGCCCTCGGCCAGCAGCCGCTCGGAGGGCGACGCGCAGCGCACGAGCGCCCCGACGACCAGGACCAGCAACGCCGCGCGGGACGCGACACGAATCATGGGAGGCCTCCGCAGGACGGTAGACAGAGCAGGTTATTCCATTGGCGGGGGCGGGGTGTCAAACTATGATGCGCGAGGCCCCGATCTCCTGGAGACACGCGTGGACTCCGACATCGTCATGCGCCTGCTCATCGTGTTCGTGCCCATGCTGCTCTCGCTCACCGTCCACGAGTGCGCGCACGCGTGGTCGGCCAGCCTGCTCGGCGACGACACCGCGCGCGTCCAGGGGCGGCTCTCGCTGAACCCGCTCGTGCACGTCGACCTGTTCGGGACCGTGCTCCTGCCGCTCTTGCTCACCATCTCGGGCGCCAGCTTCTTCCTCGGCTGGGCCAAGCCCGTGCCGGTGAACCCGGTCAACTTCACGGGCCGCCTGCGCATGAGCACCGGCATGATGCTCACCGCCGCCGCGGGCCCGATCTCGAACCTGATTCTGGCGGTGGCGTCGGTGGCGACGATGAAGGCCCTGCTCGTGAGCGGGGTCCACTCCTCCGGCGTGTTCATGCTGCTGTACTACATGCTCTCCATCAACATCGGCCTGGCCCTCTTCAACCTTATCCCGTTCCCCCCGCTCGACGGCTCGCGCGTGCTGATCGGGCTCCTGCCGACGCGGTTCCAGGGCCTGTTCGGCTTCCTCGAGCACAACCCGTGGCTCTACCTGGTCGGCTTCTTCGTCATCCTGCAGTTCGCGAGCACCGTCATCGGGCCGCCCTATGTCGCCCTGCTGCGCGGCCTGCTGTCGTTGTTCGGCATCCCGCTCGGGTGACCGGCGCATGGCCGAGGTCTCCCTCCACCGCTTCCTGAAGTCCACGCGCCGCTTCTCGGTGCGCGAGGCCGAGCGCCTGATCCGCGAGGGCCACGTGACGGTCGACGGCGGGGTGGTCGACCGCCCCGAGGTGCGCGTCGAGGGCTCGCGGGCGGTGGTGACGGTCGACGGGCAGATTGTCGCGCCCGCCGTCCAGGCCGACGAGGCGCCCGCCGTCTGGCTGTACCACAAGCCCGCCGGGCTGGTGTGTACCCGCAGCGACGAGCACGGGCGCCGCACCATCTACGACGCGCTGCCGGCGGAGCTCGGCTACGTGTTCTCGGTGGGGCGGCTCGACCTCATGAGCGAGGGGGCGCTCCTGCTCACCAGCGACGGCGATCTGTCGCGCCGGCTGGCCGATCCGCGCTTCCACGTGGCCAAGGTCTACCGGGTCAAGCTGCGCGGCAACGTGACGCACGTGGTGCTCGAGAAGCTGGCGGCCGGCGTGGCGCTCGACGGCGTGCGCACGCGGCCGTGCCGCATCGAGATCGACCAGCGCGTCGAGGGCAGCACCTGGACGCGCTGGACCCTGACCGAGGGCAAGAACCGCCAGATCCGACGCATGGCCGAGACCGCGGGGCTGGCCGTGCAGCGCCTGTTGCGCGTCGAGCTCGCCGGGCTCGCGCTCGGCAGGCTGGCGCCCGGCGAGCTGCGCCGGCTGGACCCGGCCGAGGTGCGATCGTTGTTGGCTTCGTCGGAAGGAGGAGCGGATGGACCCCGTTGAACGCTACTCGCGCCACACGCTGCTGTCCGAGATCGGCCGCGAGGGCCAGGCGCGCATCGGCCGGTCGTCGGTGCTGATCGTGGGCTGCGGCGCGCTCGGCACGGCCCAGAGCGAGCGCCTGGTGCGCGCCGGCGTGGGGCGTGTGCGCGTGGTCGACCGCGACTTCGTCACCGAGTCGAACCTGCAGCGCCAGACGCTGTTCGTCGACGCCGACGTGGCGGCGCGCCTGCCCAAGGCGGCCGTGCTGGCGGAGCGCCTGCGCACGCTGAACCCCGGCGTGACCGTCGAGGGCGTGGTCGACGACGTGAACCCCGACACCATCCGCGGGCTGCTCGCGGGCATGGACCTGGTGCTCGACGCCACCGACAACTTCGAGACGCGCTTCCTGGTGAATGACGCCTGCCTCGACGCGGGCACCCCGTGGGTCTACGGCGGCGTGGTGGGCACGGCGGGCATGACCTTGAACGTCCGCCCCGGGCGCGGCCCGTGCCTGCGCTGCCTGGTGCGCGACCTGCCCCCGGCCGGTGCGCTGCCCACCTGTGACACCGCGGGCATCCTCAACACGCTGCCCTGGACCATCGCCGCCATCCAGGTGACCGAGGGGCTGAAGATCCTGCTGGACGACCCCGCGGCGCGCGACGACCTGCTGTTCGTCGACCTGTGGTCCAACAGCTTCCAGCGCATCGCCCTGAAGCCCGACCCCACCTGCCCGGCCTGCGCGCTCGGCGAGCGGCCCTACCTGGCGGGCGCAGGGCACCTGGCGCCGGTCAAGCTGTGCGGTCGCGACACCGTGCAGATCCGCCCGTCGCAGCCGGCGGCGCTCGACCTCAAGGCGCTTGCGGCCGCCCTCGAGGGGCGCGCGGCCGACGTGGTCTGCAACGGCTTCCTGCTGGCCTTCCACGCCGAGCGCTACGACGTCACGCTCTTCCCCGACGGCCGCGCGCTGGTGCGCGGCACCACCGACCCCGGCGAGGCGCGCGCCGTCTACGCAAGATACGTAGGGAATTGAGCTCCCGCTACCGTACGACCTCGGAGGCCTGGCGCGAGCGCTTCGGCGGGCGCGTGCAGCGCATCCCCGTCGCTGTCGACGCGGGCTGCCCCGTGCGCGACGGCACGCTCGGTCGCTCAGGCTGCGCCTTCTGCGCCGCGTCGGCGCTGGCGATGCGCTGGCTCGACCAGCGCGGATCCGTGCGCGAGCAGGTGGAGCGCGGGCTCCAGGCCGTGCGGCGCCGTTTCGGGGCGGCCTTCGGCCTGGCCTACTTCCAGAACCACACGGCCACGTGGCGCCCCGCCGCCGAGTTGGCGCGGGACCTGGACGACGCGCTCGGCGTGCCCGGCATCGTGGGCGTGGCCGTGGGGGCGCGGCCCGACGCGCTGGCCGACGACGTGGTGGCCGTGCTGGCCGCCGCCGGACGACGCGCGCACGTCGAGGTCGAACTGGGCGTGCAGAGCGCCTCGGAGCGCGTCCTGGCCGAGATGGGGCGCGGCCACGGCGTGGCGGCCTCGCGCGACGCCGCGGCGCGGGTGAAGGCGGCCGGGCTCTCGCTCACCGCCCACGTGATCGTGGGGTGGCCGGGCGAGGGCCCCGACGACCGGGCGCGGACGATCGAGCTCGTGAACGAGCTGGGCGCGGACGGGGTGAAGCTGCACAACCTGCACGTGCTGCGGGGCACGCCCCTGGCCGAGCGGTACGAGGCCGCGCCGTTCCCGCTGCTCTCCAGGGACGCCTACCTCGACGCGCTCTGCGAGCTGCTCCCCCTGCTCGATCCGCAGGTCGTCGTGCACCGCGTGGTGGCCCAGGCGCTGCCCGACCTGCTGCTGGCTCCCGAGTGGATGCGCGCGCCCGCCGGTTTTCGAGAAGCCCTTGACTCCCGGCTCGCGGCGCGCGACATCTGGCAGGGACGGAGGTGTCCATGAAGACCGCCCTGTTGCTGACCGCCCACGCCGACGACGCCGAGTTCTTTACCGGGGGCACCGTGTTGAAGCTGATCGACGAGGGCTGGATCGTGCGCGAGGTCATCGCCACCGACAACAGCAAGGGCAGCTACGAGCTCGACGCTGCCACGCTGCTCGCCCAGAGTCGCGACCGCGAGGCGCGCGCCGTGGCGCTCGCCATGGGCAAGGCCTCGGTCGAGTTCCTGGGCTACCCCGACGGCGACCTGGGCGCGGTACCGCCCCTCGAGCTGCGGGGGCGCCTCATGGGCGCGATACGCCGCTATCGCCCGTGCCTGGTGCTGACCTTCGACCCCTTCGCGAACTTCGAGAGCCACCCCGACCACCGCGCGGTGGCCTGGGCCGCGCTCGAGGCCACCGTCTTCGCGGGGCTGCCGCTCTACCACCCCGAGCACCGCGCCCAGGGGCTGACCGCGCACACCGTGGCCGAGCGGTTGTACTTCGCCAAGAACCCGTCGAACTTCAATTACTTCGTCGATATCGGGCCGGTGCTGCAGCGCAAGATCGACGCGCTCCTGCTGCACGATTCGCAGATGAAGCTGACGGTCGACGACATGCGCGCCGGCGTCGACGCCACCGGCGAAGCCTCCGAGCTGATCCCGCTGCTCGACCGCGAGAACCCGCGACCCGCCCTCGAGTTCTTCCTGCGGGCCTGGGCCCAGCGCCTGGCCGGCCTCTCCAACCTGCCGGGCGTCGAGCTGGCCGAGGGCTTCCGCCGCGAGACGGCCGCCGATATTTTTTCGTAAATACCTGAAAACAGCCGTTGGTATGCGGCTAGGGCGACGCCGGGAAGTAGAGCTCGACGGTCACGCCCTCGCCCGCCCGGCTGCAGATGCGTGTGCCCCCGCCGCAGGCCTTCAGGGCGTTCTCGACCACGTTGAGGCCGAGGCCCAGCCGCTGCCGCCCCTTGGTCGTGAAGAAAGGCTTGCGGACGCTCTCCTGGATCTCGTCGGGGATGCCCGGCCCGTTGTCGGCGAACGAAACTCGCACGTAGCGACCCGGGGCCAGCGCCAGCGCGCCCTGCTCCAGCCGCTCGGCCAGCACCAGGCCCTCGACCCGCACCGAGATGCGCGCGCCGGAGCGCCCCTCGACCGCTTCGCGGGCGTTCGTCAGGAGGTGCAGCAGCGCTTCGCGGATCTGGGCCTCGTTGCCCGTGACCACGGGCAGGTCATCGGCCGAGGACAGCTCGAGCGCCACGCTGCTGCCCGAGACGTGCAGGCGGAAGGTGTCGACGGTGTAGGCCACCACGTCCTCGAGGCGCAGGTGCTCCTGGCTGCCGTCCTCGAAGCGCGCGAACGAGAACAGCGTCTTGGTGATGTCGAAGGCCTTGCGCGTGGAGTCTTCGATGACCCCGAGCGCGCGGGCGATGGCGGGCTCTTCGCGCAGCTCGCCGGCCAGCACCTGGGCGTAGCCGAGCACCACGCCCAACTGGTTCGACAGGCGGGACGCCAGCCCGTTGGCCAGCATGGCCAGGGCCTGCACGCTGCTCTCGCCGCCGCCCTCGCCCCCCGGGAACGGGTCGCCCTCGGACACGAAGGTCACCACCTCGGCCACCAGGCGGGTCACGCCGTCGGGCCCCGGCAGGGGGACCAGGTGGCTGCGTCGGAAGCCGCTGCGACCCGTCCGCGGCACGAAGTAGCGCACGGTGCCCGACTCGACGGTCTGGCCGGCGAGGGCCAGCTCGAGCAGCGCGTCGACCCCCTTCTCGGCCAGGAAGGGGAACTCCGCGAGGGCGTTCTTCCCGATCACGGCGTTGCGGGGCACGCCGGTCGCGACCTCCATGCGGCGGTTCCAGAAGCGGATCGTGCGATCGGCGTCGAAGACGACCACGCCCTGGTCGACGGCGTCGAGCAAGCGGACCTCGAGGGGAAGCACGGACGCGGGAGAGGGGGACGCTTGCAGGCTCATGGCCCTCGTGGAGACGCTCGAACCGTGAAGAGTGTAGGGACGGTACCCGGCGAACGCAATCGTCCGATCGCCGCCGATTTGACCTGCCGGCGCCGGTTCGGTATTTTCCTCAGCCGGAGACTGTGAACGGCGGAGGCCTCCCCCATGCGACGTCCCGCGCTGCTGCTCGCGGCGCTGCTCCTGCTCGTTTGTCGCCCCGGCGCCGCCCAGCAGCTGGGCAGCTCCACGCGCAAGGTGGCGCTGTCGGGCGCCAACCACGCCTTCTCGAACGGCACCAGCGCGGTGCACGCGAACCCGGCCGGCATGTCCCTCGTGTACCAGTACATGATCGAGGCCAACTACCAGTATTGGCGGGGCCCCAACGACCACCAGACCACCCTCACGCTGGTCGACAGCGCCACCAACCAGGCCTTCGCGCTGGGCGGCGCCTACACCTACCACCACGGGCTGTTTGCCAGCGCCGGCGGAAAGCCCACGAGCGTCCACGGCGTGCAGGTCGGGGCGTCGACCGGGTTCCAGACCGGCGGCCTGGGCGTGTACCTGGGGGGCGAGTACAAGTACCTGGGCGCCTCGTCCGAGTCGGTCAGCGACGCCACCTTCGGCGGCATCCTCACCATCGCGCAGATGGTCAACGTGGGCGTGGTCGGGCACAACCTGTTCGACCCGCACCCCGGCCTGAACCCGCGCGCCCTCACCACCGGCCTCTCGGTGGGCCAGGAGTCCTTCCTGGTGGGCTTCGACGCCACCTTCGACTTCGACACGCGCCCCAACGGCCTGGCCATGATCTACGCCGTGGGCGCCGAGTACTTCATCGCGGGAGCGGCGGGCATCCGCGCCGGGTACAAGCTCGATCGCGCCGCGGGCGACCGGCACAGCGTGTCGGCCGGCGTGGGGTACATCTACAAGGTGTTCGGGGTCGAGATCGCGTTCGAGCAGAACCCCGGGGACGGCAAGGACAACAAGTTCGTCGGGTCGTTCGTGTTCTTCATCCCCTAGGGCCGACCCGAGACGATTCGCCGTCACGAGGCGCCGTCCCATGGCTTCGCCCTGCGCTTGACTTGCATCAGTGACTGCACAAAATAGACACAGTGACTGCGCAAAAGGTCGAGGCATGGTCTCCGCGTACGAGCGTCCGCTGGTGGCAGCGTTGCTGCAGGCCATCGAGCACGTCCCCGCGCTGCTGCACCTGGTGACGGGACCGCGCCAGGTCGGCAAGACCACCGCGGTTCAGACGGTGATGGCGCGTTGGCCGGGAAGGTCGCGCTACGCAGCGGCCGATCGCTTCGTGGCCCCCGCCCCCGAATGGATCGTCACCCAATGGGAAGCCGCTCGTCTCGACGCGCGCGGGGGGCCGGCGCTGCTCGTGCTCGACGAGGTGCACAAGGTGCCGCGCTGGAGCGAGGTGGTCAAGGGCGAGTGGGACGCCGATCGCATCGCGGGGCTCGATCTTCGCGTGGTGCTGCTCGGCTCGTCGGCCATGTTGCTCGCGAAGGGGACGTCCGAGAGCTTGGCCGGTCGCTTCCTGCTGCACCGCTGTCCGCACTGGCGCTTCGGCGAGGTGCGCACCGCGTTCGGATGGGACGTGGACCGCTTCGTGTATTTCGGCGGTTATCCCGGCGCAGCGCCGCTCGCCGACGACGAGGCGCTGTGGCGTACCTACGTCGTGGACTCGCTCATCGAGACGACCCTCGGACGCGACGTGCTCGCGCTCGAGACGGTCAACAAGCCGGCCCTCCTCCGGCAGGTGTTCTCGCTGGCCTGTTCGAGCCCGGCGCAGATCGTGTCGTACACCAAGATGCTCGGCCAACTCCAGGATGCCGGGAACGCGGCGACCGTGGCGCATTACGTCGACCTGCTCGGCCGCGCCTTCCTGGTCAACGGGCTCGGTGCCTTCTCCGAGCGGCCCGTGCGGATGCGTGCTTCCAGCCCCAAGCTGGTTCCCCTGTCGAACGCGTTGGTCTCGGCGCTCGGGCACCGATCGTTCGCCGAATCCCGGGCCGACGCGGCCTGGTGGGGTCGCCTGGTCGAGAACGCCGTGCTGGCACACCTGGTGAACGGCTTGGCTGGAACACCGGCTCAGGTGAGTTGGTGGCGAGAAGGTGACGCAGAGGTCGACGCGGTCGTTCGCAAGGGCTCCAAGCTCTGGGCCGTCGAGGTCAAGACCGGCCGCGTACGGGCACCCCGCGGCCTCGAAGCGTTCCTGAAGGCCCATCGTGGCGCGCGGCCCCTGCTCGTAGGGCGAGGCGGGATAGGGTTCGAGGAGTTCCTCGGGCGTGACCCGGTGGGATGGTTCCTCGAATAGCCGGCCCCCGCCTGCGTCGAATTCCGGTAAGATGCGCGTGCCTCGGAGGGATCCATGAGCTCGCTGCTGCTCTTCCTCGCGTTCTTCCAGCCTGCCCCGAGCCCTGTCGAGGGGCCGGTCGAGACCTGGACGGTCGATACGGCGCTCGCGAAGCTGCAGGCGCGCGTCGACACCATCACCGACCTCACCGCCGACTTCCGCCAGGAGGCCGTGAAGACCGACTCGGGCCTCACCATCGAGCGGCGCGGCAAGCTGTACCTGAAGAAGCCGGGGCTCATGCGCTTCGATTACGCCGAGCCCGATCCCATGTTCTACGTGAGCGACGGTCGCGTGCTGGTGCAATACCTGCCGGCCGACCGCCTGGCCTACAAGCTGGCGGTGCAGGGCTCGTCGCTGGCCGGGCCCTTCCGCTTCCTGGTGGGCGCGGGCCGCGTGACCGACGAGTTCGAGGTCAAGGAGTTCAAGGACCAGGGCGAGCGCGCCGAGTTGACCGTGGTCCCGAAGGAGAAGGGCGCGGCCTACACGAAGCTGACGCTCGGCCTGCACAAGGTGCCCTTCGCGATCGATCGCCTGGCCATCGTCGAGAGCACGGGCAACGTGAACCGCCTCGAGCTCACGAACCAAGCCACCGCCCCCGTCCCGCGCGAGGCCTTCGACGTGACGATCCCGGCCGACGTGCGCGTGCACGACCTGTCGAATCCGGCGGCACGGTAGACGGATCCCGAAAGTCGACACGGGCGCGCGTCGAGCGTATCCTCCAGCCATTCCTCCACGGTGTACGAGGTGACCCATGCTGGCTCGACGAACCCTCTGCCTGCTCGCCGCGTGCCTGGTCCTCGCGCTCTCAGCCGGGTGCGAGAACGACAGCGGCAGCGACGACGGCGGACCGCAGGACGACGTCGCCACGACCGACCCCGGTGGCGGCGGCGGGACCGACTGCGAGACCTTCTGCGCGGACCAGGTGGCCGCGTGCCCCGAGGACGACACGATGGAGAGCTGCGAGAAGAGCTGCGACGAGGCCGACAAGGCGCCCGATCAGGCCGCGCTCGAGTGCGCCGCCGCGGCCATGGACTGCACCGCCACCCGTGCCTGCTGGCCGATGCTCTACAACCCCGTCCCCTGACGCTCCCCGGTCCCCGCCCGCCCCCGGGTCCTTCGGGAGACGATCGGACTCCCCCGGCCGGCCGTTTTCGATAGAATGCGCCGGTTGTCGGACGACAGGACCCGCATGACCCGACCCCGCCGCTTCTTCCTGCACCGCCTGGGCTGCCCCAAGAACGACGTCGACGCCGAGAACATGGCCGGGTTGCTGGTGCAGGAGGGCTTCGAAGCCTGCGACGACCCGACAAGGGCCGACGTGCTGCTGGTCAATACCTGCGGGTTCATCGGCGACGCCAAGACCGAGTCCATCGACGCGGTGCTCGACCTGGCGCGCATCCGGCGGAAGCGCCAGAAGCTGATCGTGACCGGCTGTCTGACCCAGCGCTACGGCGACCAGTTGGCGGTCGAACTGCCCGAGGTCGACGTGTTCGTGGGCACCGGCTCGGTCGATCGCATCCTCGACGCCGTGCGGGGCGCCCCTCGACTCGGCCCTGGGCCTCGCTCGGGGCAGGTGGCGCGCCTTCTACGCGACGGCGACGTGTTCCTGGCCCGCCGCGACACGCCGCGCGTGCGCCTCGACGTGCGGCACACCGCGTACCTGAAGATCGGCGACGGCTGCAACCGGCGTTGCGCCTTCTGCGCCATCCCGCTGTTCAAGGGCCGCCAGCAGAGCCGGCCGTTGCCCGACATCGTGGCCGAGGCGGCCGACCTGGGGCAGGGCGGTGCGAAGGAGCTCGTGCTGGTCGCCCAGGACACCAGCGCCTGGGGCTCGGACCTCACGCCCCCGGCGCGGCTGCCCGAGCTGCTCCAGGCGCTGGCCGGCGTGCCCGGGTACGCCTGGCTGCGCCTGTTGTACCTGTACCCCGATCGCGTCGACGACGCGCTGCTCGATTGCCTGCGCGCGCAGCCGCGGCTGGTGCCCTACCTCGACCTGCCTATGCAGCACGCCAGCGACCGCGTGCTGAAGCGCATGGCGCGCGGCACGACGCGCGGGCAGCTCGAGGCCCTGCTCGACCGGGTGCGGGCGGCGCTGCCCGATGCGGTGTTGCGCACGGCGCTGATCGTGGGCTTCCCCGGCGAGACCGAGGCCGACTTCCTCGAGCTGGTCGACTTCGTCCGCGAGCAGCGCCTGGACCACGTGGGCGTGTTCGCCTACTCCGACGAGGATGGCACGGCCGCCGCCCTGATGGACGGCCAGGTGCCCGAGGACGAGAGCGCGCGCCGCCGCGACGAGCTGATGGCCGTGCAGCAGGGGGTGAGCGCCGAGCGCCTGGCCGCCTGGGTGGGGCGCGACGTCGAGGTGCTGGTCGACGAGATCGAGGAGGACGGCACGCGCGTGGGCCGCACGCGGGGCCAGGCCCCCGAGATCGACGGCGTCACGTACCTGTCGGTGCCGCCCGGCCAGATGCCCCCCGCGGTGGGCGACCTGGTGACGGCGACCATCGTCGACTCGGCCGAGTACGACCTGTTCGCGACGGTGCGATCATGACGCGAGCGACGGCGTTCCTGATCGCGATCCTGGCGTTGCAGGCGGGCGCGAGGGCCCTCGAGCGTGACGCGTTCCACGAGCTGATCCGCTTCGGCGTGCTCCCGCACGGCACGCGCGTGACGCGCGACGTGGTCGCGGACGACGCGCGCGCCGTGACGCTGGCGTGGCCGGTCTCGGGGCGACCCTCGCTCGACGAGGCCACCCTCGACGCGCTGCTCGAGGCGTTTCCGCCGCCCGCCGAGGTGCGGGGGCTGGCGTTGTACCTGGACGATCCCGCGGCCCCCGGCGGCCGCGTGGCGCTCCGCGAGCTGCTGCCGCCCGTACGCCCCGTAGCGCCGAAGCCGGGCGAGGGCGTGGCGGCCTTGGGCGCCGTAGCCGTGGCGGAGGCGGCCCCGATCCCGGTGGTCGTGCCCGTGGATGCCCCGGGCCAGCAGGCGGGCGCCTTGAGCGGCAAGCACGTCTATGTCAGCCAGGGCCACGGCTGGACGTGGACCAGCTACGGCTGGCGCACCCAGCGCGGCAACACCTGGGGCGCGGTCGAGGACTTCCTGAACGCCGAGGCCGTCGACCAGTACCTCTTGCGGTACCTGCAGAACGCCGGAGCCACCACCTGGCCGCTGCGCGAGCCCGACCTGAACCCCTCGATGGTCCTCGTCGACGACGGCGACGGCACGAATCACCCCGAGAACGGCACCTACGAAGAAGTGGGCGACGGCTTCGCCACGTCGACCGCGCCGGGCTTCGCGAACACCGCCCCGCCCTGGGACAGCGGCGACGACGTCATGACAGCGGGCGCCAGCCGCTACCACTACACGTCCGTCGCGGGCGGCCCCCTGGCGCGCTTCACGCCCACCCTGCCCGCCGCGGGCCGCTACCATGTCACCGCCTCGTGGTCGGCCTCGCCGAACCGCGCCTCCGACGCGCACTTCCGGGTACGCCACGCCGGCGGCGCCACTGACCTGCGCGTCGACCAGAAGCGCCACGGCGCCACCTGGGTCGATCTCGGCGAGTTCTGGTTCGCGGCCGGTCACGATCCCGAGCACGGCGCGGTCGAGATCCTGACCGACTCGGCCGACAAGCCCGGGCAGACCGTGGTCGTGCTCGACGCCGTGCGCTTCGGCGGCGGGCTGGGGCTCCTGCGGCGCGGCAGCGGTACCGGTACGCTGTCGCCGACCTCGGAGCGCCCGCGCTGGCAGGAGAACTGCCGCTACAGTGCGCAGTTCAACGGCGCGCCCGCCGACGTGTACGACTACCGCGATGAGGACGGCGCCGACGACGTGGTGGCCCGCTCGCGCTACGCCGCCTGGCAGCACGAGCAGGGCGAGGACGCCGTGTACGTGTCGTGGCACACCAACGCGCCCGCGCCCGCGCAGGGCACATCCACCTACGTCTACGGCCCCAACGGGCCGCCCTCGCCCTTCTCGGAGTTCTCGGGGGCGGCGGGCTCCGACCGCCTGGCCGAGCTGCTGCACGCCGAGCTCTTGAACGACATCCGCCAGGGCTACGACCCCACGTGGCAGGACCGGGGCCTGCACACGGCCTGGTTCGGCGAGGTGAACCCCGACCACAACAACGAGATGCCCTCGGTGCTGGTCGAGGTGGGCTTTCACGACACCGAGGCCGAGTGCCTGAAGATGCAGGATCCGAAGTTCCGGAACCTGGCCGCGCGCGCGTTCTACCAGGGCGTCGTGCGCTACTTCGCCGAAAAGGACGGTACGGAGCCCGTGTTCCTGCCCGAGCCGCCCACCGCCTTCCGCGTGGCCAGCGCCGGCCCCGATCGCGCGCGCCTCTCGTGGGCGGCCCCTCCAACCGACGCCCCCTCGACGGAGCTCGGGGCGGGTGAGGGCGTGCTCGGCGACGCCCCCACCGGCTACGTGCTCTATCACAGCACCGACGGCCGGGCCTTCGACAACGGCGCCGCGCTTGGCCCCGAGCTCACGGCCGAGATCGACGCGGCGCCGGGCGTCGTGCACTTCTACCGCCTGACGGCCGTGAACGCGGGCGGGCAGTCGTTCGCGACGCCGGTGCTCGCGCTCTCGCAGCCGGCCCCCGGCCAGCGTCCGGCGCTGATCGTGGGCGGCTTCGATCGCCTCGACCGCTTCTCGCAGGTGAGCGAGGACCTGTCGGCGTACGATCTCGGGATCGTCCAGCACATGCTGCTGGACCGCATGAACGCCTACGACTACGTGGTGCCCCACGCCCTGGCCCTGGCCGCGCTCGGCCTGCCCTTCGTGTCGGCGTGGCACGACGCTCCGCTCACCGGCGGCGACCTGCTGGCACACGCGTTCGTGCTGTGGCAGGCGGGAGAGGAGTCCACGGCCGACGAGACCTTCTCGGAGGACGAGCTCGCGCACGTCGAGGCCTACGCGTCTGGCGGCGGCACGCTGCTCGTCACGGGCGCCGAGGTGGGCTGGGACCTGGTCGAGCTGGGCCAGGGCGACGAGCCCGCGCGCTTCCGGGCGCTGTTCTCGGCCGACTACGTGAGCGACGACGCGGGCACCACCACCCTCAGCCTGGCCGACGGCACCGAGGCCACGATCGACGACGGCACCGGCGGCGCGTACGACGTCGACTACCCGGATGTGCTGGCGCCCCTGGGGGAGGCCGCCGCCTTCGCCTTCTACGGCGCCGACCAGGCGCAGGTGGCGGGCGTGTGGGCGAAGACCCCCGCCGGCGGCGGTGTGGCGCTCCTGGGCGTGCCGCTCGAGGCCGTGGAGCCCGCGTCGGCGCGCGTGGCGCTCCTGGCCCTGCTCTCCGACGTGCTGGAGCTCGACGCGGCCGTGGGGCAGCCCATCGAGACGCCGCCCGAGCTCCCGGTCGAGCCGACCCCCGAGGCCCCCGCCGAGGTGCAGGACGAGCCGGGCCCCGCGGATCCCGGCGCGCCCGATCCGGGCCTCGACCCCGGTCCCGACCCACGGCCCGACCTGGTGACCGACGACGCGGTCGCGGACGTCACGCCCGACGGCGACGGCGGCGGTGACGGGAGCGGCGGCTCGTGCGCGATCGGGGGCATCCCGTCGGCCGCAACGGGGTTCTTGAGCTTCCTGGCGCTCGCGATTATAGTCGCGCGCCCATTCGGTTTCCCACGAAGGGAGGAGCGTTCATGAGCCCGAAGTCCCGCCTGCCCGCGCTGGCCCTGGTGGTGCTCGGCCTGGCCGCGATCCTGGCGCCCGCGGTGCTGCAAGGCGCCACGCCCGACCCGACCGAGATCCTGAAGAAGATGGACGAGGTCACGTCGGGCTACGCCGACCAGGAGATGGACGTCGACCTGGTCATCGGCGACGTCGACGGCACGAAGAAGACCTACGGCATGATGGTCTGGCAGCAGGGCGAGAAGCGCCTGGTGCGCTTCACCTCCGGCGAGATCAAGGGCATGGCCACCCTCATCGACGGCGACCGCATGTACGTGTTCATGCCGGGCTTCAAGAAGATCCGGCGCATCGCGGCGCACAACATGCAGCAGTCGTTCGCGGGGTCCGACTTCTCGAACGCCGACATGGCGACCATCGCCTGGGCCGACGACTACGACGTGACGCTCGAGCAGGAGACCGCCACCGAGTGGCTGCTGCGCGGCAAGCCCAAGCCCGGCAAGAACATCGAGTACGCCAGCGTGGTGCTGCACGTGGCCAAGGACGGCTATTTCCAGAACTCCGTCGACTACTTCAACGACAAGGGCGAGAAGGTGAAGGAGTTCGAGGGCCGCAACATGCAGGCCTGGGGGTCCGTGAAGCGCTTCCAGCTGCTCATCACGCGCGACCCGCGCACCGGCCACAACACCGAGATGCGCCTGAAGACCTTCAAGGTGAACCAGGGCCTCACCGACGACCACTTCACGAAGCGACAGCTCCAGTGGGGAGGCAAGTAGAAACCGCGGGGTGGCTGGGGGGGGCTCCGATTCGCCAGCGGGGGATCACATGAATCGCATCGGCATCGGGCTCTTTCTGCTCGCGCTCGTCCCGGCGGGGTCCGCCCGGGCGGGCCTCGACGACTGGCTGCGCTTCTCGGGCTACGTGCAGAGCGACGTGCGCTACATCCTCGAGGACACGCGCGGCGCCGAGGCCGGCGACGGCTTCCGCTTCGACATGAACCGCAACGACCTCGACCTGCGCCTCGAGCTCTTGCCCACCGAGCGCGTGCAGGCGGTGCTCGACACGCGCTTCCGCTTCTACGGCTTCAACGAGGCCGGGAAGCTGACCGACCTGTTCCGGCGTGACAAGGTCGATCCGTACGACCTGTACCTCGACGAGGCCTACGTCACGGTGCGCGGCGCGCTGTGGAAGAAGCTCGACCTGTCGGTGGGCCGCATGGTCAAGACCTGGGGCACCGCCGACCAGTTCAACCCCACCGACAACCTGAGCGCGCGCGACTTCTCGGACCCGCTCGACTACACGGCCAAGGTGCCGAACCAGATGGTCGAGCTGGTGGCCTACCCGGCGACGTGGCTGACGCTGTCGGCCACCTGGGTGCCGGTGTTCAAGCCCTCGATGTTGCCCCCCTCGGCGGCCATGGGCTTCGCCGTCGAGCGCGACGCGGCCGGCTGCTTCAAGTCGGCGCCCATCCCGCCCCTGGCGGTGTCCGACGTGAAGGAGCTCGGCGAGCTGTTCACGGCCATCCCCGCGTGCGACCTGAACTTCCTGGACCCGACCGTGCGCACCGTCCTGCCCGAGGCGAACTTCACGAACTCGCAGGTGGGCGTGAAGGCCGCGCTGCAGGCCTGGGAGATTGACTTCTCGCTCAGCTACTACTACGGGCGCTTCTCGTTCCCCGTGGCCTACACGGCGGTGGCCGACGTGGCCTCGACGCCCTCGGGCGTCTTCGACGTGGCCTACACGGCCGAGGTGCTGTACCCGCGCATGCAGGTGCTGGGCGCCGACTTCACCTGGCCCCTCGACTTCACCGAGTGGTTCGACCTGGACGACGACGTCAGCTTCGGCTTCTTCGGCGAGGCCGCGCTCATCTTCCCCGAGAAGGTGGTCTTCGGCCTGCGCGCCCTCCAGGACGGCAACCTGGTGGTCGACAAGAGCCACGTGAACGTGCAGCCCGACCCCTTCGTCAAGGCCACCGTGGGCCTGGACACCACGCTGCCCTGGGGCACGTACATCAACGCGCAGTACGTGCGCGGCTTCTTCGACGAGTTCGCCGACACGTACGGCCTGCACAACTACGCCGTGGTGGCCCTCGAGCAGAAGTGGTTCGACGACGAGCTGCAGATCCGTGTGGCCACCGCCGCCGACCTGACCGACCGGTCGCTGAACATCTACCCGCAGCTCACCTGGGTGCTCACGCCCGGCGTCGAGGTCGCGGGCGGCACCTTCCTCTTCGTGGGCGACACCACGCCCGCCGACCCCTACGACTACGCCTCCAAGTCCCGCTTCGGGCAGAAGGCGGCGGGGCGCAGCGTGGCGTTCGTCAAGGTGAAGGGGAGCTGGTGACATCATGAGGAACGCGAGCCTTCTCCTGGCCCTGGGGCTCTGCCTGGCGGCGTGCGATTGGGAGTCCGACGGCGCGGCGCGCCTGGCCGCGCGCTACACCGACACGAGCGGCCCTGCCGACGTGGGCACCGACGAGGTGGCGCCCCCCGACGTGGACCTGGGTGACGTGGGCGGCACGGGCCTCACGGGGCGGTGGGCGGTGCAGGTGGTCGTGAAGGGCACCATGCAGCCCCTGTCCGCGCCATGGCCCTACGTCGAGACCACGCTTTTCCTGACCGATCTCGAGGATGGCGCCGCCTCGGCGTCGTGGCGTTTCTGTGACCAGCAGACGGCCGTCGAGGCCACCCCCGCCTCGCTGGCCAGCAAGACGCAGTTCCCCGAGGCGACGCAGGCAGCCCTTGAGGCCGCGCCGCTCCCCGTGAGCTTGTCCGCCGACGGCTTGGCCGCGTCCACGCTGGTGTGGCTGTGGGGGCTCGACGGCGAGGCGCTCGGCGACGCCACCGTGAAGCCGAGCGGCATCGACGCCACGTCGCCGGCGGTCGTCGACCAGGACGATGACGGCCACCCCGGCGTGACCGTCGAGGTGGTGAAGCCGGCGGCCGGCATGCGCTACCAGGCGCGCTGGGAGCGCTTCGACCTGGCCGCGGGCTCGCTCTCGGAGGACGGGCAGCGCATCGAGGGCAACCTGGCCGCGGACGCCGTCGAGTTCGTGCTCGATGCCTCGATCTCCGCGTTGAAGTCTCCGTCGAAGCTGAAGGTCGACGAAGGCAACGGCCATACCTGGCGCCTGCGCCGCGTGCCGGCCGATTACACGTGCGACGACCTCCGCCAGGACGCCGCGGGGCTCTTCCCCGCGCCCTGACCTCATCCTGGAGCCGACCATGACCGAGCCGACGACCGATCGTCCCTGCCCCTGGACCCGCCTGATCCGGACGCTGACGCGATTCCGCTGGCTCGTGCTGGCGTTTGGCGCCGCGCTACTGGCCGGGGCCGTGCTGCTGGCGCCGCGCCTGCCCTTCGACAACGACGCGACCGAGGTGTTCCCGAGCGATCAGCCCGAGGTGCGCTTCTGGCTCGACCTGACGCGTCGCTTCGGCGGCCTCGACATGCTCATGGTGGGGCTCGAGGAGCCCTCGGGCGCCATGACCGTCGACGGACTGGCGGCGGTGGCCCGCGTGACCGAGGCCCTCGCCGAGCGCAAGGCCGACGGCGTGCTCCTGGCGCGCAGCGTGGTCAACGTGGAGTCGATCCGCGAGGACGAGGAGGGCCAGCTCGACACCGACGTCCTGATCCCCGAGCTGCCGACGACGCCGGCCGAGGTCGCCGCGGTCGTCGCGCGTGTGCGCAACGAAGCGCAGGTGGTGGGCTCGCTGATCGGCCGCGACCTGGCCAGCTACCTGGTGCTGGTGCGCGCCGACATGCGAAAGGACGCCGGCGCCGTGGCCGCGCTCGTACGCCAGGTGGTCGAGGAGGGCAAGGGGCCGCTGGATGCGGTCTACTACGGCGCGCCCTTCGTGGGCAACTTCGTGTCGCGCGCGGTCTACGCCCAACTCCCATGGCTGGGGCCGCTGTTCGCGCTCCTGCTGCTCGGGCTCGGGCTCGGCGTGTCGCGCCGGCCGCTGGTGCTGGCCGTGGCGCTCGGCTCGGCCGGGCTGTCGCTGGTGGCCTGGCTCGGCCTGCTGGTGCTCACGGGCCAGACGCTCACGACCACTTCGGCGGGGGCGGCCCTGCCCGTGCTGGCCATCGCGGCCGTGGTGTTCGCGCGGGGGGCCGAGGCGCGCGCGGCCGGGTTGGCCCCGGCGGCGGTGTTCCCGCTGTCGTCGGCGCTGATGCTGCTCGGCGGTGCGCTGGCGTTCGGCGTACTGGGCTTCGTGCCCGTGCCCTACCTGGCGCACTTCGGGCGCGCCGCCGGCCTGGGCCTCGTGGCCGTCGCGCTCACGGGCCTGGTGGTCTTCGTGCCGCTCGCGGCCGGCCT
>Ga0172370_10000242_pt1 | contig 81986 bp, 69 predicted proteins | sample LakKiv5m_FD_114538 | JGI IMG/M metagenome (GOLD analysis project Ga0172370, IMG submission 114538) | Freshwater microbial communities from Kabuno Bay, South-Kivu, Congo - kab_022012_11.5m | ecosystem: Environmental > Aquatic > Freshwater > Lake | place: Democratic Republic of the Congo... | reverse complement strand
CCCCTGACCCCCTGACCCCCTGACCCCCTGACCCCCTGACCGTCACCCCGGCGAACGCCGGGGTCCAGGCCCGGCCCGCCAGCACCTCCAGCCCACGTCGTCGACCGAGCGTGGATTGCGGCGTTCGCCTGAATGACGAAAGAGTATAGTAGGTGACAACGACGAACAACGAGCGGAGGGTGCTCCATGGAGTACCGACTGCGATTTGCGTTCCTGGCCGCGCTCCTCGCGGCGACCATGGCCTGCGCGGCCGACGAGGCCTCTCCCGACGTGCCCGAGGTCGCGGCCGACGCCGCCGACGTCCCGGTCACGCCGCCCCCGGTCAAGCTCGACGTGCTGCTGGTCATCGACGACACGGGGGGCATGTGCTGGTGGCAGAGGGCGCTCACGGAAGGCGTCGCGGGCTTCCTCGCGAACCTGGGCCAGGCCTCGGGCGACGTGCGCGTGGCCGTGACCACCACCGACGTGCGCAGCGAGGGTTTCCGGGGGGCCTTCCGCACCGGGCACGCGACGGCGTACAACCCGTCATGCCAGGTTCGCCGGCTGCGGGAATGCACGACCGACGCCGAGTGCGCCGGGCTCGAGGCCGAGTACGGCCCGGGCTGGGAGTGCTCGTGGGAGGGCAAGCGGCTCGGGCTGACCGTCAACGACAACGGCTCGGTGAACTCGCGCTGCCAGAAGACGTGCACGAGCGACGCCGCGTGCAGTTCGGAGTTCGGCGAGTTGTACCACTGCTCCCTCGAGACGCCCGGCGCGGTCGGGTGCACGCCGGCGCCCCCCGTCGAGGGCTGCCCCGAGGCCGCGGGCCCGGTGCTCACCGGGGCCGACGCCACGGGGCTCGGGTGCCTCGTGAACGTGGGAGATATCAGCTCCGTGGACAAGAACCTCGAAGGGGGGCTGAAGGCGGCCCTGTTGGCGCTCGAGCGCGGCCGCAACCCCTGCACGTCGCCCTCGCCGAACGTGTGCCGGCTGTTCACGCCCGAGCGCCTGGCCGCCGCCGCCGCTGACTGCTCCGAACGCCTGGCCGCCTGCGGTGACCACCTGGACCCGGGCGAGCCCGACTTCCTGCGCGACGACGCCTGGCTGCTCGTCGTCTTCGTCACCAACGAGGACGACTGCTCCGATCGCGCCGACGACCCCTTCGAGCTGAACGACACCAAGCTGTGCGCGTTCAATGACCAGAAGCTGTTGCCCGTCCTCGACGTCGCGGCCTCGCTGAAGGCCCTGAAGGCCGATCCCTCGCGCGTGATCGTGGCCGGCCTGGTGGGCGACGCGGTGGTCGGCGGCACGCGCTCGTGCCTGGTCTCCGATCGCTGCCTGGTCGAGCGTACCGTCGACGAGTGCCGCTGCTATGCCCCTGGCGGCGATCGCACCGGTTGCCCCGCCGCCCTGGCCACCGGCACCCCCCAGGCGCTCTGCAACGGTCAGGGGCTGTCCGCCGCCGAGGCCGAGGAAGAACTCGCCTACCGCCTCGGCTGCCTCGACGCCTGCCTGGGCAAGGCCGCCTACAACCCGGCGCGAACGTGCTCCAAGCAGGTCGACGAGCTCAAGCCGGTCCCCGAGGGAGAAGAACCCCTCACCGTCGGCTGCGGCTGCTACGCGGCCGAGCACCGCGACTCCGAGGCCTGCCAGGCCGTCCTGGCCGATGAGCCCGCCTACCGCGTGGCCTGCGAGCGCGCGTGCTACCACGCCGCCAAGCTGACCTCGGCCGTGCAGCCGAACACGGCGCCCGGCATCTGCTCCAGCGACGCCACCTTCGCCGACCTGGGCGCGCGCTACCTGGCCCTGCTCGAGGCCTTCGGCGACCACGGGCTGGCGGGCAACCTGTGCGACCCGAGGGGCCTGGGGGCCACGCTCGAAGACCTGGCCGCGCGCGCGGCGGCGCTCATCACGAAGGCGGAGTGACAGAGGCAGGGCCCGTCAGGCCTTCGGGGACGACGGGGCCTTCTCGACGAACCGAACCCCCGCCAACCCCTTGAAGTGCGCGTCCGACGTGACCAGCTCGGCCTCGTCGACGCGGGCGTGGGCCAGCAGGATGGCGTCGGCCGGCTCGAGGTCGTGCACCAGGGCCAGCTCGGCTGCCAGCAGGGCCACGCGCGTGTCGAGGGGGCGCACCTGGCCCGCGGTGGTCATGGCGATCAGCTCCATGGCCTGGGCTTCGCCGCGCTCGCGGCAGATCCAGCGGTACAGCTCGTACTGCAACGTGGTCGGCACCACCACGTCGGTAAGGTCGTCGAGCAGCGGCGCGTAGACGTCGGCCAGCGGTCCGTCGACCAGCACCTCGATCCAGCCGCACGTGTCAATCAGGCGCTTCATGACGCGTCGCTCCTGTCCCGGTACGCGGACGTATCGGCCCCGCGCAGGCGGCCTCGCAGCTCCGCGAAGCGCGACAGCGGGACCAGCACGACGGCGTTGCCCTTCTCGACCACCGTGAAGCGCTCGCCGGGCTCGAGCCCCAGGCGCTCGCGCACCTCTTTCGGGATGACCACCTGGCCCTTGCCGCTCAACGTCGTGAGGATCACCGTCTTACCAAACCGCCAATCGATCCCATACATGTAAGATACGGAGTTCAGTAAGACGCGTCAACGCACTTGACCGCGCGGCCGCGAAGCCTAAAGTACCGCCCGCGAAACCATTCCCCCGGGAGGGATCATGCGACGTTTTCTGATGCTCGCGCTGGTGGCCGCGCTGGCCCTGACCGGCTGCGTGACCCAGAAGAGCTACGACCTCTTGAAGTCCGACTACGATCGCACCTTGAACGACCTGAACGGGTGCATCACCCGCCGCGGCGAGCTCGAGAACGAGGTCACGGGTCTGAAGGCCCAGATCGCCGAGCTCGAGAGCCAGCGCCAGGGCGTCGTGGCCGAGTTGGCCGGGTGCGAGCGCGCCCTGAAGGGCCTGCAGGAGGACCTGGACGCGTGCGAGAAGGGCTCGAAGAGCGTGGCGGTCGAGAAGGCCAAGCTGCTGCGGGAGTACCAGTCGCTGTCGGCGTCGGCCGACGAGATGCGCGCGGCCCTGGCCGAGCTCTCGAAGCGCAAGGAGCAGGCCGAGGCGCGCCTGGCCGAGTACCGCGACCTGCTGGCCCGCTTCAAGACGCTGATCGACGCCGGCAAGCTGAAGGTCAAGATCGTCGACGGCCGCATGGTGGTCGAGCTGCCCTCCGACGTGTTGTTCGACTCGGGCTCGGCCAGCCTGGGCAAGGACGGCAAGACGGCCATCCAGGAGGTCGCGAAGGTGCTGGCCCAGATCCCCGAGCGGCGCTACCAGGTCGAGGGCCACACCGACAACCGGCCCATCCGCACGGCCACCTTCCCGTCGAACTGGGAGCTCGCCTCGGCCCGCGCCCTGACCGTGGTGCGCGCCATGCTCGAGGCCGGCCTGCCCCCTGAGCGCGTGAGCGCCGCCAGCTTCGGCGAGTTCAAGCCCGCGCGCGCCAACGACACCGACGAGGGACGCGCCGGCAACCGCCGTATCGAGATCGTGGTCGTGCCGGATCTGACCGGACTGCCGGGGTTCGACGAGCTGAACCAGATCAGCCAGTAGTACTTCTTGACCGTTCCTCTCTCCTCCCCCATCATTTGAACGTCGACGACAACCTCCGGGGAAGACCGTGGCTGCGACGGAATCGTCCACCCTCTTCGCGCCGGCCCGCCGCAGCTCCGTCGACGAGCTTACCCAGCAGCACACCCGCATCACCGACATCAACTTCTTCGACGGCATCGTGGCGACGATGCCGAACCTGCTGCTGGTCTTGAACGAGCACCGCCAGATCGTCTACGGGAACCAGACCGCGCTCGACTTCCTGGGGCTGTCCGGCGTCGAGCCGCTGCTCGGGTTGCGCCCGGGCGAAGCCATCCGGTGCGTCAACGCCGACTGCGACGGCGGGTGCGGCACCAACGAGAAGTGCGCGACCTGCGGTGCGGTGTTGGCCATCCTGGCCGCCCAACAGGGCGAGAGCAATTCGCGCGACTGCCGCGTCACGATCCGGCGGGGTGACCACACCGAGGCCGTCGACCTGCGCGTGACGGCGGCCCCCCTCGAAGCCGGGGGCGCGAAGTTCACGGCCTTGTACATCATCGACATCACGCACGAGAAGCGGCGCCGCGCGCTCGAGCGCATCTTCTTCCACGACGTGCTGAACACGGCCAGCGTCCTCGAGGGCTTCTCGGCGGCCCTGGCCGACGAGGACGACCCCACCACGCTGCACGGCCTCGGCGGCACGCTCTGCCGCGTCTCGCACCGCCTGGTCGACGAGATCGTGGCGCAGCGCGAGCTGCTCAGGGCCGAGAGCGGCGACCTGACGACGTCGCCGCGGCTGGTGGACGTCGGCTCCCTGCTGGCCGGGCTGGCCGAGGCCTACTCCGCGCACGAGGTCGCCAAGGGCAAGCGCGTCCGCGTCAGGCCGGGCGCCAGGCTCACGCTGACGACCGACGAGACCCTGCTGGCGCGCGTGCTCGGCAACATGCTGAAGAACGCGCTCGAAGCGTCGTCCCCAGGCGAAGAGGTGACGCTCGAGGTGCAGGTCGAGGGCGGCGACGCGGCCTTCCACGTGCGGAACCCGGCCGTGATGCCCCGTGTGGTCAGGTTGCAGGTATTCAACCGCTCGTTCTCGACCAAGGGCGCCGATCGCGGCCTCGGTACCTACAGCATGAAGCTGCTCGCCGAGCGCTACCTGAAGGGCCGCGTGGACTTCACGAGCGAGGAGGGGCAGGGCACCTGCTTCACGTTGCGGCTGCCGGTGCTGCCCGCAAGATCGTAAAACCGTCCCCCAAGATCGTCAAGATCGTAAGACCGACCCCTACTTGCCACACGTGTCCTTCATGGGGCAGCCGCCGCAGCCGCCCTCGGGCGCGGGCGCGCCGGCCGCGGGCTTCACGCCCTCGAGCGTCGTGGCGGGGCTCACGGCCTTCAGCGCCGTCAGCAGGCCGTCGGGCAGAGCGGCCGGCGGCGCGAAGTCGACCTCGAAGCGCTTCTCGGCGATGTTCGGGCGGGCCTTGGTCACGCCCGGCACGGCCGCCAGGGCCGCGGCCATGTTGGTGGCCACCAGCGCGTCGAGGTTCGGCACGGCGAACGTGGCCGTCTCGATGCGGGGTAGCGGTCGCTCGGCCACCGCCGCGGGGGCCGGTGCGGTCGGTGCGGGCGCGGGGGCGGCAGCTACGGCGGGGGCGGCCGGCGCAGCCGGTACCGCAGGCGGCGCCGGTGGGGTGCAAGCGACCGCCAGGATCAGGAGCGCGGCGACGACGAACGGCCTCATGGGACCTCCTCGGGCAGGATTTCTCGGACCTTGAACACGCCGAACCGGAACTCCCCGGTCCTGGCATCCCACACCGGACCCTCGAGGGCCTTCTGCAGCCGGTCGGGGTCGGTGTGGCGCGCATCGTACTCGATCGTCACGCGGTGATCCGCCGCGAACGCCGTGAACGCGACGGCGCCAGGGGTAGCCGCGAGCTGGCCGGCCGCGATCCCGGCGGTGTCGACACACCGCACGCCGTCGACGTCGAAGCTGACCCGGCGGAGGTCGGCGTCGGCCGAGGCCGCCTGGTAGGTGCGCCGTACGCTGGCGAACGCGACATGCTCGGCGGCGACCAAGCCCGCCACGGTGCCGGCCGCCAGCAGCGCCACGAGCGCCCAGGCCGGCACGCGCACGCGCCCCGCGCTAAGGGTCAGCGCTCCCCGCTCGCCGCACGCGCGGCTGCACTCAAGGCACAGCGTACACTCACCGGAGGTGACCGCTTCGCGTCCCGCCACCGCCAGGCCGTGGGGGCAGGCCGCGTCGCAGCGCCCGCAGTCGACGCACGCCCGCGCGTCGCGGCGGAGGCGCAGCACGCCGAATCGGGCGACGGGCCAGAGCGCGCCGCCGAGCGGGCACAGGTAGCGGCACCAGGCCATGGGGATCACCACCGCCGCGCCGAGCAGCAGGCCGACGATGGGGTAGCTCCACCAGCGCACGTCGTGGCCATGGGCGCTGAACAACACGTAGTACGGGTCGTAGGCGCGGAACACGAGCTCGCCGGTGCCCACCGTGAACCCGAGCAGGGCCAGCAGCACCGGCAGCCGCAGCCAGCGCAGACCTGCGTCGACGCGACGGGGCGGCGCCCATGGCCCCGGCAGCGCCACCGCCGGCGTCGCCCCGCGCCTCGATGGATGCAGGCGTTGGCCCAGGGCCGAGATCGCCTCGGCCACCGTGCCCACCGGGCACATCCAGCCGCAGAAGGCCTTGCGGGCCACCAGGGTCATGAGCAGCAGCGCCACGAGCAGCGTCAGGTTGTAGGGGCCCATCGCGCACGTGAACGCCTGGCGCGTCACCACGGACCACAGCGTCTCGAGGCCGCCGAACGGGCAGAAGCGCTCGACGCCGCCCCGCGACCACCCGAAGGCCAGTGCCAGCCCGGCCCAGATCGCGGCCAACAGCACCACGGCCTGCAGCGTCCTGCGGAGCACGCGCGTCATCAGATGGGCGCCTGCTTGAAACCCTTGCCCACCACCTCGGTCACGTCGTGCACGGTGGTGAAGCAGTGCGGATCGAGGTCCTTCACGATCTTCTTGGCGTAGGCCAGTTGCCTGGTGGTGACGATGCAGTAGACCACGGCCTTGGGCGTGTGGGTGAAGGCACCTTCGCCGTGGAGGAAGGTCACGCCGCGGCCGGTGCGCTCCATGAGGCCGTCGGCCACCTCGCGCGGTCGGTCGGTGATGATCATCAGGGCCTTGTTGGCGTCGACGCCGATGATGGTCTTCTCGACCACCACGGACTCGAGCAGGATCACGAAGGTGGTCGCGAGCGCGGGCTCCAGGCCCTTCACGAAGGCCAGCACGGCCACCACCGACGCGTTCAGCACGAAGAGCAGCATGCCGAGGGGCACCTCGCGCCTCCTGCGCACGATGGCCGCCACCACGTCGGTGCCGCCCTGCGACGCCCGCGCGCGGAACACGAGCCCCGAGCCGAAGCCGGCCACGATCGCGCCCGTGCCGGCGTTCAGGTACCAGTCCTTCACCAGCCCCCAGTCGGCCATGGGTGCGGTCCAGTGGAGCGCCGCCGCCAGGCTCGCCATGCCCACGAAGCTCCACACCACGAAGTCGCGGTCGACCCACTTCAGCCCGGCGGCGAAGATGGGGACGTTCAGCGCGAACAGCAGCACGCCCGACGAGATCGGCGTGACGTAGCTGAGCAGTATGGCCAGGCCGGCCACGCCGGCGGTCAGCAGGTCGGCGGGGACCAGGAAGGCGTTGACGCCCACGGCGCACACCACCGAGCCGATCGCGACCATGGCCAGGCGAAGCGAGAAGGTACCGAGGTCCTTGCGGTTCATGCCGTCCCCGTCGATCGTGTGCCGAGCGTAGGGCAGCAGGGGGCGGCGGGTCAAGGTCGCAGACCCCGAAATCCCCGTGGGGCGTCGTTGACAAGACGGGGCTTGCCGTCTACGGTCGACCGAACAGTCTGGTTCCTTGACCAGTCCAGGGGGGGGTACATGCTCGGATTGGGACGTGTCTACCTGTGCGCGCTGGTCGCGGCCACGTTCGGCTTCTCGGGGTGTGTCCAGGTCAACGAGCCCGACCCGCCCACCATCACGATCCCCGAGAACTCCACCGGCTGCGACAAGTACTGCGAGTGCGACGCGGCCGACGTGCAGGGGCGCGCCTACCGCGTGACCAGCCTGCAGATCGACGAGCCCGAGGCCTTCGCCACCATCCTGAACGAGATGTGGGCCGGCGACATCCGCAACAACGTGCTGAACGTCATCTTCAACGTCGAGCAGGCCGTCCCCGGCACCACGGGCTCGGCCTTCAACAGCCTGAAGATCTCGGCGGGGCCCTCGTGGCGCGTGCCCAAGGAGCCCTGGACCAACCCCGCGCCCGGCGACGACCCGCCCGAGTCCATCATCGACAGCTACTGCCAGCTGAAGGGCATGGCCATCCCCCTCGAGCTGAAGCCCTACCGCAACCTGCAGTGCACGTTCAAGAGCACCGAGATGAGCTCGCTGTACTTCCACTCGGGACCTAAGGACATGCCGTTCATCTGCGCGCCCCAGAACGAGGTGGCCAACAACATCCCCATCAAGAACCTGAAGATCCGTGCGACCTTCAATCGCGACTGCACCGAGATCGCCGATGGCTACCTCGAGGGCTGCATCGCCGTCGACGCCGCCGACAACATCTGCATGTGCCCCGGCGGCGCCGGCGTGTGCGATCGCGCCCTGCCCATCGACTCGACGCCCGACGTCTACGAGGCCGCCGTCACCGAGGCCCAGCCGAAGACCCTGGGCGACTACTGCCACGCCGTTTGCGGCAAGCAGTGGATCTCGTTCGGCGCCCTCATCCACTCGTTCGGGCTCGAGCCCACGTGCCTCACGGTCGACGGCATCGAGGGCTACCGGGTACAGGGCTTCTTCACGGCCATCGACATCCCCGGCCAGTTCAACCCGGTGCAGTCCGACGACTGCTCCGTGACGCAGTAGGCCGGGGAGGGAGCCATGCGACGCACCCTCCTCCCCGCGCTGGTCGCGGCGCTGGGCGTACTGTCCCTGCGGGGCGCCCTGCTGGCAGGCGGCTTCGAGATCGCCGACCAGGGGCCGCGGAGCGCCGGTCGCGCGGGGGCCTTCACCGTGCGCGCCGACGACCTCTCGGCCATCGACTACAACCCCGCGGGCCTCGCGCGCGTGCGCGGCACCCGCCTGCTGTTCGCCAACCGCTTCACGTACGCCAACGAGGAGTTCCGGCGCGCCTCGACCCTCGACTGGAGCGACGCCGCCTACGGCGTACCGCGGCTGGCCAACTTCGAGCACGTGCAGAACGAGCTTCCCTTCCAGGCGCTCGGGCCCTTCGCCGGCGTGGCCACCGACTTCGGCCTCGACGACTGGGGCTTCGCGCTCGGCGTCTACGGCCCGCCCGGCACGTCGAGCCAGCGTTTCCCTCTCGACGGCGCGCAGAAGTACATGCTGGTCGAGCGCGAGGTGCTCATCGTGTACTACACCGCCAGCGTGGCGTGGAAGTACCACGACCTGTTCGGCTTCGGCGCCAGCCTGCAGTGGGTCGACCTGCCGTCGATCACCTTCGACCTGGTCATCAACGGCAACACCAGCCCGCGCCTGGTCGAGCCCGAGAAGAGCCGCTTCGACGTCGAGAACCGTATCACCGGCGCCGATCGTGTGGGCTTCACCGGCATCGTGGGCGGCTGGTACAAGCCGTTCCCCAACTGGGAGTTCGCCGCCTCGGCGCGCGTCCTGCCCGTGTCGTTCGACGCCAAGAGCCACATGACGGTGACGCCGCTGAACCTGGCGCTCGAGGAGCCCCCCAAGCTCACGCGCGACGGCAAGCCCGACGACTCCGTCACGTTCAAGATGAAGTTCCCGATGAAGCTGCGGGTGGGCGCGCGCTACCTCCACGAGCGCAACGGCGTCGAGCTGTTCGACCTCGAGCTCGACCTGGCGTGGGAGCAGTGGTCCGTGGTCGACGCGTTCACCATGGACGCCAGCGGGCTCATCACCGAGGTGCTGGGGCAGCCGCTCGAGCCCGGCGTCATCCGGATGCCGCGCAACTGGAAGGACACGTGGAGCGTTCGCCTCGGCGGCGACTGGAACACGCTGCCCGATTGGTTGAGCCTGCGCGGCGGCTTCCTGTTCGAGACCGGCGCCACCCCCAAGGGCTACGAGTACATCGATGTGCTGTCGTTCCTGCGCTTCGGACCGAGCGCCGGCTTCACTCTTCGGCACTGGGGCTTCGATCTCTCCGCGGCGTACACGTGGATCTTCCAGATGCCGTCGGTGGTCACCGAGGACGAATCGCGCATCTACCAGCAGATGCCCGGCAGCCTGTGCAAGCCCCCCTACACCGACATCCAGAACTGCAGCCCGCACTACCTGGGCCAGCCCGCGGCGGCCGCCAACGCCGGCACGTGGTTGTCCGACTACCACTTCGTGTCGGTGGGGCTCGGGTACGCGTTCTAGGTCCCTGGCCGAGAAGAAGTCTGAGCTTGACGCTCTGCGCATGCGTCGACGACAATCAAACACCTGAATCCAGACGCATCCCTCCGGGGTTCTCGAATGGGACGCGAGAAGCACGGGCTCTCCGTCAGGCTCGACGGTGCTCGCCTCGACGACGAGGTGGGCGCGTCGGCGCTTCCCGTTTCGCTCGCGGGCGGGCTGCTGATGCTCCTGATCGCGTCCGCGCACCTGATCGTGCTGCCGCCCAACTACCGAACCCCCATGGCGTGGCTCTCGGCCGCCGTGGGTCTGCTCCTGCTCCTCTTCCGCGGGGTGATGCAGCTCAAAGCCCTGCCGCGCGGCTGGGGGCATGCCTACGTGGCGTTCGTCGCCGTGCTGATGCTGGTGCCCGGCGTCGCGCTGGTGGCCTGGTCGATGGATCCGCGCGAGTCCGTGAACCTCATGCTGGTCGTGCTGGCCGGGGGCGTCGTGATGCTCTCGCACGGCTGGCTGCTGGTGCTGATCGCCGTCGCGTGGTTCGCCTACGCGGCCATCGTCACGGTGGCGCCCGCCTCCCGGGACTGGGTGCACTACGGGTCGGCGTTCGTCGCGGTGTCGGTGCTCTCGCTCATCCTGGTCAGCATCCGCCTGCGCATGTTCGAGCGCCTGTACTCCCGCGAGGCGGCGTTGGCCTCGACGCTGAAGGATCTGCAGCGCTCCAACGAGGCGCTGGAGCAGTTCGCGTACGCGGTCTCGCACGACCTGCAGGCGCCCATCCGCGCCATCGCGGGGTATGCGACCATCGTGCGCGAGGAGCACGACGCCGAGCTCTGCGACGAGAGCCGCGCGTGCGTGGGCCACATCGAGCAGAGTGCCGTGCACATGGGAGAGCTCGTGCGCGATCTGCTCGAGTACGCGCGCGTAGGCAGCCGTGGCGCCGAGTTCACGCCGGTGGCCCTCGACGCGGCGCTCGACCGGGCGCTCGACAACCTGCGCGACGACCTGGCGCGGCACGGCGCCGAGGTGCTGCGCGAGCCCCTACCCAAGGCGGTTGGCGACGAGCTGCAGCTGGTGCAGCTGTTCCAGAACCTGGTGGGCAATGCCATCAAGTTCCATGGCTCCGAGGCGCCGAAGGTGCGCGTCTCGGCCCGACGGGAGGGCAAATGCTGGATCGTGTCGGTGGCCGACAACGGCATTGGCATCGCCCCCGAGTACCACGAGCGCATCTTCCGCGTCTTCGAGCGCCTGCACTCCGGCTCGGCCTACCCCGGCACGGGCATCGGCCTGGCCACCTGCAAGCGCGTGGTTGAGCGGCACGGCGGGCAGATCTGGCTCGAGTCGGTCGAAGGGCAGGGGGCCACGTTCTCGTTCAGCATCCCCGGCTAGGGCCATGCCAAGGCGCCGGTTCGCGGTTGCCCTCTCGATGGGCTGGGTCCTCGTCCTGGTCGCGTGCGGCGGAGCCCATGACGCACGCTTCGACGCGCCGGACGGCGACGGGGCGGGCGACGCGCCCGCCGATGGGGCGCTCGACGTGCCGGCGCATGACGCGCTCCCTGACGCATCCCCCGACGCGCCGGGCGACGTGCCCGGCTCCGACGTCCTCGACGCCGCGTCCGAGACCGACGCCCCCCACGTGCGGGTCGATCCGCCGGCGCCCACCGGGCCCTTCCCCGGCTACGCCGTGCTCGGCAACGGCCGTCTGAGCGCGGCCTGCAGCGACGACGCGGGCCCCGCGGTGGCGCTCGGGGCGGGGGGCGGGCAGGCGCCGGGCGTGGGGCACTTGTTCGTCGGTTCGTTCGCCTTCGACGCGGTCGAACGCGGGCGCACGCGCCTGATCGTCGACGGTGCCGAGGTTCTGGGGGGGACGATCGGCCTCGACCCGTTCTTCGCGGCGTTCCGGCGCGTCGACCTTGCCGGCGGGGGCCGCGCCGAGTGGCGAGCCTTCGTGGGAGACGCCGACGCGGTGGTCGTGCAAGGCGTCGTGACCGCCGGCTCGCGTGCCGTGAAGGCGAGGGTGGTGGCCGAGGTGCGCCTGAGGGCCTCGCCTCACCTCGACGGGGGTGTGGCGATCGCGGCCGCCGAGCGCTCCGACGCGGCGGGCGGGGTGGTGCTGCTGGGGCGCTTCGACGACGGGACCACGCTGGCGCTTGGCGGAGCACCCGCTCCCGACGCGCTGCAGGCGACGGCCTCGGGCGCCGACCTGGCGCTCCCCCTCGACCTGGCCGTGCCCGCCGGGCAGGCCGTGTCGTTCCGCTGGGCGCTGGCGGTGGGGCCGGGCGCCGACGCGGCGAAGGCCACCCTGGCGGGCGTGCTCGAGGCCGCCGACGCGCTCGGCGACGCGGCCGCGCACTGGGGCTCGTTCGCGCCCGCGACGCTCTGCGCCCCCGATCCGCGCTGTACGCTGGCGGCCGCCAACCTCTACGCCGCGCGGGCCTCGAGCCTGGGCGGCCAGGTGCCGGCCGACCTCACGGGGCAGTTCGTGACCCACGGCCGGCCGCAGCTGTATCCCCGCGACGCGCTGATGGTGGCGCGCGCGCTGCACCTGGCGGGCCACGACGCCGAGGCGTGGGAGATCGTGCGCGACTGGCTGGACAGCGAGCGCGAGGGGCCCCCGCTCACCGACGGCCAGCCCGCGGGCTGGTACGGCGCCTGGTACGCGCGCTACGACGCGTTGGGTCGCGCGGTCGACGCGGGCAGCGGGGCCGACTTCGACGTGCCGGAGTGGGACTCGAACGCCTACCTGGCGGTGCTGGTCGAGGCGCTGGGCGCCGATGGGCTGAGCGCGCCCGAGCGCGCGAAGGTGCTCACGGCGCTCGACTGGCTGGTGGTGAAGCAGCAGCCCGACGGCCTGTGGCAGGAGGGCGGCATCATCGAGTGGACCGGGCGCCTGCCGGGCACGGCCATGGCGGCGTGGGCGGGCCTGGACGCCGGGGCGCGGCTGGCCGGCTCCTGGGGCGACGCCGGGCGCGCGGCGGCGTACCGCGCGGCGGCGGGGCGCGTGCGCGGAGGGTTGCTGCGCGTGCTGTTCGACCTGCGGCGGCTGACGTTGGCCGACCTCCGCGACGGCGGGCTGACCTACGACACGTCGCTGCTGTTCGGGCCCGTGTGGGGCTATCCGGTCGAGCCGCTGGTCCAGGCCAGCCTGGGCTTCGCGCTGGCCGAGGCCACCGCCCCGGGGGGCGGCGTGCGCTACTTCGAGTCGCCGCCGGGCCACCCGGTCACCGGCTACGGGCAGGACCTGTTCCACTTCACGACCGCCGGGGCCGCGCAGGTGGCGCTGACGCTGGGGCAGCCAGCGCAGGCGACCTCGCTGGTCGACTGGATGGTGGCGAACACCAACCGCTACGGCCTGGCGCCCGAGCGCGTGTTCTCCAACGGGTCGGGCGCGGCGCCGGCGTCGCCGCTCAGCTGGTGCGCGGCCGAGGTGGCCACGACGCTGCGGGCCTGGCTGGCCCGGCCGGCCGTGGCGCCCACCCCCGTGGTCGACGGCACGATCGATCCGGCGGAGTACCTGGCGCGGGGCGCCGTGGTGGTCGACGCCGACGGGCTGCCCGACGGGGTGACCGATCCAGTGGCCCTCTACGCCGTGCGCGACGGCGCGACGCTGTGGCTGGGGCTGCGGCTTGCCAACGAGAGCGCCCACCTGCCCCCCGAGCTGGGTCATCTGGGCTACGTCGCATACCTGGCCGACGCCGGAGGGACGGGGCCGGTTCTATCGAGCGCGGCGGGGCGCCTCGACTTCCGTACGCAGGATCCGGACGATGTGCCTGGCGGCGTGGCTCGGGTCGTGATGAACCCCTTCGACGGCGTCTGTTCCACCCTGGGTATCGAAGGGGGAGGGCCGTGCGGCGCGTACGCCGTTGGGGCCGTGGCGCTCGAAGCGCGCGTCGACCTGGCCGCGGTCGGCCTCGCGGGGCCGGTTCAAGTCATCCTTGCGAGCGGCACGGGCGACGTCGTGGGGGAGGGGCCGTCGATCCCGGCCGGCGGTTCCTTGCTGACCGACGGCGCGTCCTCCACGGTGCTGGTCACGTTCGAGGTCGAGATGGCGGGCGCCGCCGGGATGGAGCCTGCCGAAGGTCGGACCCCCGTCGTGGTCGGCGATCGCCCCGAGCTGGGCGCCTGGGACCCTACCGCCATCGACCTGTTCGACGACGGCACCCACGGCGACCGCCAGGCCGACGACCAGGTCTGGAGCCGCACCGTGCGCCTGTCCGAGCGCGGCGAGGTGGCCTACAAGTACGCGCTCCGGAACCCCGGAGGCGACCCGTGGGCCGGCGCCGAGTTCTCGGGCGACAACCGGCAACAGTGGGTGCAGGACGTCGACGCCACGGGTCGCGTGCGGCTCCGCGATGTCTTCGGGGTGCGGGGCGGCGAGTTGCTCGACTGGTGAGCGGAGCGGGATCCCCCGGCCGCCGGTGCTGGCGGTCATTGCGCAGCGGGAGCATGCCCCTACCTTGATTGTGCAAAACCGGATGGCAGGTCGACGATCGTGACCCCCCAGCTCCCTCCCCGCGACCGCCGTGCGTGGGTCGCCCTCCTCGTGCTCCTCGCGGCGGCGTGCGGCTCAGGAGGCGGCGCGCGCGACCTGGTCACCGCACCGGACGGCGAGGTGCTCGGCTCCGACGCCTTGCCCGAACCTCCCGAGACCGCCGCCGAACCGGACGTCACCGAACCGGACGCCGCCGAGCTCGCCGACCTGGCCGAGCCCTCGCCCGAAGCGTCGGATGCGTCCGAAGCGGTCGACGCGTCGCCGGAGAGCGACACGACCCCGCCGCCACCGTCCACGTGCCTCTTCCCCGCTGGCGCGCAGCTCGCGAACGCGCGCGTGCCCACCGGGTACTGTGCCTGGACCTGGGCCGAGGGGTTGGGCACGCCGCGCGGCATCACCGTGGCCCCGAACGGTGACGTGCTGGTGGTCGAGCGCGCCGGCGCCCGGATCCGGGTGTTCTTCGACGCCGACGGCGACGGCGTGTCGGCCAACGACGAGCGCGCCCAGTTGGTGGCGACGCCGGGCTTGAACCATGGCATCGCCCTTCACGGGGGCTTCCTGTACGCCTCGAGCGCCACGGCCGTCTACCGCTGGCCCTACACGGTCGGCGATCGCTCGAACCTGGGCGACCCCGAGACCGTGGTGCACGACCTCCCCAGCGGCGGCCACGTCACGCGCACGCTGGCCTTCGACCCGACGGGTCGCCTCTACGTGAGCGTCGGCTCGGGCTCGAACCTCGACAGTACGTCCGAACGCGCGCGCATCCGGCGCTTCTCGCAGGCCCAGGTGGCCGCCGGTGGCGTGGCCTTCGACCAGGGCGAGGTCTTTGCCGACGGGCTGCGCAACGAGGTGGGCCTGGCGTTCGACGCCGACGGCGTGCTGTGGGGCGTCGAGAACGGCATCGACAACCTGGCGCGCGTCGACCTGGGCGGTGACCTGCACAACACGAACCCTGCCGAGGAGGTGAACCGCTTCGCCGTTCCCGGGGCGTTCTACGGCTACCCCTTCTGCTGGAGCGAGTACGCGCTGCCGGTCGAGGTGGGCGAGGGCCCCGGAGCGCAGTGGGTACACCCGACGTTCGCCGACGACGGCGTGCACTCCGATACGTGGTGCAAGGATCCCGGCAACGTCACGCGCCCGGTCTTCTCCATGCCCGCGCACGTGGCGCCGCTCGACGTGCTCTTCTATCGCGGCTCCGCGTTCCCGGCCGACGTCAAGGGCGATGCCTTCGTTACTTGGCACGGCTCGTGGAACTCCGACACGCCCGTGGGCCGCAAGGTCGTGCGGCTCCGCCGGGGCGCCGACGGACTGCCCGACACGCTGGAGCCCCTGCTCGAGTACGTGGGCCCCGGCGACGTCGACACCGGTTGGCCGCACCGTCCCGTCGGGCTGGCCGTCGACGCGGCGGGGCGACTGCTCGTGACCAGCGACGCGACCGGCGTCGTGATCGCCATCGGCTACGACGCCGACGGCACCCAGGTGCCCCCCGCGTTGCTCGGCACCGGCGGTGGTGCCGGGAGGTTCGGCTGTTCGATCTCCCCGAGGTGGTGACATGGCCGACCTGACGTCCGCGCCCGCGACCCGCACCGAGACCGACAGCATGGGGCCCATCGAGGTGCCCGCCTCGGCCTGCTGGGGAGCCCAGACCGAGCGCTCGCTGCGGCACTTCTCCATCGGCCGCGACATGATGCCGCCCGAGCTGATCCGGGCGCTGGCCCTGGTCAAGAAGGCGGCCGCGCTGGTCAACGGCGACCTCGGCAAGCTGCCACCCGACAAGGTCCAGCTGATCGTCCGGGCCGCCGACGAGGTGATGGACGGCCGCCTGCAGGGCCACTTCCCGCTCAGCGTGTGGCAGACCGGCAGCGGCACGCAGACCAACATGAACGTCAACGAGGTGCTCGCCAACCGGGCCAACGAGCTGGCGGGCGAACGGCGTGGGGCCAAGGCGCCGATCCACCCCAACGACCACGTGAACCTGTCGCAGTCGTCCAACGACGTCTTCCCGACCGCCATGCACGTCGCGGCCGTCTCGCGCGTCCGGCACGCGCTGGTCCCCGCGGTCGCGACGCTCAGGGACGCCCTGGCCGCCAAGGCCGGCGAGTACCGCGACGTGGTCAAGGTGGGCCGCACGCACCTGCAGGACGCCACGCCGCTCACGGTGGGCCAGGAGATGGGCGGCTGGGTCAGCCTGCTCACGCGCGGCCTGGCGCGCCTCGAGGGGGCCGAGGACGGGATCTACGACCTGGCCCTCGGCGGTACGGCCGTCGGCACGGGGCTGAACAGTCCCCCCGAGTTCGCCGAGCGCGCCGCCGCCCGGATCGCGACGTTGACCGGGCTGCCGTTCCGCTCGCACCCCGATAAGTTCGCCGCGCTGTCCGCCCACGACGAGCTGGTGTTCGCGCACGGAGCCCTGGCCGCGCTGGCCGGGTCGCTCCTGAAGATCGCGAACGACATCCGCTGGCTGGCCTCGGGGCCGCGCAGCGGGCTCGGAGAGCTGGCGCTGCCCGAGAACGAGCCGGGCTCGTCGATCATGCCGGGAAAGGTCAACCCGACCCAGTGCGAGGCCCTGGCCATGGTGGCGGTGCAGGTGATGGGCAACCACGCGGCCGTGGCCTTCGCCGGCTCGCAGGGAAACTTCGAGCTGAACGTGTTCAAGCCGTTGATCATCCATGACTTTCTGCACTCGGCGACCCTGCTCGTCGATGCCACGCGCGCGTTCACCGAGCACCTGGTGCGCGGGCTCCGGATCGATCCGGAGCGCATCGCCGCCAACCTGGCGGGCTCGCTGATGCTGGTGACGGCGCTCACGCCGCGGCTCGGGTACGACCGGGCGGCGCAAATGGCGCACCTGGCCCACGCGAGAGGCCTCACCCTGCGCGAGGCCAACCGCGAACTGGGGTTCTTGACCGACGAGGAGTTCGACCGGCTGGTGCGCCCCGAGGACATGACGCACCCGTGACGCGGGTCCTTCGCACGAGCCCACGCGATCAGAGCTGCGGGATGATGTACTTCTCGTAGCACCCGGGGCAGATACCGTGGCTGATGCGGTGCCCGAGACGGGTCGCGACGTAGGACTCCAGGCTCTGCCAGTCGTCGGGGGCCACGCGGGCGCGGTGGCAGTACGAGCAGACGGGCACGACCCGCGGATCGCCCTCGACCGCCGCGAGCGAGAGGACCACCATGGACGTGCGCTGGAGGCCGCCTTCCTCGGTGTAGACGTCGGACGCCAGCTCGACCTCGAGCCGGGAGCCGTCCTTGCGCTTCATGGTGAGCGGTCCGCGGAACCTCCCGGTGTGGCGGCGATGTTCGAGCGCCACGGCGAGGCGCGGGTCCGAGGGATCGACCACGGCCTGCCGGCCGAGCGCCATCAGCTCGTCGCGGGTGTAGCCGAACAGCCGGCACGCGGCGACGTTGGCGTCGAGGATCCGGCCGTCCGGTCGGGTCAGGAACATCGGAAGCGGTGCGTTCTCGAAGAACTCGGCGTACGCCGAAATATCCCCGGTGACCACGGCGCGCCTCCTCGCCCGGCGTCCTGGGCGCAAAGTACGACAACGGATGTGAAGGTCGAAATCTTATCTACCCTTCCGCCCGATCGAATGCAAGCGTATGGATTCGAAACGTCAAAACGTCCCGTGGATACGGGAGAACTCCCCCCGGGCTCAGGGGGCGACGATCCAGATCGCGCCCAGGTCGTCGGGCCAGGGGGGCGGCTCGAAGGGGGTCGCGTCCGGCAGGAGCAGCAGGTCGCCGTGCACGTCGTCGATGCGGAAGACGCGCGCGTCGGGGCCCAGCCCCAGCTGCAGCTCCTCGAAGGCGGTCACGTAGAAGTAGCCCGTCAGCACGCTGCCGTCGGCCTTGTAGTACTCGAGGATCACGGTCTTGCGGCCGTCGGGGCCGACCCCGCACTCGATGCAGTAGCGCGCGAACGGGTCCCCCTGGACCGGCGTGTCGAGCCAGAGCTGGCCGTTGGTGTCCTTGATCAGCAGCGAGCCCGCCGGCGTCGGGGTCTGGTGCACGACCGGGGTCTCGGGCGGTACGACCAGCACCAGCCGATCGAGCCCCGGGTCGGTCCAGAGCGCGTCGCCGTCGGCTCCGCCGCCGAACAGGTTGGGGCCGAGCCAGAGGGTGGTCTGTACCTCCTCGTCGACGTACCAGACCACGGTGTCGTGGCCGTAGCCGCCCATGACGCGGAAGTCGTGCGCGTTGCCGCCGAGCACGAGCAGGTCGTCGCCGTCGGCGGGATCGGCGGTGTCGGTGCGGCCGTTGGCGCCGTTGCCGAGGTCGAAGGCCGAGCGCGACACGTCGCGGGCGAAGATCCAGTCGCTGCCGGGGCCCGCGTGGAGCGTGGTGGTGAGCACGTCGAAGCCGCCCGTGGGGTCGGCGGCGCCGCCCGCTACGACCAGATCGTTGTCGGCCTCGTCGGAGGTCGGCGGGCCGTCGGCGTGCAGCCCGGCGGGCGGGGCCCCCGGCGCGGGCGCGGCCAAGTCGCTGCCGGTGCGGTAGTCGAGCGAGTGGCTGGCGTTGGTGAGCAGCACGTCGGGGCCTCCGGCCAGGCTGCCCTCGCCGAAGCTGGCGATGCTGCCGGCGGGTCCGAGATCGAGGATCTCGGCGCCGCAGGAGCCCTCAAAGTAGAGCGCGGGGCCCGAGAAGTCGACGGCGACCGGGTCGTTGCCGACGAAGCGCCAGCCGAAGGGGGCCCCCGCGGGGTCGACCAGCGCCTCGAAGTGGCCCAGGTTGGTGTCGAAGTTGTCCCAGTTGGCGTAGTCGTGGGCCGCGTCGTCCCAGTCCCAGTCGCCCGGGGGCAGCACGGCGGTGGGCCAGCCGTCGGGCTGCACGTGCCCGTCGAAGTACAGCTCGTCGTAGAGGCAGGCAGCGGGCAGTGCGCTCTGGTCCGGGGTCCAGCGGCCGTCCCAGGACCAGGCGTTGGCCGTGGGCCACTGGCCGGGCGGCGCCTTGACGATGGGCGCGCGGTCGGGCAGGGGCACGGGCCCGGGGAAGGGGTCGACGTCGTCGGGCGGTGTCAGTGGACCCCATGCGGCACGGGGGTCGTTGGGCCAGGCCGGCGGCTCGAACACGGCCGCGCCCGGCTTCGGGGTCACGGTGCCGGCCACGTCGTCGATGGCGTAGACGCGCGCGTCGGGGCCGAGGCCCACCTGCAACTCCTCGAAGGCCGTCAGGTAGAAGTAGCCCGTGAAGACCCCGCCGTCGGCGCGGTGGTACTCCAGGATGACGGTGCGCCGGCCGCCCGGGCCCACGCCGCACGTGACGCAGTAGCGCGCGAAGGGATCGTCTTGCACGGGCAGGTCGAGCTCGTAGGCGTCGCCGGCCGTCATCACCAGCAGGGCGCCGGCGGGCGTCGCGGGCTCCGTCACGAGGGTGGTGTCGACCGGCACAGCGAGCACCAGCCGGTCGGTGCCCGGATCGCCCCACAGCGCGTCGCCGTCGGCGCCGCCGCCGAAGAAGTTGGGGCCGAGCCACAGCTCGTCTTGCACGACCTCGTCGACCCGCCAGACCACCGTGTCGTCGCCGCGCCCGCCCATCACGCGGAAGTCGTGGGCGTTGCCGCGCACCACCACCAGGTCGTCGCCGTCGGCGGGATCGAGCGTGTCGGTGCGGCCGCCCGCGCCGTTGCCGAGGTCGAGGGCCGAGCGCGACAGGTCGCGCACGAAGACCCAGTCGGCCCCGGGGCCGGTGTGGAACGACGTCGTCACCAAGTCGAACGACGCGTCGGCGTTGGGGCCGCCGCCGGCGATCACCAGGTCGTTGTCGCGCGAGCCGCCTGAGAGGCTGCTGCCCGTGCGGTAGTCGAGCGAATACGAGTGACCGACGATGAGCACGTCGGGGCCGTCGGCCAGGCCGCCCGCCCCGAAGCTGTGCATCGTGCCCGTCGCGCCCAGGTCGAGGAGGTCCGGGCCGCACGAGCCCTCGAAGTAGGCCGCGGGCCCGTCGAACTCCACGGCCTCGGGGTGACGCGGCACGAAGCGCCAGCCGAAGGCGCGCTCGGCGGGGTCGACGAGGCGATCGAAGCGGCCCAGGGTGGCCTCGAAGTTGCGCCAGTTGGCGTAGTCGTCGGCCGCGTCGTTCCAGTCCCACGCGCCGGGGGGCAGGATCTGCGTGGGCGCGCCGTCGGCCTGCGCGTGGCCGTCGAAGTACTCCTCGTCGTAGAGGCACGCCAGCGGGAAGTCGACGTCGGCGGGCGTCCACGAGCCGTCCCACGACCAGGCGTTCGGCGTCGGCCAGCCCGGGGCGGGCGGCTCGCACGTGTCGGCGGTATCGTCGCCATCGGCGGCGTCTTCGACATCGCCCGCGTCCTGGGCGTCCGCGGCGTCCTCGATATCGGCAACGTCGTCGCCGTCGTCTCCGGACGTGTCGTCGACGCTGGGCACATCGTCGACGCAGGGTACGCAGTCGGACGATCCGTCGTCGGTGGCCGGGACGTCGCCGGGGGCCGGGACCTCGTCGGCGGCCGCGTCACCGGGCAGGTCGGGCGCGCTGGGGACGTCGCGGGCGTCGGTCGTTCCTGCGTCGGCCGAAGCCGTGTCGACCGGCGTCGCTTCGCCGTCGCCGCTGGCCCCGTCGGGGGTCGGCTGGTCGACGCGGGCGTCGAAGGACTCCGCGACCTCGGCGGTGCGCTCGGGATCGGGCTCGTCGGGCTCGGAGACGGAGACGTCGGGCTTGCAGCAGGGCCGGACGTCGGCGTGAACCTCGGGGGGCACATCGACCACGGCATCGTGGGCATCGCCCGTGCGCGACGCGCCGGAGCACGCCGCCGCGGCGACGCCGAACAGCACGAACATCGGCCAGAGCGCGGGGCGGACCATGGGGAGGCACCTTGTCGGCCCCCCCATGCTAGGACCCTGGAGCCGAAAAGGCAACGTGGAGGAGGGGAATCACGCGCGCGTCGACGACCCCTCGCCGCGGGCGAAGGTCTGGACCAGGTTGCGCCAGCGCGCGCCGTCCTGGCGCCCAAGCTCGAACGTGGCGCGCAGGAGCGCGGGGCTCGTGTAGTCGAACTTGGCGACGGGCGTGGGGCGCGAGGGCGCCAGGTACAGGCGATCGGCCGTGTGCAGCCGGGGCGCAGAGCCCGCGCTCTGGTCGCGGGTCAGGAGCACCAGCACGCGCCCGGCCATTGCCGCAGGGGAGAGCGCCCGCAGCGGCACGTTGTCGACCAGCCCGCCGTCGACGTACAGCCGGCCCTGCCGTTCGAGGGCGCGCGTGATGGGCGGCGACGCCGACGAGGCCAGGATGTCGTCGACCAGCGCCGCGGGCGAGCGCGCGTCCTGGGCGGTGGCCACGCACCAGCCGAGCCCCCGGGGCGGCTGTTCGGCCCCGTGCAGGTCGCCGCGGCGCTTCTGGTTGCGGTACGCCCACAGCGCGCGGGCCGCCGTGACGTAGCGGGGTTGCCCCGCCCCGATGAAGGCCTGCAAGATGCGCAGCGGCGGCGCCGCGGCCAGGCGCGCGAACGCCCCGTCGGCCAGCCCGTGCGCCAGCGCGGCCCGGTACATGGCCTCGTGGGGGAACGGCCGCCGCCCGGCCAGCAGCCTCAGCGGGTACAGGTTCCTGGGGTTCGCGGCCGTCGCGCGCTCGAAGTGCTCGACGCTCCCGCGCGCGTTGCCGGTCAGATAGAGCACCGCCATGGCCGCCCCGGCCGACACGCCCGCCCACTCCAGCACGGGTGGAAGGTCGGGCTCGAGCGCGTCGAGTACGCCCAGCGACCAGAACGCGCGGCACCCGCCACCGGCGAGGACGATGGAGAAGGGAGGGGTCGTGGTCACCGCTACCTCTTCGTCGACGAGACCGTGAGGAGCTCGACCGCAGGCTCGCATGCGGCCGAGGTCGCCTCGCGGGCAAATGCCGCGTCGAAGGTGACCAACCGTTCGGCCCCCCGGCTCGAGGACAGGTGCAGCGCGTCCGCGAAGTCCAGGCCCGCCGCGTGGCCCTGCAACGCGGCCCGGACGGCCTCGGCGTCTTCGAGGGTCAGGTTCTCCAGTCCGGCCAGCAGCACCAGTGCTCGGTTTACGGCCGGTCGATCGAAGCCGTAGCCCTTGCGCAGTACCCACTCGATCTCGACCAGCACGCTCTTCGCCAGCCAGAGCGGCCCCGACTCCATGACCTCGGCCGCGCGTGCCGCCTGCGCCGGATCATCGCTCGTCAGCACCCGCACCACCACGTTCGTGTCGAGCGCGATCATCGCGACTCCAGCGCGCCGGCCGCGATGGCCTCGTCCATCTCGTCGAGCGTGAGCGCCGGCCCCTCGTGGCGCAGGCACCCCAGCAGGTCCTGCACCGTGGTCGTGCGGAACGCGACCAGCGGCCTCAGCACCAGCGCGTCGCCCTGCTCCTCGAGGCCGAACTCGGTGCCCGTGGTCCAGCCATGTCGCTCGCGCAGCTTGCGGGGGATGACCAGTTGGCCCTTGGTGGAGAGCTTGGCGATGTCCATGCCTTGTTCCAAGGCGGTAAGCACGTGGTAAGTCTAGGCCGCGCGGGCCGTGCTGTCAACGAGCGCTCGCCATTCGCGGTCTCTGCGACACGTCGCCTCTGCAACCAGGATGACGGCTAGCGCGTCAGCGACCGGTATCGAATGCGGTGCGGCTGGTCGGCCGTGGCGCCCAGGCGGCGGTGGCGGTCGGCCTCGTACTCGGCGTAGTTGCCCTCGAACCACTCGACGCGGCTGTCGCCCTCGAAGGCCAAAATGTGCGTGGCCACGCGGTCGAGGAACCAGCGGTCGTGGCTGATGACCAGGGCGCAGCCCGCGAAGCGCTCCAGGGCCTCCTCGAGCGCGCGCAGCGTGTTCACGTCGAGGTCGTTGGTGGGCTCGTCGAGCAGGATGACGTTGGCGCCTTCCTTCAGCATGCGCGCCAGGTGCACGCGGTTCCTTTCGCCGCCCGAAAGGGTGCCGACCTTCTTCTGTTGGTCGCTGCCCGACAGGTTGAAGCGCCCCACGTAGGCGCGGCTGTTCACCTCGACCTTGCCGAGCGTGATGAGGTCGGAGCCCCCGGAGATGACCTCCCACACGGTCTTGTCGGGGTCGAGGGTGCGGTGCTGGTCCACGTAGGCCAGCTGCACGGTCTCGCCCAGGCGCAGCTCGCCCTTGTCGGGCTGCTCCTCGCCCACGATCATGCGGAACAACGTGGTCTTGCCCGCGCCGTTCGCGCCCACGATGCCCACGATGCCGCCGGGCGGGATCGAGAACGACACGTCGTCGAGCAGCACGCGGTCGCCGTAGGCCTTGGTGAGCCCCTTGGCCTCGATGACCAGGTTGCCGAGGCGCGGTCCGGGGGGGATGTAGATCTCGAGATCCCGGGCCAGCTTCTCGTCTTCCTGCTGCAGCAGGTTCTCGTAGGCGGTGATGCGCGCGCGGCCCTTGGCGTGGCGGCCCTTGGGCGACATGTGGATCCACTCCAGCTCGCGCTGCAGGGTCTTCTGGCGCTCGGTCTCGGCCTTCTCTTCCTTGGCCAGGCGCTCCTGCTTCTGCTCGAGCCACGAGCTGTAGTTACCCTTCCACGGGATGCCGCGGCCGCGGTCCAGCTCGAGGATCCAGCCCGCCACGTTGTCGAGGAAGTAGCGGTCGTGGGTGACGGCGATGACGGTGCCGGCGTAGCGCTGCAGGTGCTGCTCGAGCCACTGCACCGACTCGGCGTCCAGGTGGTTGGTGGGCTCGTCGAGCAGCAGGATGTCGGGCTTTTGCAAGAGCAGCCGGCAGAGCGCGACGCGGCGCGCCTCGCCACCCGACAGCACGCTGCACGACGTGTCGCCGGGCGGGCAGCGCAGCGCGTCCATGGCGACCTCGAGCTGGTTGTCGAGGTTCCACGCGTCGAGCTGGTCCAGGCGCTCCTGCACCTCGCCCTGGCGCGCCAGCAGCTTGTCCATGGCCTCGTCGCTCATGGGCTCGGCGAACTTCAGGTTGATGGCGTCGAACTCGGCCAGCAGGTCGACCGTGCCCTGGGCGCCCTCGCGCACGATGTCGACGACGGTCTTGTCCGGCGGCAGCTTGGGCTCCTGCTCGAGGTAGCCGATGGTGAAGCCCGGCGCGCACGCGGTCTCGCCCTGGAACTCCTTGTCGAGGCCGGCCAGGATCTTCAGGAGCGACGACTTGCCCGAGCCGTTCAGGCCGAGCACGCCGATCTTGGCGCCGTAGAAGTACGACAGGTAGATGTCCTTCAGCACCGTGCGCGTGCCGTACGTCTTCGATACGCCGATCATCGAGTAGATGATCTTGTTGGGCTCGTTGGCCATGGACCCCTCGGGACGATGTTGGCGCGTAGGGTAGACGGTGCGGGCGGGGAGGGCAAGGGGTCGCGTGACGGTCCGGCGCAGCGCCCGATCGGCACGGTGTCGACGGGCCGTCGTCTCGCGTCAGCGTTCGGTCGCGGGCGCAGGGAGCTCGAACGACTCCCGCACGATCCGCTCGAGCTCGCTCACCTCGGCGTCCGTCAGCATGGCGAAGTGGCTGGCGCGCTTGCGCGCCGAGAGACGCCCCTGGTTGTCGAGGCAGACGCGGAGGAACAGGTCCTGCAGCCGGTCGGGCAGATCGAGGACCTGCTGGATGGCAACCCTGGCGCGGTCGTGGCCGGCCAGGAAGCGCAGCTCGGCCGGCAGGTCGGTCTCGATGGTCGCCTGGACGAACGAGAACAACGCCTCGACCTGGGCCGTGAGATCGAGGTAGCGGTACCAGACCGCGGTCTCGTTCAGCACCGTCATGCGGCCCTCGTCGTCCAGCACGTAGTCGACCTGTGCCGCGAGCGGCGTCGAGAAGGCTTCGAGCGATGCGTCGTAGTCGGCCGCGCGTCGCAGCATGGCGGCCGAGACCGGGAACATGAGCCCCGGCGGCGTCACGCCGCGGAGCGCCAGTACGTTGTGGATGAGGAAGCGGTGGATGCGACCGTTCCCGTCGTCGAACGGGTGCAGGAAGACGAAGCCCCAGGCGACGGCCGCCGCGTGCTCGACCGGATGGACGCCAGCAGCGGCCACGCGGCGGTGCAGGTCGAGGAGGCCGGCCATCAGGTCCGGCAGATCGTCGGGGCGGGGGGCGACGAAGTGGATCTTCTCGTGTCCGAGCGACACGGTCTGTCCCACGTAGTTCTGCGTGGCCCGGTAGCCCTTCGCCGCGAAGCGGGGGTCGACGATGCGGTTCTGCAGCTCGAGCAGCCGAGGTTCGGAACAGAAGTCCTCGCGCTCGGCCGACTGCAGCAGCGCGACGAAGCGGGCTGCGCGGCTGGTTGGGGGCTCGACGTGCTCGATCTCGAACGATGACTTCGTCTCTTTCGTGTACAGGTACGCGAGCGCGCGCCGGAGCAGCTCGGGCGGGTAGGGTGCCGTGATCGCGGTGCAACGCGCGCGAAGATCGACGGCCTCGAACCCCTTCACCACGTCGGTTCGCCGGATTGTCGGGCAGAATCGGCGGTCGCCGAGCAGGTTGGCGCGCAGCCGCTGCCGTCGGACGATGTGCTCCGGGCCGGTGACGTAGTCCGCCGGCTCGAGCAGGTCGATGTAGTTGCCGCGGGACAGGTCGTCCAGGGGCAGGCGCACATCGAGGAGCCATTCGACCAGGTACCAGAGCCGGCGCGCGTACTTCCCGAGCGGCTTGGACCGGATGAAGGACACGAGGTCGTCCAGCGTGGCCGCTCGAAAGACGCGATCGAGCAGCGCGAGGTTGGTCCCGTCGTGCTTCAGCGCGAACTCGAGGTGGTCCCCGACCGACTCCCCCGGCCAGTAGCGCTCGGGGTACACTTCGCGAACCGACGCCCCGACCCGCTCGATCCGGTGGGCGGATCCGCACCCGACCCACGACTCGTGTGCGTTCGGGAGGACCCGCAGGTCGAACCGCCGCACGAGCTCGGTGTAGCCGGCCGGACGCGGAGCGATCGAGCGCGAGCGTTCCAGCATCGGAGGCCCTCGAAAAACGCTTAGGCGTGTAGAATATTGATTACCAGGGCTGTCGTCACGTGAAAAATGTTTACAGTGGCCGCCGGCGCCGGGACCCGAAGCCTGCCGCGGTGCGGTCGGTCGGCGCTACTCCTCCCAGAGCGGGATCGGGACCAGGATCGTGCTGGTCACCGCGCCTGCGCGGACGATAACCTCGGCCGAGCCGATCTCGGTGCCCGTGGCCTCGTACGTGGCGGTCAGCATCGACGTTCCGGGCGGCACGTTCAAGAGGCCGCCCTGGCCGTCGGCCGTGGTGGCCGTCAGCTCGGTGCTGGGCATGCCACCCTCCATGTAGGCGGGCGTCGTCCCGACATCGGCCGAGAGGATCTCGGCCGAGATGCCGGCCGCCGGCGCGCCGTCGCAGTCGAAGGCCGAGAAGATCACGTGACCGCGCGCAGGGTCGACCTCGACGTTGGACAGGGCCGCCAGGGCCACCATGGTGGTCTTGCCGAGCACGAAGTACGTGAACGACCCGGGCGCCGTGTAGGCCGCCACGTTGTCGGTGTAGCGGTAGAAGCCCAGCGTGGTCACGATGTCGTCCCCCGAGAACTCGACGTAGCCGGTCAGCCCCTCGGCCGCGGCCGGGAAGGTCAGGGTCACGTTGCCGACGGCGTCGGTGGTGCCGCTCGAGAGCGGGGCGTCGCACTGTGGGTCGTCGAAGCCGCACACCTTGGCGGTGGCGCCCACCACCGGCGTCTGGTTCAAGAGCTCGACCAGCCCGTAGGTGTGGGTGTAGGTGGCCACCTCGGGCTCGGGCCACTGGATGGTGCCCACGCACGCCAGGTTGTCGGGCAGCTCCACGGTCTCGGCGGGCGTGTCGCCGGGGCCGACGTCCTCGACCGGCTCCGGGTTCGGGCCGACGTCCTCGACCATGCCGTCGGGGGCCACGTCGGGCGTGCCCTCGTCGGGTGGCGTGACGTCGACCCCGTCGGGCCCGGGGCCGGGGTCCGGGGCCAGGTCGGGGCCGGGATCGGGCACGACCAGGTCGAGCCCGGTGTCGGCGGTGACGTCGGTGGTGACGTCGGAGCTCGCGTCGCCTTCGTCGCCGCTGCTGGAGCAGGCGGCCACTCCGAGAGCCAGGACTGTGCACACGAGGGTTGCGAAGGCCTGCAAGGACCGCATGGCTGGACTCCTGAGAAGATGCGTTTTTTACAGTATAGCCGATCTCGGAGCCGGAGCCAAACCCTTTGCTCGCCGAGGGCTTACTATGAGCTCTCGCCCCCTCGATCCGGATCGGCCGTGATGGCCGCGACCTCGGGGTCGTGGGGCAGGCTGCCGCGGGGCGAGCGCAGGTAGGCGAAGGGGCTGATGAACAGGAAGTTCGACACGCGCGAGGTGTAGACGTCGGCCGAGCGCTCGACCTGGCGGGCCAGGAAGCTCTTGTCGTTGCCGGCGCGGAGCAGCGGGCCCCAGTGGGGGTTGCTCAGGTCGGCCGAGGCGCGCGCCAGGGGCGTGATCTCGAGGTCGAGGGCGGCCAGCGCGACCTTCAGGTCGTCGGCCTGATGCTTCAGGTCGTCCGGGGTCCTGGTCGCCCCTCGACCGGGCTCGGGGTCCTGCGGACCGTAGCCCGCGCGCTGGCGCTGCTGCACGAGGCGCACGGCGGCCAGCAGGGCCTCGATGCGCTCCTTCTCCTCCATCAGGCCCTTCAGGCGCGCCTCGCTCGGCTGGAAGGCGTGGATGGCACGGATCTCGTCCTCGAGCTCGCGCAGCACCAGGGCCGTGCGCCAGCGCAGGACGCGCTTCGACGCGTGCACGTCGGCGAAGATGTGGTCGCCCACGTACAGGATCTCCTCGCCCGAGGCGTTGAGGTGCGCCTCGACCTTGCCGGCGTCGCCGCCCGAGTACACGTGGCCCGGCACCAGGTCGTCGACCCACGGCTTCAGGAGCCCCTCGTCGCTGACCACCTGGTACAGCGACTGCCGGCCCGAGAAGAAGGCGGGCTTCTGCGCCGACACGATGATCACGTGGAACAGGTCCTGCCACGAGCCGTCGCCCAGGTAGCGATCGAAGGCGTAGGCCATCATGGCGCGCGTGTAGGTCCAGTCGCTGTTGGTGATGAGCAGCAGCTTCTTGCCCGACGCCCGCAGGTCCTGGAGCGCCAGCGGCAGGTCGGGGTCGAGCACGACGAAGCGCTCGGGATCGGCCACGATCTCGGCCTTCAGGTGCCCCTCGAGGTGGGCGCGATCCAGGCTGCCGCGCACGCGATCGTACAGGTCGCCGTAGCCGATCCGATCGGGGATGGCGCCCGCGTCGAGCCGATCGACCAGCTGCGCGTACATGCAGGCCTCGGAGTGCGAGAACAGCGTGTCGAGCGAGACCCAGCGTTCCTCCTTCACGTCGACCACGACGCGGCCGTAGGCCTTGCGCTGGGCGTCGAACTCGAGGGGCGCCGTGCCGTGGAAGGCGCGCTTCACGTAGCCGAAGCGGTTGGCCTTGACGATGTTGCCGAGCTCGCGGTCGACGATCAGCCCTCGCACGAAGAGCTCGGGATCGAACGCCAGGTCGGCCACGGGCCAGCCCCGCTGGGCCAGGCGCTCGCGCAGGTGCAGGTAGGCGCGGCGCTCCCACTCGTCGACGCGGTAGTGGATGAGCGTGTAGTCCATGTCGAAGCCGACGGCGCGCAGCGTGCGCAGGTTCAGCGTGCGGTTGCAGTACACGCGCCGCTCGGGCGGCGTGCCCTCCGCGGGGCGGGGGGCGAGGGGGGCCTGGATCATAGCAACTCCTCGAGGTAGGCCTGGGGGGTGGTGAGCAGGGGCGTGGTCGTGCACGTGAGCGCGGCGCCGCCGTGGGCCTCCTCGTTCACGGTCATGGTCCAGGCGCCGTCGGCGGCGACCTGCAGGCGGTCGAAGCCCACCTTGGAGGGGGGCGCCAGCTGCACGTCGAGGGTCCAGGGGCCCCCGTCCGCCATGCCGGGGTGCGTGATCGCGGTGGCGTCGGTGTGCATGACCGAGAGCATGGTGCCCTCGGGGACGCCGAGCCAGTCGGGCCACGCGGCGAACTGCACCACGACGTAGGCGGTGAAGGGCGAGGTCGCGTTGTCGAAGGGCCAGGGCCTGGTGGGGTCGGTGAAGGCCTCGACCGTGACCAGCGTGAGGTCGGACCCGGTGCAGGTGCGCTTCACGACGCGCGTGGTCTTGCCCAGCACGTCGCGCGGGAGGGGCAGCGTCTGTACGGCCGCGGCGTGGCGGTACGAGTCGTGCAGCGTGCGCACCTGCTTGAAGACCAGGCGTTCGGGTCGCACCGTGCCGTCGGCCAGCGCGGGCCAGCCCTCGGCCATGCGCTTGATCTCGACGTCGAGCGTGATCGTCGTGTCGCGCTGGGGCTTCACGTAGTGGGAGTTGCGCGTGTCGAGCCACGGCCCCGCGAGCTCGGACAAGCGCGCGTGCAGGTCGCCGAGCTCGGCGTCGGACAGCAGCACCTGGCCGGCGGCCACCTCGGTCGAGGGCTGCACGCGCTTCAGGTGCGGCAACTGGGTGCCCTCCTGGCGCACCACGTCGATCTCGGGCGCGGCGTTCGAGCCCGGCGGCGGGTTCGTGACGCTGAGGGGCCCCTTCTGCACGTTCACCGTGGTCGTGAGCACGTTCCCGGTCGGCCGGCGCACGAGCTCCACCGTGATCACGCCGTTGGAGAGCTCGGCCGCGTCGTCGAACACCGGGTGCACGCCCGCGCCCATGCGGCCCGTCAGGTGATCGATGCCCGCCGCCCGCCGCTCCTCGAAGGCGCCGAAGATCCAGTACGAGCCCCAGGTCTTGCCGAGGGCCCAGGCGATGGTCTTCTTGCGCTTGTCGGGATCGCTCTGCAGCTCGGGGAACAGGTAGCCCGTGTTCGAGTCGTAGAGCCCGGCGCCGTTGAAGCCCTCGATGTCCTCGGCCGTCGACGACGAGCGGAAGCGCAGGCCCTGGGTGGGCGCCAGGAAGGCGAAGTGCTCCTTCAGGAGCGCCTCGAGGGCGGCGAGCGTGGCCGGCGCCACCGGCTGGTCCTCGATGGCGTTGCGCACGCCGTCGGCCGCGATGGCCAGGGCCAGGGCCGAGCCGGGGACCACCTTCGCGGCCAGGTAGTCGTCGAGCCACGTCACGGTGTCGGGCAGCGTCGCGAACTCGTCGCGGAAGGCCTCTTCGCCCTCCAACGCCAGGAAGCGCACCCGCGAGTCGGTCACGAAGTCGGCCGTGGCCAGCAGGTCGGCCAGCGAGAAGGGCAGCGCCTGCACGTGCTCGGCGTAGGCCTTGACGGTGAGCGCCATGACCCCGTCGGGCACCTCGTAGCCCTGCTCGATCAGCGCCATGAAGCCGGCCGACTTGCCGCCGATGAGGGGCACGTTCGAGGCCATGGCTGCCAGCCCGAGCCCGTCGAACTGCAGCGAGAGCGGCGCACCGGTCAGGTCGGCCATGGGCACCAGCAGCGTCTGGGGCGTCTTCAAGGCCAGGTAGGCCTTCCACTGGTCCTTGGTCAGCTCGCGGTACGTCACGCCCTCGGTGGTCGCCTTCAAGAGCAGCGGCTGGCGGTAGCTGTCCCACACGTCGAACTGCTGCGAAGTGGCGGCGCCGGCCACGTACACGTTGGGCGTGCCGCGGCTCTTGGCCAGCAGGCCGATGTGGGCCAGCGGCGTCTGGGGCACGGCCGTGATGATGCCGGCGACCGGGGGCAGGTCGTCGGGCACCTCGGCCAGCACCACCAGGTGGTTCTCGCCGAGCGAGGCGCCCGAGAACTGGCCCTTCGGGACGATCTTCACGAGGCCGGCGGCCAGGCCCTGGTTGTAGACCTCCCAGGCGCCCTCGACCACCAGGTCGTCGTAGGTGACGACGCGGCCCGCGTAGGCGCTGCCCTCGGCCGCCATCTGGTCGGCCACGGCCTGCTGCCACGTGGCGCGCACCAGCCACTTCAGGTTCGAGCCCACCTCGGCGGGCAGCAGGGCCTCGAGCGCCTGGAACGTGTGCTCGACCTGCGCCCGGGTGGGCCGGTCGACGTACTCGAGCTCGAACAGCCACAGCTCGGCCGGCAGCACGCGCTTGGGGTTGGCGGCGTAGTGCAGCACGGAGCCCAGGCCATAGGTGCGGTCGGCGCCGAACGAGCGATCGTAGAAGCGCTTCAGGTACAGGCGGTCGCCGGCCCATTGCAGGCCCACGGGCAGCGAGGTCGGCACCTGCGTCCTGGCCCACGCCACGACGTCAGCCACCGTGGCGAACGACAGCCCCGTCACGGGCGCGAGACCGATCCCCGGCACCTCGGCGCCGTTCAGCAGGCGGAACCAGGCCCACTCGTCGTGCAGCGCGTAGAAGCCGGTCTCTTCGAACACGGCCTTCGGCAGGGCGTCCTGGAACCCGGTCAGGATGAACTTGACCTGGGCCGGCTCCTGCTCGGGTCCGGCGTAAGCCAGCAGCGCGGCGGAGGAAGCGAAGCCGGCCACCGTGTGGTCGTCGAAGCCCCCCACGACGTCGGTGTCGGGGGTGTCGGCGGTGTCGGCCACGTCGGCGGTCGCGTCGACGTCACCGCCGGCGTTGGTGCCGCACGCGGCCAGTCCGAGGCCCAGGAGGATCAAGGGTAGGCGTCTCATGGGGGACAGGATAGGGAACGAACTACCCCAATGCAACGTCAGGGCAGCGACCCGGGCGCGAACCCGTCCTGGTGCGAGTGACACGTGCCGCAGTACTCGGTGGCGTGCGGTGTGCCCGTGCCGTCGGCGTTGTAGTGCGCCAGGTCGTGGTGACAGGTTTCACAGAGTCCTGTGCCCGCCGTGGCGCCGGCGACGCCCGCGTGCACCAGGCCGTCGTTGCTGGCGCCTTCGGGCTTGGTCACGTGCACCGGGACGGTGGTGCCGTCGGGACGCTGGACGGTCGCGCGCAGCAGGAAGGCGTTGACCGCGCCGTGCACGTCGTGGCAGGTGCCGCAGGCCGTGGCGGCCGTGGGGTGCGAGGCCGAGCTGTGGCAGTCGGTGCAGGCGCGCGTCGAGGCGTGGCCCTTGCCCGAGGCCGCGGTCGGCGTGTGGCAGACCTTGCAGTCGTACAGCACCTTGTGGCTCGAAAGGTTGGCCCACGCCTCGCCCACGCCCGCGCCGTGGCAGCCCAGGCACTGCTGCTCGACGACCAGGTCGGTGCCGACCCCGAGCGTGGGTGCGGCGTCTTCAGCGAAGGCCGCGGTCGCGGCCAGCAGGGCCAGGCAGACGAGCAGCCGGTTCATGCGGCACCTCCCTCGGGCAGCACGCTCTGCGGATCGTCGGGCTTCACCATGCACGCGGCCGTGCGGTAGGCCAGCGCCTGCTGGGTCAGCACCGGGTTGAACCCGGCCGAGGTGGGCCAGGTGCTGCCGTCGGCGATCCACACGTTCTGGACCTGGTGCAGGCGCCCCCAGGGATCGCACACCGAGGTGGCCGGGTCGGCGCCCATGCGCGTGGTGCCCAGCAGGTGCTTGGTCTCGGGCGCGCCGTAGTGCTGCGACATGTCCATGGGCATGGTCTCGGCGGCGCCGGACTCCTCGCAGATCTTCTGCATGAGCGGCGTGTACTTCGCGATCATGGCCAGGTCGTGCGGGTGGTACTGGTAGGTGATGCGCGGCGCCGGGCGTCCGTACACGTCGCGCACGGCGGGGTCCAGCTCGACGCGGTTCGCGAACTGGGGCAGGTCTTCGCCCATCATCGATACGGCCGACATGTCGCGCCGCCAGGTGCCCTTCACCATCAGGGTCTTGTGCAGCTGCCAGGGCAGGCTGGCGCCGAACTCGACGGGGTGAATGCGGCCGCCGAGCTCGACGTAACCGCCGCGCACGAAGTCGGGGCTGCCGTCGGGGCGCGTCCAGTCGGCCAGCGCCATCTTGATCACGCGGCCGCGGTACGAGCGGATCTCGTCGTTGAAGCGCGCGATGACGTTGAACACCACGTGGAACATGAGATAGCGGCCGACGAGGTCGTTGCCGTTGCCCAGGCCCTTGGGGTGCGCGGTCGAGACCGACTCGAGCATCAGGCGCGGGGTCTCGATGGCGTTGCAGGCGAGCACCACGTGGTTGCCCGTGATGGACTGCGGGGCACCGTTCCGGTCGACGTAGGTCACGCCGGTGGCGCGCTCGCCCGAGGGCTCGGTGTCGACCCGGGTGACGCACGCCTCGTCGAGGATCGTGAGGTTCCCGGACAGCAGCGCGTCGCGGATCACCGTGACCGCGGTCGAGCCCTTGGCGTTGATGGGGCAGCCCACGAAGCAGAAGCCGCAGTTCACGCACGCCGGGCGGCCGCGGTAGAACATCGAGTTGATGGCGATGGGCATGGGGTGCGGGTGAAGGCCCATCCTGCGCGCGCCGGCGGCCAGCACCACCTCGGCCTTGCCGAAGTAGCCGGGTGGCATGGGGTAGGGCTTGCGCGGCTCGGCGAACGGGTCGGCGCCCGCCAGCCCTTGCACGCCGATCAGGCGCTCGGTCTCGTCGAAATACGGCTCGAGGTCGGCGTAGGTCAGGGGCCAGTCGACCACGTCGGCGCCCTCGACGGCCCCGAACGTGGAGCGCAGCGACAGGTCGACCTGCTGGATGCGCGGGCTGTCGGCGTCGTACTGCACCGTGCCGCCGCCCAGGCCGATGCCCAGCGCCTGGATGTCGCCCGTGGTGTACTCGGGCGCGTCGTTGATGCGGTAGACGCGCGGCTCGATGAGGGGATCCTGGAACGTGAAGCGCCGCAGGGCCTTCAGCTCGTCGTTGCCGTACAGCGAGCCGCGCAGGATGGGGTCGCCCAGGGTGGGGTAGGGGTTGCGCCCCTTCTCGACCAGGGCCACCTTCCAGCCGTTGGCGGCCAGCACGTACGCGACCACGCCGCCTCCTGCGCCCGAGCCCACGATGATGGCGTCGAACTGGGGGGTCGTCATCGCCACGCCTCCTCGGGGTGCAGCAGCTGGCGCTGCGAGAAGCCGACGGGCTGGCGATCGCCCTCGAAGTCGATGACCTTCCAGCCCTTTTGTTCGAAGTTGCCCCCGTAGACCGGGTCGCCGTAGGTGCCCTCGACCGCGTGCGTGTACGCCAGCTTGACGAAGTCGGCGTCGAAGGTGGCCAGCGCCTTGCGGCGCTGATCGCGGGTCAGCTGGGTGTAGGGCTTGCCGCTGGCGGTTTTGGACGCGGCCTCCAGGGCGGCCAGCCCCTCGTCGTAGCGCGCGATCAGGCCCTTGACGGGCCCGTTGAACTCGCGCTCGGGCAGGCCCAGCGAGCCCTCGATGGTCGTGCGCCAGCAGATCTCCTCGACGCGCGTGAGGGGCAGGAAGCTCGAGAAGCCGTCGAGGCCGCCGAGCCGCCCCGAGTACGGGCCGCCCGCGAAGATGCGCGGCGGCGTCACCGCGAACGCGCCCAGCAGCTGATCGAGGTACCAGGCCGCGTGGCACTCGGCCGCGCCGGGCTCGTCGGCGCTGCCCGGCACCAGCGCGTCGAACAGCGCCGACAGCGAGGCGTAGCGCTCGGGCGAGAGCGTGGTGCCCACGGGGATGGGCCAGCCGTCGAGCTCGGTCGGCCGCACGACCACGTCGGCGATCTCGACCGCGTCGCGGGCGTCGATCGCGTCGAGCCCGTCGGCGCCCGGATCGTCGGCCAGGTCGGCGCCCCCGTCGAGGGCGTCGGCGCCGTCGGATCCGCCGCTGCAGCCGACCAGGGGGCCACCGCACACCAGCACCACCGCGCCGCCCAGGAAGTGGCGGCGCGTGAGGCCGCGAGTCGGACCGTGTACCGTTCGCATGGGCTCCCCCTCGCTCGCCGGATGCACCCCGTCTACAGGAAGCCGACGCTCGGGTCAAACCATCTCGTGGCACCTTCGGCGGTGATTCCTGTATACTCCCGCCGAGGAGGTGGCCATGACGTCTTCGGCGCGCGCGGTCCTGCTGGTCTGCCTGGCCCTCGCCCCGGTCGCGTGCGGCGGTGGCAACGGCGGCGATGAGCCGCAGACGTGCCGCACGGCCTACGACTGCCCCCAGGGCTGGTCGTGCGACGCGCGCACGGCCGCCGATCCGCTTGATCGCATCTGCGTGGCGCCGGACGGCGGCGGGGACGTCGCGACCGATGCGGCCGACGTGGCCCCCGTCGATGGCGACGCCTCGAGCGACGTGGAGCCGGTCGACGTGCCGGCCGACTCCGACGTGGGCGCGCCCGACCTGGGACCCGACCTGCCCGAGGAGTGCCGCCCGCCCTACGCCGAGTTCAACTGCCCGTGCAAGGGCGACGCCGACTGCCTGGCCGAGAAGTGCGTCGTCACGCCCGACGGCGGGCGCTGTTCCATGACCTGCAACGAGACCGACGGCTGCGCCGACCCCTCGTGGTCGTGCGTCATCGCGCTCGATACCTGCCCCAACCCGTGCGTCCGCTACTGCGCCTGGAACCACCTCGACCTGTGCCGCCCGTGCAAGGGCGACGCCGACTGCGCCAACCCGCTGTTCGAGCTCGAGGTCACGTGCCTGGCGTACGGCGAAGAGGGCAGCTTCTGCGCCAGCGCCTGTGGTACCGACCGATCGTGCCCGGCGGGCTACGCCTGCGTCGACGTCAAGAACGCCGCGGGTCAGACGCGGCCCTACTGCCAGCGCGCCGAGGGGCTCTGCGACTGCTCCGCCGCCGACGTGGCCGCCGGGCTCGAGACCGCCTGCAAGGTCCGGAACGACTACGGCGCGTGCCCGGGCCTCCGCACCTGCCTGGCCGGCGGGCTCAGCCCCTGCGTCGGCGACACCCCGAAGCAGGAGAAGTGCAACCTCAAGGACGACAACTGCGACGGCCTGACCGATCTGCCCTTCGAGGGCAACGTGTGCAAGAACGAGAACGCGTTCGGCACCTGCTACGGCAGCGAGAAGTGTACGAACGGCACGGTCACGTGCGGCGCCCTGATCCCGGCCGCCGACGAGTGCGACGGCGTCGACAACAACTGCGACGGCTACACCGACAAGGGCTTCGTCGACACCGACGCCGACACCCTGGCCGACTGCATCGATCCCGACGACGACGCCGACGGCGTGCTCGACGACGGCGACGACAGCGGCGCGGTGAACGACAACCCCTGCCACGGAGGCAACGCCGAGGACTGCGACGACAACTGCCGCGCGGTCGCCAACCCGACCCAGGCCGATCTCGACGACGACGCCGAGGGCGACGCCTGCGACTGCGACGCCGACGGCGACGGCCAGGCCTCGCTGAAGTGCGGTGGGCCCGACTGCAACGACCACGACACGCTGGTCGGTCCCCACATCGCCGAGGTGCAGACCGCCGACGGCGACTGCTACTTCTGCAACGGTGTCGACGACGACTGTGACTCGCTGACCGACGAGGAGTGCTTCGACGTCGACGTCGACGGCCAGCCCGACTGCCTCGACCTCGACGACGACGCCGACACGATCCTCGACGACGCCGACAACTGCCCGCTGCACTGGAACCCGTACCAGGACGACCTCGACCAGGACGGGCAGGGCGACCTGTGCGATCCCGATCGCGACGGCGACGGCGTGGCCTTCGCCGATGGCGACTGCAACGACTGGAACGTGGCCATCTACCCGGGCGCGGCCGAGGCCTGCAACGGGGTCGACGACAACTGCAACGAGCAGGTCGACGAGGGCTTCCCGAACCTCGACGGCGACGGGTTGGCCGACTGCCTCGACCCCGATCGCGACGGTGACCTGGTGGCCGAAGACGGCGACCTCGACGGCGTGAAGGGCAATCACCCGTGCGCCGACGGCCAGGTCGTGGCGTGCGACGACAACTGCCCCGCGCACGGCAACGCGGACCAGGCCGACCTCGACGGCGACCTGCTCGGCGACGTGTGCGACTCCGATCTCGACGGCGACGACATCCTCAACTTCCTCGACAACTGTCCCAAGGTCGCGAACCCCGACCAGGCCGACTTCGACGGCGACCTGCTGGGCGACGCGTGCGACGACGACGTCGACGGCGACACCTTCGCCAACGACCTCGACAACTGCCCCTGGCTCGCGAACCAGAACCAGCAGGACAGCGACGGCGACAAGAGCGGCGACCTGTGCGACGACGACGACGACAACGACGGCGTGCCCGACGACGTCGACAACTGCCGCCTCGACGCCAACCCCGATCAGCGCGACACGGACCTCGACCACAAGGGCGATGCCTGCGACACCGACGACGACAACGACGGCGCCGCCGACGCCGCCGACAACTGCCCGCTCGTGAAGAACCCGACGCAGGTCGACGCCGACGGCGACCTGCTGGGCGATGCGTGCGACAACTGCACGGCGCTGGCCAACCCCACGCAGGAAGACGGCGACGGGGACGGTGTGGGCGACGCGTGCGACGACTGCCCGGCGCTCTCGAACCCCGACCAGGCCGACGACGACAAGGACGGCGTGGGCAACTCCTGCGACAACTGCCCGCTGGCCGCCAACGCGGACCAGGCCGACGGCGACAAGGACGGCGTGGGCGACGCGTGTGACGACTGCCCCCAGGCGGCCGACCCCGATCAGCAGGACACCGACGGCGATGGCCTGGGGGATGTGTGCGACCCCGAACCCTGACGAGGAGCCGATCCATGGACCAGGCCACGATCAAGCGTATCGCGGACGGATTGAAGAAGGCCATCGAGGCCGAGCAGACCGGCCACACCTTCTACCTGATGGCCGCGCAGCACACCGACGACGACAAGGGGAGCGAGGTGTTCCTGCAACTCGCGGCCGAGGAGCTGGACCACGCGCGCTACCTGCGCGTGCAGTACCAGTCGGTCCTCGAGCGCGGCCAGTTCGACTTCTCGGCGTCGCTCGGCCGCAGGATCGACCTCTCGGGGGCGCACCCCATCTTCTCGGCCCGGTTGCTCGAGCGCGTCGGCGTCGCGCACTACGAGCTGAGCGCGCTGGCCATCGGCGCCCAGCTCGAGATGAACGCCGTGCGCCACTACAAGGCCGAGGCCGACGCCGCCCCCGACGCCGACGTGCGCCGCTTTTTCGAGGAGCTGGTGGCCTGGGAGTCCGGGCACTACGACGCGTTGACCCGCGAGCTCGAGTCCGTGCGCGAGGCCTACTGGCACGCGAACGGTTTCAGCCCGCATTGACCCGTGGCTTCGCGATCTTCGCGACTCGGGTTTACAGGCGGGGGCCGAGGCTTATAATCTGACGCGCCACGCCGAGGGGGTCCATGGCCCGCGCCTTGCGTTACAGTCCGATGATCGGAACGATGCTGCTGGTGCTGGGGCTCGTGCTCGGCGCCGCCGGCGCGTGGAAGGTCGCCCCGCTGCTCTTCGGCGCGTCGAAGCCCAAGACCCCCGCCACCGCGCCCGCCGCCAAGAGGGCCGTCGCACCCGCCGACGCCGCCCGGACCGTGGCGCTGGTCGACCAGGCGCTCGAAGCCAAGAAGGCGCAAGCTGCGGCGTCCGACACGAGCGGCGTCGGCGCTGCTACGCCCGACGCGGGCGAGGCGACGGCGGGCAAGGCCTCCGACGCCGAGGTCACCGAGCCCGTCCCTCCCGAGCAACAGGTCAGCCTCCCCGAGTACAAGCGCCTCGAGCGTCCCTTCGCGCTGCGCTGCCCCTCGGTGCTGAACCGCTACGATCGCGCCGGCGCCAAGCTCGAGGCCATCCCGGCCGAGCCCTTCTGCGCGGGGCTGCGCGGCCGTTTCTCCATCGTCGTGTTCTGGCGCTCCGACAGCGAGCCCGCGCTGACCGCGCTGAAGCTCTTCCAGGCCAACACCGCGCGCCTGCAACAGGGCCCGCCACCCGTGCAGGTCCTCTTCGTGTCGGCCGATCGGTTCCTGAGCGATCTCAAGGCGTTCTATGAAGCCGAGGGCTCCTCGTGGACCTTCGACACGTACCAGGCGCTGGTCGACGGCTGGCTCACCAACTACGGCTCGGCCAACCCCGACCGCAGCTTCCCCTGGCTGCTGGTCACCGATCCCGACCGCATGGTGGTCTACGAGGGCCACGCCATGCAGACCGAGCCCGAGCTCAAGGGCTTCCTGAAGTTCCTGCTCGCGCTGGCTGCGTCTCGCCCCGAAGCCGCCCGCATGGCCGAGGCCGTCAAGACCGCCGAGGCCGCCAAGGCCGAGGGTGCCGACGCCCCGCGCAAAGACAAGATCGTCGACGCGGCCTCCAAGAAGGGCGGTACCCCCGCCCCCGCCGCGGCAGGCCGTCGCGAGATCGACTACGTCACGCTCGGCTTGCAGGTCATGCGCCTGTTCCCCGAGCTGGCGGGCACCCCCGAGCTGCGCCAGGTGGTCAAGGCCGCCGAGGGCTCGTTGAACGCCCGGCTCAAGAAGATGAGCCCCGGCGAAGCCAACCGCCTGGCGGCGAACCTGCCCGACAACCTCGTCCGCGACGCCGTCAAGGCCGCCCTCAAGTCGATAGGCAAGTAGGGGCGCTGCTTGCTGCGCCCGTAGGGGCGCCCCCCGGATTTGCGTCCGTCCCCGTTCGGTCGTAGTGTCCTCTTCCAGGATGAAACTCGCCCGGAGAAACCGATGTCGGACCCCAAGACCGATCACGCCGCTGCGGGCGCGCTGCTGACCCCCGGCCTCTTGTTCCTGGCCGTGGCCCTGGTCGTCTCGACCTTCCTGGCGGCCAGCGCCTGGGAGCGCGTGAAGACCCGCCCGCCCGAGCGTACCATCGCGGTGACCGGTTCGGCCAAGAAGCGCATCGTGTCGGATCAGATCGAGTGGAGCGCCGAGATCTCGACCCAGAACATGGACCGCACCGCGGCGTACCAGGCGCTGGCGGCCGACACGCGGAAGGCCACCGACTACCTGGCCGCCCAGGGCGTGAAGGCCGACGAGATCCGCGTGGGCGCCGTCGCGGTCTCGGAGCGCAACGAGACCGAGGTCGTGGGTACCGGCCTCGAGCGCGTCGAGCACGTGGTGTTCAAGGGCTACGTGGTCCAGCAGGGGCTCACCGTGCGTTCAGCCGACGTGCCGCGCGTCGAGAAGGTCTCGAACGAGATCACGACCCTGCTCGAACAGGGCGTGCTGGTCACGTCGTACCCGCCCAACTACTACTACACGCGCATCGGAGAGCTGAAGATCGAGATGCTGGCCGAGGCCTCGGCCGACGCGCGCGTGCGCGCCGAGAAGATCCTCGAGAAGGCCGGCGGCGCCAAGGTCGGCAAGCTGCGCGCGGCCGACATGGGCGTCATCAACATCAACCCCGCCAACTCGACCGCCACCTCGTGGGACGGCAACAACGACACGTCGTCGCTCGAGAAGGACGTGTTGACCATCGTGCACGTGACGTTCGAGCTGGAGTAGCCCGCGGCGGCGCTCTTACGAGCCGAACTCCTGTCTGACGATCGCGAAGCACTCATCCGCCACGCCGAGCGCCTGCTCGATGTCGGCCGGCTGGTGCGCCGCCGAGATGAACCAGTTGTGGTGCGGGTGGAAGAACACGCCGCGCTTCGCTGCCTCGCCCGAGAAGCGCTGCATGCGCAGGAAGTTCGTCTCGTTCTTGAAGGTCATGTTGGGGATGGTGGGCGGCCCCGTCACGCTGACCTGCAGGCCGTGCTTCTCGGCGCGCTCGCGCAGGCCGTTCTGGAGCAGCTCGCCCATCTTCCACATGTGGGCGATGGCGTTCGTCTTCTCGAGCTCGTCGATGGTGGCGAGCGCCGCGGCCATCTCGACCGCCGCCTGGAAGAACGAGCCGGTGAAGAAGACCGAGCTGGCGGCCTGCTTCACGCGGTCGTTGCCCACGATGGCCGACAGCACGTAGCCGTTGGCGATGGCCTTGCAGTAGCAGATGAGGTCGGGCTTGAAGCCGAAGTGCTCGCACGAGCCGCCCATATTCAGGCGCCAGCCCGCGCGCACGTCGTCGCTGATCAGCACGAAGTCGTACTGGTCGCGCAGGCGCATCACCTCGTCGTAGAAGCCGGGCGCCGGCAGGACCTGGTCGCCGAAGGCCGGGTGGTGGTAGGGCGTGAGGATGACGCCCGCGATGTCGCCCTCGTGCTTCTTGCACAGGTCGCGGAGCTCGTCGGCGTTGTTCCACGTGAACTGCAGGATGTGCTCGTAGTCGCTGGGGATGATTCCCGCCATCGAGTGGATGGACCACGGGTGCGTGCCGTGGTAGGCCCCGCGCGCCATGATGATCTTGGTCTTCTGCGTGTACTGCCGGGCCACCTGCAGGGCGTAGTAGGTCACGTCGGAGCCGTTCCGCGCGAAGGACGCCCAGTCGGCGATGGGCACGATCGACACGAGCTTCTCGGCCAACTCGACCGCCAGGGGCGTGGGGTGGTTGAACACCGATCCGAGCGCACGCTGCTTCGCCGCCGCCTCGTTGACGCGCGGGTGGTCGTAGCCGAGCACGACCGGGCCGTACGCGCACATGAAGTCCAGGAACTCGTTGCCGTCCAGATCCCAGTAGCGGCAGCCCTTTCCATGCGTCGCGTAGTACGGGAACGAGCCGGGGACGGTGACCGCGGGCGACACGTGGCCGCCGATGCCGCAGGGGATGACCTTGGCGGCGCGCTGGAACATCGCCTCGGACTTCTTGAAGCTATAGAGGCTCATGGGCACCCTCCGGGGTCGGTTCAGTTCAGGTACAGGCCCACGCGATCGAAGAGCGCGTTGAACTCGTCGACCACCGGCAGCATGCCGTACAGCTTGAGGTCGCATACGCCGACGGCGGCGAAGGTGTCGACCTTGCCCGCGATGAGGTCGACGGCCAGGTCGACGTCGCGGATGCGGATGCCGGCGGTGGGATTGGCCACGCGCCCGCGATGGGCGGTGATGACGCCCTGCTCGATCGTCACGAACGCCGACACGGCGTCGCCCACGTCGTACTGGATGGTGGCGTCGTGTAGCGCGCCGCGCACGCGTTCGACCTTCGGATCGAGGGCGAAGATGGCGTCGCAGGCCGACAGGCCGACCAGCAGGCTGAGCTCGACGTGCCGCGCGCGGAAGGCGGGGTCGGCCAGGTCGGTCGCCGCCGGCTTCAGGTAGCGCGTGAGGATCGTCGTCAGCTTCTCGAAGCCCTTCATCTGCGTGAGCTTCCAGAGCGAACCGTGCGGGATGGGGACGACCTTCTCGCCGTCGAACATGCGGTTCAGGGCGCACGCCGACGGGAACAGCAGGCCCAGGCTGCCGCGGGCGTCGCGCGACGCGGTGATGCGGCCCTGGTCGAACACCAGCCCCATGCGCGGCCCGCCCAGCACGGCCATCTCGAGCCGCAGGTCGAGCCCGGCCGCGACGCCGCGCGCCTCGTCGTCGAGGATCGCCAGCTCGTGCAGCCGAGGCAGCACCGCGTGCAGGTTCATGCGCGCCCGGATGCGGTCGTGGAGCGGCGATGCCGTGTCGCCGAGGCCCAGCCTCGCGAGGATCTGGTCGGTCGTCATGGTCTGCCTCCCTTACGCGCCGGTCACGATGCGCTCGATGCGCTGCATCAGGACGCCCATCTCCTTCGAATACTCCATGGCGCCCTCGGTCTTGACGTAGCCGAGCCGCACGGCGTCGACCAGCGCCGCCTGCTGCGTGAGCACCTGGAACGCGCCCTCGATGTGCGGGAACAGGAAGTGCACGAAGGGGCGTCGGCGCGTGTACGTGCCGCGCCCGGCCTTGCTGTGCCCCGCCTTGATGCGCAGGTAGGCCGCCGGGCCGCCGCCCTCGACCGTCCACTGGAACACCCGGTCGGGGCTGGTCTTCGTGATCTTGGTCATGTCGGGGTCGCCGCCCTTGTTCAGCTGCGAGAGCGCGTTCGTGACCATGTAGAGCAGCAGCTTCACCTTCAGGGCGCGCTCGGCGGGCTCCTTGGGCAGCTTGTTCGGCAAGAGGATCGTGAGCTTCAGGAGGAACGGCAGGAGCCGCACGAAGGCCGGCAGCCCGAGGAGCCCGCTGATGGAGGGCAGGGCGAGCCCGCCCGCGAAGAACGTATTGAGATCGTTCAGGGTCTTGAAGGTCAGCGTGATGCTCGGTTGCTCGTGCCGGCCCTGAATCACCGTGATGGTGCCGTCGCCGTACAGGACGTAGGCCGCCTGCTCGCTGTCCTTGGCGGCGAACTGGACGACGCCCGAGGCCTTCTTCAGGATCTTCCGGAAGAACGGCCGCTCGTCGGGGAGCACCTTGATGAGGGGCAGGATGCTCCGGAGGATCAGGCGGCCGCGCAGTTCGTGCTCGAAGCTGGCCATGATCAGTCCTCATCCTCCCAGTCTTCGTCGGCCTCGAACTCGGCCTTCAGCACCTCGCCGATGGTCTCGACCATGCCGTCGGCGTCGAGCTTGTGGCGGTGCAGCAGGTCGTCGGGGTAGCCGACGATGGCGAACTCGTCCTGGTAGCCCAGGCGCCGGAGCACGCACCCTTTGCCCGACTCGGCGATCACCTCGGCCACCGCGCTGCCGAGGCCGCCCACGACGGTGTGATCCTCGGCGGTGATGATGCGGCGCGTGTCCTTCACGGCGGCCAGGATGGCCTCTTTGTCGATGGGCTTCACGGTGTGCATGTCGAGCACGCGCACCGTGATGCCCTGCTGCTTCAGCATGTCGGAGGCCTCGACCGCGTGGATGACCGGCACGCCGCACGCGATGATCGTGACGTCGGTACCCTCGCGCAGCTGGATGGCCTTGCCGATCTGGTAGTCGAAGTCGAGGCTCTTGTGCACGGGGGGCTCGAAGCCGCGCCCGATGCGGATGTAGACCGGGCCCTCCCACTCGATGGCGGCGCTGACCGCCTTGGCGGTCTCGTAAGCGTCGGCGGGGGCGATGACGGTCATGCCCGAGAAGGTGCGCATGACCGACAGGTCTTCGGTGCAGTGGTGGGTGGTGCCCGCCTGTCCGAAGGTGGTGCCCGAGTGGGTGGCGATGATCTTGACGTTGCGCTTCTGGTAGCACAGGTCGGTGCGCACGAACTCGGCCGCGCGCAGGCTGGCGAAGACCGCGAACGTCGACACCACCGGGATGAGCCCGGTCTCGGCCAGGCCCGAGGCGATGCCGATCATGTTGGCCTCGGCGATCCCGACGTTGATGAAGCGCTCGGGGATCTTGTCCTGGAACTTGCCGATCTTGGTCGACTTCGCGAGGTCGGCGGTGAGCGCGACGATGCGCTTGTCCTGCAGGCCGAGCTGGGTCAGGACCTCGCCGTAGATTTCAGCCTGGGTCATGTGGTCGGCGTCGTCGACCGTCCAGGTGAGCCCCATCGATTTGGCCATGGTTGCCTCCCTTCTCATCGGTTCCCAGCGGGCGGCTATCGGACGCCCGCACGGCGTGGGCTCCGGGTGCCCACGCCCAAAGCAACGACCTGAGCGCGCGTGAACCCGTTCACGGGCGCTCAGCTCATCGCGCGGATGTCGGCCAACGCCTTGGCCTTGTTCTGGTCGTCGAGGCCGCCGTAGTGCCAGCCGGTCTTGTTCTCCATGAAGCTGACGCCCTTGCCCTTGACCGTCTTGGCCAGGATGACGGTGGGCCGGGTCTTCTCGGCGCGCGCCGTGGCGATGGCGTCGAGGATGGCGTCGAAGTCGTGGCCGTCGATGGAGAGCACGCGCCAGCCGAACGACTCGAACTTCTTGTCGAGCGGGCTGAGCGTCATCACCTGGTCGACCGGACCGTCGAGCGAGAAGCCGTTGCAGTCGACGAACCAGGTGAGGTTGGTCACCTTGTAGTGCGCCGCGGCCATGGCGGCCTCCCACGTCGAGCCCTCGTCGCACTCGCCGTCGGAGAGGACGCAGTAGGTGTGGTAGGTCTTGCCTTGCAGCCGCGCGCCCAGGGCGCAGCCCAGGGACAGCGCCTCGCCGTGGCCGAGGGAGCCGGTCGAGAAGTCGACGCCCGGCACCTTCAGGCGGTCGAGGTGCATGCCGAAGGGCGAGCCGGTCTTGTTGAAGTCCTTCAAGAGCACCGGGTCGAAGTAGCCCTTGTCGCCCAGGATGACCGCGTGCCCGACGCCGCCGTGGCCCTTGGAGAGCACGAAGCGATCGCGCCCGTCCCAGGCCGGGTTCTTCGGGTCGAGGTTCAAGACCTTGTAGTACAGCGCCACCAGGATCTCGTGCTGGCTGAAGGCCCCGCCGATGTGGGCGCCGCCGCACGTGTAGGTGACCTCGACGATCTTCTCGCGGAGCTCGCGCGCCTTGTCCTTCAGGCGCTTCTTTTCGGCCGCGTCGAGCATGGGTTCCTCCTTGAGGGCAGCAGATTTCCGAGGCAGAGAGCGTGGTAACGGGTCGGTTATACGAGGCGGGGAGGGTTGCGGCAAGGGGAAAGGGGACGATCGGAGCTAGCGATGGACCACCACCCGCGGCGCCGGCTCGGGAGCCGGCCCGTCGCCCTCGCGGGTGCTCTCGAGGCGGGGCTCGGGGCCGGTGGCGTCGACCGTGCACCCCAACCGGCACCACGGCCCGTGGCCGTCGCCCTGGTCGTGGTACAGCGCCCCCTGGGCCTGGCCAGCCGCATCGGGCCAGGCGTGCAGGGTCAGCCCCTCGGGGTCGTCCATGGGGACGAGCGCGCCGGCCCGCACGAAGACGGGGATGCGCTCGAAGGGCGCCTCGACGCGCACCGTGCCGCCGCCCTCGTGGCGCGCGCCGGTGGCGAGGTCGATCCAGGTGCCCCTGGGCAGGCGCACGTCGCGGGCGCGCGCCCCTTCCTGGAGGATCGGGGCCACCAGCAGGTACGGCCCCACCAGGAAGGCGTCGTCGACGGCGCGCAGGTCGCGGTCGGCCGGATCCATCCAGAACAGCGGACGCACCAGCGGCCGGCCCGTCGTGGCAGCCTCGAAGGCCAGCGTGTACCACGTCGGCAGCAGGCGGTAGCGCAGCTTCAGCGTCGCGCGCAAGAGCGGTAGCACCTGGTCGCCGAAGCACCAGGGCTCGCGGCGCGGCGTGAAGAAGGCCGAGTGTACGCGGAAGAACGGGTAGAACGAGCCCAATTGGAACCAGCGCACGAAGAGCTCGGAGGTCGGCACGCCGCCGAAGCCGCCGATGTCGGGCGCGTTGTAGGGCACGCCGCACAGGCTCATCGACAACGCCATGCGCACGCTCTGGGCCAGCGACCACCACGTGCTCTCGTTGTCGCCGGTCCAGGTCCAGGCGTAGCGCTGAACGCCGGTCCAGCCGGAGCGCGAGAGCAGCCACGGGCGCTGGTGCGGCCGCAGGCGGGCCAACGCCTCGAAGCCCGCGCGATCCTCCAGCAGGCCGTAGCAGTTGTGCGCCTCGAGGTGGGTCCCGCCCCCGGGGCGATCCTCCATGCGGTGCTGCACGCAGGTGGGCAGGGTCGGGTGGCCCCAGCCCGTGAAGGCGGCGGGCTCGTTCATGTCGTGCCACACGCCCGCGATGCCCCAGTCGACGAAGCACTGGTAGTGGTCGCCCCACCACGCGCGCACGTCGCCGCAGGTGAAGTCGGGGAAGGCGCAGACGCCGGGCCACACGGGCGCCTCGGCCGGCGTGCCGCTCGGCAACTGGCAGAACGCGCGCTGGCGCAGGCCGTCGTCGTACAACTCGTAGCCGGGCTCGGACTTGACGCCGGGATCGAGGATGGCCACCAGCTTCACGCCGCGCGCGTCCAGGTCCCTGGCCAGGGCGGCCGGATCGGGGAAGCGCTCGGGGTCCATGGTGAACACGCGGTGGCCGCGCATGTAGTGGATGTCGAGGTGGATGACCGAGAGCGGCAGGTCGTGGTCGCGGAAGCCGTCGGCCACCTCGCGCACCTCGGCCTCGTTCATGTAGCTCCAGCGCGCCTGGTGGAAGCCCAAGGCCCAGCGCGGGGGCAGCGGGGCGCGGCCGGTGAGCTCGGCCAGGCGCTCCACGGCCCGCTCGGGCGTGCCGACGGCCAGGTACCAACGCAGGGCGCCGCCGGTGAACGCGGCCGTGGCCTGGTCGCCCTCGAACGAGAAGGTCGACTGCCACGTGTTCTCGAAGAAGACCACGTAGCTGCCGCCGTCGTGCAGGCCCAGGTACGTGGGCAGGCAGATGTAGAGCGGGTCCTGCCCCGGCACGTAGCTGCCCTTGGCCTCGCGGTTCCAGTTGAGGAAGCGCTGGCCTCGGAGGTCGAAGCCCGCCGTGCGCTCGCCCAGGCCGTAGCAGCGCTCGTCGGGGCGCAGTTCGGCCGTGGACTCCCAGGCCTCGCCGCGGCGCACCGGGGGCCGCTCGGAGCGCACCAGGTTGTTGCGCGCGTCGTGCACGCTGAGCGAGCCGTCGTTGCCGAGCGTGACGCGCAGGGCGCCGGTCACGACCTCGAGGCCGTGCTCGAACTGCTTGGTCAGGTGACCGACCGACGGCCACTCCTGGCGCGCCAGGCCCCAGGGCATGGGCAGGGTGCCCGGGGTCCACGTGACCCGCACGAGGTCGTCGGTCAGGCACGCCACCTCGACGTCGGCGTGCTCGAAGCAGGCCGTGAGGCCGCGCGTGGTCTCCTCCCAGGTCTGCAGCGCGCCGGGTCCCCGGGGCTCGCCCTTGACCCGCCCGCGATGCCGTCGCTCGAGCAGGTCGCGCTTGATCCCGTAGGTGAGCGAGCGCCACAGCGTGCCGAACCCCAGGTAACTGAGGCCCTTCAGCTTGGTCAGCGTGTCCATGGAACCCCCATCGGCCGAATCCGTTCGTCATGAGGCGAATGCAAGCCGTAATCACCTCAAGAAGTGAGGGGATTGTAGATCGGATTCGCGTTCGGGGAAGCAGTTTCGGTCCGTGAGATCGTCGGTCAGGAAGAAGGACTCTTGTCTGCCTTCGCGGGAGGCAATCGTACGGCAAGGCAAGCGCGAGCGGCTTCCACCGCTCTTGTGCTGTCGGAGGATCCGAACGCGTCAGCGGGGATACCGGACGGGATCGCGTCCGGGTACCGCGTAGGGATGTAGTACTGGTCGAGGAACGAGAGGGGTGCGAGGTCGGCCGCCATTTCGGGGAGAGCGGCGACCAACGATCGCGACAATGCGATCACCGAGTGGCTTCGATCCGGCTCGCGTCCCGATTCGAACACGAGCGCCTTCAAGGCCTTTTCGGCCGCCTGCTGGGCGAAGAAGCACGCGGCGTAGTGGATGTTCAGCGCGGCCAGCTTCTCGCCGGCGCCCAGATCCTCCGTCGCCTGCCGGCGCCAGCGGTCGGCCTCTTCGACGAAATCAGGCCGCATGCAGCACGCGCCCCTCGGCCAATGCGTCGCGTACGAAGCGGCGAGTCACGCGGAGGCGCTCGAACTCGGCCGGAGAATAGACGAGCAGATCCATGGGCGTACGGGGCTGGACCTCGGCAGCTACCCGAGCCAATCTTCCGGCGAACGTCTCAGCCGGATTGCAGGGCATGACTACGAGCAGGTCGGAATCGCTCGACTCCGTAGCCGTGCCCCGCGCCTGAGAGCCGAACAGGACGACGAGCGTAGCGCCCAGCTTCTTCAGCGCTTCGACGACGCGGGCGAGATCTTGTTCGACGACCGGCGACATGCTCGAGTCTCAAGCCGTCAACGCATCCACGATCCTACGCCTCACCGGTGTAGCGTCAAGCGGTTGGCCCGGAGGGGGTACGGTGCAGTGAGCGCACGCGGCCTTGACGGCCATTAGAACTTGTAATCGACGTCGAACCCGAACTCGCTGTTGGCCGCCGTTCCCTTGGCGTTGGTCGGCGGGGTCGCGATGCTGTCTTGTACGTTGATGACCGACACCCAGTTGCGCACGAAGGCCGCGCCCACGCGCCAGTGGTCGGTGACCTGCCAGCGCGCGCCCAGCGAGATGCCCAACTGGTCGCGGCTGGCGTTGTCCAGCGAGAACGTGCGGTTGGGGATGGGCGAGAAGTCCATCTGCCAGCCGCACATGACCTCGACGTTGTCCAGCACGTGGTACATGAGGCCCGTGTTCCAGGCCCACGAGTTGCCGAAGTCCTTGGGGTCGATGAAGCCGTTCATGCCCATGATGGGCTCGTCGAGGGTGGTGCGCTGCTCCTGCAGCACCTGGTAGTGCCAGTAGTAGATGTCGGCGCCCCACTCGAAGTCGGGGGCGAAGCGCCAGTTGAAGCCCGCGCGCAGCGTGAACGGGATGACCATCTTGGTGTGGTGGCGCGTGCTCTCGGTCGAGCCGTCGGGGTAGGTGAGGCGCACGTCGCCGGCCATGTTGATGTTCGAGCCGCCGCCGAACGCGAAGCCCAAGCTGAGCGTGTCGGTGGGGTGGAACAGCAGGCCCGCGTCGAGCGCCCATGTCCAGGCCATGCCGCCGATCTTCAGCTCGGCGTCGCTGGTCTTCATCTCGTCGTACGGGTTGAAGCGCGCGTCGGGGTCGGCCAGCACCATGGCGTTCATCATGCGGCTGGCCGTCAGGTACACGTTGATCACGTTCACGGCCAGCGCGGCGCTGAAGCGGTCGGTGATCTTGTAGGCCAGGGCGGCGGTCATGCGGCTGGCCAGGAAGAGCGCACGCGTGGCGTGGTAGCGCGTGGGCTGGTCGGCGGGCATGGCGGCGCCGTAGGCGTTGGGCGCGTACACGGCCAGGCCGCCGCGCAGCTTCTTCGTGCCGAAGTCGGTGACCACGCCGAGGAACGGGATGGCGCCGACGCTCCAGTCGGGCGTGATGTTGTTCTCGGGCCGCAGGGTGCCCTGGCTGTCGTACATGCGGATGCCGATCTTCATGAAGAACCACGACTGCGCGTGGTACAGGTGCGTGCCCTCGAGCAGCGTCATGCCCGCGGGGTTGTGGTAGATGCTGGTCACGTCGTCGGGGCGGCCCACTACCGCGAACATGCCCAGGCGGCGGATGCCGAAGTCGGGGTTCGAGAAGCCGCCGGCCTGCGCCGACGGGAGGGGCAGGGCCAGCAGGGCCAGGCAGAGAGCCAGGAGGCGTCGCATGGTGGCGTCTTCCCTTAGTTGCTGACGGTGGCCGCGGCGGCCGTGAAGGTGAACACGAAGCGCCAGGCGTCCTTGGTGCCGTCGCCGTCGAGGTCGACGTCCATGGGGGCCTTGACCGTCTTGGTGAGCAGGTCGGCCATCACCATGCTGTTGGCGATCTTGGTGAGCTTGGCGTCGGCCTCGGACAGCGCGCCGACGAGGCGTCCCTCGGTGAGCGTGGCGGCGTCGGGCGAGAAGAAGCCCGAGACCTCGACCTGCTGCAAGGGCAGCTCGGGCGGCGTCAGCACCGCGTTCGGAAAGTCGAACTGGATGGGCGTGGCGGTGGCGAAGCGCGCGCCGGTCAGGGCGCACGCCAGCGTGCCGGCGCCTTCGCTCATCCCGTAGCCGTCGTCGCCCTTCACGCCGGCGCCCACCCGAAGCTCGAGCGTGCCCGCGTCGCGGTCGTCGGCCGTGGCCAGCAGCAGCACGTTGAAGCTGTCGTTGGCGATGTTGTCGCGGAAGTAGTTGTTCAGGATGTCGCCGAACGCGCCGGTGATCGGCGTGGTCTCGACCAGCGAGTCGAAGCGCCAGCCCTTGCCGGTCAGGTCGTCGACGTCGAGTGTGCCGTTGTCGACCTCGCCGGTCGCCGTGTCGGTGGTCGTGCAGCCGCCGCCGCCCACGCACTCGCACACCACGGCCTGCGGCCACGGCTTCAGCGGATCGCCGGGGAGCGCCCCCTGGCCGAGGCCGGTGTAGGTTTCGTCGAGGCCGCACGCGGGGACGAGCCCCAGCGTGAACACGGCCACGAGCGCCCAGTGTGCGGAACGCGCAGCGTGCATGAGAGGACCCCCCGTCGCAGTGCTGGCAGGTACCTTACCAGAAACGGGCGGGGTGCAAGCGGCCAAATTCGAGGGCAGGGACGCAGGGCGACCGTTGCATCGACGCGGGTTTCGTGCTACCGAACAACCAAACCTCGACTGGATGGGCTGCCATGGCGAAGCTGCTCCGTAGCGTCGTGCTCGCCGCGCTGCTGGCGCTCTGGATCCCCGGCTGCGGCGCCTCGTCGTCGGAACCCGTCGATACGACCGACGTCTTCGACGACCTCGAGGCCCGCGAGGACGATGGGCTCCCGCCTCCGAGCGATGCCGCCCCCGAGCTCGCCGACGTGCCGGCCGAGGTCACCGTCGACCCGGGCGTACGCCTGCGCGGCGACGGCTGGCTGCGCGGCGACCTGCACATGCACACGACGTACAGCGACGGCACGGCCAGCGTGGCGCTGACCATCGCCTACGGCGAGTACCTCGAGGACCCGACGTTCCTGGCCTTCCACCCCGAGTACGAGGGGAACGGCCTCGACTTCCTGGCCATCACCGATCACCGCACCTTCGACGCCCCGTCCGACCCGGGCTGGGCCAGCGAGCGGCTGACTCTGATCCCCGGCGAGGAGTTCGGCGGCGACGGCCACGCCAACCTGTTCGGCATCGACGCCTTCGTGTCGCACGACCCGGGCAACGACGGCACGACCACCGCCGACATCGACGCGGCCGTGGCCGAGGTGCACGGGCAGGGCGGCGCGTTCTCGCCCAACCACCCGTTGTCGGAAGGCGACGCCTGGGCCTGGGACGTGCGCGGCGTCGACGCGATCGAGCTGTGGAACACCAAGTGGGGCATGGCCACCAAGCCCATCACGACCGAGTTCCTCGCCGCCTGGGAGGCCACGCACGGTCCGGCCAGCCCCATGTTCCGGAAGGCCATCGAGCAGCCGACCCAGCAGACCCTGCGCCTGTACGAGGCCATGCTGGCGCGCGGTGAGCACGCGGCGGTGGTGGGGGGCAGCGATCGGCACCAGATCCTCCTGAACGGCTTCCCGACCACCTGGGTGCTGCCCACGGGCCCGGGCGTCGAGGGCGTGGTGGGGGGCATCCGCGCCCGGCACACGTTCGTGTCACGGTCCCCGGTGGCGGCCACGATCGAGGTCTCGGTCGACGCGGCCGGGACCACCGCGCGCATGGGCGACGCCGTGTCCATCCCGGCCGACGGCGCCCAGGCCGTGCTCACCGTGAGGGTGGGGCGGGCTACTGGCGGGCTCTTGCGGCTGGTGAAGGGCGGCTCCGTAGCGACCGACCAGGCCCTGCAGGCGGCGCCGCTCGGCGAGGTGCTGCTCGAAGCGACCCTCGAGGGCGACGACGCGACGGTGGTCACCGAGCCCGTGGCGGTGAAACCGGGCGACTGGATCTACCCGATCGTGCTCCAGCCCCTGCACGCACCCGGGCTCACGGCCGAGCAGCAGGAGGCCGTGGACGCGCTGCTCATCCAGGTGGCGGGCTCCAACGCCGAAGGGTACGGCGCGCTGGCGCAGCTGTTCGTCGACTACCTCGACCTGCGGTTGCTGGCCCACGCCGAGGACTGCGACCCCGCCGCGTGGGACGCCACGATGTTGCAGTGCGTCCCGGCCCACGTGGGCGACGAGATCAAGCCGACGTTCTTCATCCCCGACTGGCTCGATCGCGGCTTGAACGCCTTCCAGGAGGCCGACGGGTCGGTGCGCTGGAGCCTCGGCGCCATCGGCTCGGCCGTCCGCTTCGAGTGAGGTTCCTGTCCGTCCGGGCCAAATACGAAGAAGCCCGGAGGGGTCGGTTCTTGTGGTTTCTCGGGTGTTTCGCCCAAGTCCTCGACCGACTCTCCGGGCTTCGAACCTCAAGATAACCCCCGATCGCGCGAGCGCAAGGGGGGGACGCGTCGATTTTCGCGAGGACCTCACGACAGGCCGCGATCCGCCACCGCCGGGGCCGGCTAGTCGAGGATCGGCCAGTCCCAGTCCCAAAACGCCGCAGCCCAGATCTTGAACCCGTGCCAGTCGGGGTTCTCGAGGTGATAGCCGCCCTGGACGAGGATCGACGTCCCCCACGGCAGCCAGCCCTGCGCGATGACGCCGCCCGACACCAGTTGGGTCACGTACGCCGTGGGGTGGTAGCGGTAGAACTCGTAGTTCGCGAACACGCGCAGGCCCTTCCAGGTCTCGAACAGCAGGAAGACCTTGGCGCGGTTGTCCCAGCCGGTCTTGAGGATCGTGCCGATCTCCCAATGGAAGAAGTGGCGCTTCGACTGGTACCAGTCGGCGTCGCCCATGACCAGCAGCGCGAAGCGCCAGACCGCGGCCTTCAGCACCAGGTTGATCATCACGTGGTGGTACATCCCCTCGGTGCGGCCGACCTTGTCGCGCGAGGCCGGGTCGTAGGGCTGGCGGTACGAGTCGAAGACGTAGTGGAACCACGCGAGGCCCGGGCCGTAGGACACGTCGAGGTCCAGGATCAGGAGCGGCGAGATGCCGATGAAGAAGCCCGGGCGCGCGTAGGTGGGCGTGAGCGTGACGTGGGGCCCCAGGCGCCAGTGCTGGTCGCAGGTGAGCAGCGACTGGCCGGTGCCGAAGGGGAACTTGCGGTAGGCCTTGACCATCGTGCCCAGCACCGGCGGGTTCCAGCCGAGGGCCGCGCCGGTCCACAGGTGCCAGCTGTCGGGGCGCTCGCCCGTGGGGAAGGTCAGGTCGGTGGGCAGCGACTGCGCCCGGGCCGGGGAGGTCCCGACCGCTACGACGGCGAGCAGGAGGGCCAGGAATCGGGCAGCGGGACCGGTCACTGGGGGCCTCGGAAGCGGCGTTCGAGACCTTATAGACTTTTCGGTGGCAGACGGCTAGCGTGCATCCGCTGAACCGTCGAGGCCCACCCCATGTCATCCCCGCTCCGCTCGCTCCTCCTGGTCCTGGCGATCGCGCTCGCATCGGCCCCCGGCGCCGAGGCGCAGACTCCCGGCGTCGCGCTCACCCCGCTGAACGGCGCCGACTTCATGCAGCACTACATGGACGGCCGCATGTACCAGGAGGCCTGGACCTACGTGGTGCAGACGAAGGCGGGCGACGTCCTCTACCTGAACTTCATCGTGACCAACATCGGCGTCACGTCGGGCGCGTCGGCGTTCAGCTTCTCGCTGTCGCCGGCGGGCGGCGGGCCGGTGGTGTTCAAGAAGTTCGAGAAGGACCAGGACGAGTTCAAGCAGACGCCGGGCTCGCTCAGCATCAAGGTGGGGCCGTGGTCGTCGGCGTTCGGGCTGGGCACGAAGCCCACCACCGTCAAGGGCGCCGAGGACGACGTGGCGGTCGACCTGACCATCACGCCGTGGGTACCGGGCGTGAAGGTGGGCAAGGGCGTGTGGACCTACAAGGACAAGAAGTGGATCCACATGATCCAGATCCCGCGCGGTACGACCGCCGGCACGCTCAAGGTGGGCGGGAAGACGTGGGACCTGGCCGGCGACGCGTACGTCGACCACGCGGCGCAGGACTTCCTGTCGCCCGAGGTCACCGGGGTGTGGAACACCATGCGCCTGTTCGCGCCGGACCACACGGTGCTGATGCTGCAGTTCAAGGCGAAGCCCGACTACGGCAACGGCATGACCAAGATGCTGATCGTCTCGGATCGCAAGGGGTTCCTGGCGGCGTCGACCTCGTACAAGGCCGAGGGCTCGGCCCGGAAGGCCGACCCCGACGGGTGTTCCCGCGCCGGGCGCATGGACGTGACCATGACCGAGGGCGCCGTCAGCCTGAAGGGCGGCTTCAGCGAGGCGCGCCTGCACGAGCGCAACGCCGTGCTCGACAAGCTGGGCTGGGCCCAGCGCCAGGTGGCCAAGATCGTCACCGACCAGGTGGTCATCTACCGGCAGCTGAACGACTACGACTTCACGCTCGACCTCGGCGCGGGGGTCACGGTTCCGCTGAAGGGCAAGGGCCTGTCGGAGTACATCTGCCCGGCCGATTGATCCGGCGGGGGACCGGCGATGCGCTCCCCTGGTGGAGCGCGAACATTCCAGATGACGAGGGCTTTCGTGCGTGATAGTCATTCTACGGCGTCAGTTTTTTTGGGGGCGGAGGGCACCATGCGAACCTTGAGCGGCAAGCACCTGTGTCTCGGACTCGTCGGGGTCCTGGCGTTCGTCCTCGCCGGCTGCGACAACGGTGGCGACGGCGACAGCGGGGCCGCGGGGACCAGCTTCGCGCTGACCCCTTGCGAGGGCAGCGACCAGTGCGACGCCGGCTTCGAGTGCGCCGTCTTCCCGTGCCCCGCCGACTGCGACGCGGACACCGACGGCGGGTGCGACACCTGCCAGGCGGGCGCCATCTGCCTGCCCCAGCCGCCCGCCGAGTGCGACCCGGCCCTGTGCGGCCCCGGCCAGGTGTGCCAGCGCGCCTGCTCGGGCGGCTGCGACCTGGGGGCGGGCCAGTGCTACGACGTGGCGTGCCAGGTGACCTGCCTGCCCGTGGGCACGCCGACCGAGCCCGACCCCGATCAGGCTTGTGTGACCGACTTCACCGACGCGTGCCTGCCCCCCGACTACCCGGTGGCGGCGCGCCTCGACGACGTGTGCGCGGCCCAGGGCCTGGTGCTGACCGACGTGTCCGTGGCGGCCGAGTGCTGGCCGGGCGCGGTGCAGTTCAAGTGGACGTGCTGCCGCGGCGGGGGCCAGTCGGTCGATCCGGGCCAGCCCACCTGCATGCGCGGCATGATCGACGAGTGCCTGCCCGCCGACGCGCCGGCCAAGGAGCGCATCGCCCTGGAGTGCGAGGCGCAGGGCCTGTACCTGACCGATCTGATCCCGATCCCGTGCGAGAACGGCGGGTTGCGCTGGGAGTGGACCTGCTGCGGCGACGGCGCGATCGAGCCGCCCTATCCCACGTGCGAGACCCGGTGCGACGACGCCGGCGTGTGCTACGAGACGTGCTGCGACCCGACCACCGGGGAGTGCTGGGGCGACGAGCCGATGCCTCCGTACTGCTACTCCGAGTGCGACGGCAACGACCCCGACGGTGCCTGCCGCGAGGTGTGCTGCGATCCGACCTCGGGGGAGTGCTGGGGCAACGAGCCGCAGCCGCCGTACTGCTACCCCGAGTGCGACGCGGCCGGACAGTGCTACGACGTGTGCTGCGACCCGACCACCGGCGCGTGTTGGGGCGGGCCGAGCGAGCCCACCCAGGTGTGCGTCGAGGGCGGCTACAACGAGTGCTTCCCCGAGGGCATCGACGTGAAGGAGCGCGCCTGGGCCGATTGCTCGGCGCAGAACCTGGAGCTCGTGAGCCTCGAGATGGCCTATATGTGCGACGACGGGCTCTACGCCTACAAGTGGACGTGCTGCAGCGCGACGACCGAGCCCCCGCCCGCGCCGACCTGCGACAAGCAGTGCGACGCGAACGACCCGAACGGAGGCTGCTACGAGGTCTGCTGCGACCCGATGACGGGCCAGTGCTGGACCAACGGCCCCGACCAGCCGCAGCCCCAGTGCTGGAAGGAGTGCCAGGACGACGGCACGTGCACCGAGACGTGCTGCGACGCGAACGGCCAGTGCTGGACCAACGGCCCCGACCAGCCGCAGCCCCAGTGCTGGAAGGAGTGCCAGGACGACGGCACGTGCACCGAGACGTGTTGCGACGCGGCCGGCACCTGCTGGACCACGACCTGGCCGGGCGAGCCCCAACCTCCGGTCGACCCCAACGCCTGCACCTGGCAGACGGCCGGCGGCGACGGGACCTGCACCGACCTCGAGACCCTGCTGGCCTACGCCTCGTGGACCTGCGCCGCGAGCGGGCTGACGCTGACCGAGTCCAGCCCCTGGGGCGAGTGCGACGGCGGGTTCCAGGGGCTCAAGTTCGCCTGCTGCGGCGCTCAGCCCTAGGAGCCTGTAGCGCATTGGGCGAAACACGCCTGGAGGCTCCCGTGGACGAAATCCGTGCGTTGTCGCAACCCATTGAAGACACGACCGACAGGCTCCTAGGTTGTTGCCTGGGGGAGGGCCCCCAGACCCCCAGACAGAGCCCGCTAGCGCTATGCGCTACGGGCTCCTAGCTGCTGCTCATGGTCGATCGCAGCCTCATCGTCATCGGCGCGGGGCTCGCGGGCCTCGCGACCGGCGTCTACGCTCGCTTGAACGGCTACCCCGTGCACGTCTTCGAGAAGCACGCCGTGCCCGGCGGCCAGTGCACCTCGTGGAAGCGCAAGGGCTACGAGATCGACGGCTGCATCCACTGGCTGATGGGGTGCACGGCCGGCGGCGACATGCGCCGCATCTACGAGGAGGTGGGCGCCTGGGACCCGCAGCGCCTGGCGCCCATCGAGCACTTCATCCGGCACGTCGACGAGGCCAGCGGCACGACGCTCGACGTCACGACGGATCTGGCCCGGCTCGAGGCCGACCTGATCGCGCTGTCGCCGGCCGATGCGCCCCACGTGCGCGAGATGATGAAGGCGGTGGGCGCCTTGCGGGGCTTCGACATGCCGGTCGCGAAGCCCCGGGACCTGATGGGGCCCGTCGACGGCGTGAAGGTGCTCTGGAAGCTGCGCCGCGCGCTGCCCGTGCTCGGGCGTTACAAGATGTCCTGCGCCGAGTTCGTCGGGCGTTTCGAGAGCCCGATCCTCAGGCGCTTCCTGAACTTCGTGCCCGAGATGCCCGCGGCGTTCTTCTTCGTGGTGCTGGCCGGCCTGGCCGACCACGACTTCATGGCCTACCGAGGGGGCTCGCGCTTCTTCGCCGCGGCCGTCGAGCACCGTCTGCTCGGCCTCGGCGGCGAGGTTACGTACAAGGCCGCGGTGCGGCGCGTGCTGGTCGAGGACGGGCGCGCCGTGGGCGTGTGCCTGGCCGACGGCACCGAGCACCGCGCCGACGTGGTGGTCTCGGCGGCCGACGCGCGCGCCACGCTGCTCGGCATGCTCGAGGGGCGCTACCTCACGCCCACCTGGAGGGCCGCCCTCGAGGGCTGGCCGCTGTTCCGCCCGATCTGCCTCGTGAGCTTCGGCCTCACGGAGCGCTTCGCCGACGCGCCGCAGAGCTTCACGGCCTGGCTCGAGCGGCCGTTCGCGTGCGGCGCGACGCGCGTGGACTCCTTCCACGCCCGCCTGTTCAGCGCCGACCCCCTGGTGGCCCCCGCCGGCGAGACCGTGGCGCAGGTGACGATCGAGACCGACTGGGATTCGTGGAAGGCGCTGGCCGACGGTCCGCAAGAGGCCTACGAGGCCGCCAAGGAGCGCCTGGCCTCCGACGTGCTCGATCGCCTCGAGCGCCACGTGCCCGGCGTGCGCGCCGCGGTAGCCATGACCGACGTGGCCACGCCCCACACGTTCTGGCGCTACACCGGGGTTCACCGCGGCGCCTACGAAGGCTGGCTGCCCACACCGGAGTCGCAGAAGACCCGGCTCGAGCGCACGCTGCCGGGCCTGGCCGGCTTCCACCTGGTGGGGCAGTGGGTCGAGCCCGGGGGCGGTGTCCCGCCGGCGCTCTTCGGCGGGCGCCACCTGGTCCAGCGGCTCTGTCGCGACGATCGAAAGCCCTTCCGAACCAGGGAGGCCTGATGCGCCGCGAGCTCGTCTCGGCCTTCGTCCTGGCCGCGCTGGCGGCGTGCCTGTTCGTGACGAGACCTCTCGTGGCCGAACCGGGAGCTTCGCAGCCCTACCTGTACCAGCGGGCGGGGCAGGGGATCCCGGGTGAGATCGCGGTCGAGATCGAGACCGCGTACGGCTCGCGCGATGCGCGGCCGTTCGGCGCCGAGGGCTTCGAGCAGGGCGCCCGCGTGCGCACCAGCCCCTTGCGGTGGCTCACGGCCGAAGCCTGGGGCGGCGCGCTGATCACGGCGGGCGCGTACAAGGCGGCCGCGGGCGCGATCGACCTGCACGTGGCCGTCCTGAACCAGGACGACCACGCCGTGAACCTGTCGCTCGGCGCGGGCTACCTGTTCGACTACCAGCAGGTCCACGTGCCGCGCTTCCGCGTCACTCTGGGGCGCTCGTGGGGGCCGATCGACACGTCGCTGGCCGGCTACCTCGAGGTGCCGACCGCCGAGGGCCGCGACACGGTCGACCTGGTGCTCGCGCTGGCGGCCTCGTACCGCGTGGCCCCCTGGGCGCGCGTGGGGCTCGAGGCCGAAGGCCAGGATCTCGAGGGGTTCTGGGAGCCCGAGGAGGCCGAGGGCGGCGCCAAGCTCATCCTGGGGCCCACCGCCTGGTTCCGCGTGTGGGACCGCCTGTACACCAAGCTGAACGTGGGCGCCGTCGTCCCGGCGACCACGAACGCGCCCACCCGCATCGCGCCCGGCGTCGACCCCGCCGCCTTCGACTACGGCGTGCTCGCGCGCGCCGTGATGGGGTGGTCGTTCCGGTAGCCCCGGTTCTCCATCGATCTCCGGTCGAGTCTCCTCCGTCCCTCTTTGGCGATTGACACGACGCGTCAACGTGGTAGTACGTAGCACGAAATCGTGCTACGTAGCCCTTGGCATCGGCCAGGGCGTCGCGGCGGGGGAGGGAACGTGAACAAGCTCGCGCTCTTCGTCGGATTGCTGGTGACGCCCGTCTTCGCCTCGGCTCACGACCTGTGGCTCGAGAAGGTCGGAGACGCGCTGGTGCTGCGCTACGGGCATCGTGGCGGCGAGACCCTGGCGTTGGACGCCGCCAGGGTGAAGAGCTTGCGCTGTCAGGGTGCCGTCGGCGCGCCGGCCGACGTGCGGGGCAAGGCGGTCGTGACCGAGCGCGAGCTGAAGGTCACTGCGAAGTGTGCCTCGGCCGCCGCCTTCTTCGACGGCGGGACGTGGTCCCTGACGCCCGACGGCGAGAAGAACCTCCCGAAGAGCCGCTGCCCCGACGCCGTGAAGGCCTGGGAGTCGCGGCAGTTCGCCAAGTGGATCGACGTGCGCTCGCCCCAGGCTCGCGTGCCTCTCGGCGAGCGCTTCGAGATTGTACCCGTGACCGACCTCGCCACGGCACACAATGGCGACAAGGCCACCTTCCGCGTGCTGCTGGACGGCACGCCCGTGAGCGGCGCCACGCTGGCCATCGATCACAAGCCCCTGGGCGAGACCGACAGCGCGGGCGAGGTGCGCGTGAAGATCCGCGCCACGGACATCGAGTCGGTGAGCGCGTCGCTCCGCCGTCCGCTCCGGTCTCCCGACGCCGACGCCGAGGTGTGGGAGGCGAGCCTGACCTTCGAGGTGGCGAAGTGAAGCCAGGTCTTCGGATCCTGGTCGCGGTCGCCGCCTTGGTCGCCCTGTCTTCGGGCGCCCGGGCGCACGAGACGCTGCACGAGGTCGTGCTCGGACGGGCGGTGGCGGTCAAGGCGTTCTTCGCGGACGGCGAGGTGCTGGCGTACACGCCGGCCGAAATCTTCTCGCCCGCCGATCCGAAGATCCCGTGGCAGAAGGGCCGTACCGATCGTGGTGGCTACGTGACGTTCTTCCCCAACGTGCCCGGGGCGTGGCGCGTGCGCGTGACCGACGACACCGGGCACGGGCTCGACGTGGCGATCGAGGTGCCCGCGGCGGGACAGGCGGCCACGGCCTCGGCGGGAGGCGACGCGCTCGGCACGGCGGCGTTCGTGCTGCGCCCCCTGGTCGGGCTGGCGGTCGTCGGGCTCGCCTTCGCGGCGTTGATCCTGGTCTATCGACGAAAGGGAAAGACGCCATGAACCCAAAGCTCCTCGTCCTGAGCCTCGTCCTCGGCCTGCTGGCGCCCCTGCCGGTGCTGGCGCACCATGGTGTGGCGGCGGTCGGGGCCGGCGGGCCCGAAGGCCCCGGCGCCGCCCTCGAGACCACCTCGGCCATGCCCCTGCCGCAGGCCGCCGGCTTTGCCATGCTGAAGAGCGAGCTCGTGTCGTTCGAGCGCTTCGCGCGCGCCGAACCGGTGAACAAGGCCTTCTCGTCGTTCAACATGCTGGCGCTGGGCTTCGGCATCCGTTCATGGCTGTCGGCCTACGTCTTCCAGCCGATCAACGCGAAGTCGCAGGACGGCGTGGGCACCAACCTGCACGTGGGCGACACCAACCTCATGCTGGTGCTGGCGCTGAAGGCCGACGAGGGGCTGAAGCTGGTGCCCGAGAAGGAGAGCCTGGACGAGATGATGGACTGGCACGTCTCGGTCTGGGTCTCGTGTACCCTCCCGGCGGGCCCCACCACGCGGAAGGACGACCAGGGTGCGTACTTCGCACCGGACATGCAGACGGGCTTCGGCCTGCCCGCGCCGGCCATCGGTGTGGCTGTGTCGAAGCAGTTCTCCGAGGACCTCACGTGGCTGGCCGAGGTGAACTACCAGCAGTTCTTCGCCCACACCTACCCCTGGACGCGCTACCAGTTCGGCGGCGAGGCGCGCCTGAACAACGCGCTGACCTGGCGCATGGTGGCGCGCGGCCCCTTCCGCGCAGACCTGGCGGCCGAGGTGCTCGGGCTCCACCTGCAGCGCGACAAGGAGCGCAACGACGCGGGGGCCATGGAGGCCCTGCAGGCGTCGGGCGGGCTCATCGTCTACGCGGGCCTGGGCATGCGCCTGTACTACGGGGCGTGGTCGTTGGCCGTGGGGGCGAAGCGCGCGCTGCCGTTCCACGCCCTGCTGAACGAGGGCGATCAGCAGCAGGGCTCCGAGGGGCTCGAGAACGTGCGCGTGTCGGCGACGCTCGGCTGGTCGACTCGCTTCTAGGAGACCCACGTGCACATCCCCGACGGCTTCCTCTCGCCGGTCCTCACGATCCCGGCCTACGCGGCCGCGGCGCCCCTGTGGGTGTGGGGCGCGAAGCGGCACTTCGGTCCGGCCCAGGTCGAGGCGATGCCGGTCATCGGCTCGCTCACGGCCGTGGCCTTCGTGATCCAGACCATCATGATCCCCATCCCCGGCGGGACGTCGACGCACCTGCTGGGCGTGCCGCTGCTGGCGCTGCTCTACAATCCGCTGGTGGCGTTCGTGGCCGAGTCGCTGGTGCTCGGGATCCAGGCGTTGTTCTTCGGCGCCGGCGGTGTGACGGTGCTGGCGGTGAACGCGCTGGCCATGGGGTTGCTCGGGCCCGCGGTGGCGTGGGGCGCGTTCCGGGTGCTGCGCCGGTTGGGCCCGCGCGCCGGGGCGTTCGTCGCGGGCTGGGTGTCCATGCTGGTCTCTGCGTTGGCCGTCGCGGCGGCGCTCGGGCTGCAGCAGGCCCTCGATCCCTCCTACTTTCCCACGCCGTTCCCGGTCGTCCTGGGCGCCATGCTGGTGCCGGCCCTGCTGACCGGGCTGGTCGAGGGGGCGTATACGCTTGTAGCGTTCTCGCTGCTCGCTAGAGTACACGTCCGTGAGCATCCCTGAACCCAAGAGGAGCCGGACCCTGGCGACCGGGTGGCTGATCGCGGTCTTCGCGATCTCGGCGGTGACCGATCTGCGGGCTCTCGCCGTCCTGTCGGTGCTGGCCCCCCTGGTGTTCCCGCGTTACGCCTGGGCAGTCTTCTGCAAGCTGCTGGTCACGGTGATCCCGCTCGCGGGCCTGCTGGTGGCGGCGTCGTGGGCCTGGCTGGGACTGGTCGAGGGAACGACGCCGGCCTGGCAGCCCTTCGCCGCGCTCTTCTTGCGCCCGGCGCTGATCGCGTTCGTCACGTTCTCGGTGCTGAAGCGCGTCGACCTGCTGGGCGCCGTGGCGGCCTGGCCGACGGCCTCGCGCCTGCTGGTCGTGACGCTGGCGCAGATCCACGCGCTGCGCCTGCTGGCCACCGAGTCGTACCAGGGGCTCCGCAGTCGCCTGCCGATGAAGCCGCGCGCAAACCTGGCCGTGCGCAGCGCCGGCGGGGTGACGGCGGCCCTGTTCCAGCTGGCCTCGCGTAACGCGCGCGACGTGACCGACGCCCTTCGCTCGAGAGGTCTGTGATGCGCTTCGAGGTCGACGGTCTGGGCATGCACCTGGGCGGCCGCGCGGTGCTGGACGGCGTGCGCTTCGCGATCGAGCCCGGCGAGCGCGTGGTGCTGCTCGGCGTGAACGGCTCGGGGAAGAGCACGCTATTGAAGCTGCTCGACGGGCTGCTGTGGCCGACCTCGGGCGTCGTGCGCTACGACGGGGAGGTCCTCGACGCGCGCGCCTTCGCGGCGCCGGCCTTCTGTCGCCGCTTCCGGGGCGAGGTCGCGCTGCTGTTCCAGTCGGTCGATGCCATGCTGTTCAACCCCACGGTGGCCGACGAGATCGCCTTCGGGCCGCGGCAACTGCGCCTGCCGGACATCGAGGGTCGTGTGAAGCGCTGGGCGGCCACGTTCGGCGTCGACGGCTTCCTGGCGCGCGCGCCCTTCGAGCTGTCGGGGGGCGAGAAGAAGCGCGTGGCGTTGGCGGCGCTGATGGCCATCGAGCCGAAGGTGCTGCTGCTCGACGAGCCGACCGCGGGGCTCGATCCCGCGTCGTCGGCGCGCCTGGTCGACCTGCTGTCTGCCCCGAGCGGCGTCGAGGGGGCCGAGCTGCCGGGGCTCACGGTGATCGCCTCGACGCACAACCTGAGCGTGGCCGACGAATTGGGCGCGCGCTCGGTGCTGCTGGCTCCCGGCGGCGCCGGCGTGCTCTACGATGGGCCCACCGCCGCGCTGCTCCACGACGAGCCGCTGCTGGTCCGGAGCGGGCTGGCCCATCGGCACACCCACCGCCACGGCGACGCCGCGCACGCGCACTATCACGTGCACGACCTCGACTGACCGCCCGCCCGGACTCCCATCGGCGACGCTCTTTGCTTGCGCTTCGTCCCGAACGTCACTAAGGTGCCGCTTGCCTCCGTACGGCGCTTCGAGACGAGCCTCTCCGAAACCCCTACGAGCCTCCGGTGGTCGTGCGCGACGGGATCGCCGTTGAATCTTCTTCGTCGCTTCAAGGGGTGCGGAATCATGGATGAGAACAAGGTATTCGTGGGCGGCCTGTCGTGGGACACGGACAGCACCGGGCTCAAGACCGCGTTCGCCGGCGCCGGCGACGTGATCGAGGCCAAGGTCGTCCAGGACCGTGAGACCGGGCGCTCGCGTGGCTTCGGCTTCGTGACGTTCCAGTCGTCGGCCGCGGTCGAGAAGGCCATCGCGATGAGCGGGACCGAGCTCGACGGGCGCACGATCCGCGTCGATCGCGCCGCCGCCCGCAACAACGCCCGCGGCACGCGCTTCTAGCCTCTCGCGTCCTTCACGTCTGGTCTGGGGGTGCTGGGGGTTTCCCCCAGGCCAACAACCTAGGAGCCTGTTCGGTCGGTCCTCACGGGCTGGATACTCGCTTCGAGGGTTGGCACAGGCGGCTTCCTCTCCCTTCGACCAAACCAGAACAGGCTCCTAGTCCGGGTACGGTCCCAGGGCCGTCACCCGGGCTTCGCGCGCTCCTCCCTTCCCCCCGGTGATGGGCAGCCGGCCGGCTGCCGTGCGCGGCGCCGGAGCCTCGTCCACACCATCGACCTGCAGGGTGAAGCCCACCGTCTCGAGCCACGCCGGGATCAGCAGCTCGGTGTCGCCGGCCTCCGGATCCTCGTCCCAGGTGAGCTCGAAGACGCCCTCGACGGGGTCCCAGCCGAAGGCGAGCGGCGTACCCGCCACGGCCGACGGCGCGGGGCGCAGGAAGGCCCGGGCGTGGCTCACCCACTTGCCCGTGGTCGCGTCGACCAGCCCGAAGCCGCCGGTTCCTTTCGTGAAGATCCACAAGAACGCGCCCGCCTGGGCCTGGTCCAGCAGGTCGTAGAGCGAGTAGAGGTAGGCATCGAGGTTCGGGGTCTCCATGGCCCCGCCGAGCTCGCCGATGCCCCAGGACACGCCCAGCCGCGCGGCCTCGCCGGCGGCGGCGTCGACCCACGCCTGGTCGTTGGCCGTCACGCCGTCCCACTGCTTCGTCGTCTCGACGCTGAAGTTGTAGTAGTGCGGGAAGAACACGGCCTGCTGCGGCACCGTCCCCTCGGGGGGCTCGAAGGTCGTCGCCTTGTACACGCTGATCAGCACCGAGGGTTCGAAGAAGAGCAGCCGGCCGGGCAGCACCTCGCCCACGGTGGCGATGAAGCGCTGGTAGAACGGCCCCAGGTAGTCGCGCTCGAACACCTCGTGCGACAGCGTGCCCGGGAAGGGCTCGTTCCAGGGGTCGAAGCCCAGCACGCCGTCGACGTCCGCAAGGGTTTCGGCCAGGGCGCGCGCCGCGCGGTGGTGGTGGGCCTGCAGGCCCTGGTCCTTCCAGAAGCGCGTGAAGCAGGCGCTGACCTCGGGCGAGAAGTAGTTCGAGAACCACGGCTCAACCGGCTCGAAGCTGGCGTACAGGGCCTCGTCGCAGGCCCACCGGGGCGCGCCGTGCAGGTTGAAGCCCAAGCCGAACAGGTCCTGGTGCAGGTCGACGATCACGTACAAGCCCGAATCGGAGGCCAGCGTTGCGTGACGCTCGATGAGGGCAATGTAGTCGGTATCCAGGACGTCGGGCTCCGGCTCGAGGCGGTCCCAGTTGATGACCAGGCGGATGGCGTTGAAGCCCGAGGCGGCCAGGAAGCGGAAGTCGGCGAGGTCCGCGTCGACCGGCTGATCGGCCCAGTACGCCACGTCGTCCGACGGGTAGTTCACGCCGCGCAGGATCAGCGCGCGGCCCCGGGCGTCGCGGACGTGCGCCCCATCGCTCCGGTACAGGGGCGTCGGGGTCGTCCCGTCGGCTTCGGCGAACGCGTCGGCGCCGTCGGCGACATCGGAGACGTCGGCGACATCGGAGACATCGGAGACGTATTCGGGGGAGGCGCACGCGGCGAAGGCGGCCAGGACGACGACGAACGACAGGCGGCTCATCGGGGACCTCCGGCGTCGTAGAGGGGCTGCAGCACCTCGTCGGTGCGTGCCAGCACGAACAGGCGGCAGGGGTGCTCGCCGGTGAGCCGGACGTCGTGCAGCGTGACCTCGCGCCCCGCGATCGAGGCGGCCGCGCGGACGGGCTGCAGGCGACCCTCGACCACCTCGGCCAGCGCCTCGAGCCCCAGGTCGGGCGGGACCGTGAGCGTGACGTCGGTGTCGATGTCGGCCAGCAGCCAGTGGGGCTCGGGCTCGCGGCGACAGCGCAGGGCGTCGACGGCGTGCTGCACGCGCAGGTTCACGACCGGCAGCACGATCGCGTCGGGCGAGCGCAGGGCCTGGACCAGCACGTCGGGCTCGGTCGCGCGGGCCAGCCCCGTGGGGACGCCGAGGCAGGCCAGTTCGCGGATCACGGCCAGGTCGGCGTTCACCTGGGCCAGGGCGCTCCAGAGGCCCGGCGCGCGCGCGGCTTCGGCCGGGTCGAGGGGCGTCACCAGGCTGTCGGCTCCCAGCGCCAGCGCGCCGAACGCGGCGACCTTGTACTCGGCGTCATCGGGGCCGAGACGGCGCGTGCCTCCCGACGGGACCGGTCCGGGCAGCACGATGGTCACCGGCCCCGGGCCGCGGTGGGCCAGGGCGGCGCGGGCGTCGTCGAGGGGCGCTCGGAAGGCGGGCACCGGTGTGTCGGGGTCGTCGGGCGAGCAACCCGGGTGGCCGAGCCGCAGCTCGTTCGGGTCGTCGGGCGCGAGGCCGTCGAAGCCCTGCGCCCGGATGGCGGCGAGCGCGTCGACGCCAGGACGGCCGGCCGGCACGCGGGCCAGCAGCGCGAGGCGGGGCGCGCCAGACGGACGGCAACTCACGCTTCGCGGCGCGCCGCAGAGCGCGGGCACGTGGACGCCCCCAGGTCCCCCCAGCGCCATCGCCAGCGCGAGCGCACCGAGGCCGAGCGCCCCGGCGATCAGCGTGGCCGACCCGAGCAGGCGGGGCAGGAGCTTCTGCGGCACGCGACCTCCCTACGGATCGACCAGGTCGTAGACCCGCACGTAGTCCACGAGCGTGCGGTCGGGCAGCTTGGCCGGGTCGATGGCGCCGGCGCCGAAGAAGATGGTCGCGCCCACCTCGTCGGACAGGATCATGGGGATCGGCAGGCGGCAGATGCCGCCCGCGTCCGTCTCCCAGACCTGGCGGCCGTCGATGTAGAAGCGGTACATGTCCTCGCCCCACCACAGCCCGAAGGTGTGGAAACCCTCCAGGATGCCGGGCGTCTTCGATAGGGTCGACGGGTTGGCGTAGTCGGCGTAGCCGTCGTAGTGGATGGCGTGGTTGGTGCGCTCGCCCATGGCCGGCGACGACCAGGGTCGCTCCATCACGTCGATCTCGATGCCGTCGAGGGCGCCCTCGTCGTTGCCCGTCTCGCTCCAGTCGCCGCCCATCATCCAGAAGGCGCCCCAGTGGCCCTCCTGCTTGTTCACGTCCATGCGGGCCTCGTAGTAGCCCTGGGCGTGTTCGAAGAGGCCCGTGGTGTCCATCTCGCCGTCGAAGATCTTGCCGTCCTTCTCGTACGTGCGCATGACCAGGTGGCCCTGGCCGTCCAGGACCATGGCCTCCTTCACCCAGAAGCCGTCGCGGCGGGGCTGCGGCTCGGCCTCGGTGCCGCCGCCCACCACCCACTTCGTGGCGTCGATGGCGGTGCCGTCGAACTCGTCGTGCCACGTGAGCTTCCAGTTCTTTCCCTCGGGCGCCGGCGGCAGGAACTCCTGCACGGGCGGCGGCAGCACGCTGGTGTCGACGCCGGGCAGGCCTTGCAGCAACGTGAGCAGGGTCGGGGAGTAGGCCTGCTGCGTGGCCGGGTCGAACAGGCCCCAGCCGTTCGAGCTGTTCAAGGTCCACCACGACCAGCCCACCTGGCGCTCCTTCAGGTAGCGGGTGATGGCCTCCATCCAGCGCTGCGCGGCGCCGCCGTCGTTCCAGCAGTCGTTGCAGGTGCCCATCTCGCCCAGCCACACGGGCGCCGTGGTCGGCTTGCCCTCCTCGAGCAGGTAGCCCCACAGCCGGTCGCAGCTGTCGCGGAGCTCTTCGTAGCTGCTCACCTCGCTGTCGAGCCCGTTGCGCTGCGACCAGGGATAGTCGTGCGACGAGTAGACCAGGCGCCCCGGCACGCTCAGCTGGATGGGGCGGGTGCCGGCGTCCTGCAGGATGCGCCCGAAGGCCACGCCCTCGACGAAGATGAGCCAGTCGGGGGCCTCGGCCAACACGGCCTCGCCGCCGCGCTCGGCCGCCGAGGGCCAGTCCTGGTCGGCGCCCATCTGGTCGCCCCACATGGCGCCCAGGCGCGGCTCGTTGCGGAGGTCGGCGCCGATCACGGCCGGGCGGTCGCGGTAGCGCGCCGCGATCGCCCTCCAGTCGGCCAGCCAAGCGGTCTCGGGGTAGGCGTCGTTGTACCAGAGGGTGTTGCCGTCGTCGATCTGGCAGCACCACCGGGCGTCCGAGATGTGGTTGTTCAAGATGACCAGCACGCCCTCGGCGGCCAGGGCGTCGACCACCGCGTCCAGCACCTCGAGCGCGGTCTTGCCGACCAACTGCGGGTTCGCGGCCAGCAGGGCCGGCGCGATGACCGGGTTGTCCTCGACCAGTTGGTTCGACCAGACCAGGCGCACCGAGGTGAAGCCGTTGGCGCGGATGCCGCGCGCGATGGCTCGCACGTCGCCCTTGTCCAGGCCGGCGGGCACCATGTCGGGCCCCTCGCCGCCGCTCCAGTTGAAGCCCGACAGGATCACATTCTTCCCGGCGGCGTCCTTGATCCAGCGCCCCTCGGTGTGCAGCGGCACGGCGAAGGGCAGGGGCACGGGGGGCGGCGCGGTGTCGTCGGCCGCGTCGGTCGTCACCGGAACGTCGGCCGGCAACGCGTCGAGCTCGGGTTCGATGTTGCCGTCGGGCTCGGGCCTGCCGGAGCCGCCGCTGCACGAAAGGGCAAGGAGCGAGAGCGCAAGGAGCAGGAGACGCTTCACCGACGGACCCCCCCGACTGCACGCATGAAGAGGATGCCACCCGGTGGTGGGGGGCGCAAGCGTTGACGTCTGCTTGAATCCGCCTATCCTGAAGCCAATCAGGAGGGTTTGGAATGAGCCGCGACGTGAAGATCATCGTCGAGAAAGCCGACGACGGGTTCGTGGCGTATCCCGTTGGGCTGAAGGGCGTGGTCGTGGGGCAGGGCGACACCTACGAGGAGGCCCTGGCCGACGTGAGCTCCGCTATCCAGTTCCACATCGACACCTTCGGCCCCGGCGTGCTCGACGAGCCACAACCGACCGCCGTCTACCTGGCCGAAGCCGTCGTCACGACGCCATGAAGTGGCCTGTCGATGCCCCCCTGGCGCGCGTGCTCGGCACGCTCGCGCTGTTGGGCTTTGCGGTCGTGCGCGAAGGAAACCACATCGCGTTACGGCGTCAGAATCCGGACGGCTCTGCGACGCCAATGACCATCCCCAACCACCGTGTCTTGAAGGGGTCGACGCTGCGTACCATCTGTGCTCAAGCCAATATCGCGCGCGACGACTTCCTCGCGGCGTACGAGCGCGCGTAGCCGCGTCGCGGAACGAAAAGAGACGGCGAGTCCATGGATCGACCGCGCGCCAGCATGATCGACGACTACATCGCAGGGTTCCCCGCGGACGTGCAGGCGAAGCTGCAGGCGCTGCGAGCGACGATCCGCCAGGCGGCGCCCGAGGCCACCGAGACGATCAGCTACCGCATCCCGACGTTCACCCTGAACGGGAACCTGGTGCACTTCGCGGCGTACGCCCGGCACATCGGCTTCTACCCGACCTCAAGCGCCATGGCAGCCTTCGAGCCCGAGCTGACGGCGTACAAGCGCGCCCGGGGGTCGGTGCAGTTCCCCCTGGACCGGCCGCTGCCGTTGGATCTGGTTCGGAGGATGGTGGACTTCCGGGTGGCCGAGAGCCGCGCCCGAAAGCCGCGCCGCTAAACCGCGCACCAGCAGGCCGTCGCGATCGGGGCCGCCGCCGCGTCGCTACTCGCTCACCTTCACGAACGTGATCGGTGCGTCCCAACGACCCGATCCCGCGTCGCACCAATCGGCCGGTTCCTGCCACGCCGTACCTACGATCCGCGCGCAGTCGGCGGAGATCGTCGCATCGATCCCGAAGGTGACCGTCACCGCGGTCTTCATGGCGTTGCAGTCGACCCACTCCCGGGCCGGGAGGACGTACGTGAACGTGCCCTCCTGGAAGGGGTCCCCGTTCCATCGCTGAACGTAGCCGCGGCACGCTTCGCTCAGCGGCGGGTCGTTCGGCGCGGTCTCCAGCGAGCACAGGTACCCGCCCGCCTCGAGCTCGACGACGGTGAGGGTCAGATCCTGCGTGATCTGCCCGTCGGCCGCGCATCGTGCCGTGTCTTCGTAGGGGCTCGTGAGGGTCGCGCGCCACGTGCCGGTGGTGCACGTCGAACGACCCTCTCCGGGGTCGCACGCGCCGGTGACGAGGAACATCCAGGCCACTGCGCGGGCCGTCGAAAGCGTCGGGTTCAGGAGAGCCTCCACAGGCCGTCGACGGGAGGATGGTACGCCACCCCGTCGACCCGGAGCAATCCGCTCCTTCGTCCCCCGCGGCGGGTTGACCGCGGGCCGATCTTACAGTAGCATTCTTACATGGCGACGATGCCGCCGGAGGCCCCATGGACCACGTCATCTCGGCCCGCCTGGACCAGGCCGTAGTCGACGAGATCGCCCGGCTCGCCCACGATCTCGGGACTACCCGCAAGGCCGTGATCGAGCAGGCCGTGCGGGACTACGCCGCCAAGGTCGCGCCGCAGGGCGCGCCCGACGCGTTCGAAGCGACCAGCGGCGCCTGGGCCCGTGACGAGAGCCCCGAGGCCACCATCGAGGCCGTGAAGAAGAGATCCCGTGAGGCGTTCGCGAGGAGGCGCGCGTGAAGGTCTTCGTCGACTCCGACGTGCTGATCTGGCACCTGCGAGGCGACACGAGGGCCCTCGACCTGCTCCGCACCCTGCACGACACGACCGGCAACGAGCTGTGGACCGGAGCCATGCAGCGCGCCGAGGTGCTCTTCTACGCCAGGCCGAACGAAGAGGCCGCGACCAGGCGGCTGCTGGACCAGTTCAAGACCGCCCCCATCGATCGCGCCGTCGTCGACGCCGCGGCGACCCTCTTCCAGCGCTGGCACGCCAGCCACGGCGTCGACGAGCACGACGCCCTGCTGGCGGCGACCGTGCTGAAGGCGGGGGCACGCCTGGTCACGCAGAACGTGAAGCACTTCCCGATGGAGGGGCTGGCGGTCGAGCGGGGGTGGGTCGGCTGATCGGAGCGTGCGGCTCTATCGCCCCCCGCCCGGGTCCTCGGGCAGGATCTCGACGGGATTGAGGAAGCTCATCCCCTTGCGCAGCTTGACGCCGACCTCTTCGATCAGCGCCTTGCGCTGGCGCAGCCTTTCGGCCTGGAACCAGGGCTGGCCTTGTTCGTTTTCCTTGATCCAGGCCTTGGCGAAGGTGCCGTCCTGGATGTCGGTCAACAGGCCCTTCATGGCGCCCTTCACGTGGTCGTCGACCAGGCGGGGGCCCGCGATGTAGTCGCCGTACTCGGCGGTGTCGCTGACCGAGTAGCGCATGAAGTTCAGGCCGCCGCGGGCCATCAGGTCGACGATCAGCTTCAGCTCGTGCAGGCACTCGAAGTAGGCGATCTCGGGCTGGTAGCCGGCGTCGACCAGGGTCTGGAAGGCCGCCTTGACCATGGCCGAGGTGCCGCCGCAGAGCACGGCCTGCTCGCCGAACAGGTCGGTCTCGGTCTCTTCGGTGAAGGTGGTCTGGAGGACGCCGGCGCGGGTGCAGCCGATGCCGCGCGCGTAGGAGAGGGCCAGCGCCAGGGCCTGGCCCGTGGCGTCGCGCTCGACGGCCACCAGGGCCGGGGTGCCCTCGCCGGTCTTGTAGGTCTCGCGCACGCGGTGGCCGGGGCTCTTGGGGGCCACCAGGCTCACGTCGACGCCCTCGGGCGGGGTGATGGTGCCGTAGCGGATGTTGAAGCCGTGGGCGAACATCAGCGTCTTGCCGGGGCGGAGGGCCGGCTCGATGGCCTCGTGGTACACGCGGGGCTGGGCCGTGTCGGGCGCCAGGAGCATGATCACGTCGGCCCACTCGGCCAGGTCGGGGACGCTCTCGACCGACAGGCCCTCGGCGCGCGCCCTGGCCACGCCGGCGCTGCCCGCGCGGAGGCCCACGCGCACGCGCACGCCGCTGTCCTTCAAGTTCAGGGCGTGGGCGTGGCCCTGCGAGCCGTAGCCGACGATGCCCACCTTGCGGCCGCGGATCAGCTCCAGGTCGGCGTCCGCGTCGTAGTATATCCTGCTCATCGTGGGTCTTCTCCTTCCATGGAATGTTCGGGTACGACGGCATGAACGAAGTGGGGGTCGATCGACGGCGCCTCGGAGCCGCGCGTCATGGCCACCACGCCGGTTCGCACCATCTCGATGATGCCGAAGGGCCGGAGCACGTCGAGCAGCCCGTCGATCTTCTCCTCGACGCCCGTGATCTCGACGACCACCGCCTCGAGCGACAGGTCGACCACCCGCGCCCGGAACACCTCGCACACCTGCAGCACCTCGGGCCGGCGCAGGGCGGGGCAGCGCACCTTGACCAGGGCGAGATCGCGCACCAGCGCGGCCTCGTACGTCACGTTCTCGACGCGCAGCACGTTCACCAGGCGGTACAGGTTGGCCTCGCAGCGCAGGCCGTCGGCGTCGTCCCCCTCCATCACGATGGTCATGCGCGACACGCCGGGCTGGTCGGTGTGCCCGACCGTCAGCGACGCGATGTTGAACGCGCGCCGACGGAAGAGCGACGCCACGCGCGTCAGCACGCCGGGCAGGTCCTCGACGTACACGACGAGCGTCTGCAGGCGCGTCGCGAGCTTGCGGCCGTTGGTCCCCATCGGGTCCTCCTTCACCACTCGGACTCGGCGGTCTCGACGATCGCGCTCGGGCGGCGGATCATCTCGTCGAGCGCTGCGCCGGTCGGCACCATGGGGTACACGCTGTCCTCCTGCACGACGCGAAAGTCGATGACGCAGGCCCCGGGCTCCCGGCGGGCGCGCTGGACGGCGGTAGTCACGTCGGCGCGCTCCTCGACCCGCCACGACGCCAGCCCGTGGGCGTCGGCCAGCTTCACGAAGTCGGGGTTCCGGAGCGGCGTGGCGGCGTAGCGCTTCTGGTAGAAGAACTCCTGCCACTGCCGCACCATGCCCAGGTAGCCGTTGTTGATCAGGGCCACGTTGATCTTCACGCCCTCCTGGGCGCAGGTTGTGAGCTCGGCCGCGGTCATCTGGAAGCCGCCGTCGCCGACGACCACCCACACCTCCTCGTCCGGGCGCGCCAGCTTGGCGCCGATGGCCGCGGGGATGCCGAAGCCCATGGTGCCGAGGCCCGCCGAGGTGATCAGGCGGTGCGGGGTCTCCTGGCGGTAGTACTGCGCCACCCACATCTGGTGCTGGCCCACGTCGGTGACCACCAGCGCGTCGCCCGCCGTGGCCTTCCAGAGGTCGTGGATCACGTGCGCCGCGAACAGGCGTCCGTCGTCGGGCAGCGTCTGGATGTCGCGCACGGCCGAGTCGCCCTTCAGCTCGGTGATGCGGGCCAGCCAGGCGTCGCGGCGGGCGGGGCGCACGCGCGCGGTGAGCCGCTCGAGCGTCTCGCGGGCGTCTCCCACGATCCCCACGTCGACGGCCACGTTCTTGTCGATCTCGCTGGGGTCGATGTCGACGTGGATCTTGCGGGCGCCGCGGGCGAACGTGGCCAGGGTGCCCGTGACGCGATCGTCGAAGCGCATGCCGAGGGCCACCAGCAGGTCGGCCTCCTGCACCGCCTTGTTCACCCAGGCCTCGCCGTGCATGCCGAGCAGGCCGAGGTTCAGCGCGTGCGAGGCGGGCAGGGTACCGAGCCCGAGCAGCGTGAGCGCCACCGGCACCTGGGCCTTCTCGGCGAACTGCAGGAGCGCGGCGGTGGCCCCGGACTGCAGCACGCCCTGGCCCGCGAGCAACACCGGGCGCCGGGCCTGGTCGATGAGCGAGGCCGCGTGCTCGTACTCCTCGGGGAGGGCCCGCAGGTCGGGGCGGTACCCGGGCAGGCGCACGGGGCGCGCGCCGGGCACGAACGTGGCGCCCTGCTGCAAGGCGTCCTTGGTGATGTCGACCACCACCGGCCCCGGCCGACCCGAGCGGGCGATGTAGAAGGCCTGCTCGAGGGTGGGCCCGATGTCGGCGCTTCGGGTGACCAGGTAGTTGTGCTTGGTGATGGGCAACGTGATGCCCGTCATGTCGACTTCCTGGAACGCGTCGCGGCCGATCAGCCACGAGGGCACCTGGCCGGTGATGAACACGACCGGCGACGAGTCGAGCATGGCGTTGGCGATGCCGGTGACGAGGTTCGTGGCCCCGGGACCCGACGTGGCGATGGCGACCCCCACGCGGCCCGACGCGCGCGCGTAGCCGTCGGCCATGTGGGCCGCGCCCTGCTCGTGGCGGGCCAGCACGTGGCGGATGGGGAAGCCCTGCAGCGCGTCGTAGGCTGGCAGGATGGCCCCGCCGGGATAGCCGAACACCACGTCGACGCCCTCGTGGACCAGCGTCTCCCACAGGATCTCGGCGCCCTTGCGCTCCATCGTCATCGTCTCGATCCCTTTCAAGCGTCGCGGAGGACGGCTCCCTGGGAAGCAGAGCCCACGGATCGGGCGTAGCGTCGCAGCCAGCGGCTGGAGGTCGGCAGGTCGCGCGCGGGCAGGGTCGCCAGGCGGCGCTGCACTTCGGTCGGATCGACGTGCAGCTCGAGGCTGCCGTCGGTGAGGTCGAGCTCGATCACGTCGCCGTGCTGCACCGCCGCGATGGGCCCGCCCGCGGCGGCCTCGGGGCACACGTGGCCGATGCAGGCCCCGCGGGTGGCGCCCGAGAAGCGGCCGTCGGTCACCAGGGCCACGCGATCGCCGAGCCCCATGCCCATGAGGGCCGAGGTGGGCGACAGCATCTCCTGCATGCCGGGGCCGCCCGCCGGGCCTTCGTAGCGGATGACCACCACCTCGCCGGGCCGTACCTGGCGGCCGAGGATGCCCCGCATGGCCTGCTCGTGGCCGTCGTAGACGCGCGCCGGACCGCGGAAGCGCCGCAGGGCCGGGTCGACCGCCGCGGCCTTCACCACGGCGCCGTCGGGGGCCAGGCTGCCGAACAGCACGCGCAGGCCGCCCGTGGGCGAGTGCGGGGCCTCGACGCGGCGGATGACGTCGGGATCGCGGATGACGGCTCCGGCGAGGCTCTCGCGCAGGGTGCCGCCCGTCACCGTGGGGCGGTCGAGGTGCAGCCCCCCCGGGATGCGGGCCACCTCGGCCAGGATGGCGGGCACACCCCCGGCGCGGTGCACGTCGGCCATGTGCCAGGGGCCCGAGGGCGCCACCTTGCACAGGTGCGGCACGCGAAGGGCGATCTCGTTGACGCGCGCCAGGGGGTAGTCGATGCCGGCCTCACGGGCGATGGCCAGCGTGTGCAGCACGGTGTTGGACGATCCGCCCAGGGCCATGTCGAGCGCGAAGGCGTCGTCGATGGCGTCGCGGGTGACGATCGTGCGCGGCGTGAGGTCGGTGCGAACCAGGTGGAGGATCAGCGCCGCGGCGCGGTCGGCCAGCGCGTCGCGCTCGGGGGTTCGCGCCAACGCCGAGCCGTTGAAGGGCAGGGCCAGGCCCAGGGCCTCGGCCAGGCAGTTCATGCTGTTGGCCGTGAAGAGCCCGGAGCACGAGCCGCACGAGGGGCAGGCGTGGTCCTCGAGCACCTTCAGGTCAGCGTCGGTGAGGGTACCCTGGCTGCGCGCGCCCACGCCCTCGAACACGCTGCTGAGGTCGATGGTGCGGCCGTCGGGGGTGCGGCCGGCGGGCATGGGGCCGCCGCTCACGAAGATGGCGGGAAGGTCGAGCCGTACCGCCGCCATGAGCATGCCGGGGACGATCTTGTCGCAGTTGGGGAGGCACACCATGCCGTCGAAGCAGTGGGCGGCCAGCATGGTCTCGACGCAGTCGGCGATGAGCTCGCGCGAGGGCAGCGAGTACCTCATGCCGTCGTGGCCCATGGCGATGCCGTCGTCGACGGCGATGGTGTGGAACTCGAAGGGCACGCCGCCGGCCGCTCGGACGGCCGCCTTGACGCGCTGGCCGAGCTCGCCGAGGTGCACGTGGCCGGGCACCACGTCGACGTGGCTGTTGACGATCGCGATGAGGGGCTTGCCGAAGTCGGCGTCGGTGATCTGGCCGGTGGCCTTCAGGAGCGCGCGGTGCGGGGCTCGCTGGAAGCCGGAGGTGACACGATCGGACCGGAGGGGCATTCGCAAACCCTAGACCGCGAAGTATAGATTTCCAGGTAAAGGCCTTTTCGGCGCCGTGACAAGGAGGCGAGCGTGGCGACGGCCAGCAGGGTCAGCGCGAGGGCCGTGCCACGCGACTCGCCCCGCCCCGTCGCGCAGCCCGCGGACCCGCCGGTGCCTTCGCTGCCGGCGTCGGGCGAGCCGGGGCCCTCGGGGGTGTCGGCGGCCGTCGCGTCGGGCGTCGGGTCCGGATCCGCGTGGCCGTCGGGGTGGGGCGCGGCGTCGTGCGCGGGCGGCAGGTCGAGCGACGGGGTGTCGGCCCCGGCGTCGGGGCCGGCCTCGGGCGACGCCTCGGGGACGACCTCGGGGCCTGCCTCGGACGCGGTGTCTGCGACCGGCTCGGGGATGGGCTCCACCTCCGCCGAGGCGACGTCGGCCGTGTCGGCGGACAGGTCGTCGCCCGCGTCGGGCTGGGGCGGCGTGCACCAGTCGACGGGCAGGCAGGCGCGGTAGTCGACGTCGACCTCCTCGCAGCAGCCCCCCGGGAAGTCGGCGGCGCAGTCGGCGGCCGCGGCGCAGGGGTAGGAGCAGAACGAGCCGCCGCCGGGCGCGGACGAGTAGATGCAGACGACCGCGCCGAGGTTCGGGTTGCAGAAGGGCAGGCTCCCTGAGCCGTCGTAGTCGCAGGCCTCTCCCACCGCGCCCCCGGGCTCGTACGCGGGATCGGGCGCTCCGCAGGGTTGCCCCGAGGGCTCCAGGTCGATCGTCAGCGCGTAGGGGCCGGGCTGATCGCCGCCGGCCGCCGTGTAGGTGTCGACCACCACGTAGATTGTGCCGCAGCCCACGGCCAGGCTGACCGTCTTGTCGTTGCGGGCGACGCAGTCGAGCTCGTTGAGCGCTCGGTACACGTGCACGTCGACGTCGACGCCGCCGTCGTCCTGCACGGCGGCCGTGAGCGTTCCGGGCGTCGTGACCTCGACCCGGTACACGACCTCGGGACCTTGCTCCTGGGTCGAGGGCGCGGCGCCCAGGCAGGCGTCGAACAGGTCGGAGGACGACAGCGTCGTGTCGCGCTCGTCGACGAAGGGGAACGAGCCGACCTGCACGGGGTGGTCGGCCGTGCCGTCGGCGTACACGGCGGGCTGGTCTTCGATGTCGTCGTAGCGCACCGGGTCGAAGTCGGCCACGTAGGTCCAGGGCTCCCAGAAGGTGGTGTGCACGTTGTAATAGACCGATTCGATGAACTGCGGATCGCCGTTGGCCTGCACGCGCTCGAAGAGCATGACGTGGTAGCCCGTGGCGTTGTACGCGTCGGCGGGCTTCAACTGGGCGGCCGTGATGGGGCTCGTGATGGTGTCCATGCCCGAGGTGGTCGTGTGCGGGGCCTTCCAGGCGCGGCTGACGAAGCCCGAGCAGTCGACCCCCACGGTGCAGTCGAGGATGCCGTCGGCCGGGTACGAGCCCACGCCCTTGCCCGCATCGACTCCCCGGTCGAACTGGTCGATCGAGGCGTAGCCGCCCCAGTCGTAGGGCAGCCCCACGTAGTCGCCCACGGCGTAGACGCTCGTGTAGCCGCCGCCGCAGCCGCCGGTGACGTTGGCGGCGCTGCAGTGCCAGGGGTGGGTGGCGTAGGTGCGCGCGCGCACCAGCACCTCGTCGCGCGGGATGGCGTGGACCGGGAGCGCCGCCAGGAGCAGCAGGGCCAGCAGGTGCCGGTTCATGGCCGCCTCCACTCGCGGCGCACGATGCCCGCGTCGGTGGGGGTGAGGCCGATCACGCCTCCGTCGCCGGTCACGAAGAGCGTGTCGGGCCACGAGAGGGTCCCGCGGGCGGGAAGGGGCGCCTGCCAGGCCAGGGCGCCGTCGGCGTCGACGACCGCCAGCACGTCGCGGGCGGCGGCGCGCGTCCCCAGGGTCAGGCGCAGCCACCAGCCGCCTTGCGGGGCCGGGCCGAGCACCTCGCCGGCCAGCGCGGGCTCGGGCAGCGTCAGGGTCAACCGGGTCAGCGCGTCCTTGCCCGCGGTGGGGCCTTGGGGCGGGCGACCGAGCAGCAGCTCGAGGCGGCCCGCCGTCGCGAGCACCTGCACCGCCGGGCGATCGGCGGCGAACAGCAGGCCCTCGCGTCGAGACTGGAACCACGCTCGCAGGGGCGCCTGGGACGTCTCGGGTACGGCCAGGCTCTCCTGCCAGGCCGTGTGCAGCCACAACCTCCCGTCGACCTCGACCAGGCGGCGCACGCGGGTGACGCCCGCGGGGAGGCGGACCTCGCGCGTGACGGCGCCGTCGGGCCGGGCCAGCACGATCACGCCGCGCGCCAGGTCGACCCACGCCAGGTCGCCCTCGGCACGCACGAGGAGCGCGTGCACGAAGCCCGGCACCGGCAGGCTCGCGACCGGCTCGTCGTCGGCGGGGACGGCCACCAGGGCGTGCGCGCCGGCGTCGAACAGCCACGCACCGGGGCCGACGGGCAGGGCGGCGCCGGGGCCCGAGGCCGTGTGGTCGGGTCCGGCCGCGCGGTAGGTGACCCCCGCCGGCCAGGCCAGCACCTGTTCGCCCGTGCTCGCGGCCCGTGCCGCCGACAGCAAGAGGGTGAGCACCACGATCGGGAGGTACGTCATGCGCCGGGCTCTCCACCTGGTTCGCGGTTTGCCGGCCGGACGGCCGACTCCGCGTCGGCCAGGACCCTACACCAGGATCGCCCCCGAACGGAACCCCTCGTCGTCGACAATCCGGCCCGATCCGGATACATTCCACGGGCATCCGTTGGCCACGGGTCGTGCACGCTGGTGGGGGTGACGATGGATCCAGCCTGGACGGTTCCCTTGCGCTGGAGGCTCCTGACCGTGGGGCTGGGCCTGCTCGCGCTGGCCTGCGGAGGCTCCCGCGACGACACGTCCTCCGACGGGGCCGCCGAGGTGGTCCCCGACGTCGTGTGGTCCTCCGACGTCGGCGTCGATCTGCCGCCCGATCCGGGGCGGGACCTCGCGCCCGACGCGTCTCCCGAGGTCCACGCCGAGCCGATCACCGAGGCGGTCGACGCCGTCGAGGCAGCCCTCCCCGGCGACGCGGCCGAGCCGCAGGACGTTCCGTCCTCCGACGCGGTCGACGCCGCCGACACGCCCGACGTCTGCCAGCCCGCCTGCGACGCCCGGGTGTGTGGTCCCGACGGGTGCACGGGCACCTGCGGCACGTGCGCCACGGGGTTCGCGTGTGTCGAGGGCGCCTGCGCTCCCCTGCCGTCGTGCGGCAACGGCTTCTGCAACCTGAACTTCGGCGAGGACTGCGCGGGCTGCCCCCAGGATTGCCCGTGCGCCTGTGGCGAGGCGTGCACCCTCGAGGCCATCTGCCGCTTCGTGGCGTGCGACGGCCGCGCCTGCGGCTCCGACGGCTGCGGTGGTAGCTGCGGAGCGTGCGCCGAGCACCACGCCTGCCACCAGGGCCAGTGCGACGACGTACCCTGGTGCGGTGACGGCGCTTGCACGGCGTCGGCGGGGGAGAGCTGCGCGACCTGCGCGACCGACTGCGGCTGCGCGTGCGGCCAGGCCTGCGTCGACGGGGCGTGCAGCGGGAGCGCCTGCGACGGTCGGGCCTGCGGGGCCGACGGCTGCGGCGGCAGCTGCGGCGAATGTCCCCTGCACTACGGGTGCGACGCGGGCGCGTGCACCTACCTTCCATGGTGCGGCGACGGGGCGTGCGCGAGCGAGCTCGGCGAGACGTGCGCCACGTGCGTCGACTGCGCGTGCGGGTGCGGCGAGGCCTGTCAGGACGGCGGGCCCGGCCTGGGTAGCCCTGGCGTAGCAGGCTGCGTGTTCCTGGCCTGCGAGGGCCGGGAGTGCGGCGCGGACGGCTGCGGCGGCAGCTGCGGGACGTGCGCCGCCAACCAGGCGTGCGAGCTCGGTCGCTGCGAATGCGTACCGTCGTGTGCCGGCGGGGAGTGCGGCGACGACGGGTGCGGCGGAACGTGTGGAGCTTGTAGCGAGCACCAGGCGTGTGTCGACGGGACGTGCGTTACGCTCCCCTGGTGCGGCGACGGCGCCTGTGACGGCGGGCAGGGCGAGACCTGCGCCAGCTGCCCCGCCGACTGCGGCTGCGGCTGCGGCGAGGTGTGCGCCGGCGGGGCGTGTACGTTCACGGCGTGCGGGGGCAAGGCCTGCGGCGACGACGGCTGCGGCGGGACGTGCGGCGCCTGTGCGGCTCACCACGCGTGCGCCGCGGGCGTCTGCGTCTACCAGCCCTGGTGCGGCGACGGAGCCTGCGACGTCGGGGCCGGCGAGACGTGCGCGACCTGTGCCGACTGCGCCTGCGCCTGTCGCGAGGCCTGCCTCGAGGGCGCCTGCGTCGACACGGCGTGCGCCGGCCTGGAGTGCGGAGAAGACGGCTGCGGCGGCTCGTGCGGCGAGTGCGACGCCGGGCTGGCCTGTGACGACGGAGCGTGCGTCCCCCAATCCGCGTGCAGCGACGGTACGTGCGACGAGGGGAAGGGCGAGACCTGCGCCAGTTGCCCGGTCGACTGCGGCTGCGGGTGCGGCGAAGCGTGCGTCGACGATGCGTGCGTCTTCGCGGCGTGCGCGGGCAGGGCCTGCGGGGACGACGGCTGCGGCGGCACCTGTGGAACGTGCGGCGAGCACCGCGCGTGCAATGCCGGGGCGTGCGTCTACGTGCCCTGGTGTGGCGATGGCGCGTGCGACGTGGCCCTGGGCGAGACCTGCTCCTCGTGTGCCGCCGACTGCGGCTGCGGCTGCGGGCGTTCGTGCCAATCGGGGGCGTGCGTGCCCACCGCCTGCGCCGGTCGGGTCTGCGGCCCCGACGGGTGCGGCGGCTCGTGCGGCGAGTGCCCCTCCGACTACGCCTGCGCCGCGGGCTCGTGCGTGTTCACGGGCACTTGCGACGCCATCGCGACGCCGGTCGATCCGGGCACGCCGCTCGAGCCCCTGGTCCAGGCGGGACCGGTCGAGACCACGACCGTCAACGGCTTCACCGACGACTACCTGTACGACGCGGGCAGCTACCTGAAGATCGGCACGCGCCGCGAGTGGGGTGCCACGGTCGTCTTCTTTGGCATGAGCAACGGCTCGCCCGGGCAGAACTCCACGAACACCATCGACGCCAACGACACCGGGCGCGAGGTGCAGGTCGCGATCTACGACCCCGATCGCAGCATGCAGGGCTGCGCCTGGAACGCCGGGTGTCGCACGAACCCCGGCGCCTCGTGCCCCGGCTCGATCACGTACCTGGGCTGGAACCCCGTGCAGGGCGGCAACGAGTGCAACCACGGCAGCGGCGTCGAGTCGGTCACCACCGCGCCGGGGCTGCTCGAGGCGGTGGTGCGCCCGCTGCACTGGAACCCGGACTGGGAGCGCTCCGACTGCGGCAACGACGGCTGCTCCGGCGCCTCGTCGTCGTGGCTGCGCTCCGACGTGCGCTACACGCAGCGCCTGCGCTTCGTGGCCACCCACATCGTCGAGATGGACATGCAGGTCGCCAACCTGTCGGACCTGACGCACGAGGTGACGCTGCAGGAGTTCCCCACGCTCTACGCCTCGTGGGGCAACGGCGGCCCCGACCTGCGCGTGGTGCTCGACGGCGCGGGGCAGCAGATCCCGGTCGACGTGCCCGCCAACGACGGCTTCTACTACAAGAACTTCGACAGCGCCGACGGCGTCGTGGCCTTGCAGAACGAGGGACGCACCTACGGCGTGGGCCTGTACTACGAGAACCGCCAGACCGCCTGGCAGGCCTGGCAGCGCCTGGGCGTGTTCAACAACGTCCGGGCGCGCTTCGCGTTCGGCCTGCCGGCGCGCGGCGTCGTGCATGCCCGGGCCTACCTGATCCTGGGCGCCTTCGAAACCGTCCGCGGCCAGGCCGCGTGGCTCGACACCCACCTCCCGGCCTTCGGAGCCCTCGACGCGCCCGCGGCCGACGCCGAGGTCAACGAGGCGCTGACCGTGGCCGGCTGGGTGCTCGACAACAAGGGCGTGAGCGCGGTCGACGTGCTGGTCGACGGGCAGGTTCGGGGCAACCTGGGCCTGACCGTGGCCCGCCCCGACGTCTGCGCCTCGTGGCCGGGCTACGCCATT